>Ga0076930_100586_pt1 | contig 31126 bp, 24 predicted proteins | sample HotLakConsoUCCRE_FD_71149 | JGI IMG/M metagenome (GOLD analysis project Ga0076930, IMG submission 71149) | Hypersaline microbial mat communities from Hot Lake, Washington, USA - Hot Lake Consortium UCC-RE (version 3) (version 3) ...
TGTCATCGTCGCCATCGATGGTCGCCCGCTGCGCCACGGTCTGCTGGAGCTGGCCCACCCGCCGCACCGGGCGAAGCTGGGGATCTCCGCCCGGGAGTTGACCCCGGAGCTGGCCGAGCAGTTCGGCTATCCGGAGGCCGGAGGGGTGATCGTGGACGGCGTTCAACCCGGGGGTCCCGCTGCCCGTCGGAGCCTCTCCCCGGGGTGGAAGATCCTGGAGATCAACCGGGAGCCGGTGGCCAATCTGGACGACATGAAGCGCCTCCTGGATGTGGTGGAGGAGGGGGAGGTGGTCTCCCTCCGGGTGGGCACCCCCGACGGCTCCTCCAGGGTGGTGAACATCCGGGTCCCCACCCGCTGACACCGTCGGGGAAGGAATCGGGAGCAGGTGACTGCTCCTGCGGAGGGGGTGGCGCGGGAACGTGCCACCCCCTCCTGCGTCTCCTCCACTCCCATCCACCCGGTGGCCACGGGTTTCCCCGCCGCCGGACCTTCCCGGGCCACCCCACCCCAGGCACCGCCCCGGGAACGGCCCCTCCTCTCCATCCCCGTGTGTTGATGCGGAGGGCCGGGGCCGGTTATGTTCTTCGTAATCCTCGCCGGTGCATCGGTCTCCCGAACGGGTTTCCGACTGCCTCCCGCGAAAGTGGCGGAACTGGTAGACGCGCGAGACTTAGGATCTCGTGGCCCCGGCCGTGGGGGTTCGAGTCCCCCCTTTCGCATTCACTCCCGCACCCACAACCGGACGTCCCGACTCTCCGATGGCTCTTGACGCCACACGCTTGAAGGTTTCCCTGGAGGAGGGGGCGCGCTGGCGCCGCACGCTCCAGATCACCGTCCCCGCCGACCTGGTCCAGGCCGAGCAGAACCGGATGGTCCGTGAGTTGGCCGGCCGCGTCCGTCTGCCGGGCTTCCGCTCGGGGAAGGTCCCCAAGAAGGTGCTGGAGAAGCGCTTCGGGGGGGCCGTCCAGAGGGAGAGTCTCGACCGGATCATCGGGGACGCCTACCGGGAGGCCCTTCAGAGGGCGGCCATCCGCCCCATCAGCGAAGGGGATGTCGAAAAGATCGACTACCAGCCGGAGGACGACCTGACCTTCAGGATCTCCTTTGACGTGAGCCCCCAGGTGGAGCTCTCCCGCCTCGGGGGCTTCACGGTGGAGCGCCCCTCCGTCGCCCCGGGGGAGGAGGAGGTGGACCGGGTCCTGGAGCGGCTCCGGGATCAGCACGGGAGTTGGGCGGAGGCGGGAGAAGGGACCCCCTCCACCGGTGACAAGGTGTCGGTGTCCATCACCAACCTCTCCGTGGAGGAGAGTGAGCCCAGGGACTACGACCTGGTACTGGGGGGTGGCGACGCCATCCCCGATGTGGAGGATGCCATCCGTACCCTGGAGGTGGGGAAGGAGGCGGAGTTCGTGGTCCGCTTCCCCGACGACTTCCCGGACGAGGCCCGTCGGGGGGAGGAGCAGCAGCTCCGGATCCTCCTGAAGGAGCGGGAGACCCGCATCCTTCCTGAGGTCACCGACGAGTTCGCCGCAACCGTCGGAGATTTCGAGTCCGTGGAGGCGCTCCGGGGCCGGATCCTGGAGGACCTCACCCGGGAGGCCGAGGAACAGGCCGAGGGCGCCGTCCGGAGTCAGCTCCTGGACCATGTCCTGGAGGCCAACCCCTTCGAGGTCCCGGAATCCATGGTGACCCAGTACGTGAAGTCCGTCCTGGGTGAGGAGAAGCTCGCGCCGGAGAAGCTGGCCCGGGCCCGGGAGGCGTTCGGTGCCGAGGCGGAGCGGGCCGTGCAGCGGATCCTGATCATCGAGCAGGTGGCAGAGACCCAGGGTCTCCGGGCCACCGACGAGGAGATCGACGCCCGGATCGAGACCATTGCGGAAGCCAATGGCACGTCCCCTGCTGAAGTGTACGGGAGGTTCCAGAAGGCGGGGCGTCTGGAGATGCTGGAGCGGGAGATCACCGAGGGGAAGGTCTTCGAATTCCTCCAGGCGCAGTCCGAGGTTCGGAACGCGGGCTGAGGGACCACGATCCACAAGGCGCCGGGTTCGCACCACGGCGCGGGGGAAATGTATGCCGATCTATCCACCGTACGTCATCGAGCGCACCAGCCGGGGCGAGCGGAGCTACGATATCTTCAGTCGTCTCCTCATGGACCGGATCGTGTTCCTGGGGACGCCCATCAATGACGACGTGGCCAACATCATCGTGGCCCAGCTCCTCTTCCTCGACGCCGAGGATCCGGACCGGGACATCTACATGTACATCAACTCCCCCGGTGGCAGCGTCTATGCCGGGCTGGCCATCTACGACACGATGCAGCACCTGCGGGCTCCCGTGGGCACCTACTGCATCGGAATGGCGGCCTCCATGGCCGCCATCCTGGTGGGTGCAGGGGCGAAGGGAAAGCGCATGGCCCTCCCCAACTCCCGGATCATGATCCACCAGCCCTCCTCCGGAACCCAGGGGACGGCAGCGGATATCGAGATTGCCGCACGGGAGATCCTGGATGTCCGGGAGCGCCTCAACCGGATCCTCTCCACCACCACGGGGCAGCCCATCGAGCAGGTGGCGAAGGATGTTGAGAGGGACCGCTTCATGAGCCCCGAGGAGGCCGTCACCTACGGGCTGATCGACCGCGTGATCGTGGGCCGTGAAGGCCCCGGCGACGGGAAACCCCACGAAATCGAGCGGGCCTGACCGGCTCGAGGGACGAGGATCACCGCATGTCCACCGACAAGAATCTTCGCTGCAGTTTCTGCGGTAAGCCGAAGGACTCGGTCAAGAAGTTCATCTCCGGGCCCTCGGTCTACATCTGCAACGAGTGTATCTCGCTCTGCAACGAGATCCTGGCCGAGGAGGAGGAGCGGGCACAGGTCGACCAGGCCGTCCCCTCCCTGACCCCCGCCGAGATCAAGGCGGTACTGGACGAGTACGTCATCGGGCAGGAAGAGGCGAAGCGGGCCCTCTCCGTGGCGGTGTACAACCACTACAAGCGGGTGAACAACCAGGGCATGCTGGACGATGTGGAGATCGAGAAGGCCAACATCCTCCTCATCGGTCCCACCGGCGTGGGGAAGACGCTCCTGGCGCAGACGCTGGCCCGGATCCTGAAGGTCCCCTTCACCATCGCCGACGCCACCACCCTCACCGAAGCGGGATACGTCGGGGAGGATGTGGAGAACATCCTGGTGCGGCTGCTGCAGGCCGCCGACTTCAATGTGGCGGACTGCGAGCGGGGCATCGTCTACGTGGACGAGCTGGACAAGGTGGCCCGGAAGTCGGAGAACCCCTCCATCACCCGGGACGTCTCGGGGGAGGGGGTGCAGCAGGCGCTGCTGAAGATCCTGGAGGGGACCGTGGCCTCCGTGCCTCCCCAGGGGGGGCGGAAGCACCCCCAGCAGGAATACATCCAGATCAACACCCGGAATATCCTCTTCATTTGCGGCGGAGCCTTCGACGGCCTCGAGAAGATCGTGGAGTCCCGGCTGGGGCAGCGGCGCATCGGCTTCGGGGACGAGGACAAGGAGAAGAACGCCGACAAGGATCGGGACCGTCTCCTCCAGTACGCCGAGCCCGAGGACCTGCAGCGCTTCGGGCTCATTCCCGAGCTGGTGGGCCGGCTCCCGGCCATCGTCAGCCTGGAGTCGCTGAACGAGGACGCCCTGGTTCGGATCCTCCAGGAGCCCCGCAACGCCCTGGTGAAGCAGTACCAGAAGATGTTCGAGCTGGAAGGGGTGGGGCTGACCTTCGACCCCCAGGCCCTCCGGGCGGTGGCCAGGAAGGCGCTGGACCGGGGCACGGGGGCGCGGGGACTCCGGGCGGTGGTGGAGGAGATCCTCCGGGACGTGATGTTCGACGTCCCCTCCCGAACGGATGTCCGGGAGGTGGTGGTGACACCGGAGAGTGTGGACAGGAAGGTGCCACCCCTCCTGGTCCTGAACCCCGAGCCCCGAAAGAAGGAAGCCTGAGGACTCCGGGGCGGCACCACCCGCACCCCTTCCCCACCGGTCCGCGCATCGGGGTGATCATGCAGGTCGAGCCAGGCTCCCTCCCATGCCCCTCCTGACCCGGCTGGACGAGATCGTGGAGGTTCCGGACCGGCTCCCGGTCCTGGCCCTGCGCGATCTCGTCTTCTTTCCCTACGTGGTGCTCCCCCTCCTGGTGGGACGCCCCCGCTCCGTGGCGGCGCTTGAAGCTGCCGGGGGTCCGGGGGGGTTGGTCCTCCTGGTGGCTCAGCGGAATGCCACCGTGGAGGATCCCACCGCCGGCGATCTCCACCGGGTGGGGACCATTGCCCGGATCGTTGAATCCCAGCCTGCCGGCGAGGGTACAGTACGGGTGGTGCTGGAGGGGCTGGGGAGGGGTCGGATCCAGGAGTGGAGTCCGGAACCGGAGGGCTCGGGTCCCTTCATCGCCGCACTGACCACGGGGGAGATCCTCGAGAGGTCCCCGGATCCCCTCCCTCCGTCCTGGGCCGGGATCCAGCAGCGACTCCAGGAGCTCTACGTCGAGTACGCGCAGCTCCACGAGCAGATCCCTCCCGGAACGGCCCCTGCCCTCACCGCCCCCGGGGACCCGGTCCGACAGACCCACCTCCTGGGGGGCCACCTCCTGGTGCCCGCCACCGACCGGCAGACCCTTCTGGAGGAGGACGACGCCTGCCGTCGGATGGAGCTCCTCCGGAGCCTCCTGGAGCGGGAGGTGGAGCTGCTCCGGGTGGAGGCCCGGATCGACGAGGCGGTGCGGCGTCAGCGGGAAGCGGACCGGGAGCTGCCGGGAGTCGGGGAGGCCCTCCCCACCCGGGGTTGGATGGGAGGGGGTGGCACCGGAGGGGGTGGTCGCGATGCCGATCCGGAGTGGGCGGATGTGGAGCGGGCCGTTGCGGGGGCCAGGCTCCCCCCCCACGCGCTGGAGCGGGCCGAAAGGGAGCTGGGGCGCCTCCGGAAGTTGAACCCGGTGGCCCCGGAAGCGGCGGTGATCCGGAGCTATCTGGACTGGATCGTGGGGCTCCCCTGGAGCGAGACCACGCCGGAGCGGGCCGATGTGGCCCGGGCCTCCGAGATCCTGGACGGAGCCCACTACGGGCTCGGAGAGGTGAAGGAGCGGATCCTGGACCACATCGCGGTCCTCTCCCTGGTGGACGACGATCTCCAGGGGCCGATCCTCTGCCTGGTGGGGCCCCCGGGGGTGGGGAAGACCTCCCTGGGGAGGAACATCGCCCGGGCGCTGGGACGGGAGTTCGTCCGGGTGAGCCTTGGCGGGGTCCGGGACGAGGCGGAGATCCGGGGGCACCGGAGGACCTATGTGGGTGCCCTTCCCGGGCGGATCCTCCAGGGGATGCGGCGCATCGGGACCCGGAACCCGGTCTTCCTCCTGGACGAGGTGGACAAGCTGGCCCGGGACGCTCATGGCGACCCCGCCGCCGCCCTCCTGGAGGTGCTGGATCCGGAGCAGAACCGGACCTTCGCGGACCACTACCTGGAGCTGGACTACGATCTCTCGGGGGTCCTCTGGCTGGCCACCGCCAACACGCTGGCGGGGATCCCGGAGCCCCTCCGGGACCGGATGGAGGTGATCCGCCTCCCGGGGTACCTGGACACCGAGAAGCGGGTCATCGCCCGGCAGTTCCTCTGGCCCCGCCAGCTCTCCCGCCACGGTCTCACCGACGCCCCGGTGCAGCTGGAGGACAGCGCGCTGGCGGGGATCCTGGACGGCTACACCCGGGAGGCGGGGGTCCGGGAGCTGGACCGCCGACTGTCGCAGGTGGTGCGGAAGGTGGCCCGGCGGGTGGCGGAGGGGACGGCAGCGGCCACCGACGCCATCCGCATCGGGGGAGCCGATCTGCGGGACTACCTGGGCCCCCCGCCCCACGACCGGAACGAGCACGCGGCGGGGCTGGACCGGGTGGGGATCGCCAATGGCCTGGCCTGGACCCCGGCGGGAGGGGAAGTGCTGGATGTCGAGGTCTCTGTCGTCCCGGGAGACGGGGAGATGCAGCTTACCGGCACCCTGGGCGCGGTGATGAAGGAGTCGGCGCTGGCGGCGGTGACCTACGCCCGGGCCCGGGCCCGCACCCTGGGGCTCGACCCCCGCTTCCACCGCACCGTGGATCTCCACATCCACATCCCCGAGGGGGCCACGCCCAAGGACGGCCCCTCGGCGGGGATCACCATCGCGGTGGCGCTGGTGTCGGCCCTTACAGGAGCCCCCAGTCGGCCGGATGTGGCCATGACCGGGGAGATCACCCTACGGGGGCGCGTCCTCCCGGTGGGGGGGATCCGGGAGAAGGCAGTGGCGGCGCTCCGGAGCGGCATGAAGACGGTCCTCGTCCCGGCGGGAAACAGTTCGGAGCTGGACATGCTCCCTCCGGAGGTCCGGGAACGTGTCCACTTCATTGCGGTCTCATCCATGGACGAGGTGCTGGCCGCAGCCCTCCTCCCCCTCCCGTCCAGGGAGACGGATCCGCCGTCCAGCTTCACCACCCCCGGAGGACGTCCCCAGTGAAGGTCCAGAAGGTCGAGTTCAGCGGGTCCATGGCCGACGCGGCAGCCCCCTTTCCGGGGTCGCTCCCCCAGGTGGCCTTCTCCGGTCGCTCCAATGTGGGGAAGTCGTCCCTCATCAACGTCCTCCTGCAGCGGACCCGGAAGAAGCTGGCCCACGTGTCGGGGCGTCCGGGGAAGACCCAGCTCCTGAACTTCTACCGGGTGAACGACCAGTTCTTCCTGGTGGACCTTCCGGGATTCGGGTTCGCCCGGGCGCCCAAGCCGGTGCGGGACGGATGGAAGAAGCTGGTGGAGGACTACCTGGCCCGCCCCGACGGCCCCCGGGGGGCGGTGCACCTCCTGGACATCCGCCACGATCCCACCGAGGGGGACCGGGAGATGCTGGACTACCTCACCGGGCTGGCCCTTCCCACCCTGGTGGTGCTCACCAAGGTGGACAAGGTGACGAAGACGCACCGGGTCCGGCGGGTGAAGGCCATCACCAAGGCGCTGGGGCTGGATCCGGAGCAGGTGGTGGAGTTCTCCTCCCTCACCGGGGAGGGGCGGGAGGACCTCCTGGGGGCGGTGGAGGGGCTGGTGGGGCCGCCCCCGGCGGAGGGAGGCGAGATGCCGGAGGGGGAGGCGACGGAGGGGGAGGGAGCCGGCCTGGAGGACGAGGATGGGGCTCCCGAGGACGAAGGCGACGCTCCGGAGGACCGGGGTGACGCTCCCGAGGACGGAGGCAAGGCTCCGGAGGGGGAATCCCTGGAGCTGGATGGGGAGTCCCCCGATCCGGCCGTTGCCCCGTGACGACCCCCGGGAGGGCCCCGGTGGAGCCCCGGCGAAGCCTCATGGGCCGCCTCCTGCTGGTGCTGGCCCTGGCCGTGGCGGGGTGCGCCCCGGGGGCCACATCGGCTCCCCCCACCGGGCTTCCGGAGCCTCCCACGGGAGCCTCCCCGGATGCGGAGCTCCCACAGGGGCTGGGGACGCTGCGGCAGGATGACATCACCCTGATGCTCCGGACGGATGGCGTCCAGATCAAGGTGACCCCCCTGGAGGGCTCCATTACCCGCCTTACCGCCCCGGACAGCTGGGAGCGGCTCTCCGGCCTGAGCCGGATGCACCGGACCCCCATGGCCTCCCGGGCGGGATCCCCGGTCACCCTCTTCCTGGTGTCCTTCTTCAGCGACCGTGCCGGGGAGACCTTCCGCCCCAGGGACCTCTCCCTGGTGGCGTCAGGAGTGACCTGGAGGGCCGCGGCCATCGAGCCCGTGACGCCGGGGTGGGACCGGGAGCGACTGGAGCAGCAGGAGATCCAGATGGCCGTGTACGCCTTCCCGGTGACGCTGGACTTCGACCAGCCCTTCCGGGTGGAGTACGGTCCGGGGACCAGCGGGGAGTGGGAGAGGATCCTCCCGGTGGTGCAGCGGGAGCGGGCCCGGATCCGCGCCAGGGGCGGGGGCGGGGTTCAGAGCTCCAGGTTGAACTTCTCGATCTTCCGGTAGAGGGTTCGTTCGCCGATCCCCAGGAGCTCGGCGGCCTTCCTCCGGTTCCCATCCACCTCCCGGAGCGCCGCCGTGACGGCCTGTCGCTCCATCTCCTCCATGGTCATCCCGGGACGGAAGACCACCACCCCGTCCTCCCCCTCTTCTCCATCCCGGGGGTCCGGGTCCCCTTCCAACAGGGGTCGCGGGGACGTTCCCCCCTTCTCCTCGGCATTTCGGGACGGATCCCCCTCCTCCTCGTCCAGGGGACCCAGCGCCTGCGCCAGCCCCAGCGGCCACTCCTGGGCGGGAGACGGAGGTGGAAGACCCGGTCCCAGGGCTCTGCGGGGATTCCAGATCCCCACCTCCCCACCGGACTCCACCTCCCTCCGGTAGGCGTCGAACTGGTGCCGGAGCTGGTCCAGGTCCACCCGGAGATCCACCAGGGTGCGGAAGACGAACTCCAGTTCGGGGCGCACCTGGGCCTCACCCTCCCCTCCCCCCCGCCGGGAAAGGGGCACTGGGAGGAGGCTGACCCCGGAGGAGCCCCGCCGGACCTCGTCGGGGATATCCTCGGGGCGGATCACCTTCCCTGGCGCCAGCACCACCATGCTCTCCACCAGGTTCCGGAGTTCCCGGACATTCCCCGGCCACTGGTGCTCCATGAGGATCTGCATCGCCTCCTCGGAGATCCCCACGAAGGGACGGTCGTGCTGCGCCGTCACCTCCCGGATGAAGCGGCGGACCAGGAGGGGGATGTCCTCCCTCCGCTGCCGGAGGGGGGGGAGTTCGATGCGGAGGACGTTGAGCCGGTAGTAGAGGTCCCGGCGGAACTCCCCCAGCGCCACCTGTTGCCGGAGCTCCTGGTTCGTGGCGGCGATGATCCTGACATCCACATGGATGGGCTTCTCCCCCCCCACCCGCAGGAACTCCCGCTGCTCCAGGACCCGGAGGAGCTTGGTCTGGGTGGCCACCGGCATCTCCCCGATCTCGTCCAGGAAGATGCTCCCCTTGTCCGCCAGCTCGAAGAGCCCCCGTCGGGCGTCCACGGCGCCGGTGAAGGCCCCCTTCTCATGGCCGAAGAGTTCGCTCTCCAGGAGGGTGTCCGGGAGGGCGGCCACATTCACCGCGATGAAGGGACGGTGCTTCCTGGGGGAGAGGGCGTGGAGCCCCCGGGCCACCAGCTCCTTCCCCGTCCCGGACTCACCGGTGACCAGTACGGTACTGTTCACCGGTGCGATCTGGGCCACTCGCTCCATGACCTCCCGCATGGACTCGGTCTCCCCCACGATCCCCGAGGCGTCCTGGAGGCGGCGGCGCTGGATGACCCTCCGCCCCAGCACCATCACCTCCACCGGATCGATGCGCCCCAGGAAGGCCTCCGAGAGGCCGATCTCCGGAGCCGCCCGATGGACCCCTCCCCCCGGGGCACCGGGGAAGAGCCCGAAGACGGGCATCCCCAGCGACTCCCCCTTCCGGGCCAGCCTCTCCCCCCCGGGCGCCTCCATGCTGGTCACCACCAGGAGCGAGGCCCCTCCCTTCTCCCGCTCCAGGTCCTCCACATCCGTCACCAGCACCACCCGGAATTTACCCTCCACAAAGGTGGTGCGGAGGAGCCCCGCCGTGGGGAGGTCCTGGGTGGTGACCAGCACGGTCTCGGACATGACGGCTCCCTCAGCGCTCCGGCGGGGTGGAGGGGCGATGGGGGGTTTCCTGCCCCCGGAGGAGCCCCACCGTGTGGGGGAGGAGGGGATCCAGCACCTCGAGACCGTCCCCGACCCCGCCGGGACTCCCGGGGAGATTCGCCAGGAAGACCCTCCCCCGGGATCCGGTGAGTCCCCGGGAGAGAACCGCAAAGGGGGTGGCGGCCTGACCCGTCCTGCGGATCAGTTCGGCCATCCCCACCGCCTCCCTGTGGAGCACCGCGCGGGTGGCCTCGGGGGTGACGTCCCGGTCGGTGAAGCCGGTGCCGCCGGTGGTGAGGATCACATCCACCTCTCCGCTGTCGGCCCAGTCCAGGAGGACGGGAACGATGCTGGAGGTCCCGTCGGGGACCACCGCCCTCCGGGCCACCAGATATCCCCGCCGGGAGCAGAAGTCCTCGATGAGCGCACCACTCCGGTCCTCCCGACGGCCGCGGGAGGCTTCGTCACTGATGGTCAGGACCCCCACCCGGATCGCCGTCACCGTCGGACCGACCCTCCCTTGTGGAAGGGCGGCCGCTCCACCACCGCCGGGGCCGAGCGATCCCGGATCCGGACCCCCAGCTCCGTCCCGGGAGCGGCGAGGGCTGCAGGGACGTACGCCAGCGCCACCCCCACCCCCAGCGTGGGACTCAGCACCCCGCTGGTGACCACCCCCACCACCTCGTCCCCGTGCACCACCGGATATCCCGGCCGGGGAAAGACCCGCTCCCCGCATCGGAGCCCCACCAGTCGCCGGGGGACCCCCTCGGCCTTCTGTCGGGCCAGCGCCTCGCTCCCCACGAAGGGCCCCTTGTCCAGCTTCACGATCCACCCCAGCCCCGACTCCAGGGCGGTGTGCTCCAGGTCCAGGTCGTTGCCGTAGAGGGCGTAGCCCATCTCCAGCCGGAGGGAGTCCCTGGCCCCCAACCCCGCCGGGAGGAGACCGCGGGGGGAGCCGGCTTCCAGAAGGGCGTCCCAGAGACGGAGGGCCTCCTCGTTCCGGACGTACAGCTCGAATCCGTCCTCCCCGGTATACCCCGTCCGGGCCACCAGCATGGGAATCCCCGCCACCTCTCCGGAGGCGAAGCGGTAGTAGCCGATGGCGTCCAGATCCAGGTCCGGAGCCAGGGGAGCCAGGATGGCGGCGGCCAGCGGACCCTGGAGCGCCAGGAGCGCGGTCTCGTCGGAGCGGTCCACCAACTCCACATCGAAGGGCTGGGCGTGCCGCTGCATCCACTCCCAGTCCCGGGCCCGGTTCGAGGCGTTCACCACGATCATCCACTGCCGGGGCTCCCGGTAGATCAGGAGGTCGTCCAGCACGCACCCGTCCTCCCGGCAGAGGGCGGAGTACTGGGCCTGTCCCACCGCCATCCGGGACACGTCGTTCACGGTGACGTGCTGGAGGAAGCGCTGGGCGTCGGGGCCGCTGAGCTGGAACTCCCCCATGTGACTCACATCGAAGAGCCCCGCCGCCTCCCGGACCGCCCGGTGCTCGGCGGTGATCCCCGTGGGATACTGCACAGGCATGCTGAAGCCCGCGAAGGGGACCATCTTCCCTCCCAGCGCCACGTGGGCGGAGTGGAGGGGGGTCGTCGCCAGCGTGTCATCCATGGATGTCCCCTTCGTTTTCCGGAGCCAGGAGTTCCACCAGGAGGGCCTTCTGGGCGTGGAGTCGGTTCTCCGCCTCGGGGAAGACACGGGAGCGGGGGCCGTCGATCACCGAGGCCGTCACCTCCTCCCCCCGGTGGGCGGGAAGGCAGTGGAGGAAGATCCCATCGGGACGCGCCCCCTCCATGAGCATGTCATCCACCTGGAAGGAGCGGAAGGCCTCCTCCCGGCTCGCCGCTTCGTCCTCCTGCCCCATGGAGGCCCAGACGTCGGTGGTGACCACATGGACCCCCTCCACCGCCTCCCGGGGGTCCCGGGTGAGGACGATCCGCCCCCGCTCCGAGGCCCGGGCCAGGATCCCCGGGTCCGGATCGTACCCTTCGGGACAGGCCAGGCGGAGTTCGAAGCCCAGGAGTGCCGCAGCATTCAGCCAGGAGTTGGCCATGTTGTTGCCGTCCCCCACCCACGCCACCCGAAGGGGCTCCAGCTCCTCCCCGAACTCCTCCCGGACCGTGAGAAGGTCCGCCAGCAACTGACAGGGGTGGAGCAGATCGGAGAGGCCGTTGATCACCGGCACCGAGGAGTGGGCCGCCAGTTCCACCACCTCGGCGTGCCCGAAGGTCCGCACCATGATGGCGTCCACATAGCCGCTGAGGACCCGGGCGGTATCCGGGATGGGCTCCCCTCTTCCCAGCTGCGAGTCCCGGTCGGAGAGGAAGACCCCGAAGCCCCCCAGTTGGTGGATGGCCACCTCGAAGGAGACCCGGGTCCGGGTGGAGCTCTTCCGGAAGATCATGGCCAGCGCCTTCCCATCCAGGGGGCGGACCGGCGGAGCGGTGCCCTTCAGCTTCACCGCCAACTGGAGGAGGTGTCGGATCTCCTCTGGACTGAAGTCTTCCAGGGAGAGGAAATCCCGCTTCGATGAAGCCGTCATGGACATCCCGCAGGCGGCGGATGGGAGAGAAGGGGGGCAGGACCCGGAGGGCGGGAAAACTACACCCCCGCAATGCCTGGGGGTAGTTCGACCCTCCCGGGGGTACTCCGCGCCCCGGGCACCGGTGCCCGGGGCGCGGCCCGTCAGAGGATGTAGCGCCGGAGGTCCTCGTCCTCGACGATGGCGGCCAGTCGGGTGAGGACGAACTCCCGATCCACCGAGACCTCCCGTGACGTCCCGTCGGGAAGCTCGAAGAGCACGTCCTCCAGGAGGGTGGTCAGGACCGTCTGGAGACGTCGGGCTCCGATGTTCTCCATGCGGTCGTTGAGCTGAGCCGCGATCCGGGCGATCTCCTCCACCCCCTCGACGGAGAAGGTGAGGGTGGCTCCCTCCGTGGCCAGGAGGGCGGTGTACTGGGTCACCAGGGCGTTCCGGGGCTCCTGCAGGATGCGCACGAAGTCCTTCTCCCCAAGGGAGTGGAGCTCCACCCGGATGGGGAAGCGCCCCTGGAGCTCCGGGATCAGGTCGCTGGGCTTCGAGACGTGGAAGGCCCCTGCGGCGATGAAGAGGATGTGGTCGGTGCGGACGAAGCCGTACCGGGTCTGGACATTGGATCCCTCCACCACCGGGAGGAGGTCGCGCTGTACCCCTTCCCGGCTCACGTCGGGACCCTGGGTGGCCCGCTCCCCGGCGATCTTGTCGATCTCGTCCAGGAAGACGATCCCCATGTCCTCCGTGCGCTCCATGGCCTCGTTCACCACCTCGTCCATGTCCACGAGGCGGTCCAGCTCCTCCTGCAGGAGGATGCGCCGGGCCTCCGCCACCGAGACGGTGCGGCGCTTCTTCTTCTTCGGGAGCATGTCCTGCAGCATCTCGGTGAAGTTGAAGTCCATCCCCTCCATCCCCCCCATGGGGACCATCATCCCCTCCAGGTTGGGGGACTGCTGGACCTCGATCTCCACCGTGCGATCCTCCAGCTTCCCGTCCCGGAGGAGCCCCCGGAGCTTCTCCCGGGTGCGCTGCCGTCGGCTCCGGATATCACCGGTCTCGTCGTCCTCCTCCTCCCCCCGGGGGGAGATGGGGCGGGCCTCTCCCGATCCGGGCCCCACCACGAAGATCCTGGGTCCTGTGGGACCGGTTCCCGCCTCGGGCCCCCCATGTCCCGGGCGCCCCTCGGCGAAGCCGGACTCCCGTCCGCCCCCCTCGCCAGGGGCATCGGACACGGGAGGGAGGAGGAGGTCCAGGAGCCGGTCCTCCACCCGGGCCTCGGCCACATCCTGCACCTCGTCCTCCCGCTCCGCCCGGACCATGTTCACGGCGGTGTCCACCAGGTCCCGGATCATGGATTCCACGTCCCGGCCCACGTAGCCCACCTCGGTGAACTTCGACGCCTCCACCTTGACGAAGGGGGCCCCCGCCAGACGGGCCAGCCGCCGGGCGATCTCGGTCTTCCCCACTCCCGTGGGGCCGATGAGGATCAGATTGTTGGGCTGGATCTCGTCCCGGAGGTCCTCGTCCACCCTCTGTCGACGCCACCGGTTCCGCAGGGCGATGGCCACGGCCTTCTTGGCGTCGTTCTGCCCGACGATGTAGCGGTCCAGCTCCGCCACGATCTCCCGGGGGGTCAGTTCGTCCAGCCAGGCCCCGCTGGCCGCCCGGGTTTCCGCCACCTCCGCCGGGGCGTCTCCCCCCCCGGCCTCGGCGGGGGGATCGGTCACCTGCGTGGACACCGACGCTCCTTCCTGGTTCTGCTCGTCCATCCCGTCAATCCAGCTCGAGGATCGAGATATTGCGATTCGTATAGATGCAGATGTCCGCAGCGATCTCCAGCGATGCCTGCACCATGTCCTTCGCCGACATTTCGGAGTGGCTGCGCATGGCCCGGGCGGCGGCCAGGGCGTAGTTCCCCCCGGATCCCACCGCCACGATGTCGTCGTCCGGCTCGATGACGTTGCCGTCCCCGCTCACCATGAAGACCCGGTCCCGGTCCGCCACCACCAGGACCGCGTCCAGCCGCCGGAGGTAGCGGTCGGTGCGCCAGTCCTTGGCCAGCTCCACACACGCCCGGGTCAGGTTGGCCGGATAGCGCTCCAGCTTCTCCTCCAGCTTCTCGAAGAGGGTGAAGGCGTCCGCCACCGATCCGGCAAAGCCGGCCAGCACCCGGCCATCCTTCAGCTTCCTCACCTTCAGGGCGGTCCCCTTCACCACGGTGTCACCCATGGTCACCTGCCCGTCCCCCCCCAGGGCGACGGTTCCGTTCCGCCGCACGGCGATGATGGTTGTGGCGTGGATGGCAGGTCGCGAAGACACGGAGACTCCGGTGAGGGGTGTGGGGAAGAGATGTGTGGCCGGAACGACGTCCGGGAGGGAAATCTAGCGAATCCAGGGAGAAGTCCAGTCCCGGGCCCGGGCGATGCCCCGGGAGATGAGAACCCCCTCTTGGGGTGGGGGGTCCCGGACGGGGGATTTCAGGCCCGGGGGTGCGCCTTCCGGTACGCCTGCTTCAGACGTTCCCGGCTGGTGTGGGTGTAGATCCGGGTGGTGGAGAGGGACACGTGCCCCAGGAGCTCCTTGACGGCCATCAGGTCCGCCCCGGCGTCCAGGAGGTGGGTGGCGAAGGAGTGGCGCAGCGCATGGGGGGAGAGGCCGGATCCCGGGGCCGCCATCTCCAGGAGCCGTCCCACGATCCGCTGGATGCCCCGTCGGCTCAACCGACGGCCGGAGGGGCCCAGGAGGAGGGCCCGGCGATCGTCGGGTCCCGGACTTCCCTGGGCCAGCAGCTCCTGTCGCCGGGGCTCGTAGAGGCGGAGCGCACGGATGGTGGCCCGGGTCAGGGGGACGATCCGCTCCTTCCGGCCCTTCCCCCTGACCTTCACCTGCTCCCCCACCAGGTCCAGCTCCCCCAGGTCCATGCCGTGGAGCTCCGCCAGCCGGAGTCCACTTCCGTAGAGGAGTTCCAGGACCAGGAGGTTGCGGGTGCCTGCCGCCGTGTTCTCCGCCGCCCGGGCCTCCGCCAGGGCGAAGACCCCCTCGATGTCCGCCCGCCCCAGATGCTCCGGGAGGCGACGCTCCTGCCGGGGGGCCCGCACCGCCCCCGCCGGGTTGTGCTCCACCAGCTCCTCCAGATGCATGAACCGGAAGAAGCCCCGGACCGAGGAGAGCCGACGGGCGATGGTCCGGCGGGAAAGGCGCTTCCGGTGGCACCAGGCCAGGAAGGCCCGGACCGAGTCCCGCTCCACTCCGCTCCACTCCCAGCGGGCCTCCCCCAGGTGATCCATCAGGAAGGCCTCGAAGTCCTGAAGGTCCCGGCGGTAGGCCGTCACGGTGTTGGGGGAGAGCTGCCGACCACTCTCCAGGTAACGCAGGTAGTCCCGGAGCTCCGGACTCATCCCCCGACCCTCACGGGGCGCCCCATGGGTCCCACGGTCAGGCAGGCGCCACCGGGGACCCCGACGGCTCCAGCTCCAAAAGCTCCCCGGGAGAGGGCTCCGGCAGGGTGGGGGCCGGCACATCCAGCCCCTCCATCCAGGCGAGGAAGTCCTCCTGGGCCCGCTCCGCCATCCGCCGCCTCCGCTCCCCCTTGTCCCGGATCCTCTGGTTGATGGGATCCACCAGCCCCCAGTTGGAGTTCATGGGCTGGAACCGCTTCGGAAGGGTATCCCGGAGATAGCGGGCCAGCCCCCCGGTCACCGTGGTGGGGGGGGGGACCGAGGGCTCCTCTCCCCGGAGGATCCGGTCCATGTTCAGCGCCGCCACCAGCCCGGATGCGGCGGACTCGGTGTACCCCTCCACCCCGGTGATCTGCCCGGCGAAGATGAGTTCGGGGCGCTGGGGGAGCCCGCCATGGGGGCTCAGGCAGGCGGGGGAGTTCACATAGCTGTTCCGGTGGATGGAGCCCCAGCGGAGGAACTCCGCCTCCTGCAGTCCGGGGATCATCCGGAACACACGGGCCTGCTCCCCCGTCCGGAGGCGGGTCTGGAAGCCCACCAGGTTCCACATCTGCCCCGCCCTGTCCTCCGCCCGGAGTTGCATCACGGCATGGGGACGACGCCCGGTCCGGGGATCCACCAGCCCGATGGGCTTCATGGGCCCGAAACGAAGCGTGTCGTCCCCCCGGGACGCGGTGACCTCGATGGGGAGGCATCCCTCGAAGTAGGGGACATTCTCCCAGTCGTGCCCCGGGTAGATGTCCCCCTCCTTGAGGGCGCGGATGAAGGAGGTGTACTCCTCCTCCGTGAAGGGGCAGTTGAGGTAGTCCCCGTCCTCGTCGAAGCGCCCCGCCCTGAACACCACCTCCTGGTCCAGCGAATCCACATGGACGATGGGGGCGATGGCGTCGAAGAAGGCCAGGGAGTCGGTCCCCAACTGCTCCTGGATGGCCTTGGAGAGGGCATCGGAGGTGAGGGGGCCGGTGGCGAGGATGGCGGGACCCTCCGGAAGGGCCTCCACCTCCTGACGCACCACCTCGATCCCGGGGTGGGAGTGCACCGCCCGGGTCATCCCCATGGAGAAGAGGTGTCGATCCACCGCCAGGGCAGAGCCCGCCGGAACCCGGCTCAGAGCGGCAATCTCAAGGAGGAGCGAGCCCATGGCCCTCATCTCCCGCTTGAGCTGGCCGTGGGCGTTGGCGGGATCCTCGCTCTTGAAGGAGTTGGTGCATACCAACTCCCCCAGCCCGTCGGACTGGTGGGCCGGGGTCTCCCGCACCGGGCGCATCTCCTCCAGTCGCACCCGGTATCCCCGACGGGCCAGGAAGAGGGCGGCCTCGCATCCGGCGAGCCCTCCCCCCACCACCGTCACGGTCTGCTGCGTGCCCCCGGTCATTCCCCCCCTCCGGTGGAGCGGCTGCCGGTGGTGCCGGCCTTCTTCGGAGCGGCCTTCCTGGTGGAGCTCTTCTTCGTGGTGGCCTTCCTGGCAGGGGCCTTCTTCGCGTTGGTCGTCTTCGTGGCGGCCTTCTTCTTCGCGGTGGAGCCGGCCCCGTCCGCCTTCTTCTTCCCTCCGGCGCTTCCCTTCCCTCCCCCGGAGCCCCTTCCACGCCGCCCCCCGCCCCGGGCGGCGGAGGCCGCCAGGAGGGCCACGGCCTCCTCCATCTCCAGCTCCTCCGGGGTGGTTCCCTTCGGGAGGCTGGCATTCACGGCGCCATCCGTCACATAGGGACCGAAGCGTCCGTCAAGGACCTTCAGCGGAGCCTTCGAGACCGGATGCTCCCCCATCTCCCGCAGCACCGCCCGCCCCTGGGGCTTCTCCAGGAGCGCCAGCGCCTCCTCCAGGGTCACCTGGAAGAGGTGTTCTTCGTTGCGGAGATTCCGGAAGTTCCGGGCCCTTTCCACATAGGGACCGTATCGACCGATGCCGGCGGTGACCGGCTTCCCGCTCTCGGGATCGGTCCCCAGCACCCGGGGGAAGGAGAGGAGTGTCCGGGCGTACTCCAGGTCCACGGTGGCGGGATCCCGCTCCTTGGGCAGACTCACCCGCCGGGGCTTCTCCCCCTCCCCGCTCTGCAGATAGGGGCCGTAGGGACCGGTACGGAGGAGAATCGGCTCCCCGGTCTCCTCGTCGGCTCCCAACGCCAGGTCACCTCCCTCCTCCCGGTCCCCATCCAGGGAGCGGGTGCTGGTGCACTCCGGGTAGCCGGAGCACCCCAGGAACCGACCGAACCGGTTCCACTTCACGAGCATGGGGCGCCCGCAGAGCTCGCAGGACTCCCCCTCCGCCTCGAGAATCGACCGGACGATCTCCTCCGAGTTGGCCTTCCCCGCCTCCAGCCGCTCCTGGAAGGCGGGGTAGAACTCCTCCAGGACCTGCCTCCAGGCCACCTCCCCCTCCTCCACCCGGTCCAGTTCACGCTCCATCCGGGAGGTGAAGTCACTCTCGAAGAGGGTGGGAAAGACCCGGACCAGGAGCTTCGATACGGTATCCCCCAGGGGGGTGGGGTGGAAACGCTTCTCCAGCAGCTCCACGTACCCCCGCTCCGTGATGGTGGAGATGATCTGGGCGTAGGTGGAGGGGCGCCCGATCCCCCTGGCCTCCAGCTCCTTCACCAGGCTCGCCTCCGAGTAGCGGGGCGGGGGCTGGGTGAAGTGCTGCCGGGGCTCCACCGACTTCACCGCGCTCTCGTCCCCCTTCTCCAGCGCCGGAAGCGCCTCCTCGTCGTCCAGGCGTCGATGGTCGCCGGTCTCGGTGGCATCCCGATAGAGGCGGGTGAAGCCGGGAAAGCGGAGGACGGACCCGGTGGCCCGGAAGAGATGGCTCCGGCCGGAGGCTCCCCTGAGATCGAAGTCCGCGGTGGCGGTATCGAAGATGGCGGGGGACATCTGGCTCGCCACGAAGCGCTGCCAGATCAGCTCGTACAGCCGGGCCTCCCCGGGCTCCAGGAAGGCGCGCATGTCGTCCGGGTGGCGCTCCACCGATGTCGGGCGGATGGCCTCGTGGGCCGCCTGGGCTCCGGCCGCCTGCTTCCCCTGGTAGCTGGGAGGGCTCTTGGGGAGGTATGCATCCCCGAATTCCTTCCGGATCCAGCTCCGGGCCGAGTCCACCGCAGACTCCGAGACCCGGGTGGAGTCGGTCCGCATGTAGGTGATCAGACCCACGGTCTGGGACCCCAGGTCCACACCCTCGTAGAGCCGCTGGGCGGTGCTCATGGTCCGCTTGGCTGTGAAGCCCAGCTTCTTCGCCGCCTCCTGCTGGAGGGTGGAGGTGGTGAAGGGGGCGGACGGATTCTTCCTCCGCTCCCGGGTCCGCAGGTCGGTGACCCGGAAGGGGACGCCCGACACATCCTGCACCACCGCCAGGGCCTCGCTCTCGTTGGAGAGGGTGAAGGCCTTCCCGTCGATCTTCTGGAGCCGGGCCACGAAGGGCTGACCGTCCCGGGCGAGATGCGCCGTCACCGACCAGTACTCCGTGGAGACGAAGGCCGTGATCTCGTCCTCCCGCTCGCAGATCAGTCGCAGTGCCACCGTCTGCACACGGCCGGCGGAGAGCCCGGGGCGAATGGGCTTCCAGAGGAAGGGAGAGACCTGATACCCCACCAGCCGATCCAGCACCCTCCGGGCCTGCTGCGCCTCCACCTCCCGCATGTCGATGTCGCCGGGGGAGGCCAGCGCCCTCTCCACGGCGGGCTTCGTGATCTCCCGGAACTCCACCCTGCGGAACCGACCCTCCTGACCCTTCTTCTTCCATCCCAGCAGTTCCGCCACGTGCCAGGCGATGGCCTCTCCCTCCCGATCCGGGTCGGTGGCCAGGATCACCTGGTCGGCCTTCCCGGCCCTCTTCCGCAGATCCTGGACAACCCCCGCCCTGGCCCGCTGGACGTACTTCGGCTCGAAGCCCCCCTCCACATCCACCCCGAGCTCACTGGCCGGAAGATCTCGCACATGCCCCACAGAGGCCGCCACGTCGTAGCCGGCCCCCAGGTAGCGGCCGATGGTCCGGGCCTTCGCCGGGGACTCCACGATGACCAGCCTCTTCGCCATTCGATTCGCCATCCTTCGCCCTGTCGAGGCGGGTTCCCATGCTCAGAAAGGCGCAGCCCCGGGCCGCCACCCATGATCGCCGGTGTTCAGTCTCCGTGCGGGATCCCCAGGATCTCATCCCGGATCCGTCGTGCGATGGCCCGGGGGGGGAACCGGTCCGCGTCCAGGGTGAGCCTGGCCTGGCTGTAGGCGGGCTCCCGGTCCGCCAGGAGCCGCTGTGCCTCGGCCAGCGGGTCGGCAACCCGGAGGAGTGGGCGGACCCGCCCCCGGCCGGAACCCACCCGTCGGACAGCCTCTTCCGGTGAGATGCGAAGCCAGACCGAGAGGGTATCCGAGGCCAGCGACTCCATCCTTCCCGGGGCCGCTGCGGCCCATCCACCCCCCGTGGCCACGATGACCCGGTCCCGCTGGAGGAGCTCCTCCGTCACCTCCGCCTCCAGCAGCCGGAATGCGGCTTCCCCCTCGTCACGGAAGATCACCGGGATGGAACGCCCGGTTCTCCGCTCCACCTCCTGGTCCACATCCAGGGACTCCCATCCCAGTAGCCGGGACAGTTCCCGGGCCACCCTGGACTTCCCCGCCCCCATGAATCCCACCAGAGCCACCCTGGCCCATCCACTGCGGGCGTCCCGAGGCCCTGTGATCACTCGCCCCGTTCCCCGAATCCGCGGTGGGTGAGGTACGCGACGTATCCATCGAAGTTCCGGCGGAGCTCCCCCATGGAGTCCCCTCCGAACTTGGCCAGGAAGGCATCCGCCACCACCAGCGCCACCATGGCCTCCGCCACCACCGCCGCCGCCGGCACGGCGCAGACGTCGCTCCGCTCGACGGCGGCGTCCGCCACCGATCCGTCCCGGAGGTCCACCGAGGGAAGGCGGGTCCGGAGGGTGGAAATGGGCTTCATGGCTCCCCGGACCAGGAGGGGCTGGCCGGTGGTGATTCCCCCTTCCAGGCCGCCGGCGCGGTTGGAGGATCGTCCCAGCCCCCCGGCCCGCTCCTCGCCGGATGACGGAACGATGGGATCGTGCACCTGCGAGCCCGGGCGACGGGCCGCGTCGAACCCGATCCCCAGTTCCACCCCCTTCACGGCCTGGATGCTCATGACCGCCTGTGCCAGCCGACCATCCAGTCGGCTGTCCCAGGAGACGTGGCTCCCCAACCCCACCGGAAGCCCGCTGACCACCACCTCGAAGACGCCCCCCAGCGTATCCCCGGCCTCCTTGGCCTCGTCGATGGCCTGCATCATCCGGGTGCCCGCCTCGTCGTCGAGGGTGCGTACCGGAGACGGATCCACCGCCCCGTTCAACTCCTCCGGAAGCTCCTCCGGGAGCCGGGCCTCCACCGCTCCGATGGAGAGGACATGGCTCCCCACCCGGATCCCGAACTCCCGCAGGAGGGTCCGGGCCACGGCGCCGGCGGCCACCCGCACCGTGGTCTCCCGGGCGCTGGCCCGCTCCAGGATGTCCCGGGTGTCCCGACGGTCGTACTTCTGCGCCCCGGCGAGATCCGCGTGGCCGGGACGGGGGAGGTACATGGACCGGAGGGCCTTGGGATTCCCCTCCGGCTCGGGGGGAAGGTGGGACATGGCGGTGGTCCAGTTCTCCCAGTCCCGGTTCCACACCAGCATCGCCAGCGGGGACCCCAGCGTCTCCCCCAGCCGGACGCCGGAGAGGATCTCCGCCCGGTCGGACTCGATCTGCATCCGCCGACCCCGGCCATACCCCTGTTGCCTCCGCTTCAACTCGGGATCGACGTCCCGCTCCATCTCGAGGGAGAGGCCGGCGGGGAGTCCTTCCACCAGGGCCAGGAGGCCCCGGCCGTGGGACTCCCCGGCAGTTCTGAAGCTGATGCGGTCCATAGGGCGATTCCATGGGAGAACGGGACCGGACCGTCCGATCACCGGATGTGGGGCGAGACCCGCGACTGCAGGGTGAGCCGGCCAAACGTGACCGCTCTCCGTCACGCTTTCAAGGGGAGGGGATGGGCCCGCGGCCCCGCCCCGGGCAGGGAGCAGGGGCCGGAGCCCCACCGATACAAGCAGATCCGGGGTCGGCGACACGTCGCCGACCCCGGATCTGTCCCTCCATCCCCGGTCCTGCCCCCGGTTGCCCGGGTGCCGGGTCGTCAGTTCCGGAGCGGGTGGTCCCGGACGATGTCGCCCTTCCGGACATCCACCACCACCACCCCGCCGCCGGAGGTGATGCCGAAGAGCTTCAGGACGATACACTCGTCGTCCGAGGCTCCCCCCACCGCCGGGTAGGGGAGCTGTCCGTCCGCATCCTGATAGATCCGGATCGCCGAACCCAGGTTCCTTCCGGCCCGGTTGAACACGGCCTGGGACTGACAGGTCCGCCCCACGTTGTCCTCCGGGAAGGGGAGCACGGCCCTGAGCGGCCCGGTGACCACATCCCGGATGAAGAGTCGGCCCAGCCGCCGGAAGCGGAAGGTGTCGATCACGTCGATGGTTCCTTCACCCGTGCCCAGGAAGGCCAGGTGGGTGTTGGGCTCGTAGCGTCCACCGGGGTTCCCGATGGAAGGGAAGTTCGCATGCAGCGGATGCAACACCGCACCCGCCCCACCGGCCGGCAACTCCGCCAGACCCCGGAGCCTCAGATCCGGGTTGAAGAAGTAGGCGTCGAACCCACGGGCCACACCCAGGGTGCCGTCGTTGTTCAGCCCCACTCCCAGCACCCGCTCCCCGGCGTTCGTCAGGATGTCCGTCACCGGGACCACGGCACTCACCCGGTCCTCACCGGCGTTGTACATCAGGATGCGCCCCAGCGGGTCACGGGCCCCTTCGCCCACCACGACCCATCCGCCATCCCCGGAGGCTGCCACGTAGGTGGTATCCTCGAAGCCCACCTCACTCATGTTCCACCGCACCCCCAGCCCCACGAAGGCGTCGGAGCCCTGGGAGCGGATGTCCACATACGCGTCCAGGATGGCGTTGTCACCGATCCCCGTACCCACCAGGATCTGGTCCAGGAAGCCGGGCACGTGGTCGAAGAGCTCCACCGAGAGCCGCGACTCGGAAGGCCCGGGGTTTCCATCCGGGTCCAGCGGTCCGGGGACCGCCACCACATCGAAATCGAAACCGTCCAGGTTGGCCATGGCGATGAACTCATCGGCCTTGGTGAAGCGGGCGTGCTCGAAGAGCATGACCACGTCCGTCTCTCCCCCCGGAGGGGTGAAGGCCTTCCGCACCGTTCCCCGTCCCGCCCCCGGAGAGGTCACCGTGGAGTAGACCAGGCGACCCGTGGAGTCCTGGGCGATGTACTGCGGGCGGTCGCTGAAGCCGTCGGATCCCAGGAAGGGGAGGACGAAGACCTCGAAGGTCACCCCCTGTTCCTCGGAGGTCCGCTGCACGTCCCACAGGGTCACGTCCGGGGTCAGCAGACGGCGCCCGTTGTCCTCCCGGGCCCCCAGTCCGTTGATGTCCCCAAGGTAGATGTTGGATACATCGGTGCCGCCGGAGTTGGCCACCAGGAGGGTGTCCCCCGTCCGGTTGATGCTGAGTCCCCAGGGGCGGGAGCCCGCGCCGATGGGGGCCGCGAAGCTCTCCTGCTGCAGCCGGAAGACCTCCACCTGGTTCCGGTTGGTGTTGGTCAGCAGGAGCGTGCGGCGCACCGTGTCCACCGCGGCGTCCTGGACCATTCCACCTTCCGGCAGGCGCACCGTGCGGCCAGCCACCACGGGGCGGGTCAACCGATTCCCCTGGAGTCCCTGCGCCACCCGACCGCCGGCTGAGGAGGGCACGCAGGGGCTGGACAGGAGGGTATCCGGCCGCACGCCTGCGCCGCAGTTCCCGGCCTGATCCAGCATGTACCCGCTCACCTCGTAGATGAGCGTATCCGGCAAACTCAGGGAGTCCACATTGAAGGGCTGGAACTGGAAGCCCTGGGTCAGCGTCCCGGTGCGGGCCGGCGAGAAGGTACGCTCCTCGGTGATGGAAAGGGTATCCTGGCGCACCTGCGAGATGGCCAGCGCCGTGAAGCCCGCCCGCACCACACCGCTCCCGCCGTCCTCATCCTGTCCCGTCACCTGGACGAAGAGCGAATCCCCCAGCTCCACCCGATCGGGAGCGGAGAACTGAACCTGGACCCGTGGAGCCCTCTGGTCAGCCACACCCACAGGGACCACGGAGAGGTTCAAGGGGCCATCGCCCCCCGCATTCCCCTCCACATTGACCGCCCTGGCCGTGATGGTGATCGCACCGGAGATCCCCGAGGGAACCACAAAGGTGGTATCCACCACAAAGGAATCCACGGCGGGGTTGAAGTTGCGGATGATGGACGTCTGGAAGACCCCTTCAACCTGGACCTCCAGTCGGGCCACACCCACCGGGTCACGCAGGAGCACCCGGATATTCCGACTCTGTCCCGCCACCACCGACTGTCCCTGGTCGACGTTCAGGAACCGGACCTCCGGCCCACCGATGATCAGCGGGATCGTGTCCGACGACCGATTGCCTCTCTGGTCCCAGGCGGTCACCGCCACCCGTGCCGTCTCCCTCAGGTCGGAGGGCACTGCAGCCAGGAAGCGGGTGAGGAGCGTGTCCCGGGTGGCTCCCGGAGGGAAGGTCACCATCTTGGGCTCGAAGCGGGTCACCACCTGCTCCGTGCCCAGCTCCCGGCTTCCCCGGATGGCGAAGCCTTCGAACCGGACGGAGTCGATCCCCGCGTCGTCCCGGACCAGTGCCTGGACGAAGAGGGAGTCCCCCAGGGGGAGGGCGGATTCGGCCCGGGGCTGCACGATCTCCACGGACGGAGCCCGCACATCGGAGCCGGGACCGCTCCCCGACGCGTTGAACAGGTTCTCTCCATCACAGGCGGTCAGGGCAAGCATCGCCCACGCCCCCGTCAGGAGGATGAGGCCTCTCGGGGCCCGGATCGGTCGCTGGTGCATATCGTTCTCTCCCCGGAGGGCCTGTTTCGGTCAGTTGCCGACGGGCCGGTTGATCGTCGGGGTGACAAGGATCATGAGGTCGCGCTGGATCTGCTGTTCCCGGTTGGTCCGGAAGAACCGGCCCACCACCGGGAGGTCCATGAGGAGCGGGATCCCGGACCGGACCTCCGTCCGCTCAGTCACCGTCAGGCCGCCGATGACCACAGTCTCGCCGTCATCCACCAGCACCTGGGATTCCGCTTCCTGGGTCCGGAAGATCAGTCCGATGTCCGACTCGGCGATCTCTGCCGCGGACCGCTCGGCCCGCAGCGTCAGCCGGATCTTGTTCCCCTCGGTGACATGGGGCGTCACCCGGAGCCCGATTCCCGTCTCCTCGATCCGGACCGTGGCCTGCGGGGCGAAGCCCTGCTGCTGGCCACCGGCACCACCACCTCCTCCCCCGCCACCGCCGCCACCCCCGCCGGCATTGGCGTCGATGACCCGGATCGGGGTGCGCTCACCCACCAGGATCCGGGCCTCACGGTTGTCCAGGACCGACACCTGCGGTTCGGCCTCGACGTCCGAGAGGTTCACCGACTGCAGGGCCTCGATGAAGGAGATGAGTGTGTGGCGGCCCAGCACCAGCGAGGTCAGCAGCGAGAGGGAGGGGCCGGCCACCCGGTTGTTGGCGTTCCCCAGTGCCGCGATGGACGAGCCGCCCAGCGAGACCACGTCGGTCCCCACATCCACCTGCTCCTCGGGGAGGTTGATGGTCCCGTCGGCGTTGAAATCTGCGGCGCCGGGAGTCACCTGGTTCAACTGGTTCCCCTGGGAATCCTTCAGGTCGTAGATGACCCCGAACTCGTTCAGGTCCGTCCGGTTCACGAAGATGATCTTGGCCGCGATGCTGATCATGGGCGTCTGGATATCCAGCTCCTGGATCAGCGACTCAACGGCGTCCTGCACCCGGGTGATATCCATCACCACCAGGGTGTTGGAAGACGCTCCCACCGAGATCCGTCCCCTCTCGCTCAGGAGCGGCTCCACCGCGTCCCGGACCTCGGCGGCCGCGGCATAGCTGATGGGATAGGCCCGGGTGAAGAGCTGATCGAAGGCCTCACGGTTGGTGAGATTCTCCACATCGTCCACCCGGATGATCCCCGTCTCCGGATCCTCCACTGCGGAGAGACCCTGGGAGAGCAGGATCTCCCTCAGCGCGATGTCCCAGGGCTGATTGCGGATCTCCGCGTTCACGTTCCCCGTCACCGAAGAGCTGGGGACGATGGAGCGCCCCGAGAACTCCGCGAAGGTGAAGAGCACCTCCTGGATGGGTGTGTCCGTGAACTGCACGGTCAGGCGCGGCTCCTGGGACTGGGCCCGTGTGGCAGCCCCCGGGACGATCCTCCCCACGGAACTCACCGGGAGCGCCGCCGCCGCTGCCGGGGACCCTCCGACCATGGAAGCCCCACCCACCAGGGCCGGAGCCCGGTTGGCGAAGGAGGAGGACCAGGGTTCGAAGCCCGCCGCCCCGGACTCCAGGGAGATGCGGATCTGGCCGTCCATGGGCTGGACGTCGTAGACCACCCGATTGTTCAGCTCCAGCACGACCCGGACGATCTCCTGGTCATACTGGGACATTCGGAGCCCCCGGATTCCGCCACGGTCGGGGTTCGAGAACCCCTCCCCGTCGCCGTCGAGGGTCGCGCCGATCAGATCCACCACCAGTCGTGTGGGGCCTTCCATCAGGAAGTCCCGGTACTCCACTGGGCCTGACGCGCCGATCACCACCTCGGTCCGGCCACTGGCCGGAAGGATGGTCACGTCGGTCACGGTACCGCCGGGGACCAGCCCCGCCAGACCGACCCAGGCCGCCAGAATCGAGGTCATCGGATGCCTCCCGCATCAGGTCGCCGGAGCAGCAGTTCCCGCCGCTCCGTCAGGCCAAACTCCGTCACGTCCACGAGCACTCGGTTTCGTTCGATCACTGCAATCCGGACATTCCCCCATCGGTCGCCCACCCGCATCCGGTTCGTGCGGGAACGGCTGGCCCGGGTCTCCTCGGCCCCCGGAAGGACCTCTCCACTCTCCACCAGGATGGAATCGGGACGCACCACCGACCCACCTGCGATTCCCACCAGGGCCACGCTCTGCCCCTGCTGCGACGAGAACATGACGCCCAGGAGCTCCAGGTCTTCGAACTGCGGCCCGGACTCGTCCCCCACCAGGGGCCGGAACGGGTCCCGCCGGGAGAAGGAGGGGTAGGTGAACACCTCCCGCTCCAGTCTCAGATCCACGCTGTCCGCGATGGGAGGAGCGGTGGACTCGGGGCCTCCCGCCGGAGGCTGGGCCGAGACGCCTCCCGCGCCTGCCAGCGAGAGGGCCAAGAACAACCAGAAGGTCCTCGTCATGACTCCTCTCCTCCGGCAGTCTCTCCGGGCACCTCTTCACCCCCCTCCGGGAGGGGGGGAGGGGCGTCGGGAAGGACGTAGGTCTCGATGCGGAAACGGGCCGTTACATCCCCCCGCTCCTGGTCGCCCTGCTGCGCTCCCCTGGCCCGGGGCGCCACACGGGTGGTCATCTCCAGATCCACCGGGGCGACGATCCGGGGGAGGGAGGCCACCGCGGTGAGGAAGCGCCCCACCTCGTGGTACGACCCGATGACCGAGACCTCGTAGCTGGTCCGCGTATAGTACGGGCCGGGCTGGGCGGGCTCCGGGTTGATGGAGGCCAGATCGCCCAGGTTGTTGCGGCGGGCCTCCATGGCCATGCTCTCCAGGAGCCGGGGGACCTCTTCATTCCGGGGAATGAAGGTCTCCAACTGGCGAAGATGCCGGTCGAACACCGCCAGCCGCTCTTCCAGCTCCTCGACGCCGCGGGTGGCCAGCACCCGGGCCCGTCGATTCCGGTCCTCCAACTGCTCGAGGCGGCTTTCCAACTGCTCGATCTCCGCCTTCCGGGGGGTGTACCAGTACTCCCAGAACCCGTAGAGCCCTGCCAGGGCAATGAAGAGGACCAGGAGCGCGGCCCTCTGCCGCGGTTCATCTGGAATCAGCGCCATGATCTCACCTTCCTCCCATCAACGCGTCATCCATCGCGGCGCTCGATTCGAAGAGGGGAACAAGCTGGAGCAACTCGGGGGGAGGCGTGGTATAGGCCGCCTCGATCGTGAACTGCTGGACATCTTCGGACCGTCCTCCCAGCCCCACCTCGGCCACCTGGTTCGCCGACACCAACAGGACCTCCGAGAAGAAGGGGGAGTCCCCCAGACTTGTGAGGAAGCGGGTGAGGGCGAAGGTGTTTCCGGCCCTTCCTTCAATCCGGAACCGGGGCTCCAGCCCCGGGGTGATCTGCGTCAGCTGCGTCATCCATGTGTAGTCCGGGAGTGCCCGGGCCACCTCGTCCAGGATGTGGGGCCACACGTAGCGGGCCCCGTCGATCTCCTGGATGAGGCTCACCCGCTGGGCCAGGGTGTCCCGCCGGGCCTGAAGTGCCGTGGCCTGGGCGATGAGCTCCTGGTAGCGGATGGAGTCCCTGGCCGCCGCCTCGATCTGCACCTGCAGGTCTCCGGAACGCCCGGAGGTCCCTGCGAAGAGCCACCCGGCAGCCCCCAGCACTCCCAGCACCACGACTCCGGCGGCCAGGACCCAGGGATCCCTGGACCCTCCCGGCGCTGAGCCCCGGGGACCGGACCCCTTCTGGCGGGATGGGAGCGAAAAGGCGAACCGCCCCTTCTTCGCGCCCCTGCCACCGGGGAGTAGATTGACCTTGATCACGTAAACGCCTCCGTCACGCTTCCCTGAGGGCAAGCCCCAGGGGAAGGAGGAGCATGGGGGCCGACTCGGCGAGGGAGAGTCCTTCGTCCGCGCCGGGTCTGATGGAGACACGCTCGAAGGGGTTCACGATCCGGGTCTCGACTCCGATACGGGCAGCCAGCGTCTCCGCCATTCCGGGAATCCGCGAGCCTCCGCCACTCAGGAAGATCTGTCCAAGCCCTGCCCCCGACTGGCGGGTCATGAGGAAGGCGGAAGCCCGCTCGATCCCCATGGCCACCTCTTCGGCGGAGGCGTCCAGCGCCCTCTGCAGGTCGGGATAACTCTGTTTCCCCTGGATCACGTCCTCCGCCTGCTCACTGGTCATCCCCCGCTCCCGCTGGAGCTCCTCCCGGAGCTTCCTGGAGCCGAAGGCGATGTGCCGGGTGAGGACGGGGACACCCTCCTCGAGGATGTTCACGTTGGTGGTCTCGTGGCCCAGGTTGACCAGCGCCACGATCCCCCGCATGGCATCGGGATAGTTCCGCTCGAAGGCGTTGTGGAGGGCGAAGGCCTCGATGTCGATGAGGACCGGGGTCACCCCCGCATCCCGCAGGAGGCTCACCCGGTTCTCCACCAGTTCACGCTTCGCGGCCACAAGGAGCACATCCATCTGGAGCCCCTCGGCATCGGGATCCAGGATCTGGAAGTCCAGCTCGACGCTGTTGATATCGAAGTGGACATGCTGCTCCGCCTCCCACCGGATCACCTCCCGGGCGTCGGGCTCCCGCATGCGATCCATCTTGATGGGCTTGATGATGACGTCGTGACCGCCGACGGCCGTCACCACCTCGCGTCCCTTCAGGCCGATGTCCTGGAAGAGGTTGCGAAGGGTTTCGGACACGAGGCCCGCATCCATCACCTCTCCCTCGACGATGGCGTCGGGGAGAAGGGGACGAACGGCCACGCGAGTGACCTCGGGGCGATCCCCCGAGTGGTCCACCTCGACGACCTTTACGAAGCCGCTGCCGATATCCAGGCCAACCGAACTCCGCTTCCGACGGAAGAGTGCCATCTTCCCTGGCCCGATCACGGGGGATAAGGAACAGATTTTTACGAAATACCGCGGAACCTTACCACCCGCGGTTCCGCACTGTCAAGCTTGCGAATGGCCCCGGAAAAACTACGTCTTTGCGGCCATGGACATCCGGTCCGGCTCCCCCGCCCCCGACATCTGAAGCGAAGGAAAACATCTGAGTTGCGGGGGGCCGGTCCACCCGCTCCGGAAGCCCCTCTTCCGCCAGTTCCATGCCAGAAGCCCGAACGGCGTGGTGGCGGCACCCCACACCGAGGGAAACATTCGGCACCTGCAACGATTGCCTCGCCGGTGGCAAAAAGGTTTCCGCCTGTTTACCGCGGAATGGCGCCATCATCCCGGGCCCGTCCACGCCCCGGGGACCGGCTGCGGACGCCGCAGGATCCGGATGTTCCGGGTGGCAGTCTCCACGAGGCAGGGGGATCCCGCCACACTCCCTCCCCCCTCCACCCGGACGAACTCGCCGACCCGGGCGGCGCCGATTGCCGAGGCACCGCCCCTCAGGGTCAGCCTCCGGGCGACGATGATTCCCCGGAAGATGCTCCCCTCCCCCAGCACCACCTCTCCGTCGACGGCCAGCACCCCTGCCCCGGACCACCCCCGGAGTTCGACAGCTCCCACGGCCCCGTGCAGGAGGGGGGCGAAGGTGGTGTCCGAGGGGCCCACCCCGGAGGCCATTCCCGCCAGCTCCTCCAGGGGGAAGGGACCCACGGCCGGTTCCGCCAAGGGGGGCGGGTGGACGGGGAAGGTGCCTGGAGGTGGACCCGGGCAGGAGGGATCCATCTGGACGGTGGCACCGGGGAGCACCTGGAGGTGGGGGGTCACCACCGGGGTCCGGATCTCCCGGGCCAGCGCCACCGGGTCCAGGGCCCGGAGGACCGTGCGGGCCAGCACCCGGGTGGATCCAGGCCCCGACGGCTCCGAGACCTCCACCAGGGCGAAGCCCGGAGCCAGGCCGTGGAGGACGGTCCGGAATCCACGTCCTCCGGGGGAGGTGGCACCGGTCACCACCACCTCTCCGGGTGGGGGAAGCTCCTCGAGCTCCCCGCCCCGGGCCCGGAGCACCCCTTCCGCTCCCAGCCGGGTGACCAGCATTCCGCGTCCCAGCGCCGCCGCCGTCCCCTCCCCCACGGCCAGCACCAGCGCGCCGTGGGAGAGGACGGCAGGAGGAGAAGGGTGACGATGACCAGGAGGATGGCCGCCCCCTGCTCCTTCCGGAGGCCCGTCATGGCCGGACCCCCTCCACCCACCCCTCCACCCGTCGACCGGACTCCAGCTCAAGGAGGAGCTTGAGCCCACCCCCCTGCTCCTCCACCGTGGCGGCGGGGTCTCCCAGGAAGAGGGGGGTCAACGGCTGCCGCCCTCCCCGCCCCCGTCGGTAGCGGAGGGCGCCATCCGCCAGGAGGTACGTACCCCGTTCGTAGACCCGGACGAAGACCGGGGTGGCCGGAAGGGCGGTCTCGGGCCTCCACCATTCGCTGCCATCCGGGTCGCGGCACTCCCCCGGCCTCCCGGACACCCAGGTGGGGAGCAGGGCCCTCCAGCGACCGTCCACGCCAAGCACCTGGAGGGAGTCCTTGGACGGATCCAGTCGACGGATCCCGCCGGAGGCCACCCTCCAGTCGCCGGCGCCACTCCCCACCGGGCAGACCACCGCCCACCCCCGCCAGGCCCGGAGTGCGATGGAGTCTCCCGCCGCCGTCCAGTCCACCGGCGTCCGCCCCACGGA
>Ga0076930_100587_pt1 | contig 31113 bp, 28 predicted proteins | sample HotLakConsoUCCRE_FD_71149 | JGI IMG/M metagenome (GOLD analysis project Ga0076930, IMG submission 71149) | Hypersaline microbial mat communities from Hot Lake, Washington, USA - Hot Lake Consortium UCC-RE (version 3) (version 3) ...
CGAGGCCGCCGTGGCCGAGGCGCTCTCCCGTCAGGGGATGGGGATGGACATGGAGGCCATGCGGGAGCAGCTCTCCGCGCTGGTCCGTGAGGCGGTCCGGGAGGAACTGCAGGCCATGGGCGTGCAGCCCGGGCAGCGCACCGTCGTGGTGAGGCCCGGTGAGGATCCCCAGGAGGTCGAGGTGGATACCGAGCGCTTCCAGTGGAGCGCCCAGACCACCGAGCCGTACGTCGGCGTCCAGCTCGTCGAGGATACGCAGTTCCTGCTGGGTGGACGGATCGGGATGGGGAATATCCGCCCGAGTCTTCCCATCGAGGTGATTCCCGAGTTGGCCATCGGATTCGGCGAGGGGGACACGTCCCTCCTGCTGGGGCTGAACGGTCGGTACAATTTCGACCTGGGCGGGGAGCGGCGCTACGAGCCGTACCTGCAGTTGGGTGCGGCGCTGACGAACCAGCGGCTGCTCTCCATCAATCCGGCCTACGGACTGAAGTTCGACGTGGCGTCGGATGACCAGGGGAACCCGATCCGCATCTTCATCGAGCACCAGGGGCTCCAGCTCTACGACGACCACCGCATCCTTGCGGGGATCGTGCTGAACCGCTGAGGCAGGCGCGGGCATCGGGGCGGGTGCAGCCACACCCGTCCCGGTGAACGCGGGTTTGGAAACGCGCGTGAACGCGGGTGAACCCGCGGCAGCAGAAGGCCCTCCCCCGGAACATCGGGGGAGGGCCTTTCCCTACCCGGCGGCGCATCGGGCCACACCCGGGCTCGATCTGAGCGGCGGCCCGCCCCTACCGCTCCGCCACCGTGAAGTGGAAGTGCATCCCCGTGTGGAGGTGCTCCGCGATGTGACAGTGGACCATCCATTCCCCGGGGTTGGACATCTCCACCAGGAGGTCCATGGTGGAGCCGGTGGGGACGATGGCGGTGTCCTTCCAGACCAGGTTCTCCTGCACCACCCCGTCCCGGGCCACCACCAGGAATCGCTGACCGTGGATGTGGACGGGGTGGTTCATGGGGTGGAAGCTCCGGGGATCGTTGAAGACCCGGAGCTTCACCAGATCCCCCACCCGGAAGTCCCAGTCGATCTCCTCCCCCTCCCTCCCCGTCCCCTCCTCCCGGAGGATCCACTCCACCTGCTTGCCGGTGCTCAGCCAGTTCATCTCCGGCATGGCATCGTTCCACTCCATGGGCGGCACGTAGAGCGTGTCGATCTCCATGGAGAGGACGATGGCGTTGGGGAGGTTCCGGTGCCGCATGGTGGCCACCAGGGTGTGGTCAGGAGCCCGGGTGAGGTGCTCCCGGAAGCGCACCCGGTCCGCCTCCACCACGGGGTCCGAGGCCAGGATGCGGAAGGCGACCCCATGATCCTCCCCACCCTGCGCGACACCGGTGATCACCCCGCTTCCCGAGGACGGAGCCACCCCGTCTCCCACCGCCACCGTGGCCAGGGGGGTCACCTCCGGGAAGAAGAGCCCCCGGAAGTAGTCGATGGCCTGGATGGTGTTGGTGATCTCCACCTCCCCCTCATCCGGGAAGTGGACATCCACCACATAGCGCTCCGACGGGCCGATGACCACGCTGGGAACCATGACCTGCCTCTCCATGGGCCCCTGGTCGGAGCCCACCAGCTTCACCGCCGCATCCCCGAACCGGACGTTGAAGGTCCGGGCGTTGGCCACATTCGTCAGGTAGAAGCGCACCACCTCGCCCCGGCGCACCTGGATCCGGTGGTCCGTGGCACCATTGACCAGCATCACGGTGCCGAAGCGTCCCATGAACGCGTGGGTGGGGGCCTCCTGACCCCAGGGAATGAGCCGCCCGTTGTCCGCCAGCAGGAGGTCGTCCAGTACCAGGACCTCCTCCCGGTTCACCGGAGGCGGCGGCGCATCCGGGTCCCTCACCACCAGGTTGGCATGGAGTCCCAGATCCTGCTGGATGTCCTCCCGGACGTGGGGGTGGTACCAGAACACCCCGGCATCGGGGACCCGGATCTCGTACGTGAAGCTCTCCCCCGGAGCGATGGGGGGGTGGGGCATCCCCGGCACCCCGTCATGCTCCTGGTCCAGCCGGATTCCATGCCAGTGGACGGTGGTCTCCATGGGGATCCGGTTGGTGACCCGGACCTGGATGGTCCCTCCCCGGGGGGCCCGGATCAGAGGACCCGGGATCTGGCCGTTGTACCCGTACATGAGGTACTCCCGCCCGGCAATCCGCTTCCGGACGGTGGTGACCTCCAGCTCCAGCAGACCCCCGTCGGGGACGTCCACCGGGGCGGAGGGAAGGGCCTCCGGGAAGTGGGAGGGGTCATGCCCCTCCCCCGGGAGCCAGGCAGAGACCGGGGGAACGGCGGTCTCCAGCCCCGGAAGCATGGGCATGGTGGGATCCATGGGGGGCATGACCCAGCCACCCTCCATGGCGGCTCCGTGCATGGCGTGGCCGCCGTGCATGTCGTGGCCGGCCTGGGCGTGGAGCCCCGCCGGGAAGGCCAGTCCGACGATCAGGGCCGTCCACACCCCCGGACGCCCCCTCCTCACGAGAATCCGTACTTCGCGCATCGTTCCTGCTCGAAGGGGCCATGCCCCGCCATGGTGTGCATCCGACCGCTCCGGGACATCCCCCGGAGCACCACAGGACCGGTCCAGGGCGGGGAGCTTCCCGCCACTCCCCCGGGGGCGTCCATCCCCTCCAGGGCCTCATCCACGGGGGCGGCGGTGGGAGAATCGTGGGGCTCCATGGTCACCACCACCAGGAACTTGTTCCACTCCACAGGCCCCTCGGCCCGCCCCCCATCCAGCGGTCCGATCCGACGCACCCGGTCGATCTCCGGGGTGGTGACCCACGCCACGAAGACCCCCCTGCTCCGGGCCGGGAGCCGCCGCACGTCGAACCGCACCCGGTAGTCGTAGCTCCCGTCCGGGGTGACGGCGATCCCGAAGGGAGAGGCGGCGGGGAAGACCAGCCCCGCCTCTCCGGTGGTCTGTCCCGTCCCCGCCACCAGCCGGGTGGTGGCCAGGGGGATCCGGTAGTAGTCCGGGTCCTCCACCAGTGTGCAGAGGGGGATGACCGCCGCCGGAATCGCCCCCGGCGACACCACCTCCCCGCCCGGCACCCCCACGGGCACCGGAGCCATCCAGGTGGGGGTGGCCCCGGCCGGCCCCGCCTCAGCGGTCCGCTCCAGCCCGACGTCGGTCCCGGTCCCCGCCTGGACCGGACTCACCAGCGTCAGGAGGAGCAGAACCCCCGCCGACACCGCCCCCATTCCCGTCAGCGCCACCGCTGCGGGGACGCCAACTCCCCGTCCCAGACCTGGGCGCTGGACACGTTCGGCTGTCCCCAGTCCATGCCGTTCCATCCCTGGAATCCCTCCATCCTGAAGAGCCAGAAGCCCGTCGTCATGTCGCTCATGCCGATCAGCCCGTCCGCATCCCGGACATCCACCCCGAAGCTCCCGTTGAACATGGGGTAGCGGTCGGCGTTGGGGGGTCCGGTGTACGTGTCGTAGTACGCCACGGTCTGCGGATTGTGCGGATCCATGAGGTTGAACACCTGCAGCCCGTCCAGGTACCCCGAAACGAAGACGTAGGGCCACCGGATCTCATGGTTGTGGGCCAGATGGTTCCAGTGGGCCGTCCAGAAGGAGATGGGGGTGGAAATGTTGGTCACCTCCCCGTCCAGCGCCGGCTGCAGATCGAAGATGCGGAGCGGCGCCCCCTGGTACTCGGTCTCCGCCACCACGTAGCGGCCGTCGGGGGAGGGGGTGAAGGTGTGGCCGTAGTTCACCCCGGACACCCCGGTGAGGCTCACCACCAGCTCCGGCGCCTGCAGGTCGGTGACGTCGTACACGTAGTAGCCCCCGGTCCCCCCGCCGTAGAAGCGGTCGGTGCCGGTGTCCGGGTGCCACCCCACATAGAAGTCGTGGTACCCCCGGCTGGACCCGGCGCTCATGGCCGACTCCGGCACCGGCACCCGGGCCACCCGGGCACTCTCCAGGTCACCCCCCACCACCCGGCTCAGGTCGTACACGTTGGCGAAGGGCCCCGACACGGTGGTGAAGAGGTAGACTCCCCCGTTGGAGTGGCGGTAGATGAAGATGTTGTGGAAGCCACCGGGGGTCTCCGGCTCCCGGATCCGGGCCACCTCCCGCACCCCGCTGGTGTCCGGAAGGCTGGTCACGTCCAGGACCACGGCACCCATGTCCGAATTCGGCCCCCCCTGCCCGAACTGGGTGGACTGCACGATGTAGTAGCGATCGTCCAGCTTGAAGTGCTTGGCGTCCATCCCCCCCGTGGGGAGGTGCAGCTCCTGGTTCTCGATCCTCCACCGGTACACCACACGGGGGTGCCGCTCGTCCTCGAAGTTGATGATGTCCATCCCCTTCGGACCCTCGGGGCCGTACTGCATCCGGGCCACGTAGGCGAAGGGGCGGTGCAGCTCCTGCTCCATGTCCATGTCCGCCACACTCAGGCGGGGACCCAGGGGGATGTGGGCCACCACCTCCATGTTGGGGCTCCCGGGATTGGTGGGAGTCCAGGGGGTGGGGACGCCCTGGGCCGCGGCGGAGGTGGCCACGGTGGCCAGCGCCAAAGAGGCGGCCACGGCGAGTCCGGTGATCCGGAGGGAGGGCCGGATACGTCCGGTCATGGGTTGCTCCTGGTGTGCGTGGAAGATGGAACCGAACCGATCGGTGGTGGAGGGGAAGGTACGGGCCTTCCCGCAGTAGCGCACCCGTGGCGTCCTCGGGCCTCCATGCTCTTCGTGGATCGCGTTCCACGGCTGGGGATGGGATGGCGGAGGAGGGTGGGCCCCGGAAACCCCTCCTGTGGGTCCTTCCGGTCACGACCCGGTTGCAGGACGGCGCCAGCGCTTGCGGAGCTTCCCCGGCTGGACCGAAGGTCGAGGTTGGCGATGTGTGCTCCGCCCCCCCCCGAACCCCCACCCGTGACTCCTCCCATGGACCGCAGAACCTTCCTCTCCGACCTCTCCCGGTACGCCTTCCTCTGCGCCGGAGTCCCCAACGTCTGGCGGGTCACCGGGCGCCCGGGGCTCCAGGCCGACCCCTTCACCCTGGGGGTGGGGAGCGGGGATCCCCTCCAGGACCGGTGCGTGATCTGGACCCGACTCGCGCCGGATCCGCTGCAGCCGATGGGGGGGATGAGCGGGCAGCGGACAGTGCTGGGCTGGGAGGTGGCCCACGACGAGGGCTTCTCCCGCATGGTCCGGCAGGGGCGCTACACGGCGGCCCCGGAGCTGGGCTATTCGGTCCACGTGGATGTGGAGGGGCTGGAGCCGGAGCGGGAGTACTTCTACCGCTTCACCCTCCAGGAGGGGAGCAGTCCGGTGGGGCGCCTCCGGACCGCCCCGCCCCCGGGAAGCCACTCACCGCTGGAGATGGCGGTGGCATCGTGCCAGCACTGGGAGCAGGGGTTGTTCACCGCGTACGACCACATGGCCCGGGAGGAGCTCCACCTGGTGGCACACCTGGGGGACTACATCTACGAGTACGCCGGTGCCCCGGAACGCGTCCGCATGCATCACGGCAGCGAGATCGTGGGGGTGGACGACTACCGGGCGCGCTACGCCCAGTACCGCTCCGACCCGGCGCTCCAGGCCGCACATGCCCTCTGCCCCTGGGTGGTGACCTGGGATGACCACGAGGTGGACAACAACTACGCCGGCCTGGTGGGGGAGAACGTCTTCGAGAGCCGGGAGCAGATGCGGAATCGCCGGGCGGCAGGGTACCAGGCGTGGTGGGAGAACCAGGCGGTCCGGGTCCCCAGGCCCGACTCCTGGGCGGACCTCACCATCCGCCGGTCGTTCTCGTGGGGGAGCCTGGCCCGCTTCTGGGTGCTGGACACCCGCCAGTACCGGGACGACCAGGCGTGTGGCGACGGAAACCAGATCCTCCCCTGCGGCGACCAGGGGGACCGGCGGCGGACCCTTCTGGGAGAGCCCCAGGAGCGGTGGCTGACGGAGGGGCTGGGGGTGTCGGAGGCGGACTGGCAGGTCCTGGCCCAGCAGATCATGGTGGGCCCCTTCGACCGGGATCCCGGGCCGGACACCAGTGTCTCCATGGACCAGTGGAGCGGGTATCCCGCCGCCCGGGAGCGGCTCCTGGGAGCGATGACGGAGCGGGCCCCCAACCGGACGGTGGTGCTCACCGGAGACATCCACTCCAACTGGGTGAACGAGCTCCACGCCGGCTTCGACCGTCCGGACCGACCGGTGGTGGCCGCCGAGTTCGTCACCACCTCCATCTCCTCCGGCGGCGATGGCCAGGAACAGTTCGAAGGGGTCGCCGCCGCCCTCCCCGACAACCCCCACATCCGGTGGCAGAACAGTCAGAGGGGGTACCTGCGATGCAGCGTCACGCAGGAGGAATGGCGGAGCGACTACCGGATCGTCCCCTTCGTCACACGCCCGGGGGCCCCGGTGCACACCGGCTCCTCCTGGACGGTGGAGCGGGGGAAGCCGGGGATCCGCCCGGGGTGAGCCCCCGTCAGCTCCCCTCCACCTCCAGCGTCCGGTAGAAGTCCAGCGTTCGCCGCGTCCGCAGCAGGTCCGCCACCCGGGCCAGCGCCCGGACGTGGTCCATGTGGTCGAAGTCATCGGGGCTCAGGACCACCACGATGAGGTGGACGGGGTGGTCGATCCCGGGGAAGGTGACCCCGCCGTCGGATATCCCCACCACCACCCGGGGCTCCTTCACCGGTGCGCAGTGGGCATCCAGGAGCACCGAGCCCGGCCAGACCTCGTGGGAATACTCCTTGTTGTTCTGCTGCAGGACCTCCGCCACCCTCAGGCGGGTCTCCTCGTCGCCGGGGAAGACCGGCTCCAGAAGGGGGTCCAGGATCTCCGGAAAGGCCCCCGGGGGGAGCTCCAGCCGGTGGTCCAGCTCAGGGAGGGGCCGCTTCAGGGGTGGGGGCTGGGGCGCCATGTCACCGGCCCCCTCCACCACCTCCGCCCGGGAGGGGAAGACGATGATGATGTTCTGATCCGGGAATGTGCCGGCCAGCGTCTGGGGGAGGGTGTTCAGCCCCGACTGCCACGCCAGCGATCCCCGACGGGCGCTGAGCAGCGCAACCAGGTCGTTCTCCTGATGCATCTCCTTCATCCCCCCCACCACCTCGGACCACGAGCCCAGCGGTACGTAGCGCACCGAGGCGGCCGGGAGGAGGGGCTTCACCCGCCGCTCGATGGAGCCCCGGGAGAGGGCCCGGCAGAAGATCACCAGCTCCGCGTCGAGCTGCGCGGCCATGGTCTTCATGTCCGTCATGGCCTGTTCGAAACCGGGCTGACGCTCTGCGAAGGGGGGTACCGCCAGGAGGACCCGCTGCGTCACATTCAGCGCCTGCGCCACCTTGCAGACCCAGATCCCCTGGGGAACGGCGTCCAGGAGCTGGTCCAGCACCGTCCCGAAGATCCGGTCCCGGGTGGTGGGGCGCCCGGCCCACCCGATGATGACGGTGGAGATGAGCTCCTCCACAACCGCCCGGCGGATCCCCGCCACGATGTTCCGGTCCACCCGGGTCACCGGTCGCACCGGCACATTCGCCGCCGCGGCATGCACCACCGCGTGGCTCAGCATCTTCTCCCCCTCCGCCACCCGGGCCTCCAGCTCCGGCCCCTCCTCCAGGTGCACCGTCAGGGGGAACAGGGGCTCTGCCGACCGGCGTTCCCGGATCATCAGGGCCAGCGCCATGAGCGCCTCTGACGTGGCGGGGTTCGCCAGGGGGATCAGGATCCGCTCGGGGATCCGGGACGTGTCGAAGGGCTTGTCCTCGTCGGCCAGCGCCACCCTCCGGCCGAAGCGCTCCACCAGCCACGGCCCCAGGAAGCAGGTGATCAGGATCATGATCACCACCCCGTTCACCATGGCCTCGGTGAAGATCCCCAGCTCGAACCCCACCAGCGTCACGGCCAGGGTGGCGGCGGCCTGGGGCACCGTCAGCCCGAAGTTCACCCACCCCTCATCCCAGCTCTGCCGGAGGACCAGCTTCGCCAGCATGGCCGCCAGGAACTTCCCCACCAGCACCAGCCCGGTGAAGACCCCCGCCGCGATCCAGACCTCCAGGCTCCCCACCAGGACCCCGAAGTCCACCAGGAGCCCCACGGAGATGAGGAAGAAGGGGATGAGGAGGGCGTCCCCCACGAACTGGACGCGGCTCATCAGCGTCCCGCTCTCGGGGACCAGGGGGTTCAGCACCAGCCCCGCCAGGAAGGCCCCGATGATGGGGGCCAGCCCCACCAACTGCGCGGTGTAGGCGCTCACGAAGAGGACCACCAGGAGGAAGCCGTATTCCGTGGTGGGCTCGTTTCGCACCGCCCGGAAGAAGGCCCTCCCCAGCGGGGGGACCCCGAAATAGAGGACCGAGACGAAGATCCCCACGGAAAGGGCGAAGGTCCCCAGGAAGAGGGGCCCCATCCCCCCCTCCATGGACGCCACCACCAGCGCCAGCACCGTCAGCGACAGGATGTCCGCCACCATGGTCCCGCCGATGGCCATGGTGATCCCGGCGTTGTCGGTGATCCCCAGCCGCCGGGCCACCGGGAAGGCCAGCAGGGTGTGGGATCCCACGATGGAGCCCAGGAGGAGGCTGGTGGAGGGGGTGTAGTCCAGGTATTGGGTCCCCACCCACCACGCCAGGAGGGCCGGGAGGCCGAAGGAGATGAAGCCGAAGCCGATGCTCCGCCCCCGGACCCGGGAGAACTCGCTGAGATTGAGGGAGAGCCCGGCGTAGAACATCAGGTAGAGTAGCCCCACCGTCCCCAGCAGGATCATGGTGGAGTCCCGCTCCAGGAACCCCGCAGCCGAAGGCCCCACCAGCGCCCCGAAGACGATCAGCCCCACGATCCCCGGGATCCTCAGACGCTGGAAGACCACCGGCCCCACGAAGATGATGAGGGTCACCAGCGCGAAGATCAGGACCGGATCGCTGAAGGGGAGATCAGGGAGGAAGGATCCCGGCATGGAGCTCTCGGGCGTTGGAAGGAGGACGGCGCCGGACAGGAACGTGTGACCGGCGCCGCCGCCCCTGCTGCGGGTGGGTCGCTGGGCCTGGAGGAGGGTGCTTCACTCCAGCGGTGTCACCTCGAACCGGCTCACATGGAGGTTCAGTCCATGATTCACCCTCAGCCCCACAATCCCCCCGGTGTCCAGATCGTTCCGCTCCAGGGTGGCCACCTCCTCTCCATTCACCGTCACCACCACCCGATCCCCCACCGCCTCCACCACCAGGTTGTTCAGCACCGTGCTGCCGCCATCCGTCCGGTCCGCCCACCCCCGTATGGCGGGATGGCTGGTCCACCCCACCAGCGTGGGTGTCTCAGCACCGTTCCGCTTCTTCACCAGGTACTGCCCCCCCTCCCGGAGGAGGATGTAGCTGTAGCGCTGGCCGTCGCCGTGGAGATCGCTCCCCCCCATGAAGATCCCGAAGGCCTCCCGGCGGCTCCCGGGGTCGAACATGTGCACCTCCATCTCCACCCTGAAGTCCCCCTCCGCCACCGTCGTGGGCTGCCAGAGGATCACGGCCGGGCCCGTGGTGACGCGCCACCCCGGGGCCATCCCTTCGAACACCAGCCCCTCGGGGGCGCCCCCGCCATGGTCGTGACCCCCCTGGTCCGGTCGGACCTCCCACCCCTGCGGGAGCTCCTGCGCGGCCAGGGGTGCCGGCATCCCTCCCCAGAGGAGAGCCCCCCCCAGGGCCGGGGCTACACTCAGCCAGGACGCGAGTCTACGGGTGGGACGGGACATGGGAACCTCCGGAAGAAAGCGAAACGGACGGGATCCCCCGGCAAGGATGCGTTGACGGGGAGCTACAGGATAGTCGGCCCGGGGCGGGTGGATCAATGACAACCGTCGGAGAAGCCCCACCGGGGCCGGGAACCCCTGCGGCCCCTCCGCCGCTCCCCGGGGGGGCGGGCCCCATTCCCGGAGGGGTGGTCACCGGGAGGATTCCAGCGGAGGGAAGAGGGGAGGCGGACGCCGGTGCCCCGTGGCCTCCTCATACCCATACGCCAGGGTGAAGAGGAGCCCTTCATCGTAGGGTCGCGCCACCATCTGGAGCCCTGCGGGGAGGTTCCCGTAGGTGAAGCCCATGGGGACGGTGATGGCCGGGAGCCCGGTGACGGGCACCAGCCCCTGGCTGTTGTCCCCCCGGTACTCCTCGTTCCCCCGGTCCAGGGGGGCGGGAGGATTGGACCAGGTGGGGAAGATGAAGGCGTCCAGGAAGAGTTCGTCCATGGCCGCCACCACCGCCGCAAGGGCCGCCTGCCGCCCCGGGTGCACGGCGAAGTCGGGACAGGGGGGATCCTGGTCCCGGGGGTGGATGTCCAGCGGTCCTTCAGCAAACGACCGGAGTCCCCCCTCGGCGTCCGGGCCGTACTCCCCGGTCTCCAGTACCTCCACCACGTCGCGGATGGGTGCCCCGTCTCCCAGGGAGGCCAGGTAGACCCCCACATCGTAGCGGAAGCGCTGACAGGAGTTCCCCGCCAGGAGCGACTGCAGCTCCGGAAGGTCGAAGTCCACGATGAAGGCCCCCTGACGATCCAGCTCCGCCACCGCCTCCTGGAAGAGCCGGGTCACCGCAGTGTCCGCCTCCGGTCGGTTGGCATACGGGGCGAAGACCCCCAACCGCTTCCCCCGGAGGCCGTTCCGCTCCAGGAAGCCGATGTAGTCCCTCTCCGCCCTCCCCTGCCCCGCCTCCGTGTACGGATCAGCCGGATCGTAGCCTGCCACCACCGTGAAGATCCGGGCCACGTCCTCCACCGAGCGCCCCATGGGGCCGGCGATGTCCCGGTCGAAGGCCAGGGGGATCACCCCGTCCCGGGAGGTGAGGCCGATGGTGGAGCGGATCCCCACCAGCGCCAGGTGCGACGAGGGTCCCCGGATGGAGTTGCCGGTATCGGACCCCAGCCCCGCCACCCCGAAGGAGGCGGCCACCCCGGAGGCCGTGCCTCCGCTGGACCCCGCCGGCACATGGTCCAGGGAGTAGGCGTTGGCGGTGGTGCCGTAGGAGGAGGAGATGCTCTGCCGGGGGGAGAAGGCCCACTCCGCCATGTTGGTCTTGGCCAGGATCACGGCCCCGGCCTCCCGGAGGCGGCGCACCATGAAGGCGTCGTCCGGGGGGATGGAGCCCGCCAGGGCGATGGAGCCCCCGGTGGTGGGGAGGTCGTGGGTGTCGAAGTTGTCCTTCACCAGCATCGGCGCACAGAAGAGGGGGCCCGGAGTCGCCCCCTCTGCCAGCGCCGCATCGATGGAATCCGCCACCTCCAGCGCCCGGGGGTTCACCACCGTGATGGCGTTGAGCCCGGTGGAGGCGTCGTAGGCCTCGATCCGGTCCAGATGCGCCTGCACCACCAGCCGGCAGGTGGTGTCACCGGCCAGGATCTCCTGCTGGAGCCCGGAAATGGACGCCTCCACCACGTTGGGGGGGGCCGGGGGGCCGGCAGGACCGGCGGGCCCGCAGGCGGCCAGTACTGCACCCGCCATGAGCGCCCCCAGGGGGGTGGAGGCGGGGGAGGGGCGGACGGAGCGGAGGGAACGGATCACCAGCGGATCCCCGGGAGCGGGGGAGAAGGGACGGTCCACCCTGGGGTGGAGGTCGTGACCCCAGGAGGGTAGGCGGCGCCTCCCGACGCAGGCAAGGACCGGGAGGTCCGGGGGAGCCGTCCCGCCCCCGCCGGACCTCCCCCCCCCCCGGGGACCTTGTCCGGGCCTATTCCCAGACCCGGACCACCTCCAGGCGATCTCCCACCTCCAGCGACCTCGCCACCTCGAGCCCCTCCTCGATCTGCCCGAAGACGGTGTGGGCCCCGTCCCGTTCAGGGATCCCCTCCGGGTCCAGGACGATCCCGAAGCGGCTACCGCCGGTGTCCGGGCCATGGGTGAGCATGGTCAACGCCCCCTCCTCGTGGCGCCGCCGGTTCCCCACGTACTCGCAGCGGATGGTCCAGTCGGGGCCACCGGTCCCCAGCCTGGGGTCTCCGGAGGGAAGCTCCCTGGAGAGGGGATCCCCGGCCTCCAGCATCCGCCCCGGGGCCACGGCGTGCACGGCGGTATGGTCGTAGAACCCCTGCTCGGCCAGTCGCTGGAAGTTGGCCACGGTGTCGGGGCAGTCCCGATCGAAGAGCTCAGCCACGATTTCCCCCTTCGGGGTCTCGATGGTGACGTACTTGTTGGACATGGTACCTGATGGTCTGGAAGGAACGGAAAGGCCGGCGCCCCCGGGGCAGGGGACACCGGCCGCACTCCACTGGAAGCCGGTGGTCCCCGATCAGAGGGGGCCGGACTCCCAGGGTCCCCAGATGGCGAACGTCTGCCCGACCGTGGACGACGCGCTGTTGGTGGAGCCCTGGATATTCACGAACAGCGTCCGTCCCTGGGGGCTGAAGCAGGCACCGGCCCACTCGGACGAGTTGATGTTGTTGCGGACCAGATCGAACACCTCTCCGTCATCCGTGATGCCACGGACGTAGTTGGTGCCCCGGCCGTCCTCGCAGATGACGATCCCGCCCCGGGGGGAGATGCAGATGTTGTCCGGTGAGTTCAGGACCTCGAAGCTGGGGGACTCGAAGACCAGGATCAGCTGGCCCCGATTCCGCCCCTTTGGAACGTACTTGAAGACCTGTCCGGCGCCGGCGTCGCCGCCGCTGGTGGCGTTGAAGTAGGCACCGCCGTCACCCCACCAGCACCCCTCCAGGCGGGCGAAGGAGGCACCACCCAGCGCCGCCCCCTGGTCGAAGACGAAGCCACTGGAGATACTGGGCTCATCGGTGTCGGGCTCGGCAATGGGCACCCACTCCACATCCAGGATGTCCCCCACCACCTGGCCCCGGCGGGTGTCGTAGTTGGGCGATCCCGTGATGGCCAGCATCTCCAGCTTCCCGCCCATGGCCAGCTTCTTCGGCACGTCGGGGATGAAGCGGTAGAAGCCACTGGGGTTCCGGTCCTCGGTCTGGTAGACGATCCCGGTGTCGGGATCCACGCAGATGGCCTCGTGGACGAAGCGCCCCATGGCCTTCAGGGGGACCGGATCCACCGGCCCGTCTGCCGAGGCCGGGATCTCAAAGTTGTAGCCGTGGTTCCGCTCCCACCCCACGTTGGTCCCGGCCACCGTCTCCTCGCAGGAGATCCAGCTTCCCCAGGGGGTCTCGCCCCCGGCGCAGTTCACGAAGGTCCCGGCCAGGGAGATGAAGTGCTTCTTCAGTTCCACCGAACCGTCGGGGCGCACCTCCACCTCCAGGGTGGAGTTCCCGGAGGGGGCGAAGGCGTCGTAGGGGTTCGGGCCGATGACGGTGCGGTTGGGGTCGGAGAAGCCGTTGCGGATCTCGTGGTTCCGGACCAGCCGCACCCGCTTGCCCCCCATCGAGAAGGCCCCCATGCCGTCCAGGGCATTGGGAGTGATGTTCCCGTCCGACATCACGTCGCCGCTGGTGCTCAGGAGCTTTGCCTTGAAGCCGCTGGGAAGGGAGATCTGCGGGTAGTCCACGGAGGGCTCCAGGGGGCCGTAGCTGCCCCGGCCGCCCCCCTTGGGAGGCTTCCCGGGATCCATGATGCCGGGGTCGGTACAGGCCACAAGCCCGGCCAGCGAGGGGGCCACGAGGGCCGCCCTTGCCAGGAAGTGGCGACGGGAGAGGTCGTTGGTCATGCGGAGTTCCTCCGGGTGGGGACGGGGAGAGCGCCGCAGGGACCCAGGCGGTCCTGCGGACGTTCGGAGCGGACCGCGGACGGCCTCTCCGGTGAGCCTGCGGAAGAACTGTTGCCCGGCCGCCGGAGGTCCGACACCCCCACTGGACCAATTGTTTACGATCTCTACTCGACCGTGACGAACGTGTATCTGGCTGACAAGAAGCGATGCTGAAGATGGATCCCATCTGTGACGGAGTGGCCGGTCTGGGGGCAGTACGTCCCGGTTCTGGCGGCCTGCCCCCCCCTCCCCGATCTTGGGAAACCCCTTTCGTCCACCTCCACCAGGGAGCTCCCCCCCCATGCGCATCTTCGTGGCGGGTGCAACCGGCTACATCGGGCGGCACACCGTCCGGGAGCTGGTGGCCCGGGGGCATGAGGTGGTGGCCTTCGCACGGCCCCGGTCCGGGGTGGGGGGGCGTTCCCCGGAGGAGGAGACCCGGCGCCAACTTGCCGGGGCAGAGGTCCGCTTCGGAGACGTGACGGACCCCTCCTCCCTGGCCGGGGAGGGGTTCAGGGGGGAGCCCTTCGATGCGGTCGTCTCCTGCCTTGCCAGTCGCACAGGGGCGCCGGATGACGCCTGGCGGGTGGATCACCAGGCAAACCTCCACCTGCTGGAGGCCGCCCGGGGCGCGGAGGTCCGACACTTCGTCCTCCTCTCCGCCATCTGCGTGCAGAAGCCCCTCCTGGCCTTCCAGCACGCGAAGCTGGCCTTCGAGGAGGCGCTGGCGGCGTCGGGGATCACCTGGTCCATCGTCCGCCCCACCGCCTTCTTCAAGTCGCTGGCGGGGCAGGTGGAGTCGGTGAAGCAGGGGAAGCCCTTCACCGTCTTCGGCGACGGCACCCTCACCGCCTGCAAGCCCATCAGCGAACGGGACCTGGCCCGCTTCATGGCCGACTGCCTGGAGGATCCTGCCAGGCAGAACGCCGTGCTCCCGGTGGGGGGGCCGGGTCCCGCCATCACACCCCGGCAGCAGGGGGTGATGCTGGCGGAACTCTCCGGAGGAGCCCCCCGGTTCAGGCAGGTCCCGGTGGCCCTCATGGATGCCATCATCGGAGTGCTGGGGCTCCTGGGACGGGTGGCCCCGGGGCTCCGGGAGAAGGCGGAGTTCGCCCGGATCGGACGCTACTACGGCACCGAGTCCATGCTGGTGTGGGATGCGGCGAGGGGCCGCTACGACGAGGAAGCCACCCCCTCGTTCGGGGAGGACACCCTGCGGGCCTTCTACGCCCGGGTACTGGAAGAGGGGCTGGAGGGGCAGGAGTTGGGGGATCAGGCGGTGTTCGGCTCCCGGGAGGCCGGGGGCGCCGGGTCGGGCTGAAGCGGGGTCAGCCCCCCTCCGGCACCCACCGCCGGGCCTGCTCCAGGATCCGCTGCTGCGCCACCGGAAGGGGAGGAGGGTCCTCCCCCTGCAGCCGGATCCACCGGAGGGAGGCCCCATCACCTTCCCCATCGACCGACCCCCGATCCGATGCCGGCCCGGTATCCCCGGCCGGCTCCCGATCCCCGTCCGGCTCCCGATCCACCGTCCACAGGAAGGGGTGGTAGGTGGCCCGGATGTGGCTGAACAGATGGGGCACCGGGGCCAGGGGGCGCCCCCGCTCCCCCTTCAGTCCGCCCTGGAGTCCGGCCCCCGCCAGGAGCGCGGCCTCCAGCGCTCCCCCTGGCCCGGGCTCCTCCCCCACCTCCTCCGAGGGAAACTCCCACATCCCCCCCAGGAGGCCGTTGGAGGGGCGGCGGCGGAGCAGCACCCGGGCCTCCTCCCCCGCTCCGGCCACCATCACTGCCACCCCCCAGGAGGTCTCCCGCACCGCCCCCTTCCGCCGGGGGACCGGACGCTCTCCCTGGGTGCCGGCAGCCCGGGCGCGGCAGGCGATCGAGACGGGACACTCCCGGCAGAGGGGGTTCCGGGGGGTGCAGACGGTGGCCCCCAGCTCCATCAGCGCCTGGTTGAAATCCCCGGGGCGCTCCGGATCCACCAGAGCCCCTGCCCAGCGCCGGAGCAGGGCCGGCGACGGGTCCGGCTCGTCCCCCAGCCGGGCCAGCGCCCTCCGCACATTCCCGTCCACCGCCGGGAGGGGGAGTCCGAAGGCGATGCTACCTACCGCACCCACCGTGTACTCCCCCACCCCGGGGAGGGCACGTAGCACCTCGGGGTCCGATGGAAGCACACCGCCATGGCGCTCACGGACCACCCGGGCTGCCCGGTGGAGATTCCGGGCCCGGGAGTAGTAGCCCAACCCCGCCCAAGCCCCCATCACCTCCTCCTCCGGGGCGTCGGCCAGCCGCTCCACCGAGGGGAAGCGCTCCATCCAGCGGAGGTAGTACGGGATCACCGCCTCCACCCGGGTCTGCTGCAGCATCACCTCGGAGACCCAGACCCGGTAGGGATCCGTGTCCTTCCTCCAGGGCAGGGCCCTGGCCCGGGCCTGGAACCAGGCCAGGAGGTGCCGGCGCAGCTCCAGGACCCCGGAGGGGGAGAGGAAGGGCGAGTCCGGAGGGGCAGCGTCAGGGGGAGGTGTCACGACTCGGGGGCCGGGGGGAGGGGATGCTGTGGGGGCGGACGCCGGAGGCTACCCCACCCCCGGCACCTCGTCCAGTGCCCCGGCGGGGGGAGCAGCCCGGGGGGAGCCCGGGACCCTTCACCCCGGCTCGTCGGTACCGATCCATCCGGACCCTCGATCTGCCGGTCCGCCACACCCCGATCCCGGGACCCGTATGCGCCGCACCACCTACACCAAGTACAAGGGCTCCATCCTGGATGCCCTGAACCTCCAGGGGCTGATGGAGCACCTGTCCGACTTCCTCATGGAGGGAGGGTTCGCCGGAGGACCCCACTTCCACCCCTACTGGGGGTGGTCCGGCGACGAGGATACCAAGTCCACCAACGCCCTGCGGGAGGCCCTCCTCCGGGCGCTCCTGGAGAGCGGCCAGCTCACCCCGGAGATGATCCAGGAACTCCGGGGGGAGGGGAGCGGCGACGCCGAGGTGCAGCGGCAGATCGGTGAGCTGCTGGACGAGTTGATCCAGAAGATGGTGGAGGAGGGATACATCACCCTGGAGGCCGGGCAGGGTGAGATGCCGGGGCCCATGCAGGATGTCACCGGCCAGGGCACGCTGGACGAGGCGAAGGAAGCGGCGCAGAACGTCAACTTCAATCTCACCCAGAAGGGGATGGACTTCCTGGGATACCGCTCCCTGAAGAACCTCCTGTCGGCGGTGGGAAAGGCGGCGTTCGGCTCCCACGACACCCCCCATCTGGCCACAGGGGTGGAGGCGGAGGCATCCAGCCGCCCCTACGAGTTTGGCGACTCCATGAATCTGGATATCCCCGGGACCCTCCGGAACGCCATCCAGCGGGAGGGGCTGGGAATTCCGCTGAACCTGGAGTACGGGGACCTGATGGTGAACCAGACGGAGTACCGGTCCAGTTGTGCCACTGTGCTCATGCTGGACGTCTCCCACTCCATGATCCTCTACGGCGAGGATCGCTTCTCCCCCGCCAAGCGGGTGGCGCTGGCGCTCTCCCACCTGATCCGTACCCAGTTTCCCGGGGACACGCTGCGGCTGGTGACCTTCGGGGACCGGGCGCAGGAGATCCCCGTTTCCCAGCTTCCCAAGGCCCAGGTGGGGCCCTTCCATACGAATACAGCGGAGGGGCTGGAGGTGGCCCGGCGGATCCTGAAGGCCCAGAAGAAGGACATGCAGCAGATCATCATGATCACCGACGGGAAGCCGTCCGCCGTGACCATGCCCGGCGGGAAGGTCTACAAGAACTCCGGAGGGCTGGAGCAGTACGTCCTGGATCGCACCCTCCGGGAGGTGGCGGCGTGCCGGAAGCAGGGGGTGCTCATCAACACCTTCATGCTGGCCCGGGACCCCTGGCTGGTGCAGTTCGTCCAGAAGGTCTCTGAGATCGCCCGGGGGAAGGCCTACTTCACCAGCACCATGACGCTGGGGCAGTATATCATGATGGATTTCATGAAGCGGAAGCGGAAGCGGGTGGGGTGAACGAAGCGCCCCCGGGAGAACCCTCCCGGGGGCGCTTCACATTCCGCGAATCTGAACGACGGGGTCCGCCCGGCGGCGGATGATCCGGGGCCGATCAGGCGTGCTGCCCGGAGTGGACCCCCTCGGCGATCTCCTCCACCATCTTGGCGTTGAAGTCGTCCAGGTCCTTCGGGCTGCGACTGGTCACCAGCCCCTGGTCCACCACCACGGACTCATCCACCCAGGTGGCCCCCGCATTCTCCAGGTCCGTCCGGATGGAGGAGAAGGAGGTCATCTTCCGCCCCTTCGCCGCTCCGGCCTCCACGATCATCCAGGGACCGTGGCAGATGGCCGCCACGGGCTTCCCCGCTTCGAAGAAGCCCCGGACGAACTCCACGGCACCTTCGCTCCGCCGCAGGCGATCCGGGTTGATCACCCCCCCCGGGAGCACCAGGGCATCGAACCGCTCCACCTTCATCTGCTCCACCGTGCCGTCCACGGAGATGGTGCGGCTGCTCCAGTCCCCCTTGTCCCATCCCCGGATGGAATCGGGTGTATCCTGGATGGAGATGATGCTCACCTTCGCCCCTGCGGAGCGGAGGGCGTCCAGGGGTGAGGTGAGTTCCGATTCCTCGAAGCCATCGGTGGCCAGGATGGCCACGTTCCGGTGGTCCAGTCGCTGGTGTCCCGTCTTCTTCCGGTCTTCCATGAAGCGCATCTCCCACTGACGATGATGAAGTGCAGTCTCTCTTCACCAACACAGGAGTTGCAATCTCCGTTCCGCCGCTCCCCCCCTACCGCACCGTCCACTCCACCACCGTGAGCGCCACACCATCGTCCACCCGGAGCCCCACCGCCCCCAGCGGCTCCACCCGGGCGGCGGGAAGAAGGGCCACCTCCTCGTTGTTGATCAGGAAGCGGACATCCTCACCCACCGTCTCCACCGCCAGGATGTTCATGGGGGGCTGGGAATCGGCGGTGGGCACCCGGATCACCGGAGAGACGATCCACTCCAGGAGGGGGGTCACCTCTCCACCCTCCCGGCGCTGCACGCTGAACTCCCCGGAGGAGCGGATGAGGAAGGCAGTGTAGGAGGCGTCCTCCACCAGGAGGTTCCCCCCCCCGACGAACACCCCGTAGGGCCGGGCATCCCCGGGGAGGGCCGTTCGCAGACGCAACGCCGCCTGCACCCGAAAGGACCCCACCGCCCGGACATCCTGCTCCCGGAACGCCAGCCCCGGAGCGGTGGCCTCGAAGCCGAAGCCCTCCGGGTCGGCCAGGAGGCGCAACTCGTCGCCGCCATGGGGGAGACCATCCGCCCGGGTGTACCAGCCTTCCGGTGCCGTCGCCGGCTCCCGGGGCGACTCCGCCGCCGTCTCAGCAGCCTGCTCTGCGTCCCCGCACGCCACCACTGCCAGCATCAGGAGCAGACCTGCCCATCGTCCAGACCTCCGCATCACGCACACCCCCCAGGAAGACAGTTCAGAACCCGGTGGGGAAGGATGGCAGAGCGGACGTGGCGGATCAATACTCGCCGCTCTCCATCCAACCCACCGGAGCCTCACCCCCCTCGATGCTCACTGGACTTCCACTACACCAGCCTAGAAGCGGCTCAGGATACTGAACAGGAGTTGCCCGTCGTTGTTGGTCCTGGCGCCCCGGGCCCGGGCTCCGGAGTCGTAGGCATCCACAAAGGAGAGCTTGAGGCTGACAACCGAGGAGAGGGCGAAGCCCACCGAGGAGGAACCGCGGAAGGTGAAATCCCCCGGGTCGTCGAAGGCGGGGACGTAGAGGGCCTCGAGGGTGAGGGCCAGCCGGTCCTCGTCGAAGGAGCGGCGGAGCCGGGAGCGGACGGACCAGCGGGCCTGCACCTCCGGATCGGTTGGGCCGTCCGCCAGGGGGACTGTCCGCTCCAGGAGGGCGGCAGCGCTGAGGTCCGCAAGCGCCACATCCGAGTCGACGAAGGTGAGCTTCGCCCCGGCCCCACCGCTGAACCTCCGGTCGATCCGCTTCTGCAGCGAGGCCTCCAGGGTTCCGAACAGGAAGGGGCTCACCCTGGCGTGGGGAAGGAGGTCCACGCTGGTCACCCCCGCCCACGAGCGACGGTTCACGAAGGTGACCCCCTCCTCGTCGGTGGCCTCGCCATAGGTGATGTCCCACCCCAGGGAGAACTCGGCGGTGGAATCAGCCCGGGAAAGGTCGGATCGGTTGGTGAAGGTCACCTGCTCCGTGTTTCCGAAGAAGAAGCTCGCCCCCAGCTCCGTCTCGAAGCTGAAGCGGCGGTCCGGATCCTGGTCCTGTGCCTGGAGGGGCGTAGGCAGGAGCAGGAGCAGAAGGAGCACTGGGGCGGGAGGCGCGCCCCGGGCTCGAAGGCCGAGGGGCCCCGTCCGTGGTGCAGGGAGCGGAGGGCGCCCACCGATTCGACGCGACAGGAGGCTGTTCCTGGAAGACATGGAATGGAACGTATCACCTGGGAACGGGGGATTCCTGTGGAGGACAGGACGGGCTTGGGGGGGTTGCAAACTATCCCCCTCATGCTGGGGGCTCAACCCTCCATTGCAGCGCGACGGGACGCAGCACGCTATGGTCCATGGGTGGGGGAGGGGCCGCGGAGCCATCACATCGGAACAGGGAGGGAGCATGGACAGACTACGCACGACCGTATCGAGGGGTGCCCTGGCGGGATTCACAGGGGCAGCCACGCTGGCTCTATGGTTCCTGGCCATCGACGCCGCCCGGGGAGACCCCCTTGCCACGGTGGGCTTGCTGGCCAACACCCTCCTGGGGAACGGAGGGGCCGGTGTGGATCCGGTTCTGGTCTCCGTCTTCACCCTGCTCCACTTCGCCCTCTTCATGGTCCTGGCCATCGGGGTGGCGAAGCTCCTGGACACGCTGCGGACCGCTCCGAACACCCTCTACGGCTTCGTCCTGGGGTTCATCCTCTTCGACATCGTGTTCTACGTGGGGATGGGGCGGGGCGGAGGAACCGTGGCAGCCGCGCTGGGCTGGCCCGAGGTCCTGGCGGGGAACCTCCTGGCGGGGATCGTGGTGATGGGGATCCTCCGGGTTCTGGCTCCGGTCCACTACAGCGGTTGGTGGGAGTCCCTCACCGAGAGCAGGGTGATCCGGGAAGGGCTTGTTGCGGGGGTGCTGGGGGGAGCGGTGGTGGCTCTCTGGTTCCTCCTGCTGGACACGGTGGCAGGACGTCCCATGTACACGCCGGCGGCCCTCGGCTCGGCCCTCTTCCTGGGGGTGGCGGATCCATCCCAGGTCCGGATCGAGGCGAGCAGCATCATCGGGTACTCCATCGTGCACTTCGGAACCTTCATCGCCAGCGGGCTGGTGGCGGCGGCCATCCTCACCCAGGCGGAGCGGCGCCCCAATCTGCTCCTCTTCGGCGGGATGCTCTTCGTGGTGTTCCTGGCCTTCCTGATGGCTGCACTGGCCCTCTTCGCCGAATGGATCATCGGCAGCCTGGCGTGGTGGAACGTGGCGCTGGGGAATCTCCTGGCCACCGTGGCCATGGGGATCTTCCTCCTCCGGGCCCACCCCTCCATCAGCCTGGCCATGGGGCAGCGGGCACTGGCCGGCGAGGAGCCGGTCAGCTCGAGAGTTTGACGGAAGGGAGGGGGGGCTCGGTCCCCCCCTCCTTTCCCCAGTCCCGGTACTCGTCCCTGGTCCACCGGAAGAAGACCACGGTCATGGCGGTCCAGAAGATCAGCATCCCCGGCACCCACATGATCAGCCCTCCCAGCCGCTGGTCGTCCAGCGCCGAGAGAGCGCTCACCCGGGGGGCCATGGCGTACCAGGGGTAGAACACGCTGTCGGAGAGGGTGAGCATGGCCGACAGCGCCGTGGCGGGAATCCCGAAGACGAAGACGTAGAGGATCAGGAGGGGCCCGGTGGGGATGATCTCCAGCTCCTTCACCGGATTCACCACGGGCCACCACATCATCACCGACACGGTCATGAAGGTGATGTGCTGCAGGATGTGGACGTCGTGGTTGATCAGCGCCCAGTTGTACATCTGGGGGAAGTGCCACCCGATGAAGACCAGGTTGTAGGCCACGAAGGCCGTCACCGGATGGGTCAGGAAGCGGGCCATGACCCTCACCGGACGCACCCGGAGCCCGGCCCGGATCAGCCAGTCCGGGAGTCCCGCAATGAGGAGCGGGGGCATGAGGAGCATGACCAGCATGTGCTGGACCATGTGGGCGCTGAAGAGATAGTCGTCGCTGAGCCGGTGAAGCGGGCCGTTCAACGAGAAGAAGATCAGCGCCACCGCCAGCATGAACGACGTGGTCTGGCGGGTGGTGGGCGGGTGGTCGGACCACCCGTATCGACGCCGGGCGGGACCAGTGGCCAGGAGGTAGCCCCCCGCCAGGTAGATGCACCCCACCAGGATGCTGAGATAGAACTCGAACCCGAACAGCTGCATGGTTTTCGCCGTTCCGTTCCCGGAGCGGCCCACTCCCGATGAAGAAACGCCGGTGGTGACCCGGAAGGGTCACGCGCCGGCGTTCCTGGTTCTGCGTACCTCCAGACGGGCGGGTGCCGGAGCCCGCCGGCCTCCGCCCGCGGGCGGAGCGTCCCTAGCCCCGCATGGGGGGGACGAAGTTGTAGAGCACCACCATGGCCGAGACCATGAAGATGGCCAGTACCACACCCGCCATCAGCACCCAGGTGAAGATCCGGTTGTCGAACTTCAGGTGCATGAAGAACATCATCACCAGGATCACCTTGGCGGTGGAAAGCACCACCAGGAGCGGAACCTCCACCGGCGCAAAGGCCTCGATGTAGTACACCGCCACTTCGACGAAGGTCAGCACCGCCAGGATGATCCCGATCATCCAGTAGAAGCCGGTGGTGGGGTGGTTGCCGTGGGCGTCGTGCCCGGCGGCGTGCCCTCCGTCGGCGGCGTGGGTGGTCGCGTCGCTGCTCATTCCCGGACTCCCTATTCCATCAGATAGACGAGGGTGAAGATCACGATCCAGATCACATCCACGAAGTGCCAGTAGAGCCCGGCGATCTCCACCTGCAGCGACTTGGCAGGGGGGATGCGGTCCTTGTGGATCTGCCAGGCCAGGACCCCCATCCAGATCATTCCCACCAGCACGTGGACCTTGTGGGTCCCGGTGAGGACGTAGTACGAGGAGCCGAAGGTGCTGGAGGTGATCGTCAGCCCGTAATCGATGAAGTGCAGGTATTCGTAGGCCTCGATCGCGATGAAGGCCGCTCCCATGCCGATCACCGTGAAGAGCCACCCGATGGCGGCCTTCTTCTTGTTGGCCTGCACGGCGGCCAGGGCCATCACCATCGCCAGCGACGAGAAGAGCAGGATCGTCGTGCTCGTCGTGGTGAGCATGATGTTGAACAGGTCTTCCGGGTAGGGGCCGCTGACGGCCTTCCCCTTGTAGACCATGTAGGTCGTGATGAGCGTGGCGAAGAACAGGCACTCCGAACCGATGAAGGTCCAGAACCCCACCTTCCAGTTGCTCAGCCCCGTCGCCGTATAGTGGTCGTCGTGGGCGTCGTGGGCGGCCGCAGCGGCAGTTGCCATGATTGGAGTCCGATCCTCGGCGTCAGTCGAAGGCGGGCTCGAAGGCCCACTTCAGCGTACAGAAGAGCACCAGTGCGACCCCGATGAGGGGGACCCACCAGATGTGGAAGTGGAGCAGGATCCAGGTCAGCGCCGTGGAGGCCGCCAGGAGCAGCGGCCAGTAGGACGGATTGGGCATGTGGGGCTCCCGCTCCGGCGTGGCCATGGTCACCGCCTCGATCTCCCGCTTCTGGTCCGCGTACCAGAGGGGGTCCCGGCTCCGCACCGTGGGGAGCGCCGGGAAGTTGTAGTGGTGGGGCGGCGACGGCAGGGCGAACTCCAGCGTCGAGGCACCCCACGGGTTGGGCCCGGCGATCTCACCCTTCTTGTAGCTCCGGATGATGTTGTACAGCACGATCACCGAGCCGGCGCCGAAGATGAACGCCCCTACCGTGGAGAGCTGGTTGGCCAGCTCCACGTTGAGGTCGGAGGAGTAGGTGAAGATCCGTCGGGGCATCCCCAGCATCCCCGAGATGTGCATCGGGAAGAAGGTCAGGTTGAAACCGATCATGGTGACCCAGAAGTGCCACTTCCCCAGCCCCTCGTCCAGAAGCCGCCCCGTGGCCTTCGGGTACCAGTAGTAGAGCCCCGAGAAGAGCCCGAAGAGCGCTCCCCCAACGATCACGTAGTGGAAGTGGGCCACCACGAAGTAGGAGTCATGCTGCTGCAGCACCACCGGCGCCGCAGCGTGCATGATCCCGGAGAGCCCACCCACGGTGAAGACCGCCACGGTGCCGATGGCCCAGAGCATGGCCGTAGGGAAGGTCAACTGCCCCCCCCACATGGTGGCCAGCCAGTTGAAGATCTTCACCCCGGTGGGGATGGCGATGATCATCGTCGCCGCCACGAAGAACGAGTCCGCGATGGGCCCCAGCCCAGTCGTGAACATGTGGTGGCTCCAGACCCCCCAGCCGATGAAGGCGATGAGGGCTCCCGCGTACACCACCACCGGATACCCGAAGAGGGGCTTCTTCGAGAAGGTGGGGATGACGTCGGACAGCACCCCGAAGGAGGGGAGGATCAGGATGTAGACCTCCGGGTGTCCGAAGATCCAGAAGAGGTGCTGCCAGAGCACCGGATCACCACCGAACTCCGGAACGAAGAAGGTGGTCCCGAAGAACCGGTCGAAGGCAAGGAGGATCAGCGCCACCGCGATGACCGGAAGGGCGGTCACCAGGAGGAAGGATGTGACCAGGGTCATCCAGGTGAAGAGGGGCATCCGCATGAGCTTCATGCCGGGAGCCCGGAGCTGGATGATCGTGGTGATGAAGTTCACACCCCCGGCGATGGACGCGATTCCCAGGATGGAGAGGCCGATCACCCAGAAGTCCACGTTCGGACCGGGGTTGTAGGCCACCGAGGTGAGGGGGGAGTACCCCACCCAACTGGCGTTCGGGGCGCCGAAGAAGAAGGACGAGGTGAGGTAGATCCCGCCGAACAGGTAGATCCAGTAGGAGAAGGCGTTCAGACGGGGGAAGGCCACGTCCCGGGCCCCGATCTGCAGTGGCACCACGAAGTTGAAGAACGCCACCGCCATGGGCATGGCCACCAGGAAGATCATGGTGGTGCCGTGCATGGTGAAGAGCTGGTTGTACAGCTCCGGCGTCATCAGGTTGCTCTCAGGCGCGAAGAGCTGGAGCCGGATCAGGAGTGCTTCGAAACCACCGATGAACAGGAAGATCATCGAGGTGACGAAGTACATGATGCCGATCCGCTTGTGATCGACGGTGGTGATCCAGCTCCAGATCCCGGTGTCCTCGTGATGGTGGAGGTCCGGGGGTGCAGTCGTCTGGGTGGCAGCTATGGACATGGGGTATCTATCCCTGGGGTGGCGTCGGCTCGGGTCACTTCTGGGAGAGCAGGTAGGCGGCCAGGGCCCTCACCTGTTCTTCCGTGAGGTTGGTGGGCGGATACTCGACGCCACCCTTCCCCACGGCCCCCTTGTCCACGCCGGGCATGATGACCCCGGGCTTCATGCTCTGGGGGTCCATGATCCAGCGGATCAGATTTTCCTCGTTGTTCTCCATCAGCCCGGCGCCCAGCGTGGAGCGGGCACCCAGCCGGGCCAGATTCGGTCCCAGCGGAACGGTGGGAGGCCCCGGGGTCTGCACGGCGTGACAGAGGGTGCAGTAGGACTGCTGGAGGAAGACCTGGCGACCCTGGGTCACCAGCGGGTCCTCCTCCCATGCCGCCTGAGGCTCCAGGAGGGCGTCCTCCTGCGCCTGGGGAGCGGCCAGGCCGGTCTCTCCGGGGGAGGACACCGATGCCTGGGGGCCGGTGGCGCGCTCCGACACCCGGCGCATCTCCTCCACCCACGCCTCGAAGCCGCCCTCGGCATGGGCTTCCACACGCATCCCCATCCAGGAGTGGCCCTCCCCACAGAACTCGGCACACTGCCCCATGTAGACCCCGGGCTCGTCCACCGTGAAGAAGAGGTAGTTGTACCGGGGTTCACCTTCCCGCACGGCCACCAAGGGGTTCGTGTCCCGCTTCCCACCCAGTCTCGGCACCCAGAAGGAATGGATGATGTCGTTGGAGTGGAGGCGCAGGGTGACGGCCCTCCCCACGGGGAGGTGCAGCTCGTTGGCGGTGCGGATGTCGTACTCGGGGTAGTAGAAATCCCACCAGTAGCGATGCCCCACCACGTGCACCTGCAGGGCATCGTCGGAGAGGGGACGCTGCGTGGCGAAGACGGTCTGGATCGTGGGGATCGCGATGAGCACCACGATGATGGCCGGGCCGATGGTCCAGCCGATCTCCAGCCCCAGGTGGCCGTGGATCTGCTTCGGCATGGGAGCGCCTTCCCGGGCCCGGTACTTCACCAGGATCCAGAACAGGGCCACCCACACCACCACCAGGATCAGCATGGTCCACCAGAAGACCGTCACGTACAGCGAGTGGATCTGGTCGCCGAAGTCGGTGACGGGATCGATGGTGGTCTGTGGGTACTGCTCTCCCGCGCACGCAGCCACCAGCAGGCCGAGCATCAGGACTACGGACGCTCTGAGCCAGCGGGCGAATGGGCCGGGAGAAGGGGGTGCGGAGGTCTGGCGCATGGGACTCTGGGTTCGGTGCCTTCGCCAGGGCCAGGGTGTCCAGCGTTCGGGGAAGGGACCCGGAGGGCTTCCCGAACGGGCCACCGGCCCGGACTCAGGGAAGCGTTTCGAGGGGGATCGCCTCGTCGATGAGCATGATGGGGATACCGTCCCGGACCGGATACAGGACCAGGCCGTCGTCCCGGAGAAGGCCCTCGAGCAGGGGCTCCCGGACAGCGTCTCCCCCCCGGTTCTGGAGGGTGCCGGAGGCCACCGCCGCGTTCACCCGGGAAAGGACGTCGTGGCCCGCCGGGCGGACCGCTGAACGGGTCTCCGGACAGACCAGGATCTCGAGCAGTTCAGGCGCGATCATGCAAGCCTCACTTCAACGTCTCCAACTCGGCTTACCGGTGCCTCTTCCGCAGGTTCACCCGAAACCGGCGGAACACCGGTGGGGGGACGGGGTCGGAAGGTCTCTCACAGCGCCGTTAAGCTAGCAGGAATTTCCACACCCCGCGACCCTTGACACCACCGTCACACGGCCTTGACACCGGGCCCCGGATTCAGGGCAGGGCATGTACAGATCCCCACTCCAGAGCTTCGGGCGCCGTCGCCATTCCCTGAAGCGGCTCCGAACCGGTATCCGCCTGCGCCTCCTGACGTTGATGGCGCTGATGACGCTGGGCGCCTCCGCCTGTGGGGGGGAGGGAGGGGACGGGGCTCCCCCCTCGATGTCGGCGGAGAGGAGCGGGGAGGGCGTGCAGGCCAGGATTCCACCCCGGGGGCTGGCGTGGGTGGTGTTCGGCTCCGATACCGTGCGGGCGGAGCTGGCCCGCACCGACCAGGAGCGGGCCCGGGGGCTGATGGAGCGGGAGTCCCTCCCCGACGGGACGGGGATGCTCTTCATCTTCCCGGACGTGGCCCCCCGCTCCTTCTGGATGCAGAATACCTATATCCCCCTGGACATCGCCTTCATGGACGCCGATGGGGTGATCGTGGACATCCAGGCCATGGAGCCCCTGGATGAGACCTTCACCGAGTCGGCGGCCCCGGCCATGTTCGCCCTGGAGGTCCCCCAGGGGTGGTTCGCGGCCCGGGGGATCGGCGTGGGAGAGAGGGCCACCATGGTGTTCGGGGCCTCCTGAGGCGCCGCCCCCCGCCTCCTCCCCTCCGCACGCGGCCTCCCCTCCTGCACGCCGCCTCCCTACCCCTCCCGCACCTCCCGGAGGAGGGCAACCAGGGCTTCCACATCCTCCGAAGTGTTGTAGAGGTGGGGAGAGATCCGGAGGGCCGACCCCCGGAGGGAGGCGTGGATCCCCTGCTGCTGCAGCCGCTCCGAGACGGTGGCCAGGTCGAGGTCGTCGGGCATCCGGACCCCCAGGATGTGACTTCCCCGCCAGGCGGGGTCCTCCACCCCGAAGCCTAGCTCCCCCACCGCCTCTGCAAGGAGGCCGGTGAGCTCCCCCGTGTGGGCCTCGATCCGCTCCGGGGTCCACTCCAGGAGGAGGCGGAGCGCCGCAACCACCATGGGGAGGAGGGCGAAGTTGCTCCGCTCCCCCACGTCGTATCGGACGGCTCCCGGCTGGTAGACGTCCCGGTAGTCCACCAGGCTCCGGAAGTCCTCGCTCCCCTCCCGGGAGATCCAGGTCTCCTCCAGGGGCACACCCTCGTCGTAGCGGGGGCCGAACCACCCCAGCGCGGTGGAATAGGGCCCCATGAGCCACTTGTAGCCCACCACCACCAGGGCGTCGGGCCGCACCCGTCCCACATCGAAGGGGATGGCTCCCACCGACTGGCTCCCATCCACCACCAGGACCGCCCCCACCTCCCGGGCCCGGGCCCCGATGGCCTCCAGGTCGAAGCGGGTCCCGTCGGTCCAGTGCACGGCCCCCAGACTCACCGCACCGGTCTCCGGGCGGATGGCGTCCAGGATGGCTTCGGTCCATCGTCGCCCCCGGTCCGGACCCTCCGGGGGGGAAACCATCACCACCGAGGCACCGGCCTCGGATGCCGCCCGCCGCCAGGGGTAGACGTTCCCGGGGAACTGTCCCTCGGTGAGAACCACCGACTGCCCCCTCTCCAGCCCCGCATTCCGGGCCGCGATGGAGATCCCGTAGGAGGCCGAGGGGAGGAGGGCCACCCGCTCCGCCGCACCCCCCACCAGCCGACCGAAGAGGCCACGGGCCTCGTCGGACTCCGAAAAGAAGTGCCGGGAGCCCAGGGTCCAGGGTGTCCGTTTACGCCGGATCCCCCGGATCCCCGCCTCCTCCACCGACCTGTGGAGGGGAGCCATGTAGGCGCAGTTCAGGTAGTGGATCTCCGGGGGAATGGAGAAGGCGGAGCGGTCCCAGGGGGTCAGGTCCATGGCAGGTGTCATCCGAGGCGCCATCCACGGGTGATGGGAAGGTCCGGTCGCACCAGGACCACGTGTCCGGAATCCTGGGGATCCACCATTCCCAGCACCAGACACTCGCTGCGGAACCCGGCAATGCGTCGCGGAGGGAAGTTCACCACGCCCAGGACCTCGGTCCCCACCAGCCCCCCGGGGGTGTAGTGGTGGGTGAGCTGGGCGGAGGAGGCCAGCACCCCGATCTCCCCCCCGAAGTCCACCCAGAGCTGCATGGCGGGCTTCCGTGCCTCCGGAAAGGGGAGGGCCCGGACCACCACGCCGGAGCGGATGTCCAGGGTATGGAAGTCCTCCACGCTGGCCGGCGGAAGCGTTTGGCGGCCTGGGGACATGGGCATCGGGGGCGAAGGTCACAGGGGGGCGGGCAGGCGGACCCGCACCGCAGGGCCCCCGGACAGCGGCGGGGGCTCCTGGAAGGTCACCCCCCGAGAGGGCGTCACCACAGTAGGCCTGCTCGCCGACACACACCAGTATGCGGCCCGTTGCTCCGGTCCGTACTGGCACCGCACGACGGGATCAGGTTATCCTCCCGGAGGACCGCCTCACCCTTGGAGTGCCCACCATGAGCTTCAGAACGAATCCGGACCGGATCCTCGACAACATCGACCGGGCCCGCAGCCGGGAGGAGGAGAGGGCCGCCTCCGCCTACTCCCGGGATGCCACCGCCCGGGAACTGGACACCGAACTCCCGGAGTCCGACTCCACCCCCACGGAGCGGGCGCGCCGGATCTTCCGTGTGGTGGAGCGAGCCTACATGACGGCCGCCGGGAGCGCCGATCTCAAGCGGCTGGCCTCCCGCTTCCAGGCCATCGGCGACATCCACCACCACCACGCCCGGGGGGATGTCTCGGTGTCCATCCACTACATGGACCACGAGCGCCACGACGATGTGGGGGTGACGCCCTTCGAGGTCCTCCCGGAGCGGCTGGACGAGGCCCGCCTGGCCACTGGCACCTCCCGGGCGGACGCCAACGCTCTCAGGGTGCTCCGGAAGGAGCTCCGGGATGGGGTGATGGCCGCCTACCGGAAGCTGGAGCCACGGGTCCGGGACGCCATCCGGGAGCGGGCGGACCTGGGGCACATCTCCGTCCAGGTGACCATGGATCTCCGCCCCGGTCGATGAGTCCCCGGGGCTCCGGGGGCGACGGGACCGTCCCCCCGGGAGCCCCGGGGATGCAACTCCGGCGGACCCCCCTCCTCTTCCTCTTCCTGGACGGCGTGGGGATCGGGTCCGACGACCCGTCCCGGAACCCCTTCCTCCGTGCCCAGCTCCCGGTCCTCTCGGGGCTCCTGGGGGGAAGGCTCCCCACCCTCTCCCATCCTGCCCCCGCCTCTTCCCGGGCCCGGGTGATCCCCCTGGACGCCCGGCTGGGTGTGGAGGGACTCCCCCGGAGTGGCACCGGGCACGTTGCCCTCCTCACCGGTGCCGACGCCCCGCGACTCTTCGGTCGACACTTCGGTCCCTGGGTCCCCTCCTCCCTGCGGGAACTGGTGGAGGAGGAGAGCCTGCTGCGGAAGGCCCGGGACCGGGGAGACCGGGTGGCCTTTGCCAACGCCTATCCCCGACGCTTCCTGGACGCGCCCCTGCGGCGATGGGCCGGTCCTCCCCTGGCGGCCCGTGGCGCAGGACTCCTGGATCGGCATGAGGAGGCGCTGGTGGCCGGGGAGGCGGTGGCCAGCGAGATGGTGAACACCGGATGGCGGGAGCGCCTGGGGCTCCGGAGCGCCCCCGACCTGGGCCCCGGGGAGGCCGGCGGGGTCCTGGCCCGGATCGCGGAAGCCCACGATCTCACCCTCTTCGCCCACTACGACACCGATCTGGTGGGGCACCGGGGGGGGATGTCCGGTGCGGTGGCGGCGCTGGAACGGGTGGACGCCTTCCTGGGTGGAATCCTGGCCGCGGTTGCGGGAGACGCCCTCCTGGTGGTGGCCAGCGACCATGGGAACCTGGAAGAGGTGGATGGCGGGCACACCCTGAATCCGGCGCTGGGGCTGATCGCCCGCATCGGGGGGGGTGGTGCACCCCTTCCGGACACCACCGGGATCTCCTCCATCCGCCACATCGCCGGGGCCGTCCTGAAGTGGTCCGCTCCCCCCGGCGCCACTCTGGTCCCTCCCTTGCATGGAGAGCCGCCGAAAGAAGCGTCATGAACGACGGATCTCCACGCCGAGCGGCATTCCGATGCAGACCACCCCCACCACTCCCGGCCCGGGCGGGGCCCAGCCCTGGATGGGAACCATGAAGTCCGTCTCAGGAAGGACCACCCGCCCAACCCGGGTGATGCACATCACCCACGACCTGGGCGTGTGAGGGCTGGAACGGGTCATCGTGCTCCTCTGCCGTACCCTGGATCGGGAGCGTTTCGAACCTTCGGTGCTCTGCCTCCGTCT
>Ga0076930_100588_pt1 | contig 31020 bp, 29 predicted proteins | sample HotLakConsoUCCRE_FD_71149 | JGI IMG/M metagenome (GOLD analysis project Ga0076930, IMG submission 71149) | Hypersaline microbial mat communities from Hot Lake, Washington, USA - Hot Lake Consortium UCC-RE (version 3) (version 3) ...
ACGTGTTCTGCGGCGAGCATCTACTGGCGGCCAAGCTGCGCCGCTCGAACATCGATGCCAGCGCGGGCGCGACCGAGGAGATCGCCCGCATCGTCACACGCATCCGCGCGCGCTGGCCAAGGGTGCGCATCCTGCTGCGCGCCGACAGCGGCTTCGCCCGCGAGGCGCTGATGGCCTGGTGCGAGGCCAACAAGGTCGACTACCTGTTCGGTCTGGCCCGCAACTCCAGGCTGGTGGAGCAGATCCACATCGAGCTGGCCTGGGCCGAGGACGAGGCGGAGCGCACCGGCAAACCGGCCCGCCGGTTCGCCGACTTCCGCTGGGCCACCCGCGACAGCTGGAGCAAGCGCCGGCGGGTCGTGGCCAAGGCCGAGTGGATGCCGGACCGCGGCGAGGCCGGCGCCAACCCGCGGTTCGTCGTCACCTCGCTCGCCGCGACGGAGGTCCACGCCAAGACGCTCTACGAGCGCCTGTACTGTGCACGCGGCGACATGGAGAACCGGATCAAGGAGTGCCAGCTCGACCTGTTCGCCGACCGCACCAGCGCGGCGACCATGAAAGCCAACCAGCTGCGCCTGTGGTTCGCCTCCATGGCCTACGTCCTGCTCGCCGCCCTGCGCCGGATCGCGCTCGCGCATACCCAACTGGAAAAGGCAACCTGCGGATCGCTGCGCCTGAAGTTGCTGAAGATCGGTGCGCAGGTGACGGTCACCCTCCGCCGCATCCGCGTCGCCATGGCCTCGGCCTGTCCCCACGCAGAGGCGTTCGCCCTCGCGCACGCCCGATTGTGCCGCTGATCCGCGCCAGCCGCGCTCCTCCACCCGCCCGTCAACAACGCTGGACCCGCACCGACCCGGAACGCGCCAATCAGGCGCAACGGACACGCCTGCCCAGACCTCCGGCCATCAGTCCGCCACCGTCTCGAACGCCTTCACGCACCGGAAACCGCACGCTCGTGAGATATGCGGGCTAGCCGGACTGGGGGGCGGTGGGCGCGAGCCTGCCATGGCCGCCCTATCCAGAGGAAACGCCGCCGGGCCCTCCGTCCCTGCCTGCGGCCGGGCCCCTCCCCGCAAGCGGGAAGGTTGGATCACGCCGCCCCCTCCGCCACCGGCTCCCAGCCGCCGGCGAGGACGCAGGCGCGCAGGCGGGCGTCGTCCCAGGCGTCCTCCAGCCGGGCGGCGGCGGCGCGGGCCTCGGCGGCGAGGTCGTCGCCGCAGGGCACCGGCTCGCTCTTGGTCCACTCCTCCAGATACCGCTCCGATTCGGCCGCCTTGCCCCGCATGGCGGCGCGGTCGATGGCATCCTGGAACCGCTCGGACAGCAGCACCTTGGCCTGGTCGCGGCGGCCGCGGCGGGCAATGACCTGGCTGGGGATGGCGCGCCAGGAGACGACGATCAGCTCGGCCATGTCGGGCACTCCGGGAAGGGGCCGGCTCAGCGCACCACGGCGAGGCGGGCGGCGGGCCGGCGGTGGGCGGAACGGCGGGCATTGGCGCGGCGCGGCCGCGGCGGACGATCGTCGGGGCGGTCGTCGGCGGCCGGGGGGTGCGCCGGTGCGGCGCTCTCCTGGCCGGCGCCCGGGACCGGAAGCTCGGCGCCGGTCGCCGCGGCCTCGACGAAGCCGGCGAGTTCGCCCATGCCGGTCCGGCGGACCTCCAGCGGCAGACCCAGATAGCCGGCCGCCCGCTCCGCGGCGACGGCGAGCGCCGGATCGGGCGACTGGGCCAGCCAGACCAGCCGGCGGTAGCCGCCGAACATCCAGTCGCGCATCCGCGGATGGCGGGTCAGGCCCAGGCCCTCGACGACCAGCGCATCGAACTGCCGGACCAGGTAGTCGGTCAGGAAGAAGCTGCCCGGCTCCTCTTCCATCAGGCGGGCGAAGTCCGCCTGGCCGGCGTAGAAGGCGTAGCAGTGCGGCCCCGCGATCCGCGCCACGCCCTCCGCCGCGAGGACCCGGTCGATCGCCCCGCCGGTGCCGCAGTCGGCGAAGGCGGCCACCACCCGCTCGTAGCCCGCGGCCCGGCCGGCGCGGATCGCCAGCGCCAGCCGGGCCGGGATCCGCTCCGGCCGATTGTGCAGCTTGGCCGGCAGGCAGGTGACGCGCACATGCCCCCACCCGCCGGCCCTGACCAGCGCCAGCAGCTCGCGCGCCAGCGCGCCGCAGCCGACGACCAGCGTCTTCGGCATTGCGGCGGGTGCGGCGGTCGGGGAGGCGTCGGACATCGGCCGGGTCCTCCTGCCTGGGGTGGCGGGCACCGCCCCCGTGGCGACCGGAGGCGGCGGGCGGTCAGCCGACGGCGGCGACCCGTTGGTTGTGCCGGCGGTGGATCAGCTCCTTCGCCGTCTCCACCGCCACGGCGGCGTCGCGGCAATAGGCGTCGGCGCCGACCTCGCGGCCGAACTCCTCGTTCAGCGGCGCGCCGCCGACCAGGACGATCACCTCGTCGCGCAGCCCCTTCTCGACCAGCGTGTCGATGACGACCTTCATGTACGGCATAGTGGTGGTCAGCAGCGCGGACATGCCCAGGATGTCCGGCTTGTGCTCCTCCAGCGCGGCCAGGTAGTTCTCGACCGGGTTGTTGATCCCGATGTCGATCACCTCGAAGCCGGCGCCCTCCATCATCATGGAGACCAGGTTCTTGCCGATGTCGTGGATGTCGCCCTTGACCGTGCCGATCACCATCTTGCCCTGCTTGGGCGCGCCGGTTTCGGCCAGCAGCGGACGCAGCACGTTCATGCCGGACTTCATGGAGTTGGCCGCCAGCAGCACCTCCGGCACGAACAGGATGCCGTCGCGGAAGTCGACGCCGACGATGCGCATGCCCTCGACCAGGGCGCGGGTCAGCACGTCGTAGGGCGCCCAGCCGCGCTCGAGCAGGATGTTGGTGCCCTCGACCACCTCGTCGGCGAGGCCGTCGTAGAGGTCGTCCCACATCTGCTCGACGAGCTCGTCGTCGCTGAGGCTGCGGAGATCGAGATCGTCGGTGTCGGCCATGGCGCTCGGGTCCTCGATAGCCGTCGCGGGCGGTGCCGGTCGCCGGCCCGCCCGCGGAGTTCCTGTCGTGCAGCCAGACTGGACCGCAGTCCCCGGGGGCCGCTCGCTTTTCCGCGACCGGAATTGGCGCGCGGGCGACATCGGGGACCGCGGGGCGGCGGACTATGCCGCCGCCTGGCCGCGCAGCCAGTCGATCACCGTCGTCACCGCCTGCCGCCGCGCCGCCACCGGCGGCAGGACCAGCCAGTAGGCCCGCTCCACCACAACCGCCGCCGGCCCGCAGGGCCGGACCAGCGCACCCGCGTCGACCGACGCCGCGGCGAGGCGATGCCGGGCCAGCGCGATGCCGAGCCCCGCCTCGGCCGCCTGCAGCACCAGGTCGGAGGATGCGAAGCGCGGCCCGCGGCGGATGTCGACGCCGGGGACCGGATGCGTGGCGAACCAGGCCGCCCACGACGCCTGGGGATCGCGGTCGTGCAGCAGCGGCAGGCTGACGCCGAACAGCCTGGCCGGGCGATCGCCCGGTCCGGGCGCCGGTCCGGGCGCCATGACCGGGTAGAGGGCGTCGTCCATCAGCGGCTCGGCATCCGCGTCGGGCCACGGGCCGCGACCCATACGGATGGCCAGATCGACCGCCTGGCCGTCCGGATCGACCAGCCCCTGCTCGGTCAGCACCGACACCTCGAGCGCCGGCTCGGCCGCCGCCAGGTGCGGCAGCCGCGGCACCAGCCAGCGGGCGGCGACCGACGCGGTGGTGGCGATCACCACGGCGTTCGGTCGCCGCGCCTCGCGCAGCGCCGTCACCGCGTCGGCGAGCGCGGCGAAGCTGTCGCAGGCGACGCGGCCGAGCGCCCGGCCCTGCGGTGTCAGGCGCAGGCGCTGGCGCGGCGCCGCCGGATCGAGCAGCGGCACCCCCAGCCAGCCCTCCAGGTCGCGCAGCTGACGGCTGATCGAGGAATGCGCGACGCCCAGACGGCGGGCGCCGTGGCGCACGCCCCCTTCGGCCACCACGGCGGCAAAGGCCCGCAGGGCGGTCAGCGGCAGATCCTTCATGGTGCCTATTGAGCACCGAAAACGGTGCCTTTTGCAACAGACGGTCGTGCCACCGCCGCGCTACCACGGAGAAGTCCTAATTCGAGACGACAGGAGGCTTCCCATGGGCATGCTGATCGAGGGCCGATGGCACGACACCGACGCGGTCATGGCGAATGGCGCCTATGTCCGGCCGCCGAGCCCGATTCGCGGCGCCCGGCGGCCGGACGTGGCCGACGCGCTGACGCGGCGCCCGGGACGGTTCGTGCTGATCGCCTCCGCCAGCTGCCCCTGGTCTCACCGGGCAATGCTGGTGCGCGCGCTGAAGCGGCTGGACGACCGGCTGGCGCTGCACGTGGCGCACGGGCCGCGGATCGAAGGCTATCCGATGGACGGCGGCCGATCCTGGCGGGTGCCGGGCACAGATAGCCAGATCCGCAACCTGCACGAACTCTACACGCTGCACGATCGACGCTTCACCGGCCGGGCGACGGTGCCGGTCCTTTGGGACGCGGCGGCGGCGACCATCGTCTCGAACGACTCGGCCGACATCCAGCGGACCCTGGACGCGGTGGCGGTCGACCGGCCGGACGATTTCACGCTGGTACCGGCGGACCTGGAGCGGCGGATCGAGGCGATGAACCGCCGGCTGCACAGCGGCCTGAACAATGCGGTCTACCGCGCCGGCTTCGCCGGGACCCAGTCGGCCTACGAGGCCGCGGTGGCCGAGGTGTTCGCCACGATGGCGCGGCTCGAGCGCAGGCTGACCGACCGGCGCTACCTGTTCGGGCCCGTGCTGACCGAGAGCGACCTTCGGCTGCTCCCGACCCTGCTCAGGTTCGATGCGATCTACTACATCCTGTTCCGCTGCAGCCGGCGCCGCCTGGTCGACTACCCCGGCCTGTGGGCCTACGCCCGCGACGTGGCCGCGTGGCGCGGCATCGCCGCCACGGTGGATTTCGAGACCATGCGCACGGCGAGCTATCACGCCGACGCCCGCGGCGGCCCGCCGATCGTCGCCGTCCCGCCGGAGGCCGACTGGACCGAGCCGCACGGCCGGGACCGGCTGGGGCCGGCGCTCGTGGCCGGCCGGGACGGTCGCCGCCGCGCCGTCGATCCGCGCACGCTGGCGCCGCTGGAAGAGGTGGCGGCATGAGCAGCCTGTGGCCGGTGCTGGGGCTGGCCGCGGCGGCGGCAATCACCCCCGGCCCGAACAATCTGCTGGTGCTGGCCGCGGTCCGCCGCGGCGGCCTGCCGGCGGCGGCGCGGACGATCGCCGGCGTCCTCGCCGGGTCGATGGTACTCTATGGCTTGGTGGCGCTGGGCCTGGCGCCGGTGCGCACGGCGGTGCCCGCGGCTGCGGCGATCGCCCTGGCGGGCGCCGCCTATCTCGGCGCGCTGGCGGTGGCGATGCTGCGGCAAGCGGGGCGCGACGTCGACGAGGTCGGGGCCGGGGCCGGGGCCGGGGCCGGAGCCGGGGCCGGGCCCCTGCCGGAAACGCCGATCGGCGTCGCCGCCTTCCAGCTGGTCAACCCGAAGGCCTGGGTGCTGATGACGACGGTCGTCGCCGCCGCCCCGGCGTCGGTTGGGGCGGTGGGTCTGGCCGTCGCGGTGTCGAGCGTCTTCCTGGCCTGCCTCGGCGTCTGGGCGGCGCCGCGCTCGGCCGCGGCGGTCGACCGGGTGCTGGCGGCGGGACTGCTGGCCTGCGCGATCGGGATCGTGGCGGACCGGGTCGCGGCGCACCTGGCGGCGGGCGGCTAGCCGGACCGTCGGACCGCCGCTGCGCTCTGGTCCGACCTACGCTTCCGAACGGAGTCCGATCACGCCGACCAGCTGTCGGGCATCGCCTCCCGGCGACGGGTGACGAAGGCGTCGAGTTCCTCCGCCACCGCGGGGTCGAGGGCCGGCGCCTCGTACTCGTTCAGCCAGCGCTTCCACACCCGGTTGGCGCGGGTCGCGGCGTCGAGGGCGCCCTCGGACTCCCACTGCTCGTAGCTGTTGTTGTCGGCGATCGTCGACCGGTAGAACGCGGTCTCGAAATTGGCCCGGGTATGGGCGCAGCCGAGATAGTGGCTACCTGGCCCGACCTCCCGGATCGCGTCCATCGCCTGGCCGTTCTCCGAGAGATCGACACCGCCGGCGATCACCTGGAGCATGCCCAGCTGGTCGGCATCCATGGCGAACTTCTCGTAGCTGGAGACCAGCCCGCCCTCCAGCCAGCCGGCGGCGTGCAGCACGAAATGGGTGCCGGCCAGCAGGGTCGGCTGCATGGTCGCCGCGCTTTCGTAGGCCGCCTGGGCGTCCGCCGCCTTCGAGCCGGTCAGCGAGCCACCGGAGCGGAACGGCACGCCGAGGCGGCGGGCCAATGCGGCGGCGCCGTAAAGCACCATCGCCGGCTCCGGCGTGCCGAAGGTGGGCGCGCCCGACTGCATCGAGATCGAGCTGGCGAAGGAGCCGAACACCACCGGCGCGCCCGGCCGGACCAGCTGGGCGAACGCCATGCCGGCCATCGCCTCGGCCAGGGTCTGGGTCAGCGTGCCGGCGACGGTCACCGGCGCCATCGCGCCGGCCAGGATGAACGGCGTCACGATGCACGCCTGGCCCGCCCGGGCATAGACCTTGAGCGCCCCCAGCATGGTGCCGTCGAAGGTCATCGGCGAGTTCGCGTTGATCAGGTTGATGATGCAGCAGTTGTTGTCGACGGTCTCGGCGCCGAGCACGATCCTCGCCATCTCGATCGTGTCTTCCGCCCGCTCCGGCGCGGTCACCGACCCCATGAACGGCTTGTCGCTGAGGGTCAGATGGGCGCGGATCATCTCCAGGTGGCGCTTGTTGACCGGCTGGTCGACAGGTTCGCACACGGTGCCGCCGGAATGGTGCAGCGCCGGCGCGACATAGGCGAGCTTCACGAAATTGCGGAAGTCCTCGAGGGTCGCGTAGCGCCGACCGCCCTCCAGGTCGCGCACGAAGGGCGGTCCGTAGACCGGCGCGAACACGGTGTGGCCGCCGCCGATGGTGACCGACCGGTCCGGGTTGCGGGCGACCTGGGTGAACGCCGAGGGGGCCGTCTGCAGGAGGGTGCGGGCCATCCCGCGGGGCATGCGCACACGCTCGCCGTCGACGTCGGCGCCCGCCTGGCGCCAGAGATCGAGCGCCTCGGCGTCGTCGCGGAACTCGATGCCGATTTCCTCCAGCACCGTCTCGGCGTTGTGCTCGATCAGCGCGAGGCCTTCCTCCGACAGGATCTCGAACACCGGGATCTGGCGGTTGATCGCCTGCATCCGCTGCACGGGCCCCGCCCGCCGCGCCGCCTGACGCGCCTCGCGCCCGCCGCCGCGACCGCGCCGGCCGCCGCGCCCCGCGCTCCCGTCGCCTGCACCTGTCCCGGTGCCGATGCCGATCACCGTCTCGTCCATGGCTCCAACCCTTCGCCGGAGGATAGGGCGGGAGTGTGGGCCGGCCCGGCGCCGGGCGCCGTCCATTTCGCGACCCGGAGTGTCGCTCCGCCGACAGGCCCGTGCAGCCGCGTCGCAGGCGCGGAAGACCGCGTCGCCCACGGGGTTGACGGCCGGCACGGGCAATGCGAGGCAGGGGTCCCCTCTGCCGGAACCCGCGATCGCCCATGCCCCCTGTCCCGACGCCGATCCCCTCGCCCTGCACCTCGGTCTGCCGCATCGATCCGGCGAACGACCTGTGCGAAGGCTGCCTGCGCACCCGGCAGGAAATCGCCGCCTGGCGCGATGCCGGCGACGCCGAGCGGCTGGCCATCCTGGAGCGTCTCAAGGCGCGCCGCCGCGCCGCGGGCCGAACCAGCGCCGCCGACGCCCGGCCGCGCCGGCGGTCGCGCGTGTCCGCCCCCTAGGTTTCGGCGAAATAAATCGAAGATCTCGACGATATCGCTGGAACTTGCCTGCGACATTTCATGTTTTGGTAAACCGGATTTTAACGCGACCCCCGCGATAAGACGGGCATGAGGTACCGCTTTCGCACGCTCGCCTTCGGTTGCGCCGCCGCCGCGCTCGGCTCGGCGCTGCCTGTCGCCGCCCCGCACGCAGAAGAGACCGTGCCGGGCATGCTCCGCTGTTTCGAGGACGGCATCGAGACCGCGACGATCGGGCCGATCTTCCGCGTCTGGTCGGCCTCCGAGGGGGAGGCGGCGCCAAGCCCGGACGGCTGCCACTGGCAGCCGATGACGCGGATCGACATGCCGGGCAGCGCCCCGCCGCCCCAGGCGATCGTGTCGACCGAGGCGGACGAGACCGACACTCCGGATGCCGTCCCGACCGGCGGCTCAGCCGGAAACGCCCATGCCGCGCTGCCGTCAGCGGAACCGGCGGAACGGCCGGCCGGCGTCGGACAGGGCGAGGTCATGCCGCCGTTCACGGAGCGCAGCCTGCGCATGCCGGTCGACCTGGCCGTGGCGGCCGAGCTGACCGCCGATGCCATCGCGGTCGAAACCGCGGCGCTGGAGCCGCTGCCCGACCCGCTCGACCCCACGGTGATGGCAGGGACCGGACCAGCGCCGACCCCCGAGACGCGCCGCGAGCCGATCGTCGTGGACCTGGCGCTCTCGCTGGCGCCGGTCTCGCAAACGGACACGGCGGCGGCGCCTCACGCCGAGGCGGCGACCGCCGCCGCGCGCGCCGCCAGTGCGATCCCCGCCGCGCCGCGGCCGAATCCGCATCCGCCGCTGGCGCGATCGATCGACCGCAGGGTTCCCGCCGATCCGTTCGCCACCGCCGAGCGACCCGCCGACGCCGGCGCCGAGCCGCGGGAGGCGGTGCCGACGCAGGTGCTGCTCCTGGCCGGGCTGGTCGACGGGGATGTCGAGACGGCCGGCAGCGCGGCGCTGCCGGCGCTGCTGGCCGAGACCATGGTTCCGCCGGCGAGCGAGGCCGAGGCCGTCGGGCCGCGGCCCGCCCTCGCGCAGACGCGGGAGCCGACGGTCCGTCCCAATCCTCATGCCGGCATCCCGATGCCCGCACCCCGGCGGGAGCCGGTCGTGCTGGCCTCGCTGACACCGGACGGCCATCGTTCCAATCCGCACCCCGATCTGCCCGAAGGCTGGAGCGCGGCCTCCCTGGCCGATCCGGCGGAGATCGTGGTCGCCGCCGGCGACCTGCCGCGCCGGGGCGATGCCGAGCTGGCCGGCGCGCCGGCGGAACAGGGCGTGAGTCCGGTCACGCTGCCCGGCTGGCGTGTGCCCGCGCCGCGGGTGCCCGTCGCGCGCAGCGCCGCCGTGCGGCCGGAGCCACCGGCGGCGACGCCTGAAACATTGGTCGCCGAGGCCGAGGAAGGCTCGGCGGCGAACAAGATCCAGACCGCCAACCGCCCCGGGGCGGAGGACACCGACGAGACCGCCGCCGCGCCCGAGCGCGCCCGAATCGAGGTCGCGCAGGCCGAGGCGGTTGCCGCTCCGCCGCGTCCCGGTGCCAGCGGCATCGATACCGCCAGCGCCGACGCCATCGCCGCCGTCGCCTCGGTGCGCGTGCCCGCCGACCGGCCGGCCGCCGATCCCGAAGACCCGGTCGCCGCGGCCCGCGGCGCCGCCCCCGCTTCCGAGGCTCCGTCGGTCGAAGCGGCCGCCGACCCCGTTACGGACGGGTGGTGGCTGCAGCTGGCCTCGCTCGACAGCCCCGAGCGGGCGCTTTGGGAATGGAACCGCCGGACCGACGCGGCGGCCGGCCGCCTGGACGGTCATGCGCCCACCGTGGTCCAGGCGGAGATCGAGAACCGCGGCACCTTCTACCGGCTCTGGGTCGGCCCGTTCGAGAGCCGCGCCGACGCCGGCCGCCTGTGCGCCCGGATCGAAGGCCCGCAGGAGCCGTGCTTCGTCCACCGCATGGACGGCCAGCCGGTCGCCCTGGACGTGGCGGCGCGCTAGGGTCCGCCGGCGCGGGCGAGGCGGCAGGCCGGGCCGTCGGTCACCGCCGAGGGGGTGGCGGGCCGGAGCCCGGCGTCACGCCGCCGCGCCCTCTTCCGCCAGCGCCGCCTCGAGTTCCGGCAGGGCGTCGAACAGATCCGCGACCAGGCCGTAGTCCGCAATCTGGAAGATCGGCGCGTCCTCGTCCTTGTTGATCGCGACGATGACCTTCGAATCCTTCATCCCGGCAAGGTGCTGGATCGCCCCGGATATCCCGACGGCAATGTAGAGTTCCGGCGCCACCACCTTGCCGGTCTGGCCGACCTGGTAGTCGTTCGGGACGTAGCCCGCATCGACCGCCGCCCGGCTGGCGCCGACCGCCGCGCCGAGGCGGTCGGCCAGCCGGTCGAGCATCCCGAACGCCTCCGCCGAACCCATGCCCCGGCCGCCGGAGACGACGACGCCCGCGGTGGTCAGCTCCGGCCGGCCGGAGGTGTTGAGGGTCTGGCCCTCGAACCGCGTCGGCACCGGCGACTGAGGCCCCTCGACCGGTTCGATCACGGCACTGCCGCCGCTCGACGCCGCCGGTTCGAACGCGGTGCCGCGGACCGTCAGCATCTTGACCGGATCCGTCGCCTGGACCGTGGCGACCGCGTTGCCGGCATAGATCGGCCGCTTGAACGTGTCGGCGGAGACCACGGCCGAGATGTCCGAGACCATCTGCACGTCGGCCAGCGCCGCCGCGCGCGGCAGCACGTTCTTGCCGAAGGTCGAGGCCGGCGCCAGTACGTGGCTGTAGCCCGGCGCCAACCCGGCGACCAGCGGCGCCAGCGCCTCGGCCAGTGCGTGGGCCAGCGCCGGGGCGTCCGCGACCAGCACCTTGGCGACCGCCGGAACCCGGGCCGCCGCTTCCGCGACCGCGGCAACGCCGTCGCCTGCCACCAGCAGGTGGATTTCGTCGCCCAGTTCCGCCGCGGCCGCGACGGTGGGCAGGGTCGACGGCTTCAGGGTCGCGACGTCGTGTTCGACCAGGACCAGGACCGGCATCAGATCACCCTCGCTTCCGACCGCAGCTTCGCCACCAGCTCGCCCACCGAGCCGACCCGGACGCCCGCCTGGCGCACCGGGGGCTCCTCGACCGACAGCACACGGTTGCGCGGCGCCGGATCGACGCCCAGGTCGCCCGGCGCGACGGTTTCCAGCGGCTTTTTCTTGGCCTTCATGATCGCCGGCAGGGCCGCGTAGCGCGGTTCGTTGAGGCGGAGATCGACGGTCACGACCGCCGGCAGCGGCAGGGTCAGGTCCTCCAGCCCGCCGTCGACCTCGCGGGTGACCCGAACCTCCTCGCCCTCGACGGCCAGCTTCGAGGCGAAGGTTCCCTGGCCCCAGCCCAGCAGCGCGGCCAGCATCTGACCGGTCTGGTTGTTGTCGCCGTCGATCGCCTGCTTGCCCATCAGCACCAGGTCGGCGCCTTCGCGCGTGGCGAGGGCCCGCAGCATCTTGGCCACCGCCAGCGGCTCCACCGCGTCCTCGTGCACCACATGAACCGCCCGGTCGGCGCCCATCGCCAGCGCCGTGCGCAGGGTCTCCTGCGTCTTGGCGCCGCCGATCGATACCACCACAACGTCGGTGGCGGCGCCGGCCTCCTTCAGGCGGACCGCCGCCTCGACGGCGATCTCGCAGAACGGGTTCATCGACATCTTGGCATTGGCGAGGTCGACGCCGGTGCCGTCCGCCTTGACTCGGGGACGGACATAGGCGTCGAGCACGCGCTTGACCGGGACCAGGATCTTCATCGCTCGGGCGATCCCTCGATCGGGAGGTGGAACGGCAGGCGGCAGGGCGGCCGGACCCGCGACCGGGCCCGGCCGACCGTCCCGTCACTCGGCGGCGCGGGCCTGGAAGGTGGTGCTGCCGATGTCGGCGCGCAGGCGCTCGTTGTCCGGGTCGTAGGGGCTCTCGACCACCACTTCGGCCGGGTAGCGCTCCTGCAGCATCTCGATCTCCAGCCGCGTACCGACCGCGGCCCATTCCGGCTTGACGAAGCCGAGCGAGATGCCCTTGCCGAACATGTAGGAGTGCCCGCCGGAGGTGGCCCGGCCGACCAGCGTGCCGTCCGGGGCGTAGATCGGCTCGTTGCCGAGCGGGTCCAGGCCCTCGCAGTCGACCAGCAGCGTGACGTAGCTCTGCGGCACGCCCGCCTCCTTCTGGCGGATCAGCGCGTCGCGGCCGAAGAAGTCGCCCTTGTCGGTGCGCACGAACCGGTGCAGCCCCGCCTCCCAGGCCGAGTACTCGCGGTTCAGCTCGGTCCCCCAGCCCCGGTAGGACTTCTCCAGGCGCATGCTGTCCATCGCCCGCATGCCGACCAGGCCGATGCCAAACTCCGCCCCCGCCGCCATGATCGCGTCGTAGAGGTGGTTCTGGTATTCGATCGGGTGGTGCAGCTCCCAGCCCAGCTCGCCGACGAAGTTGACCCGCATGGCGCGCACGCCGGAGGCCAGCCCGACCCGGATGTGGCGGCCCGACAGCCAGGGGAAGCCCTGGTTCGACAGGTCCTGGTCGGTCAGCTTGGCCAGCACGTCACGGGCGTAGGGGCCGGCGAGCACGAAGGTGCCGTGCGCCGTGGTGATGTTCTCCACCGTCACGCTGCCGTCGGTCGGCATGCGCTTGATCAGGAGGTCGTGGTCGTAGCGCTCGGCCGCGCCGGAGCTGACCAGATAGAAGCTCTCCGGCCCGTCGCGCATGATCGTGAACTCGGTGCGCACCGCGCCGCGCTTGTTCAGCACGTGGGCGAGGTTGATGCGGCCGATCTTCTGCGGCAGCTTGTTCGCCACCAGCGCGTCGAGAAACGCCTCCGCCCCAGGGCCGGAGACCCGGAACTTGGAGAAGCTGGTCAGGTCGATCAGGCCGACCCGCTCGCGCATCGTCCGCACCTCGTTGCCGACCGGCTCGAACCAGTTGCCGCGGCGGAAGGAGTAGACGTCCCTGCGCTCGACCCCCTCGGGCGCGAACCAGTTCGGCCGCTCCCAGCCGTAGCGCTGGCCCCAGACGGCGCCGGCCGCGTCGAGCCGGTCATGGCACGGGCTGGTCTTTGCGGGCCGGCAGGCCGGGCGCTCCTCCATCGGGTAGTGGACGATGAAGACGTGCTCGTACGCCTCCTCGTTCTTGCGGCGGGCATATTCCTTGTTGGCGTAGGCGCCGAACCGGCGCGGATCGACCGGCAGCATGTCGATCGACGGTTCGCCGCCGACGATCCATTCGGACAGGAACCGCCCGGCGCCGCCGGCGGCGGTGATGCCGAAGGAGAAGCCCTCGGCCAGCCAGTAGTTCTTCAGGCCATAGGCCGGGCCGAGCAGCGGGTTGCCGTCGGGGGTGTAGCTGATCGGACCGTTGACGATGTCCTTGATGCCGCATTCGGCGAAGATCGGCACCCGGGCGATCGCCGCCTCGACATGGGGCATCAGCCGCTCCAGGTCGCCGGGGAACAGGTCCTGGCCGAAGGTCTCCGGCACGCCGTCGACGAAGCAGGCGGGCGCGCCCTTCTCGTAGGGGCCGAGGATCAGGCCGCCCCGTTCCTCGCGCATGTAATAGCTGGCGTCGGACTCGCGCAGCACCGCCATCTCCGGCTCGCCGCGCTCCTTTCGGGCCAGCAGCTCCGGATGGGCCTCGGTGACGATGAACTGGTGCTCGACCGGGATCGCCGGGATGTCGAGGCCGACCAGGGCCGCGGTCTGGCGGGCATAGTTGCCGGTGGCGGTGATCACATGCTCGCAGGTGATGTCGCCCTGGTTGGTCTTGACCAGCCATTCGCCGTTCGGCTGAAGGTGGATCTCGCGGACCTCGGTCTGGCGATGGATCTCGCCGCCGCGCATGCGCGCGCCCTTGGCCAGCGCCATGGTGACGTCGGCCGGGGCGACGTGGCCGTCATGCGGGTGGTAGAGCGCGCCGACCAGGCCGTCGGTCTCGGCGAGCGGCCAGAGCGCCTTGACCTCGTCGGCGCCGATCAGCTCGAACGGCACGCCGATCGTGTTGGCGGTGCCGCAATAGTGGCGGTACTCGTCCATCCGCTCCTGGTTGGTCGCCAGGCGCAGGTTGCCGGTGACGTGGAAGCTGACCGACTGGCCGGTCTCCTCCTCCAGGCTCTTGTAGAGATCGACCGAGTACTTGTGGATCTGGCCGACGCAGTAGCTCATGTTGAACAGCGGCAGCAGCCCGGCGGCATGCCAGGTGGAACCGGCGGTCAGTTCCGTGCGCTCCAGCAGGACGACGTCCGACCAGCCCAGCTTGGTCAGGTGATAGAGGATGGAGACGCCGACGACACCGCCGCCGACCACCACCGCGCGCGCATGAGACTTCATCCGACCGCCTCCCGGAACCGCGGACTTCGGGTCGCCCGCCCCGGCGGCGCGCCGGCGCGGACGGGACCGGCCGCTTCGCGCCGGCCCACGGTTCTTGTATCAATCGAGGGGGGCCCGCGATCCCGGTCGCGCGACCCCCTTTGTCGCGGATGCGCCATCGCGGGAAGGAGGCGGGGACACGCGGACGGGTCGGTCGGATCAAGGCGCAGCGGCGGTCCGACGGTCCCCGCGGCGGCACAGGCGGCAAGGGAGCAAATCGGACCGTTGGTCCGACCGATGCCCCGGCGTCCTCCAGGAAACGTAGGTCGGACCAGAGCGCAGCGGCGGTCCGACAGTCCCCCGCGCGGCGGCACAGGCGGCAGGAGGGGATGGCGGACCCTTGGTCCGGCCTACGCCCCTGCGTCCTCCAGCCAGGTCCATAGGTGGTCGGCGAAGCTGCGGCGGACGTGGAGGTCGACGGTCGCGCCCAGGGACTCGCTGTCCTCCACCAGGTGGCAGATCACGTCGACATGGGCGAGCACGGTCTGCCGGACCTCGCCGGGGGCGAAGGCGCGGGGGTGGGTGTCGAGCGGCATGCCCTTGGCCAGCACCGTGCGGACCGACCTGCCGGCGCAGCGGATCACCGTCGAGTTGTCGGTGACGTCGACCACCGAGGCATGCAGGCCGGCGAACGCCGCCTCCAGCCGGGCCGCGAGCTCGGCCTCGGCCCCGGGGTCGGTGACCAACAGCCATTCGTCCGGGCCCAGCCACAGCGCGGTGACGCCCGTCACCCGGCGGGCGGTGTTGGGCTCGACCGGCAGCAGCAGGCCGAGCGCGCGGCCGGCGGCGGTGAGGAACGGGCGGTCACCGTCTTCACCCTCGCCGAGGCCGCCGCGCAGGTTGAGCTTGCCGAGATGGGCGATCTCGGTCAGGCGCAGCCCCGCCGTCCCCGGACCGCCGCCCGGCGCCGGTCGGTCGGCCAGGGGCGACCGGCGGGCGGTCGCGGGGTCGACGGTGATCAGGCTCATCGGTTCGGCCCTTCCCTATTCCGCGGCCACGGCCGGCGCATCGTCGATGCCGTCGATCCGGGCGTTGTCGGGATCGAAGAACACGCTGTCGGTCACGGTGACCGGCAGGGTGCGCCATCCGGCATCCCTGTCGTGCGGCCGGCCGGTCGGCATCGCGACCCAGAGCCGCCGGCCCTTCATCGCCAAGCCGCCCTTGACCAGGGCAAGCGCGATCGAGCGGCCGCAATTGGGGCTCCAGTAGCTGGAGGTGACGTGGCCCAGCATCGACACCGGCGGGGCCGGCACCTCCGGCGTGGCGATCAGGTGGGCGCCTTCCTCCAGCACCACGGTCGGGTCGTCGGTCGCGAGGCCGACCAGCTGCTTCCTGTCCTCGCGCTGCATGTCGGCGCGGGTCAGCGAGCGCTTGCCGAGGAAGTCCTTCTGCTTCGAGACCGCCCAGGACATCCCGAGGTCATGCGGCGTGACCGTGCCGTCGGTGTCCTGTCCGACGATGATCAAGCCCTTCTCGGCGCGCAGGACATGCATGGCCTCGGTGCCGTAGGGGGTGAGGCCCAGGTCCTCGCCCGCCTTCTCGACCGCCCGCATCACGGCGAGGCCATAGCTGGCGGGGACGTTGATCTCGTAGCTCAGTTCCCCGGTGAAGCTGATCCGGAACACCCGCGCCGGCACGCCGGCGACGGTGCCCCGGCGCCAGTCCATGAACCGGAACGCCTCCGGCGACAGGTCGATGTCGTCGGTCAGGCGGGCCAGCAGCCGGCGGCTGTTCGGCCCGCAGACCGACATCACCGCCCATTGCTCGGTGACCGAGGTCAGGTGGACCTGCAGCTCCGGCCATTCGGTCTGCAGCCATTCCTCCAGCCACTGCATCACCTTGGCGGCGCCGCCGGTGGTGGTGGTCATGTGGAAGTGGTTCTCGCCGATCCGGGCGGTGACGCCGTCGTCCATCACCATGCCGTCCTCGCCCAGCATCAGGCCGTAGCGGCAGCGGCCGACGCCCAGCTTCGACCAGGCGTTGGTGTAGATGCGGTTGAGGAACTCCGCGGCGTCGCGGCCCTGCACGTCGATCTTGCCGAGCGTCGTGGCGTCGAGCACGCCGCAGGTGGTGCGCGCCGCCTCGCATTCGCGGGCCACCGCCTGGTCCAGGGTCTCGCCCGGCCGGGGGTAGTACCAGGCCCGCTTCCACTGGCCGACGTTCTCGAACTGGGCGCCCTTCTCCACGTGCCAGGGGTGGAGCGGCGTCGTGCGCACCGGGTCGAACAGGCCGCGCGTCTTGCGCCCGGCGATAACGCCGAAGGTGACCGGCGTATAGGGCGGGCGGAAGGTGGTGACGCCGACCTGCGGAACAGCCGCCCCCAGGGCGTCGGCGACGATGCCGAGCGCGTTGACGTTGCCGAGCTTGCCTTGGTCGGTGCCCATGCCGGTGGTGGTGTAGCGCTTGACATGCTCGACCGAGCGATAGCCCTCGCGCAGCGCCAGCTTCAGGTCCTTGGCGGTGACGTCGTTCTGGAAATCGACGAAGGCCTTGACCTTGCCGAGCGGCCGGTCCGGCGGCAGCAGCCAGAGATTGCGCTGCGGCCCCACCGAGGGCTCGTCCACCTGCGGCGCGTCGGGCGCGGTCGCGGCGAAGCCGGCGTCGGTCGACGCGGCGGCGCCGGCGGCGAAGCCTTCGGCCAGCGCGTCGGCCAGCAGGCGCGCGCCGTTGCAGCCGCCGGCCGAACGCTCCGCCTGGAACGACGGGCCGGGCACGAAGGTGGCGTTGGCCGGATCCCATGCCAGCTTGCCGCGCGATTGGCTGAACAGGTGGACCGCCGGATTCCATCCGCCGGAGACCAGAGCCGTATCGACGCTCAGCATCGTCTCCGGGCCGTGCACCGCGTCGCCCGCCTCGGTCAGGGGACGGATCCGGACGGTGTGGACGCGGTCGCGGCCTTCCGTGCCGACGACGCCGTGGCCGGCGAAGACGTCGATGCCCTGGCGCCTCGCGGCCTCGACCAGCGCGCCCGTCGGATTCGGGCGCACGTCGACGATGCCGGCGATCGCGACGCCCGCCGCCGCCAGCTCCAGCGCCGTCCGCCAGGCGCCGTCGTTGTTGGTGACGACGGCGGCCGTGCGGCCCGGCAGTACGCCGTAGCGGTTGAGATAGGTCCGCGCCGCGCCGGCCATGAGGATGCCCGGCCGGTCGTTTTCGGCGAACACCATCGGCCGCTCGATCATGCCGGTGGCGAGCACCACCTGCTTCGCGCGCACCTTCCACAGCCGCTGGCGCGGCGCGTGCCCGGGGCGGTCGGACGGCGCCAGGTGATCGGTCACCCGCTCGATCAGGCCGAGATAGTTGTGGTGGTAGTAGGCGAAGACCGTGGCGCGCGGCAGCAGCGTCGCCTCGGGGCACGCCGCCAGCTCGGCGACCGCGGCGTCCGCCCATGCGCGCGGGTGGTCGCCCGCGATGGCGGTCCGGCCGTCGGTGCCCTCGTCCAGCAGGCTGCCGCCGAGACGCTCCCCCTCGTCGGCCAGGATCACCCGGGCGCCGGCACGCGCGGCCGACAGCGCTGCGGCCAGGCCGGCCGGCCCGGCGCCGACCACCAGCACGTCGCACCACGCGGTGCGCTGCTCGTACCGGTCCGGGTCGGGCGCCGCGGGCGCGCGGCCCAGGCCGGCGGCGTTGCGGATCACCTTCTCGTAGGTCATCCACATCGACGCCGGCCACATGAAGGTCTTGTAGTAGAAGCCGGACGGGAACAGCGGCGACAGCCAGTCGTTCACCACGCCGACATCGCGGTTCAGCGACGGCCAGCGGTTCTGGCTCTCCGCGACCAGGCCGTCATGGAGCGCGACGGTGGTCGCGCGCATGTTCGGATCGGTCGCGGCCTGCCCCGGGTTCAGCTGGACCAGCGCGTTCGGCTCCTCCGGCCCCGCGGTCAGGATGCCGCGCGGTCGGTGGTACTTGAAGCTGCGGCCGACCATATGGACGCCGTTCGCCAGCAGGGCGGAGGCCAGCGTGTCGCCGGCCAGCCCGTCGTAGCGGCGGCCGTCGAAGGTGAAGCCGAGCGGCCGGCCGCGGTCGACCAGGCCGCCGGCGGCGGTGCGGAACGGCTGGCTCATTCCCCGGCCTCCCGGCGAAGGGTGGCGAGATCCGCGGCGGCGGGAAGCGGCGCGGCCTCGGCGCCGTCGGTGGCGACCGGCACCTGGCCGGAGCCGATCACCGGCTCGCCGCACGGCGTCTTCGGCAGCAGCGCCGCAAGTTCCGCCGGCGGCGCCTCGCCCATGCGGTAGACCGCCAGGATCTCGTCGGTCGCCGTGTTGCGCGCGGCGTTGAACCAGCGCCGGCAGCCATGGACATGGATCCACCGCTCGAAATGCACCCCCTTGGGGTTCCGGCGCATGAAGACGTAGTCGGCCCAGGCGTCGTCGGTCATGTCGGCCGACATCGGCGGGCGGGCGATGTGCGCCTCGCCGCCGGGCTTGAACTCGCTCTGGTCGCGCGGGCCGCACCAGGGGCAGTCGATCAGGAACATGGTGTTGCCTCCCTCCCCTCGGGCCTCAATGCGCCACCGCGGCGGCGCCGTGCTCGGCCACCAGCGCGCCGGACGAGAACCGCTCCAGCGCGAACGGCGCGCACAGTGCGTTGGGCCGGTCATGGGCGATCAGGTCGGCGAACACGTGGCCGGAGCCGGGCGTCGCCTTGAACCCGCCGGTGCCCCAGCCGCAGTTGACGTAGAGCCCCTCGACCGGGGTCTTGGAGATGATCGCGCTGGCGTCCGGCGCCACGTCGACGATGCCGCCCCACTGGCGCATCATCCGCATCCGGCTGAAGATCGGGAACAGCTCGACCACCGCGGCCAGCGTCTCCTCGATCACGTCGAAGCCGCCGCGCTGGGTGTAGCTGTTGTAGAGGTCGATGCCGGCGCCGATCACCAGTTCGCCCTTGTCGGACTGGCTGACATAGGCGTGGACGGCGTTCGACATGACGACCGTGTCGTGGACCGGCTTGACCGGCTCCGACACCAGGGCCTGGAGCGGGTGGCTCTCCAGCGGCAGGCGGAAGCCCGCCATCTCGGCCATCACGCTGGCATGGCCGGCGACGACGACGCCGACCCGCGGCGCCCGGATGAAGCCCCGGGTGGTCTCGACCCCCTCGACCCGGCCGCCGGCGATGCGGAAGCCCGTCACCTCGCATTGCTGGATGATGTCGACGCCGTGGGCGTCGGCGGCCCGGGCGTATCCCCAGGCGACCGCGTCGTGGCGGGCGGTGCCGGCGCGGCGCTGCAGGGTCGAGCCGTAGACCGGATATCGGATGGTCGGATCCGGGTTGAGCAGCGGGCAGAAGGCCAGCGCCTCCTCCCGGTCGAGCCATTCGGCATCGATGCCGTTGAGGCGGTTGGCATGGGTCCGGCGCCTGAGGTCGCGGGCCTCGTGCTGGTCATGCGCCAGGTTCATCACGCCGCGCTGGCTGAACATGATGTTGTAGTTCAGCTCCTGCGACAGGCCCTCCCAAAGCTTCAGCGCATGCTCGTAGAGCCCGGCCGAGGCGTCGAACAGGTAGTTGGAGCGGATGATCGTCGTGTTGCGCCCGGTGTTGCCGCCGCCCAGCCAGCCCTTCTCGAGCAGCGCGATCCGGGTCCAGCCGTGTTCCTTCGCCAGGTAGTAGGCGGTCGCCAGGCCGTGGCCGCCGCCGCCGACGATGACGGCGTCGTAGGCCGGCTGCGGCTCCGGGCTGCGCCAGGCCTCCCACCAGTTCTCGTGCCGCGTCAGCGCATTGCGCGCCAGCTGGAAGATGGAATACCGCCGCATCGCCCTGCCCGTCCCCGTCGTCCGGCGCCCCGGGCCGGTCCGGCCCTCCAACGCCCCGGCATCCTGGCAGGGGCTGACCACCCTCTCTCTCGTCCAGGCGACACCGCGGGGGGATGGGGTGCCGCGATTTGGATAGTGGGGGCGGAAGCGAGGCCCGCCCTGCCGGTGGCCGCTCCCGGCTGGAGGTGCCCGGCACGCTCGACGCGCTGCGCGACGTGGCGGCGGACCGGGATCTGTTCGTCTACTGGGTCGGCCCGTCGCGCCCGGAGGAGGCCGACCGTCCGCCGGCCCTGCGGGCGCTCGCCGATCGGCCGGGCGCGCCGATCGACGTGGACTGGGATCCGGCCGCCTGACGGGACCCCGCCGTCGGTACTGCCTTGCCTTGAATGGGCATCTGGTCCTATGCTGCCGACCGCCGACGGGGAAGGTGCGCGTCGACCGGCGGTCGGCGTTCCCGGCGGCGATGCCGACACATGACAACACATGACAACAGTCTGGCAGGGGTATCCTTGCCGCTCGGGAACGGGGCGACGGCCGGCCGGCGGCGAGGGCCTCGCCCCCGGGGCCGGGCGATGCGTGGTCCGACGGCCCGGTGCCGCCGGGCGTCAAGGCGATGTCCCGCCGGACCGTCGGTCAAATGTCCGGCGTTGTCGTCGCGCCGGCGGTAATGTCGACATTTGCCAACAAATGACAACACTTTCAGCGGGGCGGCAGCCGCGATCCGTCGCCGAGCGCGGCCGAGGCGGAGGACGGAAGGGCCGATCCGGGACCTCGCGGGGCGGCGCTGCGATGGCGCGACCCGTGCCCCTGCCGTCAAGGCCCCGGCCTTCGCCGGGATGACCGGTGAGGGGTGGGGAGCGACCTCCCTCCCCCGATCATCACGCCGGCGCGACCGACGGAGGTTTGCGCTTGCCGACGTGCCGAGGCGCGCCATGTTCTCGGATTATGGCAAAGCCGATCCGCATCCCTCGCGCCCGGCCGGTGGCGGTCCTGCTGCTCGCCGCGGCGCTGATCGCCCCCTGGCCGGCGCCGGCCGCCGACGAGGCGGAACTCGACCAGCTGTTCAGCGACCTCGCCACCGCCGAGACGGCGGAGGAAGCCGAGGCGCTCGAGCGGGACATCTGGACCGAGTGGTTCAGCTATGACGGCGAGGACGAGGATGTCCGCTTCGTCATGATGGACGGCCAGGACGCCGCCATGCGCGGCATGCTGGAATTCGCGGAGGAGCGCTACGGTCGCGCCATCGCCCTCGACCCCGGCTATGCCGAGGCGTGGAACCGTCGCGCCACGATCCGCTTCATGCTCGGCGACTATGTCGGGTCGATCGCCGACATCCGGGAGGTGCTGGCGCGCGAACCCCGGCATTTCGGGGCGCTGAGCGGCCTGGGGCTATGCCTGATGGCGCTCGACCGGCCGCAGGAGGCGCTGGAGGCGTTCGAGGCCGCGCTGGAGATCCACCCGTTCATGCCCGGACCCCTCGCCCATGTCGAGGTGCTGCGGGCACGGCTGGCGGGCGATCCGATCTGACCCGGGCGCGTTGCGGGGACGGCTGGACGGCGCGCGTCGCGGCGGGAGCGCCCCTGCGCGGGAGGTGCCCGCGGTCGCGCGCATGACAAATTTGGTGTTGAGTCTCAACAAGGTAAGGTCATCCCCGCGAAGGCGGGGACCTTGATGGACGGCGCGCGTCGCGGCGGGAGCGCCCCCGCGCGGGAGGTGCCCGCCGTCGCGGGCATGACCATCCGGTATTGAAGGACAACCGGGATCAATGCACCTGGTCGGTGACGCTCGGCTGGTCCTGCCCGTCGTCGGGGGTCGGGCCGGCCTGGTGGTGGACCAGCTTCCAGCCGTCGGCCTCCCGCACGAAGACGTTGGTCGCCGCGAGCAACGCGTCGCCCACCCGCTCGCGGCACAGCACCATGCCGGCCTTGCCCGGCTCCAGCACCAGGGCGCGGGGGGTGAGCACTTCGATCGGCGGCGGGTTGGCGAGGATCGAGCGCCAGCTGGCCAGCACCGCCTCCCGCCCGATCAGCGGCTCCCACCCCGGGTGCATGCAGGCTACCGGCCGCGTCGACGACCAGACGCGCGCCATCAGCGCGGCGTCGCCATCGGCGAAGGCGGCGTAGAAGGCGGCATTCGCGAACAGGAGTTCGGGCGAGTCAGGCATGTCATGCCGATCATGACGCGGCCGGACGGCGGCGGCAACCTGCCGGAGCGATGCGTCCGATCAAGGCTCCACCCACGCGATCCGCAGGACGTTGGTGTTGCCGGGGGTTCCGAACGGAACGCCGGCGGTGATCACCAGCCGTTGGCCCTCCCGCGCCAGGCCGTCCCGCCACGCCAGGGCACAGGCCTTGCGCACCATCTCCGGGAAATCGGCCACGTCGCTGGTGTGCACCGCGTGGACGCCCCAGCACAGCGACAGCCGCCGCGCGGTTGCGGCGTTCGAGGTCAGGCAGAGGATCGGGACCTCCGGCCGTTCCCGCGCCGCGCGCAGGGTGGTCGAGCCGGAGGTCGTGTAGGTCACGATCGCCGCCGCCCCGATCGTGTGCGCCACCTGGCGCGCCGCCGCCGTGATCGCGTCGGCCGCCGTGTTCTCCGGCGTCGCGTGCTCGGCGTCCATGATGGTGCGGTAGAGCGGGTCGCCCTCCACCCGGATGGCGATGCGGTCCATGATGCTGACCGCCGCCTCGGGGTACTCGCCCGCCGCGGTCTCGGCCGACAGCATCACCGCGTCGGCGCCGTCATAGACAGCCGTCGCCACGTCCGACGCCTCGGCCCGGGTCGGCGCCGGCGAGGCGACCATGCTCTCCAGCATCTGGGTCGCCACGATCACCGGCTTGCCGGCGTTGCGGCAACGGCGGACGATCCGCTTCTGCAGGGTCGGCACGTCTTCCGCCGGCATCTCGACGCCCAGGTCGCCGCGCGCCACCATCATGGCGTCGGTGAGGTCGATCAGTTCGTCCAGGTGATGGATTGCCGAGGGCTTCTCCATCTTGACCACCAGATGCGCCCGTCCGCCGATCAGCCGGCGCGCCTCGGCCACGTCTTCCGGACGCTGGACGAAGCTGAGCGCGATCCAGTCGACGCCGATGTCGAGCGCGAAGGCGAGGTCGTCCCGGTCCTTGGGGGTGAGGGGCGACAGCGGCAGCACCGCCTGCGGCACGTTGAGGCCCTTGCGGTCGCTCAGCTTCGTGCCCGCCTCGACCACGGTCTCCGCATGGTCGGCGCCGCAATGCTCGACCCGCAGGCGGACCCGACCGTCGTCGAGGAGCAGTTCCTGCCCGGCCTCGATCGCCTGGAACACCTCCGGATGCGGCAGCCGCACCCGGCTCGAGTCGCCCGGCGCCTCGTCGAGATCGAGCCGGAACTTCTGGCCCTCGGTCAACGTGATCGAGCCCTCGGCGAAGGTACCGATCCTGAGTTTCGGGCCCTGCAGGTCGGCCATCGCCGCGACCGGGCGGCCGAACTCCTTCTCCAGGGCGCGGATCGACTTCAGCCGCTCCGCGTGATCCTCCTGCCGGCCATGGCTGAAGTTCAGGCGGAACACGTCGACGCCCGCCAGGAACAGGTTGCGGATCATCTCCGGCGACGAACTTGCCGGGCCGAGGGTGGCGACGATCTTGGTCTGGCGGTTGCGCCGGACGCGGCTGGAATCGGACATGGGGACGGACCTGCGCCATGGGGGAGGCGATCGGGCGGCCGGTGCCGGCGACATGAGGAGCATTCACCGGGTGCACCGGCCTCATCGGGGCCGGAAACAAAGCACATCCGCCGGTGACCGCCAAGAGGGGCCGAAGCGACGGCGCCGCCGGGGGCCGGCATTGCCCTGGCCCGCCGCCCCCTCTATCGTTCGGAAATGACTTCCGCCATGCAGAATGCCGCACGCGGTTCGGCCGGGAAGCGCGGCTCCGGCCCGGTGCAGTCGCTCGATCGCGGGCTCGATCTCCTGGAGCGGCTGGCGGCGGCGCCCGGCGGCCTCAGCCTGACCGAACTCGGCCGCGCCGCCGGCCTCGCGCCGTCGACGGCGCATCGCCTGCTGCGCAGCCTGGCGACTCGCCGTTTCGCCCGCCAGGATCCGGAGACGGGGCGCTGGACCGTCGGCGTGACGGCGTTCGCCGTCGGGAGCGCGTTCACCGCCGGGCGCGACTGGCTGTCGACCGCCCGCGCCGCCATGCGCGATCTGGTCGAGCGCGCGGGCGAGACCGCCAACCTCGCGGTCGCGGACGGACCCGAGGCGGTCTACCTCTCGCAGGTGGAATGCGACCAGCCGATGCGCGCCTTCGCCCGCCCCGGCAGCCGGGTGCCGCTGCACTGCTCGGCCGTCGGCAAGGCGCTGGTGGCCGCGCGGCCGGCGGCGGAGCGGCGGCGCTGGGCGGCAGGCGGCGGGTTCGCCCGGATCACGGCCAAGACGCTGACCGATCCTCCGGCGGTCGCCGCCGACCTGGAGGGGACCCGCCGCCGCGGCTTCGCGGTCGACGACGAGGAACACGCCGTGGGGCTGCGCTGCGTCGCGGCACCGGTCTTCGATGCGGAGGGGCGGGCGGTGGCCGCCCTGTCCCTCTCCGGGCCGGCGGCACGAATCTCCGACGCCCGGCTGGAGACGCTGGGCCGGCTGGTCCAGGAGGCGGCGGCGGCGGTGACGACGGAGATCGGCGGCGTTCCCCCGACCGCGTGAGACGGCGCCCGCCTCAGGACGCCACGCGCGGCGGGGCGTCGCGCCGGCCCCGCTCGCGGCTGTAGTGGTCGAGGACCCAGTTCAGGTGGTGCTGCATGGCGGCGGCGGCGGCGTCCGGATCATGGGCGGCGATCGCCTGGTAGATCCGGCGGTGGTGCTCCAGCACGCGTTCGTCGTCCTCCACCGTCAGGAACAACTCATAGCGGTGGAACGAGAGCATCTGCATCAGGATGTCGCGGATCACGCTCAGCACATGCATGTAGACGGGGCTGTCGGCCGCCTTGCCCACCGCCAGGTGGAACTGCACGTCCTCGACGGCCTTGTCCGGCAGGTCGCCCGGCGGCGTGCCCGGGCGGCGGCGCGACGCCGCGGCCATGGCATCGAGCCGCGCCTTGATCTCGGCGATCTGCTGCGGGCCCGCCCGCTCCGCCGCCCGGCGCGCGGCCCAGGTCTCCAGCGCCACCCGGATCTCGGCCAGATCGTGCAGGTTGTCGAGCTTGGTCCGCACCATGGCGGTCAGGGCGTCGTCCATCGCGGCCGCCGACGACACCACCCGCGTGCCGCCGCCCTGGACCGACACCAGGAAGCCCTGGGTCTTCAGGCGCTGCAGCGCCGCGCGCACCGACACCCGGCTGACCGACATCTGCTCGGCCAACTGGCGCTCGCCCGGCAGCCGCTGGCCGGGGGTCATCGCGCCGCGCGCGATCATGTCGAGCAGCTGCGTCGCCACCCGGTCGGCGACGGTGCCGGTGGCTGGCGGCTCCTGTCCGGTGGTGGGCGGGGGATGGTCGTCCAAGGGTCGCTTCCTGCGCCGGGAGCCCGAAGGTCGAAACCTGCCGGGCCGATTCGCGGGCGAGTGGTATTACCACTGGTATGGTGCCGGGGGCGCCGCGCGCCGTCAACCGGAGCGTCGGGGAGCGGCCGGTTCAGCCCGGCCGCCGGGCCGCACGCCGGGCCGCACGCCGGGCCGGGCGCCGCACGGGCGGCGGCGTGCCGCGGCTGCCCAGCCGCGCCAGCAGCACGCCGACCAGCACCACGATGCCGCCCAGCGCCTGCACCGGCCCCACCGGCTCGGCCAGCAGCAGCCACGCCAGGAGCGCCGCGATCACCGGCTGCAGGAGCAGGCTGACCGAGGAGAATGCCGCCGGCAGATGGGCCAGGGCAAAGGCGATCAGGCTCTGCCCGCCGGCGTGGCTGATCCAGGCGAGGCCGACCAGGATCGCCCAGGCGGAGAGCGTTGCCGGCAGCAACGTCTCGTCGAACACGAAGACCGCGAAGGGAAGGATCACGGCCGCGGTCGAGAGGCCGGACCAGGTCATCACCGTCGCGACCGAGAACTCCGCCCGTAGCCGCCCGATCGCCAGGATATAGGCACCGTAGAACACGGCCGTGGTGAGCCCCAGCAGATCGCCGAACGCCGTGTCCGGGCCGACCGACAGGCTGTCCGACACCAGGATCGCCGCGCCAAGGACGCCGCAGGCGAGGCCGGTCAGGAACAGGCGGGTGAACCGCTCCCCGAACAGGACGAACGACCCCAGCGTCACGAAGATCGGGGCGAAGTTGGCGAACAGGGTGGAATTGGCGACCGAGGTGTACTGGATCGCCCAGTGCCAGCAGATCAGGTCGCCGGCGAAGAACGTGCCCGCCAGCGCCAGCCGGCCATGGTCACGCAGGCCCTGCGGCCGGCGCGGCGCGGTCGCGGCCGCCGGCCCACCAGTCCCCAGGCGCATCCACAGGGCCAGCACGGGCAGCGCCAGTGCGACGCGCCAGAAGGCCGTCGCGGTCGGCCCGATTTCCGAGATCCGCACGAAGATCGGCGAGAACGCGATGCCGACCGCCCCCAGCAGCAGCGCCCCCACCGCCAGGCGCGCCCGCCGGTCGGCGGCGACCCGGGCAATGGCGGAGGCCTCGGCCGCCGTTTCAGGGGCGGGGCGGGCGGCATCGGGGGTCTCGGTCATCGCGTCCTGATACTGGCCCGGGCGCCATCGGGTAAAGGCCGGCTTTGCCTCGGGACAATGGCCACGCAACCGCAGGGAAAGGCCCACGGGGGAGGGGCCGCTCCCGGGCAGGCGCCCTTGGCGGCGGCGCGCGCCCTACGCAAGGGAAGACGGGAGGGGAAGGCGCAGCCCATGGCGCGGCGCCGCCGCCGTTGGCGCGGCCGCGGATTTCGGTATAGTGCGGCGCCATGCCTGCGCCATCCTCCTCCGACTCCCTCTCCCCGCTCGCCGATACGCCGTCAGATGCCCCCGAAGCGGCGGCCGCGTGCGTCGTGAACGCCGGCCTGCCGATCGTCGGCCCGGACGACCCCCCGGTCTACCTGCGGCTGAACCCGAACGGCCGCGCCCGCACGATCGTGGTGGCCGACCATGCGCGCAACCGCATCCCGGCGGCGCTCGACCGCCTGGGACTGCCGCACGCGCCGCTGGAGCGGCACATCGCCTTCGACATCGGCGTCGAATGGATGACCCGGCGGCTGGCGGCACGGCTGGACGCCCCGGCCCTGATGCACGGCTATTCCCGGCTGGTCATCGACCCGAACCGCCCGCTCGACGACCCGACGTCGATCTGCGCGATATCGGACGGCGTCGTCGTGCCCGGCAACCGGCACGTCGACGAGGATCAGGCCGCGGCGCGGGCGGCCGCCTTTCACCGGCCCTATCACACCGCCGTGGATGCGGAGATCCGCCGGCTTGAGGACCAGGGCACCGTCCCGGCCGTCGTCTCTGTGCACAGCTTCACGCCGCACATGCGCGGCAACGTGCGGCCCTGGCATGTGGGAATCCTTTGGGCCGAGGACGGCCGCATCCCGATCCCCTTCATGGCGGCGCTGGAACGGTCGGGCGACGACATCTGCGTCGGCGACAATGAACCCTATTCCGGTCGCAACCTCCACGGTTATACGATGGAGACGCACGCGCTGCCGCGCGGGCTGCCCAATGTCCTGATCGAGGTGCGGCAGGACCTGATCGGCACCGAGCCCGAGGCCGTCGCCTGGGCCGACCGGCTGGCCGACGCCCTGCTCCCGATCCTGGCGGACGACGGGCTCTACCGACGGTTCGGGGAGGACTGATGGCGGTCGAGGAGCCTGCGTTTTCGATCGGCGTGGAGGAAGAGTATCTCCTGATCCACCCCGAGACCCGCGACCTGGAGACCGACCCGCCGGAGGCCCTGCTGAGCGCCTGCATCGAGGCGCTGGGCGACCGGGTCAGCCCGGAATTCATGCGCTGCCAGATCGAGGTCGGGACGCCGGTCTGCGCCTCGGTCGCCGAAGCCCGGCGGGAGGTCGCGCGGCTGCGCCGCACGGTCGGGGAGATCGCGCGCACCCACGACCTGGAGATCATCGCCGCGTCGACCCACCCCTTCGCCACCTGGTTGCCGCAGAAGACCACCCATCGCCAGCGCTACGAGCAGCTGGCCGCCGACATCGGCACGCCGGTCCGGCGGCTCCTGATCTGCGCCATGCACGTCCATGTCGGCATCGAGGACAGGAACCTGCGCATCGACCTGATGAACCAGATGCGCTATTTCCTGCCTCACCTGCTGGCGCTGTCGACCTCCTCGCCGTTCTGGCAGGGCGAGAAGACCGGGCTGAAGAGCTATCGCCTCGCCGTGTTCAACGAGCTGCCGCGCACCGGCATGCCGGAGGAGTACGAGACCTGGGGCGAATACCAGCAGCACCTGGATGCGCTGATCGACTGTGGCGTGATCGAGGACGGCACCAAGCTGTGGTGGGACATCCGCCCGTCGGCACGGTTCCCGACGTTGGAGATGCGGGTCAGCGACATCTGCACGCGGGTCGACGACACCATGGCGGTGGTGGCGCTCTACACCTGCCTGCTGCGCATGCTGTGGCGGCTGAAGCGGATGAACACCCGGTGGCGCCGCTACAAGAACCTGCTGATCAACGAGAACCGCTGGCGCGCGATGCGCTACGGCCTCGACGGCGGGCTGGTCGACTTCGGCCGCGGCGAGATGGTCGACTACCCGATCCTCCTGGAAGAGATCCTGGAACTGGTCGCCGAGGACGCCGAGGCGCTCGACTGCGTCGCGGAGGTGGAGCACGCCCGCCGCATCCTCGAGGTCAAGACCAGCGCGCACAACCAGCTTCGAGTATTCGACGAATCGATCGCCGCCGGGATGGACAAGGACGAGGCGCTGCGCCGGGTGGTCGACTGGCTGGTTCAGGAGACCCGCAAGGACGACTGAGCCGGCCCGTCTTTTCCGGCGCCGGCGCGGCGCCTACATTGCGGCTTCGGTCTTCGAGCTTCAGTCTTCGAATAGAGAGGAACGCCGACCATGGCCCGGGACATCGATCCCCAGACCCGCCAGGAACTGGAGGCCGCGGCCTTCCGCACCCTGGTCGACCACCTGCGCGAGCGCACCGACGTTCAGAACATCGACCTGATGAATCTCGCCGGCTTCTGCCGCAATTGCCTATCGAAGTGGTACCGCGCCGCGGCGGAGGAGCGCGGCATGGAGCTGAGCTACGACGAGGCGCGCGAGATCGTCTACGGCATGCCCTACGAGGAGTGGAAGGCCCGGCACCAGACCGACGCCAGCGCCGAGCAGAAGGCGGCCTTCGCGAAGAGCCATCCGGGGCATTGACGCCGGACCATTCGCTTGCCGGCCGCGGGAGGCGCCGCTATGGTCCCGCGCCGATTCACCGCGTCCAGGAACAGAGATCAGGTCATGGCTGACGAAGACGTTGGCGGCATCGCCCCCGACCGGCTGCGGTCCTTCATCGAGCGAATCGAGCGCCTGGAGGAGGAGAAGGCTGCCCTCTCCGCCGACATCCGAGAGGTCTATGCGGAGGCGAAGTCGGTCGGCTTCGACACCAAGATCATGCGCCAGGTCATCAAGCTCAGGAAGATGGAGCAGGCCGACCGCGAGGAGCAAGAAAGCCTGATCGACACCTACATGGCGGCCCTGGGGATGCAGTAGGGCCGCGACCGCGACGGTCCTTTTTTAAGCGATATCAACGAGATCGGAGTCATCCCCGCGAAGGCGGGGACCTTCTTGGACAGCGCACGACACGACAGGCAGCGCGCTTGCCTGCGCGCGGGCAAGACTCGTGTCCTCGGGGTGTGAAAAGCCCCCCGCGTGGCGGGTGCGCCCCGCCCGGAGAGGCGCCCGCGCTGAAGGTCGCCCGCGCGACACCTGGCGTCGCTGGCGCATTAGCTGGCCTTCCGGTGCGGGCGTAGGCTCGTCTTCAGCCTGAAGCCCAAAGCGGTCGCCCCCGTCTCCCGGAGGCCGCCGCCAGCGTGCGGAGCCGACCCGATGACGCTCGCCGATCCGATGCCCGATCTCGATTCCGCCACCTTCGCGCCGAGCGTCCTGCCGGAGCGGGCGTGGGTCCGCGATTTCCTCCGGGGCTTTTCGGTCGAGACCTCGGTCGGCGCCGCGGCCAAAGTGGAGAGCTTCGCCGACCACCTGCCGGCGGGGACGCGGGTCTTCATCGCCTGCCTGCCCGGTCAGGACCTGGCGAGCGTCGGCGATCTCGCCATCCGGCTGGCGCGCGAGGGCATGACGCCCGTCCCCCACCTGCCCGCCCGCTCGATCCCGTCGGAGCAGGCGCTCGACGACCACCTTGCGCGGCTGGCCGGCGAAGCCGGGACGAGCGACGCGCTGGTGATCGGCGGCGGCGTCGATCGGCCGGCGGGGCCGTTCGACCGGTCGATGCAGCTGATCGAGAGCGGCCTGCTGGACAAGCACGGCATCCGCCGGATCGGCGTCGCCGGCCATCCGGAGGGCAACCGCGACATCGGCGAGGCGGGCATCCGCCAGGCGCTGGCGGAAAAAAACGCCTACGCCGCGCGCACCGGGCTCGACCTCCACATCGTCACCCAGTTCGCGTTCGACGGAGCGTCCCTGATAAAGTGGGACAAGCAGCTGACCATCCAGGGCAACCGGCTGCCGATCCACATCGGCATCGCCGGGCCGGCGACGCTGAAGAGCCTGCTGCACTACGCCACGATGTGCGGCATCGGCCCGTCGATCCGGGTGCTCAAGCGCCAGGCGCTGAACATCGCCCGGCTGACTCAGGTGTCGGCGCCCGACACCCTGGTTCTCGACCTCGCCCGCTATCGCGCCACCGACCCGGACTGCCGGATCGCCAAGGCCCATTTCTTTACCTTCGGCGGTTTCAAGCGGTCGGCGAAATGGCTGGAGCTGGCAGCCGCCGGCGCTTTCGACCTGGACGGCAAGGGCGGTTTCCGGGTCCACGGGGAGTTCTAGCCCGGATATTTCACGAAGGAAGGTGCATCGGGGTCTGAAATCGGCGAGAGTGTGAGTGCGAACAA
>Ga0076930_100589_pt1 | contig 30987 bp, 20 predicted proteins | sample HotLakConsoUCCRE_FD_71149 | JGI IMG/M metagenome (GOLD analysis project Ga0076930, IMG submission 71149) | Hypersaline microbial mat communities from Hot Lake, Washington, USA - Hot Lake Consortium UCC-RE (version 3) (version 3) ...
CCGCACCTCTCCCCCCACCGCCGCCTGGATCCCCAGCGCCGCTCCCAGGAGGTTCCCGGTCTGATAGGCGGCATTCCCGATCCCGATGGCGGACACCACCAACGCCACCGCCAGCACCCGGCCCGGACCGCCCCGGAACCGCCCCCGGATGGCCTCTCCCAGCCCCCCCCCGGAGACCAGCCCCAGGCGGGCGCTCATCTCCTGGAGGGCCACGGTGGCCAGGGTGGAGAAGACCAGCGCCCAGAGCAGGGTGGCCCCGAACTGCGCACCGGCCACTGTGGCGGTGGTCACGGTCCCGGGGCCGATGAAGGCGGCGGCCACCAGCCACCCGGGCCCGGACCGGCGCCGTGGGGTTCCTCCCTCCCCACTTCCCTCCTCCATGCGATACCTTCCTCAAGACCGGGGAGCAGACCCTCTTCCCGGGGCCAGGAACGGGCGCCGGGACCGGAACGCGGGAAGCTACGGGCCCCCGCACCCCGGCGTCCAACATCCCTCCAGTCCGGGCCCGCCCCCGGGGAGTCCCATCGGGGTCCCATGCCCTCCCGCCGCACCACCCTCGCCGTCCTCCTTCTCCTGGGGCTCTCCCTGGGGAGCGGCGCGTGCGACATCCCCACCGGCCTCCCCCACTGGCAGACCTCGTGGACCCTGGTGGTGGCGGCGGACACCGTGGATGTGGACGGCCTCCTCCCCTCCGGAGTGAGCCGGGTCCCCGGAGGCTTCCGGGTGGATTCCCTCACCACCGTCACCAGCGTGCTGCTGGAGGACGTCTGCGAGTTCTGCACCTGCTTCGAGGGGCCCATCCCCGCCCTGGAGATCACCCCCTTCGACTGGCCCGTCCCCCTTCCCCAGGGGATCTCCAGCGCCACCCTCACCTCGGGGACGGCCCGGATCGCCCTGGTGAACGGGATCGACTTCGACCTGCTGGACTCCGGGGAGGGGGAGATCGGCCACCTGGCCATCCTCCTCCTGGACCGGAGGACGGGGGGGGTGCTGGACTCCGTCCGGGTGGAGCAGCCGTTTCCTCCGGGGGACACGCTGAGGGTGGAGTTCCAGCTGGCGGGGCTGGAGTTGCACCGGGATGTCGTCGCCCGGGTCCGGGGGGAGATCCCGGGGAGCGGCTGCGACACGGTGCCCCTGACGCCGGACATGGGGATCCGGACAGTGGTGGAGCTCCGGGACGTGGTGGCGGGGCAGGTGTCGGTGGTCCTCCAGGATGCGGACCTGAACCTCCCCCTCCGCCCCCTGGAACTCCCGGCGGCACTGGCGGACCGCCTTCGCCCGGGGGATGCCCGGGTGGTGCTGGACGTGGTCCTGGAGAGCGCCGTGCCGGTGGCGGTGGAGGGGCTCCTCTCGGTGGCTCCCCGGGTGGAAGCCCTCTTCACCGACGGGGCGGCCCTCTACACCCCCCTTCCCCTCCCCCCGGCGGCACCGGGGACCCCGGAGCGACTGGCCCGGAGCTTCCTCCTTGACCTCTCCCGACTGGAGGGGGCGGGGAGCCTGCACCTGGCCACCCGGAACCGGGTCCAGGGGAACCGGACCATCGTGGTGACGGGGGATGAACGTTTCTCCTGGCTGGTGACCCTCCACGCGGAGATCCCCATCCGATGAGGCGGTGCCTGATGCAGGCCGCCGGCCCCCTCCCTGCCTCCCCACCACAGGGCTCCAGGAGGCCATGCGGCAGCCCCGGGATCCGGCGCCCGAATCCGCGAGTCCGGGCCCTCCTGCTGGGCGCCGGGCTCCTCCTGGCCGGCTGCGGAGACGATCCGGGACCCTCGGCCGTGGATGCCCCCCCTCCCCCGGTGCTGGTGGCCCTCTCCGGGGAGGACCAGGTCATCCAGGGGGGGAGGCGCTCCCCGGCCCCCTTCCGGGTGCAGCTCCTGGACGCACGGGGAGAGCCGCTGGGAGGAGTGGACGTCCGCTTCGCCCTGGATCCGTCGCACCCGGGGGGCGGGACCCTCTCCCAGCCCGTGGCGGTCACCGATGGGAGCGGCACCGCCGAGACCTTCCTCCTGGACGCCCGGGCCGGGGAGGGGGTCGTGGAGGCCCGGGTGGGGGCCGCCCGGGTGGCCTTCGGCTTCCGGGTGGACCGGGCGCCGGGGCGCATCGTCTTCGAGCCCTCCACCGGGGCGGTGGGGTATCCCTCCCTGCCGCACCCGGACTCCCTCCTGGAGGTGACCCTCCTGGACACCGACGGCCTCCCCCTGGAGAACTGGCCGGTGCTCTTCGCCGCCAGTGGCGAGGTGGCCGCCTTCACCGACACCACCGATGCCCGGGGGCGGGCTTCCACCCACCTGGTGCGCTCCGGGCCGGAGGCGGGGGAGGGGTCGGTCTTCGCCTTCGTCCTGGGGACCGACGTCCTGACCCGGGACGTCCGGCCGGTGGTGGCCCCGGCCCGCCGGGTGGTGGTGGTCTCCATCGAGGGGCTCCGGGGGGATGCCCTGGAGCGCCACGCCCCACCGGTCCTCACGGCGCTGGCCGCCGGGGGAAGCTGGACGGACCGGGCCACCACGGTCCTCCCCTCCCTCACCGTCCCGGCCCATCTCTCCATGCTGGCGGGGGTCCCCCCGGACGAGCATGGCATCCACTCGGACCGGATGGAGGTGAGCCAGGAGATGGCGGGGCTGGATCCCCTGTTCCGGAGGGCCCGTCGGAACGGGGTGTCGGGGGCGGCGGTGATGAGCCGGGAGGGGCCGCTCTCCGGGTTTGGCGAGATCCTGGAGTGCCGACAGGCCTTCGGGCTGGACCGGTTGACGCTGACGGCAGCCTCCGCCCGGGCGGCGCTGGAGCCGGCGCTGGAGGTGCTGGCGGACTCGTCGGTGGCGCTCCTCTTCGTCCACTTCCCCGATCCGGATGTGGCGGGGCACGCCCACGGCTGGCTCTCGCCGGAGTACGGGGAGGCCGTCCTGGCCGCCGACAGCGCCCTGGGGGTACTGGTGCAGGCGGCCCAGGGGCCGGGTCACCCCCCCACGATCTTCCTGGTGACCTCACCCCACGGAGGGGGCGGCGCGCTGGGGGCCTTCCAGCACGGCTCCGGAAGCCCGGAGGATCTGCAGGTCCCCCTCATCCTCCACGGCCCGGGGATCCAGGCGGGGGGGCGACTGGGAGAGAGCACCCTCCTGGACGTGGCCCCCACCACGCTCTGGGCCCTGGGGATCCGGAGCCCCCTGGACTACCGGGGACGGGTGCTGCTGGAGGCGGCAGGGGCTCTTCCGGGCCGCTCCCCCGGAGCACAACTGGAGGCGACCCGGCTCGGGTGGTAGGTTGGGACATGGCTGAACAGACCCCCCTCTCCGGCTCCGGACCCTCCTCTTCCCCCCTCCTGGACCTGATCGTGGTAGGCGCCGGCCCCTGCGGCATCGCCGTGGGCGCCGCGGCCCGGAAGGCCGGTCTCCAGCTGCTCCTGGTGGACAAGGGATGCGTCACGAACTCCATCGTGGGCTACCCCCCCTACATGACCTTCTTCAGCACCGCCGAGAAGCTGGAGCTGGAGGACATCCCCTTTCCCGTTCCCTCCGGAAAGCCCACCCGGCTGGACGCCCTCACCTACTACCGGGGGATCGTGCGGCACTTCGGGCTCCCGGTGCGCCAGTACGAGGAGGTGGTGGAGATCACCCGGAACGGGGCGGATGGCCCCTTTGTGGTCCGCACCCGGAACCGGGCGGGGAAGGAACACACCCTGGCGGCCACGGGGGTGGTGATCGCCACCGGGGGATTCCATGCGCCGAATCACCTGGGGGTGCCGGGGGAGGAGCTCCCCCGGGTGATGCACGAGTACACGGAGCCCCACCCCTACTACGATCAGGATGTGCTGGTGGTGGGGGGGTCGAATTCCGCCGTGGAGGCGTCGCTGGAACTCTGGCGGGCGGGGGCCCGGGTGACGCTGGTGCACTTCCTGGGGGAGCTGGACCGGGGGGTGAAGCCCTGGGTCCGACCGGACATCGACAACCGGCTGGCGAAGGGGGAGATCGTTCCGCGGTGGTGGACCCGGGTCCGGGAGATCCGCCCGGATTCGGTGGTTCTGGCCGACGAGCGCTCGGGCACGGAAGAGGAGATCCACAACGACTGGGTCTTCGCCCTCACCGGGTGGCGGCCGGACCACGCCCTCCTCCGCTCCCTGGGCGTCCAGGTGGACGAGGAGACCGGAATCCCCTCCCACGACCGGGCCACCCTGCAGACCAATGTGCCGGGGGTCTACATCGCCGGGGTCATCGCCGCCGGGTACGACGCCAACAAGATCTTCATCGAGAATGGCCGCGACCATGGGCGGGCCATCGTGTCGCACTGGATGGAGCAGCAGGAACGGAGATAGGCGGATCCGGCGCCCCCAGCCCCTCCGCCCCCGGGGGGCTCGTCGTCAGAGCGCCCAGGACACCCCGACCGCAGCCACCGGCCCCTCCTTCGACGCCTCCGGAAGCGCCCTGACACCCACCACCACCCCCTCCTCCCCGGCCAGCACCTCCCCCGGCACCTCCACCTCCCGCCTCACCCACCCCAGCCCGATGGCACGGCCGGCCCGGGGGGAATGCACCACCGACGCCACCTTCCCCATCTCCCGCCCCCCGGGCTCCTTCACCAGGGGGGTCCCCACCGGAAGCGCAATGTCCCCCGGGAAGATCAGCCCCCTGAGGTGCCGGTTCACATGCCCCCGGTCCCGGATCCGGACGATCACCTCCTGCCCCGTGTAGCACCCCTTGGTGTGGTCCACCGCCCGGGCCTCCAGCCCCGCCTCCGTGGGGATGACCCCGTCGTCCAGCTCCACCCCGTACGCCGGGCGTCCCGCCTCCACCCGGAGGGTCTCCACCACGGCGGGCTCCGCCACCGACACCCCCTCCTCCCGGGCCCTCCGGAGAAGGGCGGAGGTGACCGCCCCGGGGGCCAGGACATCCCAGGTGGGGGCGGCCAGCTCTCCGGAACGGACCACCAGGATCCCCTCGGGCCCCTCCCCCATCCGGAGGAAGGCATCCTCCTCCAGCGCCTCCAGGGTGGCGCCCTCCGCCCGGAGCCCGAAGACCTCCCGGACCAGCCAGTCCGGGGCCCCCGGGCCCATGACGGAGAGGAACCCCGCCCCCTCGACCCCTTCCGCCCGGGCCAGCCGTGGGGGGAGGAATCGGCCGAAGTGCTCCAGCGTCCCCGCCAGCCCCGCAGCGGGGAGGTCCAGAAGGAGGGCCCCCGGGGCCTCCGGCGAATCGTCCGGGAAGATCCTCAGATCGGTGATCATCCTCCCCTTGGGCGTCAGGATGGCGCTGTACCACCCCCGCCCCGTCCAGACCCCCGGCTCCACCGGGGTGGCCGGTGCCGGGAGGCGATTGGTCACGATGCCGATCAGCATGGCCCCGGGGGAGCGCCCGGTCACCCGGAGCCTCGCACGGTTCCCCCGCTCCGCCACCGCCAGCCCCTCCAGGGCGGCCCGGTACCCTTCCTCCTGTCCAGCCGTCATCCCCCACCTTCCTCGTCGGGTGTGTTCTCGCGTGGTTCCGATCGTCCCCGCCGCAGTCGCTCCAGGATCCGCCCCACCCGCTCCACATCCGGGTCCCCGGGCTCTCCCTCCAGGAAGGCCTCCAGCACCCCGGCGGCCTCCTCCGTGCGCCCCAGCCGGGCCAGCAGGATCCCCCTGTCCCGCTCCTCGGCGGGGACTCCGGGGCGGACGATGAGAAGCTGCTCCACGGCCCGGAGCGCCCGGACGGGATCCCCCCGGTTCAGGTGGATCCCCTTGAGGTTCCGGGCCACCCGGAGGAGCATCTCCCGCCGCCCTGCGGTCTGCAGGAATCGGGGTTGGAGCCGCACCAGTCCACCGTACATCCGGTCCAGGAGCTCCTGGGCCTGGTCCTCGAAGCGGATCTCCCCCTCCCTGAAGGGATCCACCAGCAGGCGCATCACCTCTCCCCGGTAGCGGAGGAGGAAATGGCCCGGGAAGTGGACTCCTTCCAGGGGGAGCCCCAGCCTCCACCCCACCTCCAGCACCACGATCCCCAGGGTGATGGGGATCCCCAGTTCCCGGTCCAGGACGTCGTTGAGGAAGAGGTTCCGCGGGTCGTAGTAGTTCTCCTGGTTCCCCCGGAACCGGTGGCGCCCGTAGAGCGTCTCCACCAGCTCCCGGAGGACCACCGGGGGGGCATCCTCCCCTGCCAGCCGGTCCTTCACCTCCTCCGCCAGGGAGTCCAGTCGACCCAGGTACCGCTCCACGGGGAGTTGCGGGTACTCCTCCATCGCCACCAGGAGCGCGGCCCGCCCCAGGTTCATCCCCTCGTCCCCCAGGGCGACCTCCGCCCGGAGCCTGGTTCTCACCTCGCTGTCGGAACCCATCATCGTCCAGGGACTCCTTGGTGACCGCCGGACTCCTAGTGTAGTGGCGCAGGTGAGCCCGGCCACTAGATTGTAGCCCCACCGTCCCCTGCACGGAGAACCCCATGCGCACCGTCGTCCTGCTCCTCCTGGCCTCCAGCCTGGCCGCCTGCACCGCACCCCAGTCTGCGGAGGAGGCCGCCGCCCCCGCCGCCACACCGGGGATCGCCGACCATGTCTTCGCCGATTCCGAGGTCACCCGGATCCACTCCAGGATGATCGGCACCGCCGCTCCTGACAATGGATGGGAGCAGGCCCGCTACATCCAGTTCGACTGGATCGTGGCCCGGGAGGAGGGGCCGGTCCGGAGGTCCCACCGCTGGGACCGCTACACCGGCGAGTACCGCTTCGAGGCCGAGGTGGAGGGAGGCCGGCGGGTGGTTCTGTTCAATGTGAACAACCCCACCGAGGGGCAGGCCTGGCAGGACGGGCAGCCCCTGGAAGGGGAGGCCCTCACGGACGCGCTGCGTTCGGCCAACTCGGCCTACATCAACGACTCGTACTGGCTCCTCATGCCGTACAAGTGGTCCGATCCCGGCGTCAATGCTTCCTTCGTGGGAGAGGAGACCGATGACCAGGGGCGGGCCTGGGAGGTGGTGGAACTCACCTTCGACGGCGTGGGACTCACCCCCCAGAACAAGTACCGGGGATTCGTGAACCCGGAGACGGGTTTGATGGAGCAGTGGTACCACTACCGGAGCGCAGAGGACTCGGTCCCCTCCACCGTCACCGGCTGGACCGAATGGCGTCAGGTGGGCCCCATCATGCTCTCGCCCCTCCGCCCCACTCCCGAGGGGAACATCCGGATCCGTTTCGAGAACCTCGAGGTCTCCACGGAGGTGCCGGAAGGGGCGTTCGCTCCCCCCACCGCCTGACGGGGACGCTGCGGGCCGGCCCGGAACGCTCCACTGCCTCAGGACGTTCCACCGGCCCGCAGCGTCTTCCGCTTCCCCCCGCTTCCGGGGAACCCCCGGCCTCATCCGGGTACTTCTGATCAGCGCCCAGACCCTGGGCAGACCCCGTCATGATCCGGAGGATGTGAGATGAAGTTCGGAGTCCTTTGCCTTGCGGCACTCGCGGGTGCCGTGGCGGCCCCCCTCGCCGCCCAGAGCCTTCCGGGCGCCCCCGCCCAGGAGTTGGCCCAGTTCGGTGGCTCCATCGCGGTGGGCGAGGGTGAGGTCTTCGTAGGTGAGCCCGGAAACGTCATGCGCCCCGGGCTGGTCTCCATCTACCGGCAGACCGCCGGGAGCTGGACCGAGCAGGGGCAGCTCCAGGCCCCGGATGCCCAGGACGCGGACGGCTTCGGTGCGTCCCTCGCCGTCTCCGGTGAGTGGATGCTGGTGGGAGCACGGCCCAGGGGTTCCGACGGGTCGGCCCACGTGATGCGCCTGCAGGGCGGGGCGTGGGCCCCGGAGGCCCGACTGACGGCCCCCTCGGATTCGGATGCCGCCAGCTTCGGCGCGGTGGTGGCGCTCGGCGAGGGCACCGCCTTCGTGGGTTCCCCGGGGTCCCAGGAGTCTCCGGGTGCGGTGCATGTCTTCCGCCGTGGCGCCAACGGCAGCTGGGACTATGTGGAGCGCCTGGCGGCCTCGGACCCGGCCCCCGGTGACGGCTTCGGCGGGTCGATCCTGGTGGACGGGAACCGGATCTTCGTGGGGGCCTCCGGTCGGGACGATGGGGCCGGGGCCGTGCATGTGCTGGATGGCAGCGGCTCCACCTGGTCCGAGACCGCACGCTTCTCGGCCCCTGGGGCCCAGCGGAACGAGCGCTTCGGCGCCTCCCTGGCGCGGGTGGACGATCGGGTTCTGGTGGGCGCCCCCGGCACCGGTCAGGGGCTGGGCGTGGTGTACGCCTTCCGGCTCAACGAGACCTCGGGGCAGTGGCAGGAGCAGAGCCGGCTCTTCCCCTACCAGGCCACCCGTCAGGAGGCCTTCGGATCCGCAGTGGCGGTGATCGGCGGGGATGTGTGGGTGGGTTCGCCCCGTTCCAACGGGGCCGGTGGTGCCGCCTACGTCTATTCCGATGCGGAGGACGGGCCCTGGAGCAGCGCGGTTCGCCTGGCCTCGCCCCTGGGACCGGGGGGGCAGATGGGTGCCACCCTGGCCGGCCGGGGTGACGTGGCGGCTGCAGGTGTGCTGGGAGCCGACTACGGCGCGGGTCGGGTGGTGGTCTTCCAGCGGGGCACCGACGGCGAGTGGGCGGTGGCCTCCGAGCTGGTGAGCCCGCCGGAGCGCTTCGCCTCCATCACGGGCGCCGAGGTGAAGTGCTCCGAGGAGGGGGAGATCGCCCAGTTCGGCTGCCAGGACGTGGAGCTGCTCTCCTTCCTCTCCGTGGGGGACATCGGCGGTGAGCGGGGGGTCCGGATGAACGACGTCTGGGGGTGGACCGATCCCGAGACCAATCGGGAGTACGTCATCGCCGGGCGGATGGACGGGACGGCCTTCGTGGACATCACCGATCCGCTGAACCCGGTCTACCTGGGGAACCTCCCCCGCACCGAGGGATCGCCGGGGGCGGCGTGGCGGGACATGAAGGTCTACCAGAACCACGCTTACATCGTGGCGGACGCCTCCCAGGCCCACGGGGTCCAGGTCTTCGACCTGACCCGCCTGAGGAATGTCCAGAACGCTCCTGTGGAGTTCACGATGGACGCCCACTACACCCGGGTGAACAGCGTGCACAACATCGTCATCAACGAGGAGACCGGGTTCGCCTACGCGGTGGGGAGCAGCTCCGGCGGGGAGACCTGCGGGGGTGGCCTCCACATGATCGACATCCGGGAGCCGAAGAACCCCACCTTCGCCGGGTGCTTCTCCGATGCCCTTACCGGGCGCTCCGGAACCGGCTACACCCACGACGCCCAGTGTGTCGTGTACCGGGGCCCGGATCAGCGCTACCAGGGGAAGGAGATCTGCTTCAACGCCAACGAGACCGCGCTCTCCATCGCCGATGTCTCGGACAAGTCGGCGCCGGTGGCGGTCTCCCGGGCGGCCTACCCCAATGTGGCGTACTCCCACCAGGGGTGGCTGGACGAGGAGCAGCGGTACTTCTACATGAATGACGAGCTGGACGAGATCTCCGGGCTGGTGCAGGGGACCCGGACCATCATCTGGGACGTGTCCGACCTGGAAGACCCCCGCGTGGTGGGGGAGCACACCGGTTCCACCGGAGCCAGCGACCACAACCTGTACATCATCGGCGACCTGATGTACCAGTCGAACTACCAGTCCGGCCTCCGGATCCTGGACATCTCCGATCGGGAGAACCCGGTGGAGGTGGCCTTCTTCGACACGGTACCCTACGGCACCAACACCCCCGGCTTCGGGGGCTCCTGGAGCAACTACCCCTACTTCCCCAGCGGCTCCATTGCGGTCACGTCGGGTGGGGAGGGGCTGTTCATCCTGAAGAAGCGCCCCTCGGGGGTGCCCGTTTCGGACCAGGAACTGGACCACTGACCCCGGGGAGACCCGCCATGCAGACGTTCTTTGCACCATCCGCAGCTCTGCGGCGCCGGGCCGCACGGGTCTCCCGTGTCCCCCGGCGCCGCAGCCTCCCCCTCCTGATGCTGGGGGTCACCACCCTGGCGGCGTGTGCCGCCACACCCACGCCGGCAGCCCACCCCACGGTGCCCGGGGAGCGGCACGCCGTCACCTCGCCCGGTACCTCACCGGCCTCGTGGCTCTATGTGTGCAATCAGGACGACGCCACCGTCAGCGTCCTGGACATGGAAACGCTGCAGGTGGTGCGTACGGTGGACCTGCAGGCGCTGGGGTATTCCGCCAACGCCAAGCCCCACCACGTGGCGGTGGAGCCCGACGGCTCCTACTGGTACGTGTCCCTCATCGGCGAGGGAAAGGTGGTGAAGCTGGACACCCAGGACCGGGTGGTGGGAGAAGCCACCTTCGAGAGCCCAGGGATGCTTTCGCTCCTCCCGGGGCAGGATCTCCTGGTGGTGGGGCGCTCCATGAGCGCGGTGAACCCCCCCTCCCGGATCGGGATGATCCGTGCCTCGGACATGTCCATCGACGAGATGGATGTGTTCTTCCCCCGCCCCCACGCCATTGCGCTGGAGCCCTCCACCGGGATCGTCTACACGGCCAGCCTGGGGGTGAACCAGATCGCGGCTGTGGATCCGGCTCGGGAGCGGGTGGAGCTCACCAACGTGGAGGGGCCGCAGCACGCCCTGATGCAGTTCGCAGTCTCGCCGGATGGGTCGCAGATGGTGATCTCCGGGGAGTTGAGCCACACCGCCATCTTCTTCGACATCACGGACCCGATGAAGCCCCGTCGGGTGGGGACGGTGGAGGTGGGGAACCAGCCCTTCGACCCGATCTACACCCTGGACGGTCGCCAGGTCTATCTGGGGAACAAGGCCGCCAACACCATCACCCTCCTGGATGCGGAGCGCTTCGTGGTGGAGAAGGTCTTCGACGACCCCCGGATCCGGGAGCCCCACGGGGCGGTGCTCTCCCCGGACGGACGGTACATCTTCATCTCCAACACCAACGTCAGGGAAGACCACTCCATGATGGCCATGGGCGGGGACCACTCCGCCCACGGGGCCCACGGCGCCCACACCCCCGCCGCTCCGGTCCGGGGAGGGCTGGGAAGTGTGGCGGTGATCGATGTGGCGTCCCGTGAGATCGTGGAGGTGGTGGAGATGGGGAACAACACCACCGGGATGGGGGCCCCGACCCGCCGGTGAGGGGCCGGGGGCGCCGGGGAGGCCACTCCTCCGGATCGCGGTCCGGAGTACCCCTCCTCCTGTTGCTGGCGGTGGCCGGGTGCGCCGGGGGAGCCCCCCTGACGTCGGGCGGGACCCCGGAGGGAGAGGGGTTCGTCCGTTCGGTGGCGCCCTTCTCCGTCCTGGATGAGTCGGGTGAGCCCTTCCACCACCCCTTCCTGGGAGGGCTCCTGGCTCCCCGGCCGCAGTTGGTGGATATCGATGGAGATGGCGACCTGGATCTCTTCGTCCAGGAGCGGGCGGGGGAGCTGATGTTCTTCGAGAACACCGGGACCCCCGCCGACGCCTCCTTCACCTGGCGGACGGACCGCTTCCAGGGGCTGCAGGTGGGGGAGTGGAGCCGCTTCGTGGATCTGGATGGTGACGGCGCCATCGATCTCCTGGCCGAGGAGCCCTTCAGCCATGTCCGGGTCTACCGGAACGAGGGGACCCCCACCGACCCCCGGATGGTCCTGATGGGGGACTCCCTCCGGAATGACCAGGGGGAGCCCATCTTCGCCGATAGGCAGAACATCCCGGGGATCCTGGATCTGGATTGCGACGGGCTCCTGGACCTCTTCCTGGGGCGGGTGGATGGCACCCTGGCCCACTACGAAGAGACCGGGCGGGACGCCACCGGACTCCCCCGCTTCCGACTGGACACGGAGCGCTTCGAGGGAATCGAGATCATCGGTCAGGTGGTGGGGGGCTCCCGCCACGGGGCCAACAGCATGTTCTTCGCCGACCTGGACGGGGACGGAGCTCCCGAGCTCTTCTGGGGGGACTACTTCGAGCCGGGGCTCCTACGGATCCAGAACCGGGGATCCTGCTCCAACCCCTCCCTTCGCAGCACGCCGCTGCCGGTGGCCTCGGACGGGGAGCCCATTGCCACCAGCGGCTTCAACGCGCCCTGGCTGGCGGATCTCAACGGCGACGGAGAGCTGGATCTCCTCATCGGGGTCCTGGGGGGCGCGTTCAACCCCATCCTCACCGCCGCCGACAACCTCCACTACCACGAGAACCAGGGCGACGGGGAGTTCACCCTCCGCACCCGCCGGTTCCTCTACGGAATCGACACCGGAAGCGAGAGCGTGCCGGCGCTGGGGGACCTGGATGGCGACGGGGACCTGGACCTCCTGGTGGCCAACAAGATCGACCCGGGGGATCCCACCACCGGGACGGTGCAGTGGTTCGAGAATGTGGGGAGCGCACAGGCGCCGGCCTTCCACCTGCGGGGGGCGCTGGAGCTTCCCATCTCCTTCCACAAGGCACCGGCCCTGGGCGATCTGTGGGGGGACCCCCTCCCGGCCATGGCGCTGGGCACCTGGAACGACGGAATCCACATCTACCGGAACCGGGGGGATGCGGATCGTCCCTCCTTCGAGCTGGTGGAGGAGTTGAAGGTGGAGCTGGTCCGGGGGGGAAATGGTGTCCCGGCACTGGGCGACATCTACGGAAACGGGCTGCTGGACCTGGTGGTGGGGCGGTCCAGCGGAGAGTTGAGCCTGTACCGGAACGTGGGAACCGCCTCCGCACCCCGCTTCGAGGAGGTGTCGGACCGGTGGCTGGATCTGGATGTGGGACGGCGGGCCGCCCCCGCCCTGGTGGACCTGGATGGCAACGGCCGCCTCGATCTCCTTGTTGGATCCGAGGAAGGAGGGCTCCGCCTGTTCCGGAACCAGGGTCCCGGGCCCGACGGTGAACCCCGATTCCAGGAGGACCCGGACTTCAACCTTCCCCTGGCTCCGTTCTCCACCCCCACCCTGGGGGATCTGACGGGGAATGGGCGTCCGGACCTGGTGTCCGGAAGTGTCAGTGGCGGGGTGCTCTACTTCGAGAACCGGGGGCGCTGAACCGGACGGAACCGTGGGGGAACCGACGGGGGCGGAAGGCGACCCACCGATGACAGGAAGAAGGGCCGCCCGGGAGATTCCCGGGCGGCCCTTTTCCTTCAGGAACGCCCCACCCGAGGGGCGCCGGAACCGTCGTCAGTCCACGATGCTCTGGGCCGTCTCGGCCGTGCGGGACCGACCCCGGCTCCGCTTCACCGGCCCCCCCTCCGGGCGAAGGGCCACCGCCACCACCTCGTCCAGCTCGCTCACCAGGTGGATCGTGAGCTCCTTCCGGACCTCTTCCTGCAGGTCCTCCAGGTCGGCCTCGTTGTCGTGGGGGATGATGATCTCCTTGATCCCCGCCCGGACGGCCCCCAGCAGCTTCTCCTTCACTCCGCCGATGGGGAGGACCCGACCGGTGAGGGTCAGCTCTCCGGTCATGGCCACATCCCGCCGGACCTTCCGACCCGAGAGGGCGGATACCAGCGCAGTGGCCATGGTGATCCCCGCCGAGGGTCCGTCCTTCGGGACAGCCCCCGCCGGTACATGGATGTGCACCTCCTTCCCCTTCAGCGACTCCTCGGTGATCCCCAGGACGCCGTGGTGGCTCTTGGCATACGAGAGGGCCGCACGTCCCGACTCCTTCATCACGTCCCCCAACTGCCCGGTCAGGACCAGCCCTTCCCCGGGCATCACCGACGCCTCGACGAACATGATGTCGCCGCCCATGGGGGTGTAGAACATCCCGGTGGCCACACCCACCGTGTCCTCGGTGGCCATCCGCTCGGGGTGCACCCTGGGGCGCCCCAGGAGATCGCGGATCTCCTGGTCCCCCACCAGCATCTCCGGCGTGGTCCCAGAAGCGATCTTCCGGGCCACCTTCCGGGCCACCTTCCCCATCTCCCGCTCCAGCTGCCGCACCCCGGCCTCCCGGGTATACTGCTGCACGATGGAGAGGACGGCGTCGTCCTCCAGCCGGAGCTCCTCCTCCCGGAGGCCGTTCTCCTTCCGCTGACGGGGGAGGAGGTAGCGCTTGGCGATCTCCAGCTTCTCCTGCTCGGTGTACCCGGCGAAGTCCACCCGCTCCATCCGGTCCAGGAGGGGGGCCGGAATCCGGTCCATGTAGTTCGCCGTGGCGATGAAGAGCACCTCCGACAGGTCGAAGGGGATCCCCAGGTAGTGGTCCGTGAAGGTGGAGTTCTGGGCAGGATCCAGCACCTCCAGGAGGGCCGCCGAGGGGTCTCCCTGGAAGGAGGTCCCCAGCTTGTCCACCTCGTCCAGGAGGAACACCGGGTTCTTGGACTTCACCTGCCGCATCCCCTGGATGATCCGCCCCGGCATGGCTCCCACATAGGTCCGCCGGTGCCCCCGGATGTCCGCTTCGTCCCGGGCACCCCCCAGGGAGATCCGCACGTACTTTCGCCCCAGGGAGCGGGCCACCGACTGGGCGATGGAGGTCTTCCCCACCCCGGGAGGCCCCACGAAGAGGAGGATCGGTCCCCGCCCCACCGCCCGGGCCGCGGCCTCCATGGCCTCCCGGTCCACGGGGGTCGGCTCCGGTGCCTCCTCATCTTCGCCGGCGCCGCCGGGCGATCCATTTCCATTGGCGGTGCCGTTCCCACTGGCCCCCCCGGCAGCAGCAGCGGGCTCCTCCTCCGCCTCCGCCGCAGCGTTGGCCTCCATCTCCTCCAGAGCCCGCTCCATCTGGAGCTTGCGCACGGCCAGGAACTCCAGCACCCGGTCCTTCACATCCTCCAGGCCGTAGTGATCCTCCTCCAGGATCTCCTCGGACCGGGCCAGGTCGATGCGGTCCTCCGTCCGGTCTCCCCAGGGGAGCTCGGTGACCCACTCCAGGAAGGTGCGGATGACCTGGTACTCGGCGGACTGGGGGCTGGTGCGCTCCAGCCGCTTCAACTCCCGCTCCACCTCGGAGCGGGCCTCGTCCCCCAGGACCAACTCCTCCACCCGCTTCCGGAGCTCCTCCACATCGGAGCGGTCGTCCTCGTCCCCCAGCTCCTTCTGGATCTGCTTGAGCTGCTCCCGGAGGAGCATCTCCCGCTGCCGCTCCCCCAGCTCCTCCTGCACCCGGGCCTGGATGTCCTCCTGGGCCTCGATCCGGGCCAGCTCCCGCTCCACGGACACCAGTGTCCGCCGCATCCGCTCCTCGTCGTCCAGGATCTCCAGGAGCTTCTGCTTCTCGTCGGTGGGGAGCTCCAGGTAGAAGGCCACCAGATCGGCAAACGCACCGGGATCGTCCATCCCGTGGATGAGCTGACTCAGCGCCTCTGCCGGCACACCCCTCCGGGTGCCCAGCTCGGCGGCCCGCTCACGGAGCTCCCGATCCAGGGCCTGGAACGCAGGGTCCTTCAGCTCCTGGGGAGCGATCCGGTCCATGGCCAGGAGGGAGGCGGTGAGCATGGCCTCCCCCTCCTTCTGGTAGTTCAGGGCCTGCGCCCGCCCCTCCCCCTGCACAAGGAGCTGCACCCCACCCCGCACCCGATGGGTCTGGATGATGCGGACCACCGTCCCCACCGGGTACAGGATCTCCGGGGAGGGGTCGTCCACATTCTCCTTCTGTGCAACGGCGAAGAGCCGGCGATCCCCGTCCAGCGCCTCCTGGACGGCTTCCACCGTCCCCGGGCGTCCGGCGGAGATGGGTACGGCCACGCCGGGATAGACCACGGTGTCGCGGAGTGGTAGAACCGGTAGTGTGAAGCGCTCGGCCATCATGTCCTCTCTCGGCCCCCCGGATCCGGGTCCGGGGCGGCCATGAAGTTCTCGTGGGGTCGTTCGGATTTCATCCACGCTGCTGGGGACTCCTCGGTTTGCAGGAAGCTTGCCACGCCGCTCCCACCCACTTCCCGCCCTTCCAGCAGGTTCCTGCCAGTTTGACCGCTCTTCGCATCCCGTTCCATGGGAGTCCGTCGGGGCATCGGCCTCCCCCACACGTCTTGGTCCTGCGGCCCACCCCGTTGTAGCTTTGGGCACACCTCGGGCCCCATCTTGCCGGGTCCGGCCTGACTCCGGCTCCATGCCGGCTTCAACCCGCACTGGAGCCTTCCTTCATGTCCGACCTGTTGAAGGGCGTGACATGGTTCCGCCAATCCTCTGTCCGGATCCGGGCGGCAGGGATCGAGGTCCATGTGGACCCATGGGGGGTCCAGGAGCCGGGACCGGCGGACTTCATCCTCCTCACCCATTCCCACTTCGACAACTTCTCGGAGGAGGATATCGACCGGCTCCGGGGACCGGGCACCATCATCGTGGCACCGGCCTCCATGAAGAAGCAGCTCGCGGGGGCGGATCACTTCCTGCGCCCCGGAGACCTTCTCCAGCTGGAGTCGCTGGACCTCCTCGCCGTCCCCGCCCACAACGTGGGGAAGCGGTTCCACCCCCCCGAGAACGGGTGGCTGGGGTACGTCTTCCGCCTGGGCGACACCACCTTCTACCACGCCGGTGACACGGATCTCCTGGAGATGATGAAGGAGATCCGCTGTGATGTCGCCTTCCTTCCCTGCAACGGCCACTACACCATGGGCCCCGAGGATGCCGCCCGTGCCGGGGAGGCCTGTGGGGCCCGCGTGGTGGTCCCCATCCACTGGGGAGACGCAGTGGGATCCAGGGCCGACGCAGAACGGGTGGCCGAGCTCTTCCCCGGCGAGGTCCACATCCTGGACCGGGGAGTGGCAGGCGACAGCCAGGAGGACGAGACTCCGGTCGTCCACTGAGGGTCCGCTTCCTCCACGCAGGTTCCTGTAATCCACCATGACGTCCTCCGGCCCTCCGCGCCAGCATCGGCTCTCCCGCTACCGCAGGGACGGCATCGCCGCAGGGCGGATCCTGGGGGTTCCCATCACCCTGGACCTGTCCTGGTTCATCATCCTGGCGCTCCTCCTGGGGACCTTCAGCGCCGCCTCCTTCCCGGCGCTCCTCCCCGGCGAATCCCTCCCCACCTACCTCATGATGGGGACGCTGGGCACGGTGCTCTTCTTCATCTCCCTGCTGGGCCACGAACTCGCCCATGCCGTGGAGGCCCGCCGGAGGGGGATCGAGGTGCTGGGGATCACCCTCTTCGTCTTCGGGGGGATGGCCCGGACCCGAACCGATCCCCGGCGCCCCGCGGACGAGTTCGTCATCGCAGGGGTGGGTCCGCTGGCGAGCCTGGTGATCGGGGGGGTCCTGGTGGTCCTCTCCGACCTGGTGGCGAACTGGGGGCTGGAGCCCACCGCCGTGGTCCTCCGCTACCTGGGATTCCTCAACGTGGCACTGGCGGTGTTCAACCTCCTTCCGGGATTCCCCCTGGATGGGGGCCGCCTGCTCCGCTCCCTGGTGTGGGGATTCACCGGGAGCATGCGGAAGGGGACCCGGGTGGCCACCGTGGCCGGGAGGGTGATGGGGGTGGGACTCATGGCGCTGGGCGCCTTCTCGGTGCTGAACGGAACAGGGGTCGTGGGGGGGGTCTGGATCGTGTTCATCGGTTGGTTCCTGGTGCAGGCGGCCACCTCCAGCTACGACCAGGTGCTCCTGGCAGAGGTGCTCCAGGGGGTGAGCGCCGCACAGGGGATGACCCCGGACCCGGAGACGGTGGGTCCGGAGCTTCCGGTGGACATCCTGGTGAACGAGCACTTCCTCCGACGTCCGTACACCGCCTTTCCCGTGACGGAGGGGGGAATGGTGCAGGGGCTGGTCACCCTCTCCCAGGTGAAGGCGCTTTCCAGGGACCGGTGGGGTGGGACCCGGGTGGAGGAGATCATGCTCCCCCGGAAGGAGGTCACGGTGGTGGACCCGGACACACCGATGCTGGAGGTGCTGGAGCAGATGGCGGAGGCGAATGGCGAGCGGGCCCTGGTGGCCCGGGAGGGCGAACTGCTGGGAATCATCTCCGCACGGGATCTCACCCGCTGGCTGGATCGGGCCGGGCTCCTCTCCGGGGAGGCTCGACCCCGGGCTCCCGAGGGAGGTGCCCCATGAGCCCCCCGGATGAACTGGACGGAGGGGAGATCCCCGACCAGCTCCTCCCCCCGGGCTTCCTGGGCACCCTGGAGAACCCCCCGGCGGTTCCGGTCCCCACCCGACCCGCCGCCACGGTGGTGCTCCTCCGGGAGGCTTCGGCCGGAACCGAGGTGCTCCTCCTCCGCCGTGCCAGGAGCAGCGGCTTCGTTCCGGGTGCCTGGGTCTTCCCCGGGGGACGGGTGGATGAGGAGGATGCGGACCCCCGGCTGCTGGGGCGCACGGAGGGGCTGGATTCCGGTGAGGCCGCCCGGCGGCTGGGTCTATCCGAAGCCGCTCCCCCTGCCATCGCCTACTACATGGCTTCCGTGCGGGAGGCCTTCGAGGAGACGGGGCTCTGGCCCGGAGAGGGGGGACCGGATCCCTCCTCCCCGCTGGTGACAGAAGCCCGGGAGGGACTCCTGTCCGGTACGCTGGGGTTCCCGGAGGTCCTGGAGAGGCTGGACCTCCAGATTCCCGGACGGGCGCTGGAGTACATCGCCCACTGGATCACCCCGGTGGTGGAACCCCGGCGTTACGACACCCGCTTCTTCGCCGCCGTGGTCCCTGGAGGAAGGGATGCGCTCATCGATGCCCGGGAGATGACCGGGGCGCTATGGCTCTCTCCCTCGGAAGCGCTGGAGCGGAATCTGGAGGGGGAACTCCCCATGGTGTTCCCCACACTCCACACCCTCCGGGCGCTGGAGGGAAATCACCCTCCCCGGGTCCTCCTGGAGCGGTTCCGGGGGCGCCCGGTGCCGGCCATCCTACCCCGGCTGGTGCGAACCCCCACCGGGGTCAGTCTTCGGATTCCCCGCTGATTCCGTTCCTCCGGGGGGCTGACTCCCAGTCCCCCATGAGGTCCGGATACAGGGTCCGGGCACAGTGGGGGCAGAGGGCGTGGCTGAAGGCTGCCTCGGTGTGGTTCTGGACGTACACATCCACCGCCTGCCAGTAGCCGCTGTCATCCCGGATGTTCTTGCAGGAGGCACAGATGGGGAGAAGGCCGCTGAGGGTCTTCACCCGGGCCAGCGCCTCCCGCAACTCCACCATCAGCCGCTGCCGCTCCACCGCGTACCGGAGGGACCGGGCCAGGAGATCCGGGTCGATCCGCCCCTTCACCAGGTAATCCTGGGCGCCTTCCGATACCGCCTGCACCGCCGTCTCCTCGTCCGAGGTCCCGGAGAGGATCACCACCGGAAGGTCGGGACGGGCCTCCCGGATCTGCCGGAGCCCCTGCAATCCGGCGGCATCCGGGAGGGAGAGGTCCAGCAGGACCACGTTGGGAGGCTGATCCATGAGGCGGAGCAGCGCCAGATCGAGGCGTCCCACCACATCCACCATGAAGCGGCGGGGACCCTGGTGCTGGAGGAGGGCCTTCACCAGTTCCGCGTCCACGGAGTTGTCCTCCACCACCAGCACGGCAAGAGATGCCGGACGAACCGGTTGGGACATTGTGTCAAGCCTCCTGGGGCGGGAGCGGAGCCGGACGCACGGCGCATCCGGACACGCCGCTGCCCGTGACATCCCACGGGCAGCACGCCCGGAAGATCATCCCCCTTTCCTACTTCCGAAAGCCCCGCACCGGAAGGGATACACCCCCGGGCGCAATTCCGTGGGCCCCTGGAACGGGACGGGAGGGAAGTCCCGGGAAGGGGAGGATCGCCTTGCCGGCCACCCATGACGAACCGGGGGGGAGGGTCGCATGACCCTCCCCCCCGGGGAGACGAACCAGGTGCCGGAGCCTCCTCCGGCGGACACCTGTGGGGCTACTGGATCCCCTCCTGGGACACCGTCCGGGCCAGTACCCGCTCCAGGCGCTGGATCTGCGCCTCCAACTGCGCCTCCAACTGCTCCAGCCGGATGTAGGCGTCCCGGCCGGGCTTCTGGTCCGCCCGGTTCAACATGGAGTAGAGGTACTCCAACTGCTGGACGATCATCGGCTGGGGGTAGGTCACCCCGGGCTCCTGGAGGAGGGCCCGCTCGATCTCGTGCAGCTCCTGCAGCACCGCCTGGATCTGCTCCTCCCGACCGGAGGTCTGCGCCGCTTCCAGATCCCTCCGGGCGTTGGCCAGACGGTCGGTGGTTCGCCGGGCCTCGGAGAGGACGTCCCGCACCTCCACCGCCAGGGCGAACTGCTCCGCCATCACCTCGGTGGTGACGCCGTCCGCCACCACCCGGGGGTCGGGGTGGATCTGGAAGGTCCGGGTCTCGCTCCAGCCGTCCATGCTGAGGCGGACACTGTACTCACCCGGGACCACCAGCGGACCCCGACCGGCCAGGCCGTCGGGGGTCCAGGGGCCCGGCGCCGCCATGTCCCAGACGAAGCGGTGGGCTCCCTCCCCGGTGGGGACCCGGGGCCCCCCTACACGCACCATCTCGGGGGCCCGCATCTCCTGGCGGAGCTCCATCTGGTACCCCTGCCCCGTGGAGGTGAAGCCCCGAAGGACCTCTCCTGCAGGATCCAGGATCTCCAGCGTCACCTCACCTGCAGGCGCTGCGGCGAAGTAGTAGTCGATCTCCACTCCCACCTGGGGATACTGGGGCGCCGTGGGGGCTCCGGTGCCGGGGCCGGATGCACCGGCGCCCCCACCGAGGCCGAACCCGCCCAGGCGCATCCGCACCGCGTCCCGGGGCTCGAAGAGGTGCGCCCGGGCGGCCCGGACGTCGTCCGTGAGCTGCTGCAGCGGGGTCAGGTTGTCCATGATCCAGAAGCCGCGGCCCATGGTGGAGATCACCAGGTCATCCCGCCACACCTTGATGTCGCTGATGGGGGTCACCGGCAGGTTCTGCTGGAAGTCCTGCCAGGTGTCTCCGTCGTCCAGGGAGAGGAACATCCCGAACTCGGTTCCGGCGTAGAGCAGCCCCTCCCGGTCCGGGTCCTCGGCGATGGCCCGCACCGGGAAGTCCCCGGGGATCCCGTTGGTGCCGTCGGTGAGCAGCGTCCAGCTCTGCCCGTAGTCCGTGGTGCGGAACAGGTAAGGGGTGAAGTCGTTGAGGAGGAACCGGTAGGCCGCCACGTACGCCTTCCCCGGCCGGTGGTTCGAGACCCAGATCTTGTTGATCCGTCCCTCCGGGGGCATGGGGGGGGTGACCTCCGTCCAGCTCTCCCCGTTGGCCCGGCTCACATGCACCGGGCCGTCGTTGGACCCCGCCCAGAGCACCCCGGGCTCGATGGGGGACTCGGCGAAGGCGTAGAGCACCGAGTAGTGCTCCTCACCCGTGATGTCCCGGGTGATGGGCCCCCCCGACACCACCTGCCGTTCCGGCCGGAAGGCGGTGAGGTCCGGGGAGATGATCTCCCAGGTCACACCCTCGTCGGTGGTGCGGTGCACGAACTGGGAGGTGTGGTAGACGATGTCCGGATTGTGGGGAGACACCACCACCGGCACCGTCCGCTGCAGCCGGTACTCCAGGTCTGCGGGGTTGTGGCCGTAGAGGTTGGCGGCGCCCACGTAGTACTGCTTCTCCTGACCGGTCCGCATGTTGAAGCGGCCGAAGCGCCCCTTGCACGAGGCGTAGATGATGTCCGGGTCCCCCGGGCGGGGGACCGATGGACCGGTCTCGCACCCCCCCACCTCCCGCCAGAGCCCCTCGGGCCCGGAGGGGGAGGTCACGGCGGGGATCTGCGACGGCACTGCGATGGTGGTGTTGTCCTGCTGACCGGCGTAGATCCAGTAGGGAAAGGCATCGTCCAGATCCGCCTGGTAGAGCTCGGCGGTGGGCTGGTTGAGCTGGGTGGACCAGCTCCGCCCGCCGTCCAGGGTGACGTTCACACCCCCGTCGTTGGCCTGGATGAAGTGGTCCGGGTTGTCCGGATTGATCCACATGTCGTGGTTGTCGCCGTGGGGGGTGGGGCGCCTGGCGAAGGTCCGCCCGGCATCGTCCGACACCCACCAGGAGGTGGCGCTGGCGTACACCCGGTCCGGGTTCACCGGGTCCACATGGACGTTCGTGTAGTAGAACGGACGGTCCATGATGCCCCGCTGGTTGCTCCGGGCCTCCCAGGTGGCGCCGGCGTCCTCGGAGACATACAGCCCCAGCTCCTCCCCGGGGGCCTCCACGATGGCGTAGACCCGCTGGGGGGCCGCCGGGGAGATGGCCAGGTCGATCTTCCCCACCAGCCCCGAGGGAAGGCCGGTGGTGAGCTTCGTCCAGTTGTCCCCGCCGTCGGTGGACTTGTAGACGCCGGCCCCTGCCGAGGCCTCCATCCCCGAGATGATGGTCCAGGGCTTCCGCTCACCCCGCCAGGTGGACATGTAGAGGATGTCCGGGTTCCCCGGCTCCGCCACGATCCCGTAGACCCCCACGGAATCGGAGTGGTGGTAGATCTGCTCCCAGCTCTGTCCCCCGTCCCGGGTGCGATAGATCCCCCGTTCCGGATTCTTCCCGAAGGGGCTCCCGATAGCGGCCACCCAGGCCAGGTCGGGGTTCTCCGGGTGCACCACCATCCGGCCGATCTGCCCGGCGTTCTCCAGCCCCACATGCTCCCAGCTCTCGCCGGCGTCGGTGGAGCGGTACATCCCCTTCCCGATGATGATGTTGCTCCGGATCCCGTCGGACCCGGTCCCCACCCAGACCACATCGGGGTTCGACTCCGCCACCCGGATCACCCCGATGGGGGCCGTCTGGAAGTACCCGTCGGAGAGGTTGTACCAACTGATCCCGTTGTCATCGGTCCTCCAGACCCCGCCCCCGGTGGAACCCATATAGAAGGTGCTGGGGTGGGAGCGGTGGCCGGCCACGGCGGTGACCCGGCCTCCCCGGGTGGGGCCGATGAAGCGGTACTGGAGCCCCTCCAGGTGCGACGGATCCACGGGAATGGTGGGTGCCGCTCCAGCCTGATCCATCGGAGAGGTCTGCTGCACCGCGGCGGTGGCGGTCCGGGCATCGGGGCCCTGAAGCGACTGCGCCTGCAGTGCCGAACCGGGAAGGAGGTGGAGAGCTGCTGCGAGAACCACGGCATGAACGGCAGGGCCGCGGCCGAGCGTCAGAATTCGACGCGCGTCCATAGGTACTCCTCTGAAGGACCGGCGGGAGGGTGAACCTTCTGAGAATGCAGGGAGGGGGGGTGCGGGGTCAATCCTCTAGCCGCCGAAACGGCCCCGGGCCAGGACCCGGGAGAGCTCTTCCACGGTTGCGCGGGCAGTGCGCCCCACCCCGATGAGGGTGGCGGAGGCGAAACCGGTCCACCCCCCGTACCCCACCAGCCATAGCCGGGGCTCCTCCACGCTCCGGGTGCCGGCCACCTCCACCCGGCCATCCGGCCCCCGGACCCCCAGCGGGTCCAGCCAGGCCAGGGCGGGGCGGAAACCGGTGGCCCAGATCACCGCGTCCACGGCTTCGTGGCGGCCGTCGGGCCACACCACCCCGTCGGGGACGAAGAGCCGGGGGGGACGCAAGGCCTGGAGGAGACCCCGCTCCCGGGCCTCCCGCACCGGAGGCACCATGACGATGTCCCCCAGGCTCAGGGGCGCCGGAGGTGGTCGACCCTCCTTCCGGGCCTGCCAGGCCGTGGTGGACTGCTCGAAGAGATGACGCCCATCCACATCGTCGGGGAGGAACCGGGGGGGGTGGAGGCTGGCCCAGGTGGTCCGGGCGCCCCCCCCCAGGTCCGCCACGATCTGGGCCCCGGAGTTCCCGCCCCCCACCACCAGGACATGCTGGTTGCGGAAGGGCTCAGGCCCCCCGTACCGGGCGGAGTGGAGCGACACCCCCTGGAAGTCCTCCAGACCGGGCTCCGGGGGGATTTCGGCTCCTTCCCAGGTGCCGGTGGCCCCCACCACCGCACGGGCCCGGAAGAGGGTGCCTTCCCCGGTCTCCACAAGGAGCCCCTCCGCCCCCGGGGTCTCCCTCCGCACGCCGGTGACCCGCACCGGGCGCTCCACCGGGAGCTCGTAGCGCTCCTCATAGCGGGCCAGGTAGTCCAGCACCTCGTCCCGGGGGGGGTACTCCCGGTCGCTTCCGGGCATGAGCCACCCGGGGAGGGAGGAGTAGCGGGCGGGGGAGAAGAGGCGGAGGCTGTCCCAGCTGTGGCGCCAGGCCCCTCCCGGGGCCTCACCGGCGTCCAGGATCACAAAGGAGAAGGCGGTGCGGCGCAGATAGTAGCCCAGCGCCAACGCCGCCTGCCCTCCACCCACCACCACCACATCCACGGACCTCAGAATCGGGAGCCCCGGAGCCATACGTCCGCCCGGACCCACGCCGCTTCGAACTCAGCCTCCGTCCGCTCTGCCTCCACCGGGAGCCCCAGGTCCCGAAGGGCCCGGGCCAGCCCGAAGAGGGCCCACCCATTCCCCGGATGGTGCTCCAGATCCTCCCGGAACCGCACCTCCGCGGCATCCGGGAGTCCCGCCTCCAGGAGGATCCCCCCCAGGACGTGCCGCACAGGAAGGGGCCAGGGCTCGGGCTCGTCGTAGTCCAGCCCGTCCTCGATGGGAAGCACCGACTCCAGCACCTGGATGGCCTGGGGGTACCGCCCCGCTGCCGCATGGATCTCCCCCTCCAGGATGGCCCCGGCGATGTCCAGGAGCCCCCGGGCTGGATGGCCCCTGAAGGCGGCCCCCTCCGGCAGGGAGTCCCGCACCGCCCTCAGCCGCTCCAGGTAGACCGAGGCGCTGTCCGGGGAGCCCCCCTGCAGCGCCTTGAGGTGCGCCAGCCCCCGACCCATGTGGGCCACCCCCCGCTGCCACTGGACGGAGGGGGCAGCTCGCTGATCCAGGAGGTCGTCCCAGCGACCGAAGCGGGCCATGATGACATCCACGTAGAAGGCCGAGCCCGCAGAGATCCGGGCCAGGTCCCGGGCCGCCTGCCCCGCCACCGCGCTCTGCCCGTCGTAGGCTGCCGCGTACAGGAGCATGTGGAGGTTGTGGGTGGGATAGATCCCCGGGGCACTCCCGAACCAGGCCCGCTGATCGGCGTGCCACGCCCGCTGGTTCCCCCGCACCGCATCTCCCCAGCGCCCGATCTGGACATAGGTGTGGGAGGGCATGTGGGGGATGTGGCTGGCCCCGGGAATGGCATCCCCCAGGTGATCGGCACAGGCCTCGGCACGGCCGGGATCCGGGGAGGCCTCGGTGGCATGGATGTAGAGGTGGCAGCTCCCGGGGTGGGTGATGTCCAGCGCCAGCACCGCCTCCAGGGTGGCCAGCACCTCCTCGGTGCCCGGCTGCGGACGCCCCTCCCGGGTCCAGTGGTCCCAGGGGCGGAGCACCATCAGAGACTCGGCGAAGAGCGTCCCCACATCCAGATCCTCCGGGTGGGCGGCGAAGACCTCCCGCATGGCATCGGCATACAGGGAATCCAGCCCCGGCCGGTTCTCCCGGGTGGGGACCGCCACGTAGCGGGTGGCCATGGCCTCGATGAGATCCGCCTCCACCGGGGTCACAGATTCAGGTTCGGCGGCCACCAGCTCCTGGGCCCTCTGGATGGCCTCAAAGGCCGCCACTCCCCCGGCGGAGTCCATCCGGGCATTGATGTAGGGCCCCCGGGCCCAGGCCTCCCCCCAGAAGCACATGGCGCACTCCGGGTCCAGCCGCTGCGCCTCCCGGAAGGCCCGGATCCCCTCCGGGTGCCCGAAGCCGTAGGTGAGGCGGAATCCCTGGTCGAAGTAGAGCTGCGCCTCCGGCACGGAGCTCCGGATGGGTCTCGTGAGGTCCCCCAGGTCGTCGTAGAGGGGCACCCGCTCCAGGGCGGTGGGACCGGCGCTGGGATCCCCGTGTCCGGCGTGCCCGGCCTCGGGGGCGGCCTGGACCACACCCCCTGGACCGGCGCCGGCTGCGCAGGCGGACAGGAAGACACCCAGAACGCCCGCCACCAGGAGGGAGGTCAGGAGGGATGGGGGCGGCGTGGGCCTGAGGCCGGGGGATGGATCCGGGATGCTGGAACCGTGGGTCATGCTGGGGCGTTCCTATACGGACGGGTGCGGGGACTGGAACCACCGGAAGGACCTGAGGCTACAACGATAGTGCCTTTCGATGGGGCTGGACCATGGGTTCCCTCCTTCCCCGCCACTTGTTCCACGTCGCCGGGAGAGTCAGGTTGACCTCCGCTTTTCCGCCCCCCGCTCTCCTGGACGTCCGCATGCCCCGCCCCCTCTTCCCATCCAGCGCTCCGGGCCGTGCCCTGCTCGCCCTCCTGGCGACCCTGGCCGCCGCGGGGTGTGACCTCTTCGGCTCCGACCCCGTCCCCACCACCGTGAATCTGGCGCCGGTCTTCGTGGAGCTGGACGCGGTGGGAGAGACCCGCACCCTCACGCCGGAGGTGCTGGACGAGGAGGGGAACGTCATGTCCGGGCAGCAGGTGACCTGGACCTCCTCCAACACCGGCGTGGCATCGGTCTCCCCGGAAGGGGTGCTGATGGCGGAGGGGAATGGCAACGCCACGATCACCGCCACCGTGGGACGGGCCACAGGGACCATGTCGGTGGTGGTGGCCCAGCGGGTGACCGAGCTGGTGCTCCTCTCGGGAGGATCCCAGGTGGGGGCGGCGGGGGAGCCCCTGCAGGAGGCCATCGTGGTGGTGGCCCGGGATCGCCGGGGAAATGCCGCCACGGGAACGGACCTCCAGTTTGCCGTGCAGCAGGGGGGTGGATCCTTCTCCCCCCCCGTGGTCACCACGAATGCCCAGGGACAGGCCTCCAGCGTGTGGACGCTGGGAACCACCGCCGGCTTCATCCAGGTGGCACGGGTGCGCACCGGCCCGGACGGGGTCTCTCTCACCGCACTGGCCACCTCGGTGGCTGGCGCCGTGGCCCGGATCGAGCTCCTGGACGGGGATGAACAGGCGGCGCCCAGGGGGCGGCCACTCCCCAGGGAGCTGTCGGTGCAGGTCATGGACCGCTTCGACAACCCGGTCTCCCAGGCCCCGGTGTCGTTCACCGCGGTCGCCGGCGGCGGGACCTTCACTCCCGGGGTGGCCCTCTCCGGCACCGACGGCGTGGCCGTCAGCCGCTGGACGCTGGGGCCGGATCTGGGGGACCAGGCCGCCCAGGTGACGGCTGGAGACGGGCTTACCCCACTCACCGCCAGCGCCGTGGCGCTGGCGGTGCCCGGGGTCCTTCTGGTGGAGGCGGGGAACAACCAGACCGCTGCGGCCGGTACCCCCGTCCCCATCCCCCCCAGTGTCCGGGTGGAGGACAGTGACGGTGCGCCGGTGGCGGGCCTCACCGTGCTCTTCACCTCAACCGGAGGGGACGGTTCCGTGGCCGGTGCGGAGGCCATCACCGATGCGAATGGTGTGGCCACAGTGGGTTCGTGGCGCCTGGGGAACCGGGTGGGAACCAACACCCTCACCGTGTCGACGGACGAACTCCCTCCGGTGGAGTTCACCGCCACCGGGGTTCCCGGCCCCGCCGCCGCCCTGGAGCGGATCTCCGGCTCCGCCCAGTCGGGCCCGCCGGGGGGAACCCTCCCCTCTCCCCTCCGCCTCCGGGTGCAGGACGCCTTCGGAAACGGCGTACAGGGGGTCTCCATCCGCTTCGCCACCCAGCCGGGGAATGGCAGTGTAGGCCCCCAGACCCAGGTGAGCGGACCCGACGGCACGGTCACCGCCAACTGGACCCTGGACGCCGTTGACGGAACCCAGGTGGCCCGGGCGGCCTCGCTGGGGCCCACCCTGAACGAGGTGATCTTCGTAGCCGCCGCCGTCTCCGGGGTGACCCCGTCGGCCTTCTCCATCGAGGTGCGCTACGTGCAGCCGGTGGCCGATCAGGCGCAGGAGATCGCCGTGGAGGCGGCGGCGGCCCGGTGGGCCTCCCTGATCGTGGGCGATGTGCCGGACATCACGGCCCAGGTCCCCGCCAACTTCTGCGGGGTCGGGGAGCGGGCCCTGGATGAGGTCATCGACGATCTGGTGATCTACGTGCGGCTGGCCCCCATCGACGGACCGGGACAGATCCTGGGCTCCGCAGGACCCTGCGCCGTCCGCCGGATCGCCGGGGAGACTGTCCCCATCCCCGCCCTGGGGGTCATCAACCTCGACTCGGAGGACCTGGCCCGCCTGGATGAGCCCACCCTCCAGTCGCTGGTCCTCCACGAAATGGGGCACGTCCTGGGAATCGGCTCCCTCTGGAGGCTCCAGGGGCTGCTCCAGAACCCGTCCCTCCCCAGCAGCCCTGGTGTGGACACCCACTTCAGCGGGGCTGCCGCCATCCAGGCCTTCGACGACCTCGGTGGCTCCGCCTACGTGGGGCTCAAGGTCCCGGTGGAGAACAGCCAGGGGGGCCAGGGAACCCGGGATTCCCACTGGCGGGAGAGCGTCCTGCGGAACGAGTTGATGACGGGCTTCCTCAGCCAGGGGACCAACCCCCTGAGCCGCATCACCACCGGTTCCCTCCGTGACATGGGGTACATCCTCGACGAGACGCTGGTGGACATCTTCTCGGTCCCCTCCGGGGCCGCCGCCGCCCCGGGGATGGGTCCGGAGCTGAGGGGACTGGATCTGGGAGACGACATCTACCGGATCCCCATCAAGGTGCTGGACGAGAACGGCGTGGTGGTGCAGACCATTCCGCTGAGCTTCCGCTGAAGCCCGGGGGAACCGTGACCGGTGGAGGAGACGCCAGACGGGCGGAGGGAGAGGAGGGGAGAGGGACCGGGGAGAGGGGAGTACGTCTCCGACCTGCCCACCGGGGGGACGTGCCCCTGATCCTGGAGCTCATCCGGGAGCTGGCGGAGTACGAGCGGCTCCTCCACGAGGTGGTGGCCACCCCGGAGGAGCTGGAGGCCCACCTCTTCGGGGATCATCCGGGGGCGGAGGTGATCCTGGCGGAGTGGCAGGACGCTCCCGGGGAGGGGGAACCGGTTCCCGCCGGCTTCGCCCTCTTCTTCCCCACCTTCTCCACCTTCCTGGGGCGTCCGGGGATCCACCTGGAGGACCTCTTCGTCCGCCCCGCCTTCCGGGGACGGGGAATCGGCCGCGCCCTTCTGGCCCACCTGGCCGGAATCGTGGTGGAGCGGGGGTGGGGGAGGCTGGAGTGGAACGTCCTGGACTGGAACGAGCCGGCCATCGGCTTCTACCGAACGCTGGGGGCCCTCCCCATGGAGGAGTGGACCACCTTCCGCCTCACCGGCGAAGCGCTGGAGGCGTTGGTCCGGGGAAGCGCCCCGGGGGGCGCCGGCCGCTGACGCGGGAGGGGGGATGGCCACCCGGTGACCATCCCCCCCCTCACACTCCACTCTCCCTGCCGGGAGTCCCGTCTCCGGAACGGGCCCCGCGGAGACAGCCCCTCCCTTCAGCCGGTCACATCCGCCGGTAGGCCGGTCCGCTCCCCCCCTCCCGGGGGGTCCACCGGGGGCCCAGCACATCCGTCGCCCGACAGTCGATGCAGTTGGGGGCGTTCACCACCAGGGTGTCCCCATCCCGCTCGTAGACCCCCGCCGGGCAGAGGTGAACGTACAACTCCGCCGCCTCCGCCGGGACGTCCTTCCCCACGATGAGGTGCGACGGGATGTCGTCCCGGGTCTGGTTCCCGGACTTGTAGACCGCATCCACCTTGGAGAAGGTGAGGGTGCCGTCGGGGACGAAGGAGGTCTCCCCCCCCAGCACCCGGGGCTCGGCGGCGTCCTCCTCCACGGAGATCGCCCCGCCGGGGAAGGCCCCCCCGGTGAGGGTCATGAGCCCCGCCCGGACCCCGCCCGCGTAGAAGCCCTTCTTGAAGGCCAACCGCATGTTCCGGGTCTTCTTCATGTCCGCCATGATGTAGGACCCGTCGATGGCCGAGGTGTACGACGCCAGCCCCTCCCCCGAGACGTCATCGGCCTTCAGTGCCCGGAAGATGGCCCGGGCGGCCTGCATCCCCGACTCCATGGCGTAGTGGATCCCCTTCAGGGACGGCACGTCCACGAACCCCGCCGCATCTCCGGCAATGAGACACCCGGGGCCGTGCCGCCGATCGGGGACCGAGTGGAACCCCCCCTCCGGAATGGTCTTGGCCCCCCACTCCACCATCTCGCCCCCCTCCAGCACCGCCCTGAAGAGGGGGTGCTGCTTCATCCTCTGCAGGAGCTGATGCACGTCCAGACGGGCGTCGTGGTAGTCCAGCCCCACCACCAGTCCCAGGGAGACCAGGTTCTTCTCCATGGGGTACATCCAGCTCCCCCCGAAGGCGTCGTTGGGAAGGGGCCACCCGAGGGTGTGGATGATCCGGTCCAGCGGCTTCTTGGTCTCCCAGAGCTCCTTCACGCCGAGGGCGTAGATCTGTGGGTTCTTCGAGGTGATCCCCTGCCACTTCAGCCAGGACGAGGTGAGGGGGCCCCGGCACCCCTCGGTGAGGACCGTCACACGGGCCGTGAGATCCATGGCGGGCTGGAAGCCGCTCCCCGGCTCCCCGTCCCGCTTAAGCCCGGCAGGGGTGGTTCGCACCCCCACCACGGCGTCCCCCTCGGTGAGGAGGGCGTCCACCGGGAAGCCGGGGAAGACGTTCACCGCCAGCTCCTCCGCCTTCTCCCCCAGCCAGCGCACCATCTCGCAGAGGGAGGCCACGTAGTTGTCGTGGTTCTTCATGGGCGGGGGGGGGGGGAGGCGGATGGAGCCGTTCTCCCGCATGAGATACACGGCCTCCCCCGGCACCTTCTGCCGGAAGGGGAAGTCGCCGTCCTTCAGCTCCGGGAAGAGCTCCCGGAAGGCCCGGGGGTTCACCACCGCGCCGGAGAGGGAGTGCTCTCCCAGGGCGCCGGCCTTCTCCAGGACGCCGATCTCCACATCCCCGATGCCCCCCCCCGCCTCGTTGTCCGCCTTCACCAGGCGAGCCAGCTCGATGGCTCCCGCCAGCCCCGCAGGCCCTCCGCCCACGAAGAGCACGTCCATGGGGACGGCCTCGTCGTCCGGGGTGTCGGCCCGGAGGAACCGGTCCATCTCCAGTGGGGGCTGGTGGTCCCCGGGGCGGACGGTTCCGGTGAGGGGGCGCTGGGACATCTGGATCTCCTGGGGATGTGGTGCAGGTCGGTGCCCCGCAGCGAAGCGGGCACCCAAGTCTAGTGGGTCATCCGCCTCGATGGGACCCATGGAGGCATCCCCGGGCACCCTCCGCCTCACCCCCCGATCATCATCTGCCGGGTGAACTTCAGGATCAGCCCCCGCTCCAGGGGGCCCCGCTCGATC
>Ga0076930_100287_pt3 | contig 30730 bp, 32 predicted proteins | sample HotLakConsoUCCRE_FD_71149 | JGI IMG/M metagenome (GOLD analysis project Ga0076930, IMG submission 71149) | Hypersaline microbial mat communities from Hot Lake, Washington, USA - Hot Lake Consortium UCC-RE (version 3) (version 3) ...
CGGCTCTTCGAGGCCCGCCTCGACGCGCGCGCCGGCCGGATCAGTCAGCTCACCGAACAGGTCGAACAGGCCGAAGCGGAAATCGGGGGCATTGCCGCCCGCGCCGCGGCCCTCGCCGCCGAGCGTGCTCTCGTCGCGGAACAGGTCGCCGCGCAGCAGGCGCTCCTCGACCGGGGTCTTGCCCGCCGCGCCGAGGTCATCCCCCTCCGACGCGACATGGCCCGCATCGACGGCGACCTCGGCGAACTCGCCGCACGCATCGCGCGCCTCCGCGCCGAGATCGCCGAGACAAGGCTGGCCATCATCGCGCAGGACGACGAAGGGCGCGAGGAGGCGCTTGCCGAACTGCGCGAGATCGCCCCCCGCGAGGCCGAACTGCGCGAGCGCCTGCACAGCCTCGACGGCACGCTCGACCGGCTCGACCTGCGCGCGCCTCTGGCCGGCGTGGTGATGGGGCTCACCGTCACCGCCGGCGGTGCCGTGGTCCGCCCCGCGGAGGTGATGCTCACCCTGGTCCCCGAAGGCGAACGCCGCCTCATCGAGGTCCGGATCAGGGCGACGGATATCGACAGGGTCCGCCCGGGCCAGCCCGCCCGCCTCCGCTTCTCCGCCTTCGACCGGGAGGTGGCGCCGGAGGTTCCGGCGCAAGTCCTGCGGGTTTCGGCGGACGCTCTCGTCGACGACGTCACCGGCGTTTCCTACTACACCGCCGAAATCCACCCCGCCGCAGGCGCGCTCGACGGGCTGTCGCTCCTGCCCGGCATGCCGGTGGAGGCTTACGTTCTCACCGGCGAGCGCACCGCGTTGGCCTACCTGCTCGCCCCGCTCTCCGACTATTTCGTCAGGGCCTTCCGCGAAAGCTGAGGCGCATCCGGCCCGTCGCGCCGCCCTGGGCTGACGGGCAGCCCATTGCGCCGCCTCATTCCTCGTCCGGCGCGATCCTGCCGCGGCCGGCCTTCACCCCGCTGCGCACCTTCTTGGCCTCCACCCGCCTGCGCTTTTGCGAATACGGCACTTTCGTCGGCACCCGCCGCTTCGGCGTCTCGAGCGCCCGGGCCACAAGCTCCGCAAGCCGCTCGCGCGCGATCTCGCGGTTGCGCGCCTGGCTCCGGGTCTCGCTGACCTGAAGCACCACGGCCCCCTCCAGCGTCCAGCGCCGGCCCGCGAGCCGCTTCAGGCGCCGCTTGACCGGCTCGGAAAGCGAGGGCGAGCGCGCGGCCTCGAACCGAAGCTCCACCGCGCTCGCCACCTTGTTGACGTTTTGGCCCCCCGGCCCCGAAGCGCGCACGAACTGCTCGGTGATTTCCCAGTCTTCGAGGGCGATCTTGTCGTTGATCCGGAGGGCCATGGCGGTCGGTCCCGTAACGCTGTCTGTGTGGTTGCCGCCCTTGCGGCCGGCGCTCCGTCGCGGAGCGGAATCGAACAGGGCCGCCCCGGGTATGGGGCGGCCCTGCGAGTTTCTCGGAGATGGGCCAGTTAGGGGTCGACACTCGGCCGACAGCCCAATCGGAAGGCTCTCACCCTCGGGGTTGCCGTCAGGCGGACGCCCCTCCGACTGTTCCGACACCTCTCTCCAATATCACTCTGGACACTGGACCACCTCCTTTCGCTTTGTTGAACCGATAGGCAGAGGTTGGCACATATGTGGTGTTTGTCAAAACCTTTTACGCCAGCTGTGCGCTCAACCGCCCAACAATGAGGCGGAAGGGAACGAGAGCGATCAGCGCGAGGGCAAGCTTGACACCCCAGTCGGCCACCGCCAGCGACACCCAGAGCGGTGCCACCGGCCCCGCGCCCAGAAGCGGAATCATCTCGCCCGCCCAGGACACGTCGTTGCCCGGTTCGAGAAAGGTCAGCGCGCCGCTGAAGGCGATGGTGAAGAAGAGCGCCGTGTCCACCGCCGAACCGATGACGCTCGACACCAGCGGAGCCCGCCACCAGGTCCCCCCGCGCAGCCGGTTGAACACCGCGATGTCGAGGCTCTGCGCCAGCAGAAACGCGATGCCGGAGCCGAGCGCGATGCGCAGCGTGACGAGGGGCCCGAACTCGCCGCTGATCTGGGTTCCGATCAGCGAACAGATCACGCCGGTCACGAACCCGGCCAGAACCACGCGCTGGGCCGCCTCGCGCCCGTAGACCCGGTTCATCACATCGGTGACGAGAAACGCCAGCGGGTAGGTGAACGCCCCCCAGGTCAGGAACCAGTCCTCGATGACGAACTGCACGAGAATGTTCGAGGCGACGACGATCAGGGCCATCGCGGCGATGCCGGGAAGATATCGGGTCATTGATTTTTCCGTTTTTACAAGGTCGCGGAGACTTGGGCCCATGCGGGACCGGGGCGGCATACGCGCGCCCGTCCTATTCGGTCAAGCGGATTTCCACGATCTCGGTGGGGATATCCGCACGCCCGTTGTTGTCGGAAACCATCACCGCACGCCGCCCCTCCGGCGCTTCCCAGACCGAAACGCCCTCGAGGTTGCCGAAATCGCCATGGTCGCTTTCCCAGAGCACGACCCGGTTCCAATCCGCCGCCACCTGCGACAGCCGCGAGCGAAACCAGGTGGCAAGGACCAGCTTTCTCTCGAGGAGGTAGATCGTGCCGTCGTCCGCGGTCGCGAGGCCGACCACGCTGTAGCCGTCCGTCGGTTCGAGCGCCGCCACGATTTCCCAGCCGCCGGGTTCAAGCCGGTAGACCGGGAACACCCCGTCGAGCGGCACCTCAGGCATGGCGACCGGCCGGCCCTCGGCGTCGAGCGTGAGCGCTTCGAGCTGGCGGTTGTCGGGGTAGTCCCGAAATGTGGGATGGTCCCTGATGAAGGTCGCCGGCGCGTGAATTCCGTCGTATCGCGCAACCCGCATCCAGCGCTCGAACGAGACCCAGATCGTGCCGTCCGGCCCTACCGCGAGCCCCTCGGCGTCCGACCAGTCGCCGACCCGCCGCGCCGCCACCGGCTGCCCGTCCATGCCGAGGATCGGGGTGACTGCCGTGACTTCACCGCCCACGAGGTCACCGCCTTCACGATGAAGCGTTCCCTCCACGAACCAGCCCCGGTCGCTGATCGCAAGAAACCCGGCTCCATCCGCCGAAACCTCGATGCCCGACAGCCCGATGACCGCATCCGTGGAGATGTCGATACGCATCGGTTCCGCCGCCGCCGGCGCGGCCAGCAGAACGATCAGCGCGAGAGAATTTGCGCGCATTGACGGGGCAGGTCGGCTAGCACGAGTTCGCGGCGCGGTGCGGGTGGCGGTGCATTCGGGTCGGGTGGCGGCGGGTTCAGGATGTTGGCGACCCATTGGGCGGCATCCGCGCAGCCGTCGCCCGCAGGCGGAGGCGTCTGGTCCTCGCAGGCCGCCGCTCCTCGCGGGCAGTTGAGCCGCACGTGGAAGTGATAGTGATGCCCCCACCACGGCCTGATCTTTCTCAGCCACGCCCGGTCGCCGGTCTCGTCGCGGCACATCTGCACCTTGGCGCCCGGAAAGACGAAGATCCGCGCCACCGCCGGGTCCGAGGCCGCGCGCTTCAGGATCTCGTGATGCGCCTGGGTCCAGTTCTCGTTCACGTAGGCGCCCTCCGCACGGCGCACCGAGATCGACGAGAGGGTCTCGCGCGCCGCGCGGCTGAGGTCGAGGCGGGTCGCGGGGCGCATCCAGATGTCGATGTCGAGGCCCGACTGGTGCGAGGCATGCCCGGTCAGCATCGGACCGCCCCGTGGCTGGCTGATGTCGCCGACGTAGAGCCCGCTCCAGCCCGGCAGGGTCGCGGCATGGGCCGAAAGCCGCTCGACGAAGGCGATGGCCTCGGGGTGGCCCCAGTTGCGGTTCCGGCCGAGCCGCATCGCCTGCCAGGTCGGCCCGGTCTCGGGCAATTGCGCCGCCCCGGCGATGCAGCCCGTCGAATAGCCGCCGAACGGCGCGGGTTTGTGCGGAGATCCTCGGGTTTCGGCGCCGAAAAGCTCTTTCGCCAGCGGATTCGCCGCCACCGGGCTCGTCAGCGCGAGTAACGTGAGAACGACCGCCGTCAGGCGGGTTCGGGCATGTCGGGCCATGGTTCTGCTCGGTCTCCCTCGGGTTTGACCCATGTTAGCAGAACGAATCCGGCTGCGAACAGGAAGATGATCGGCAGAAAGCCGAGCTGGTTGCTTTGCGTCCAGTCGGTGAACACCGTGATGAGGGCTGGCGCGAGAAACGCGGTCGCCCGCCCGGTGAGTGCGAAGAGACCGAACGCCTCGGCGGCATTGTCGACCCTGCAATGGCGCACCATCATCGACCGCGAGGCCGAATAGAGGGCCCCGCCGGCCCCCCCGATCGCGGCGCCGCAGACGTAGAAGATCGTGTCGGGCAGGGTCGAGTCCGGCGCGAGCGGAATGCCGAAGAGGCTCGTCCGCGACATCCCGATGATCACGCAGCCCACCGCGACGAGAACGAGAATCGTCACGCGGATGACGGGTTTCGGCCCGTAGCGCTGGTCGGCCAGCCCCCCCACCCAGGAGAGAATCGCCGCGGCGATGGCGGCGATGATGCCGAACACCCCGATGTCGATGACCGTCCAGTCGAGCACCAGCGTGGCGTAGATGCCGCCGTAGGCATAGAGGGCGGTGAGCGCGTCGCGGTAAAGCATGGACGACAACAGGAAACTGCCGAAGGACGGTCGCGCGAAGACGCCGCGCAGGCTCTTCTTGAGGTTGCCGACGACGACCCCGGCGCCGGGTCGCGGCCTGCGCCCCGCCGGGTCGCGGACCCAGAGAAGGAACGGAATCGCGAAGACCGCGAACCAGATCGCGATGAAGGGGCCGACGAACCGCGTGCCCTCCCGTGCCGCGCCATCGAGCCCGAGTGCCGGTTCGAGGCCGATGAGCGTCCGCCCGGCGTCGTTCTCGGCGAAGAACAGCAGCATGATGAAGAGCGACAGAACTCCGCCCCAGTAGCCGAAGGCGATCGCGCCGCCGCTGATCCGCCCCGCCTCGTCCGCCGTGCCGAGGCTCGGCAGGATCGCGTTGTTGAGGTTGAAGGCGGATTCCGAGGCGACGAACCCGATCCAGAAGAGCGCCAGCGCGAGATAGAGACCCGACCCGTCGGGTTCGAGCACCCAGAGACCGGCCGAACAGATCACGGCGGTGGCGATGAACAGCACGAACCACGGCGTCTTGCGCTGCGTCGCGTCGGCATAGGCGCCGAGAAAGGGGGCCGAGAACGCGATGACGAGGCCCGCCACCGTCTGTGCCGAAGACCAGAGGCTCTGCGCTTCCGCCCGCGCGGCCTCGACTCCGCCGGCTTCGAAGGAAGCGGCCGCGACGCCGGCGAAATACGGCGCGAAGATGAAGGTCAGCCCGAGCGTCGCATAGGGTTGCTGCGCCCAGTCGAAAAAGGACCAACCCCAGATCCGCCTGCGCTTGTCTGTCATGTCCGGTTCCCTCGACACCTCTGGAACAAGACACCAAGCCGGTCCTCAGGGCAACGCCCGGTTGAGCGGTTCCGGCGGCCAGGGTCGCGTCGCCTCAGCCTCCATCCAGTTCCGTACCCAGTCCGGAAGCTCGGGCGAAGGTCCTTCATGCCCGAGCGCGGCGGCGATCTCGCCGGGGGGTATCGTGCCGTTGCGGCCCACGATCGCGGCGCGCAAGAGCATCTGGTTCGCCGCCACGTCGCCCATCCACATCGACTGGTCGATGTAGAGAAACCGCGCGTCCCAGCCCAGTGGCCGGGTCTCGACGCGGTAGCGCGCGAAGATGGGAACGCGGCGCCGGTATCGCACCGAGACCCCGGCCACCGCGAAGGCAGCCCGGCGCCGGCGCATCTCCCGCAACAGCCCGCTCTCCACCGCGAGTTCCCAGCGGCCGAGTTCCATGAGCGTCAGGATCCGCCCGTTGTTGAGCTCGCCGTACATGTCGGTGTCCCAGGGCCAGGCGCGGTGATGCGTGACACCCGTTCCGAGCGGCGTCTTGCCGGGAACGCGGCGCGCACGAAGAAGCGCAAGGCCCATGCGGAGGTAAGGGTACATCGGCGCCCAACTCACCCCTTCGCCGCGCGGGGTCAACCCGGGGCGCGGCGGCAGCTTGCCCTCGGCCGCGCCCGGGCCTAGGTATCTGGCCACGATTCCGGAAGGCGCCGCCATGATCCTCACGATTCTCCAGATCCTGCAGCTTCTGCTGGATGTCGCCTTCTTCGTGATGATCGTGCACATCATCCTGTCCTGGCTGATCAACTTCCAGGTCCTGAACCTGCGCCAGCCCCTCGTCGCCGGCATCTGGGACGGGCTGAACCGGCTGCTCGAGCCGGTCTACGGCCCGGTGCGGCGGATGCTGCCGAACACCGGCATGCTCGACCTCGCGCCGCTCGTCGTCTTCATCGGCATCATCATCGCCCGCGACATCCTCATCCCCAACCTCGCCCGCAGCCTCGTCTACTGAGGCGCGGCACCCGGGACCGGGGTCCGGCAGCGGATATTTGAACCAGGGTGAAACCCGAGGCGCAGCCGCCCCTTGTTCACGGTCCCGCAATCTGATTCTGTCAGGCAAACGAGCAGTTTTAGATAAATCGAAACGGGGCCGATGGCCGATCCAAGGGCACTCCTGAAATCCGTCTTCGGCTTCGACGACTTCCGCCCGGGTCAGGAAGAGGTCGTCGCCGCGGTGACGGCGGGCCGCGACACGCTTGCGATCATGCCGACGGGCGGCGGAAAGTCGCTCTGCTACCAGCTACCCGCCCTCTGCCGGGAGGGGGTGACGCTCGTCGTCTCCCCGCTGATCGCGCTCATGCGCGACCAGGTCCGCGCGCTCGAGGCCGCCGGGGTGGCCGCCGCCGCGCTGACCTCGGCGAACACGACCGAGGAGAACGACGTGGTCTGGGACGGCCTTGCGAAAGGTCGGCTCAAGCTTCTCTACCTCGCGCCCGAACGCCTCGCATCGGGTGGCATCGCGCGAACGCTGCGGGCGGCGGGAGTCTCCCTCATCGCTGTCGACGAGGCCCATTGCGTGAGCCAGTGGGGCCACGACTTCCGGCCCGACTACCTCGCGATCGGCGCGTTGCGCAGCGCCCTCGGCGTGCCGCTCGCCGCCTTCACCGCGACGGCGGATGCCGAGACCCGGGCCGAGATCGTCCGCCGGCTCTTCGGCGACGGCGACCCGCTGATGTTCCTCGGAGGCTTCGACCGCCCGAACATCCACCTCGCCTTCGCCGCGAAGGACCGGCCCCGGGCGCAGATCCTCGCCTTCGCCGCTGCCCGCCGCGGCCAGTCGGGCATCGTCTATTGCGGAACGCGCGCGAAGACCGAGACGCTCGCGGCCGCCCTCGCAGAAGCCGGCCATCCGGCGGCCGCCTACCATGGCGGGATGGATCCCGAACCGCGCCGCGCCGTCGAGGAACGGTTCCAGCGCGAGGACGGGCTCGTCGTCGTGGCCACCGTCGCCTTCGGCATGGGCGTCGACAAGCCCGACATCCGCTGGGTCGCCCATGCCGACCTGCCGAAATCGGTCGAGGGCTACTACCAGGAGATCGGCCGCGCGGGCCGCGACGGCGCGCCGGCCGAAACCCTCACCCTCTTCGGTCCCGACGACATTCGCCTGCGCCGCGGCCAGATCGACGAAAGCCCCGCCCCGGCGGCGCGCAAGGCGGAAGACCACGCGCGCCTCAATGCGCTTCTGGGCCTCGCCGAGGCGATCGGCTGCCGGCGGCAGACGCTCCTCGGCTATTTCGGCGAAACGACCAAACCTTGCGGCAATTGCGACACCTGCGCCGCGCCGCCCGAGACCTTCGATGCCACCGTGCCGGTGATGAAGGCGCTCTCCGCCGCGCTGCGCACCGGCGAGTGGTTCGGCGCGGGCCATCTCGTCGACATTCTCACCGGCACGCTCACCGACAAGGTTCGCGACCGGGGACATGACGCCCTGCCGACCTTCGGCGTGGGGCGGGACATCGACCGCCCGGCCTGGCAGGATCTTTTCCGGCAGATGATGGGCCGCGACCTTCTCAGGCCCGACGCCGAGCGCCACGGTGCGCTGCGCGTGACAGAGGCCGCGCGTCCCGTCCTGAGGGGCGAGGCCGACATTCGCCTGCGTCGAGCCGTCGCGTCCGCCGCGCCCCGCCGCGCCGAAGCGCGCGCGCTCGTCTCGGAGGAGGCCCAGCCGCTGCTCTCGGCCCTCAAGGCCCGCCGGCGCGCCCTCGCCGAGGCCCAGCGGGTGCCGGCCTATGTCGTCTTCCCCGACCGGACGCTGATCGAGATCGCCGAGCGCCGGCCGCGGAACCTCGACGAAATGGCCGCGATAAACGGGGTCGGCGCGAAGAAGCTCGACCGCTATGGCGCGACGTTTCTGGAGGTCGTCAGGGGCGAGGAGGCGGGTGCCGACCGGCCGCACCCCGCACGGGCCCGGCTCGCGGGCAATCCCGCCGCGCCGCTCTTCGACCGGTTGCAGGAAGCCGCCGGGCAACTCGCACGCGGTGAGGACGGGGTGCAGAAACCGCTCACCTGCCCGCCGCCGCTTCTCGCGCGCGTCGCCGCCATGAGGCCGCGTGACGCGGGGAGCCTGCGCGATCTTCTGGGAGAAAAGCGCGCCGATCGTTTCGGTCGGGTCTTCCTCGAAATTCTCGCCGAAGCCTGAGCGAGTTCCCCTTCACACACCGGGCCGGTCACACCGGGACCCCTGCCCATATCTTCGACGAGCATCGGCACCGCAACCCGCGGTTCGCTTCCGTCAGGCCTCTCGCCACCTCTATTCCGCCGCGGTCCGCGCGAGCGGCGTCGCCTCCGCGACCGGTTCGGCCGAGAGTGGTGCAAGTGCCGGGGCGCTTTCGGCGCCGGCTGCCATATCCGGGGCCAGGGGCTCGCCCATTGGGTCACGAACACCGACGGGTCGCGCGGATCGTATCGCCTCGACGAGCGCACTGCGCTTGAGGGGCTTCGTGAGATAGCCGTCGATCCCGGCGGCGAGGATCTCCTCGGCGTCTCCGGCCATCGCATGGGCCGTGATCGCCACGATCGGCGTTCGCGGCAGCGCCTGTGCCGCCTCGATCCGGCGGATCCGCCGGCTCGCCTCCTTTCCGTCCATTTCCGGCATCGAGATGTCGGTGAAGATGAGGTCGGGAACCTTGGCCTCGAAGGCCGCGACCGCCTCACGCCCGTTCACCGCGAAGACGAGGTCTATGTCGAGGGACTGCACCATCTTCGAGAACACCAGCCGGTTGGTCTTGTTGTCCTCCGCCGCGAGAACCCGCATTCTGCGAGGCGCGGCCGCGCGCGCGCCGAAGGACGTGTCGGGTCCTTGCGCGGGTGGTCCGGGAACCGGCGCCATCGAGGGTATCGCCTGCGGTGAAGCAGACGTCACGCCCGCGAGCGGCGAACTCAGAAGCGCGACCGCCTGCGGCGCTCCGGGCCGCGACAGCCATGGCGCGAGCTGCTGCGCGATGCCGACATCGCCCAGAATGATCACGTCGCACGCCGTCGGCGCGAGCGCCTCGAGATCCGCCCCGGCGCGCGCGCTCAGCGCGTGCAGCCCCATCGCGGCGAGCTGCTTTGTCAGGATCGCCCGGGTCATCTGCGGTTCGTCGACGACGATCGCCCGCTCGATCCACTCGGGCGCCGAGATCGGGGGCGTGGCGGCCCCCTCGGCCACCGGCATGGTGATGTGGAAGCCGAAGCCCGAGCCAGCGTTCACCTCGGAATCGACCCAGACCTCGCCCTCCATCATCTCCACCAGCCGCTTGGTGATCGCGAGACCGAGCCCCGTGCCGTCGTAGCGCCGGTTGCGTTCGTCCTCGACCTGGTTGAATTCGCCGAAGATCGACTTGAGCTTTTCGTCGGGAATGCCGATGCCGGTATCTTCCACCGTCACGTGCACCCGGTAGGCGGCCCCGTCGCGCACCGGCAGGCCGACGACACGTATCGCCACATGCCCGGCTTCGGTGAACTTCACCGCGTTGCCGGCAAGGTTCGTCAGTATCTGGCGCACCCGGCCCGGGTCCCCGACGAACTCGGTGGGCATGAACATGTCGTAATCGACGGCAAGTTGCAGGCCCTTGTCGTGTGCCGAGGGCTGCAACAGCATCAGCACTTCGTGAATACAGCGCTCGAGGTCGAACCGCGAGGGGTGCAGTTCGAGCTTCTTCGCCTCGATCTTCGAATAGTCGAGCACGTCGTTGATGATGACCAGAAGCGCCTCGCCCGAATTCCTGATCGTCTCTACGAAAAGCCTCTGCTCCTCGTCGAGGCCGGTTTCCGACAGCATGTCCGCCATCCCGATGACCCCGTTCATCGGGGTCCGGATCTCGTGACTCATGTTGGCGAGAAAAGCCGATTTCGCGCGGTTCGCGGCCTCCGCCCGGGCCCGGGCGCGTTCCAGTTCGGCCTCGCGCCGGATCGTCGACGTGATGTTGAGTCCGAGGGAGACCATGTCGCCATCCCGCGTGCGCCGGTCGATGACCTTGATGAACGCGCCGTTCCAGAGCTTCACCGTCACCGGCTCGACCCGGTCGGAATCCCAGCGCGCGGCCATCATCAGCCGCCAGTCCTCCGGCGGGGTGTCCTCGAGGTCGACGATGCCCTCCTCGCACATGATCTTCAGCATCTCGTGGTAGTGAACGCCCGGCCCGATCATCTCCAGGCCGTCGAAGGCGGCGATGTAGGCGCGGTTCGCCGCGACCATGACCCGCTCGGCGTCGAACACGGCAAAACCGTCCTGGATGGTCTCGAGGGAATCCCACAGCCGCCGCTCGGCGATCATGATGGCGCTCTCGGCCCGTTCGAGGCTGGTCTTGACCTCAAGGTTCTCGTCCCGAAGGCTTTCGGCCACGCTGCGCACCTGCTGCACCTCCTCCCGCTTGACGACGATCTCGTCGGAGAGGTTCCTGTTGGTGGCGGCGATCTTGTGATTGGCGGCGGAAAGCTCGGCCTGCACCTGTTCGAGCATCAGTTCCGCCGCGAGCCGCGCACGCCGCTCCTGGGCCAGCCGATCGCCGTGCTGCATGCCTGCCTCCGCAGTCGTCCCTCCGCGACGCTTATCCCGGCCCTTCGGTAAATTTGGTGTTAACGCGTGTGAACTGCGGGCGAACCCGGGCGGTCAGGCCCTGACAGGCTCGAGCGCCCGGCGCGCGCCGTTCTCGAGCACGAACACGTCCCGGCCCTCGAAGACGGCCGCCGTCACGGGTCCGCCGAAACCCGCACCGGTGTCGAGCGCGACGCGGTTGCCGAAATGCGTGGCGGTTTCCACCGGCGTATGCCCGTGCACGACGAGAAAGCCGTGGTCGCCCGGATCGTCGAGGAAAGGGCCGCGGATCCAGACGAGATCGTCCTCGACCTGGTCTTCCAGCGGCACGCCGGGGCGAATCCCGGCATGGACGAACAGGAGGTCTCCGGCCCGGTGGTAGAGCGGCAGGTCGGCCATGAAGGCGAGATGCGACCGGGGAACCGCCGCCGCCGCCTTTTCCGCGAGCTCGCATTCGCGTTTCAGAAAGCCCCGGTGCACGCCGTAGGAGGCGAGGGTCGCGAGCCCGCCGATGTTCGGGTGCAGGTAGGTCAGCCCCGCGCGCAGCCGCGTGTCCTGCTTCGCCTCCTCGACGAAGTCGGCGAACATCCTGTCGTGGTTGCCCTTCAAGACCCGCCACGGCTCGCCCTCCGCGATACCCCGCAGGAGGTAGTCGATCACCCCGCGGCTGTCGGGCCCCCGGTCGACGAGGTCGCCGAGATGGACAACGGGGGCCTCCCCGTCGCCCGTCCGCTCCCGGTCTGCCCGGATCGCTGCGTGGGCCGCGTCGAGCTTGGCGAGCTGGCCATGTATGTCGCCGATGGCGTAGACCCGCATTCCGCGCTATCCGACGTCGAAGCCGAGGGCGCGCACCTGCTGGAACAGACCGGTCGCCTTGAGCGCGTCCAGCGCTTTCTCGGGCACCGCGCCGTCGACATAGAGAAGGGCGATCGCATCCTTCCCCGGCTCGTTCCGACCAAGTGTGAAGTTCGCGATGTTCACGCCGTTCTCGCCCAGTGTCTGCCCCAGCGTCCCGATGATTCCCGGGACGTCCTTGTTGGTGGTGTAGATCATATGCTCTCCGATCTCGGCATCAATGGTGATTCCCTTGATCTGGATGAACCGCGGCTTGCCGTCGGAAAAGACGGTGCCGGCGATCGACCGTTCGCGCCGGTCGGTCTTCACGGTAAGCTTCATGTAGCCGTCGAAGACGCCGGTCTTGCCCTGGGTCGTCGTCGAGATGTCGATGCCGCGGTCCTTCGCGATCACGGGGGCAGAGACCATGTTCACGTCCGGGTTCGCCACCCGCATCACCCCCGCGATGGCGGCGGCGTTGAGCGCGGCGGTGTTCATCTCGGTCACGACCCCGTCGTAGAGCACGTTCACGGCGCGGATCGGCTCGTCGGTCAGCTGCCCGGCGAACGCGCCCAGATGGCCCGCGAGCTTCACCCAGGGGCCCATGATCTTGGCCTCTTCCGCGGTCACGCTCGGCATGTTGAGCGCGTTCGTGACCGCACCGGTGAGAAGATAGTCCGACATCTGCTCGGCCACCTGAAGCGCCACGTTCTCCTGCGCCTCGGTGGTCGATGCGCCGAGGTGCGGGGTGACGACGACGTTGTCGAGGTTGAAGAGCGGCGAGGCCGTCGCCGGTTCCTCGGCGAAGACGTCGAACGCCGCCCCGGCCACCTTTCCGTCCTTCAGCGCCTCGGCGAGGGCCGCCTCGTCGACGAGGCCGCCCCGGGCGCAGTTGATGATCCGCACGCCCGGCTTCAGCTTCGCGATCGCCTCGGCGGAGAGAATGTTGCGGGTCTTGTCGGTCAGCGGGACATGGAAGGTGATGAAGTCAGAATGCGCCCAGAGCTCGTCGAGGTCGACCTTTCGCACCCCGAGCTTGTCGGCGCGCTCCTCGGACAGGAACGGGTCATAGGCGATGACCTTCATCTTGAGGCCATGTGCGCGGTCGATCACGATCGAGCCGATGTTGCCCGCGCCGACGACGCCGAGGGTCTTCGACGACAGTTCCACCCCCATGAACCGCGATTTTTCCCACTTGCCCGCATGGGTCGAGGCGTTCGCCTCCGGCACCTGCCGGGCGACGGCGAACATCATCGCGATCGCGTGCTCGGCGGTGGTGATCGAGTTGCCGAAGGGCGTGTTCATCACGATCACCCCCTTCTTCGAGGCCGCGGGTATGTCGACGTTGTCGACCCCGATGCCGGCGCGTCCGATCACCTTGAGCTTCGGGGCGGCGGCGAGCACCTTCTCGGTGACCTTCGTGGCCGAGCGGATCGCGAGACCGTCGTAATCGCCGATCACTTCGAGAAGGCGGTCCTTGTCCTTGCCGATGGCGGGGTCGAACGTCACGTCGATCCCGCGGTCGCGGAAGATCTGAACGGCGGTCTCGGAGAGCTTGTCGCTCACAAGTACCCGTGGTGCCATGAGTCTCTGTTCCTTCATGCGCATGTACGAAGACGTACAAATTGGAAAAACGCCCCCGGCGACCTGTACGCTTTGTACATTTCGGCCCGACGGGGGATCTTGCCCGGGGTTCAGGCCGCCGCGACTGCCGAAGCGATCTCCGCCTCGAAGGCCCATTCGATCCAGGGCATCAGGAGGGCGACATCGGAGGTCTCGACCGTCCCGCCGCACCAGATGCGAAGCCCCGGCGGCGCGTCGCGGTAGGCCCCGATGTCGTAGGCCACGCCCTCGGCGTCGAGCCGCTTCGCGACCGCCTTCGCGAAGGCCGCGCCGTCGGTGATGCGGGGGTCGGTGAACTTCAGACACACGCTGGTGCAGGAGGCCGTCGCCGGGTCTTCGGCGAGGTTGGCGATCCAGTGCCTGTCCGCGCAGAAGTCGTTGATAACCTTCGCATTCGCCTCTGCCCGCGCGATCAGGCCGGCGAGCCCGCCGACGCTTTCGGCCCAGTGGAGCGCGAAGAGATAATCCTCCACCGCCAGCATCGACGGGGTATTGATCGTCTCTCCGGCGAAGATGCCCTCGATGAGCTTGCCGCCCTTCGTGAGCCGGAAGATCTTCGGCAACGGCCAGGGGGGCGTGTAGCTCTCGAGCCGCTCAACGGCGCGGGGCGACAGCACCAGCATTCCATGCGCCGCCTCGCCTCCGAGCACCTTCTGCCAGGAGAAGGTCACGACATCGAGCCGGTCCCACGGAAGCTCCATCGCGAAAGCCGCCGAGGTCGCGTCGCAGATGGTCAACCCCTTGCGATCATGGGGGATTTCGAAGCTCTCCGGCACGCGAACACCCGATGTCGTGCCGTTCCACGTGAACACCACGTCGGCGTCGAAATCGACCTCGGCGAAGTCCACGATCTGCCCGTAATCGGCCGTGCGCACCGTCGCGTCGAGCTTCAGTTGCTTGACCGCGTCGGTCACCCAGCCCCCTCCGAAACTCTCCCAGGCGAGCATCTCGACGGGTCGGGCGCCGAGCAGCGACCACATCGCCATCTCCACGGCGCCCGTGTCGGAGGCCGGCACGATGCCGACGCGGTAACCTTCCGGAATCCCGAGAATTTCCGCTGTCTTGTCAATGGCGCGCTTCAGCTTCGCCTTACCCGGGGCAGCACGGTGCGAGCGGCCGAGCGGAGCGCCCGCAAGGGCATCGAGGGAGAATGTGGGGGGTTTGGCGCAAGGGCCGGAGGAAAAGCGCGGATTTGCCGGCCGCGCGGCCGGAATGGTCGTCGTCATCGCTGGATATCCTTCCAGATATTCGCCCCTCGTTGGGGAGGGGTGTCCCAAGGCGGCACCTACAGAAACCCCGGAAAAACAGCAAGAGGCAAAGGGACATACCTCGCACCTTCATGCGCCTTGTCGCAGAACGAGGCGGGAACACGCGGGGCAAAGTGGCACACGGCTGACACATACTGTTCACCGCTTGTTCTGGCGGGCGAGCTGCTCAAGGAGCTGGCTCGGGCGGACGAGGCAAAGGGTGGCGACCTCAGATCGGCTTCCCGTCGTGGGACGCCGATAGAGCCCTCCCCCTACGCTCAGACCCTCGCCGACACCGGCCTCAGCCGCCAGACGGCGCACCGCTACGCGGGAGGGCCGGGCGCATGAGGGTCGAACGCATCAACCCGCCCACGGGCCTGCCGGTCAGTCTGACCGACGCCGACGCCCAGCTCCGCCTCGACGGTGCCGACCCCGCCGAGGCGCAACGCATGGCGTTGGCCGCCGCGCGGGAAGTGGAGCACTACTGCTCGATTGCCCTTCTGACGCAGACCATCCGCGTCACCCTGAACGGCTGGCCCCTTGCGGGCCTCGAAGCGCGCTTGCCCATCGGCCCGGTGCTCGAGGGCGCTGCCTTGACCGTCACCGTCGACGGCGAGGAATTCGAGGCGGTGGAGCTGGGAACCGGCCAGCGTCCGACGCTGCGCGTGACGGCCGACGATCTGACCGACGCCCAGCGGGACGCGCGGTGGATCGTGACCTACGAGGCGGGTTTCGGCGATGAAGCGGCGGCCGTGCCTGCCGATCTGGCCCACGCGATCCTCGACCAGGCGGCGGCGCTCTACGACCAGCGCGGTGGCCTCGCCGAGCGTAGCGCTCAGGCCCTCAGCCCCCACACGGCCCGGATCGCGGCCAGGTATCGCGGGGTGCGGGCATGACAGGGACGTGGCGGCACGAGTGGGCTGAGGCGGTGCGCAGCGCGGCTGACCTGTCCATGACGGCGCGGATGGTCGGGCAGGTTCTGGCCCTCGACTTCGCCAACGCAGACACCGGCCAGTGCAACCCCGGCCGCGCCCGGCTCGCCGCTCATCTCGGAGTTTCAGAGGCGACGATCAAGCGGGCACTGGCCGAACTGGTGGCGGGCAAATGGCTGGCGAGCACGACCGGAACGGCCCGCAACCGGACGGCATCCTTCACCTTCCTCAGCCCCGGAAAGGTGGTCAAATTTGCCCCGCCGACGACTGCGAACGCGGGTCAGAAGCGACCCGCGACAGCATCCGAACGGGGGTCAAATCTGCACCGAACGCGGGTCAAATCTGCACCGCCCTATAATAGGGATGAACCACGTAAAGAACCAAAGGGCGCGCGCGAGACGCGAAGAGAGCGACCCTGCCCTCATCTTCACCTTTTCGTGGCAAGAGGCAGCGACGAGGCGCGCGAGTTTAATCGCTGGGCGGCGGACGATGGCTTGCCGATGCTCGACGCATTGCCCGCCCTCCACGTCCCCGACGGCTATGACCTGATAGCGCGCCGACCGCCGACCGACAACGACAGCACCGAAGCGGCGATGCTGCGCAGATTGTGGGCGTGGGCCGAGGCTGAGAATGACCACCTCGAGCACGAGGGGAGGGCGAGCGCATGACTGACGACCGCCAGACCGAGCTTTTCCCCGCCTTCATGGCTGAGAATGGTCCCAATGCCGCAACCCTGAGCCACAGCCGAGACCGGGGGAGAGACTTCGCAATTTTCGCGCCCGACGCCCCGGAGACCCCGGCCGAGGCGGCCGTCGCCTTCATGGAATCGCTCGCCATTCCCGAGGGGCCGAGGGCCGGGCAGGCGGTGCGGCTGGCCCCGTTTCAGCGCCAATTCGTCACCGGAGCACTCGCCCCGGACGTGACGGCGGCGGTTCTGTCCATCGGGCGGGGCAACGCGAAGACGGCACTCTCGGCGGGCATCGCCCTCGGCGCCCTGGTCGGTGCCCTCGACCGCCAGCCCCGCCGCGAAATCCTCATCGCCGCCCGGACCCGCGACCAGGCACGGATTGCCTGGGACTTCGTGTCCGGCTTCTCGGCATCGCTGCCACTGGAAATCCAGCGCCGGCTGATTTTCCGCCGCGCGCCCCGCCTCGAGATCGAATTCGAGGGCGACGGCGGCGGGCACGTCCTGCGGGCGCTGGCATCGGACGGCAAGACCGCCCTCGGCTCGGCCCCGACCCTCTGCCTCCTGGACGAGCGCGGACACTGGCCGGCCGACAGGGGCGACGAGCTGGAAGCGGCCCTCCTGTCTGGCCTCGGCAAACGTGGCGGCCGGGCGCTCATCATCTCGACCTCGGCCCCCGACGATGCGCACCCGTTCTCCCGCTGGATCGACGAGCCTGTCGCCGGTTCCTATGTCCAGGAACATCGCCCGGCACCGGGCCTCCCGGCCGACGACCGCGAAAGCCTCGGGATCGCCAACCCCGGCGCAGAGCACGGCATCGGCGCCGAGATTGCATGGCTCGAGGGGCAGGCCCGGCGCGCCATTGCGCGGGGCGGATCGAGCCTGACCACGTTCCGGCTCTACAACCGAAACGAGCGCGTGAGCGGCGAGACCCGCGACCTCCTGCTCACGGTTGACGAATGGATGAGCTGCGAAACCGACGAGCTGCCCCCACGCGAGGGCGGCGTCGTGATCGGCATCGACCTCGGCGGTTCGGCCTCGATGACGGCCGCCGCGCTCTACTGGCCCGAGACAGGCCGCCTGGAAGCGCATGGCACCTTCCCGACCCGGCCCTCGCTTCTCGACCGGGGGCAGGTGGACGGCGTGGCTGGGCGATATCTCGAAATGCAGGAGCGCGGCGAGCTGACGACCCTCGGCGACAAGACGGTGCCCGTGTCGCCGTGGCTGGTGGAAGTCATGGCCCGGGTCTCCGAAGACCAGGTGCTCGCCCTTGTCGCGGATCGCTACAAGCAGGCGGAGCTGGGCGAGGCGATGGACCGGGCGGGCATCCGCGCGCCGATCATCTGGCGCGGGCAGGGCTTCCGTGACGGCGGCGAGGACTGCGAGCGATTCCGTCGCGCGGCCTTCGACGGGAAAATTCGGGCGCTGCCGTCGCTTCTTCTCCGCTCGGCCTTCGCCGACGCGGTGTGTCTCCGCGACCCGGCGAACAACCTCAAGCTCGCCAAGGCGCGCAGCATGGGCCGGATCGACGCCGCCGCGGCGGCGGTGCTGGCGGTGGCCGAGGGCGCGCGGATTGCCGCGCGGCCGCGGGGAAGGGCGCGCATGACATGGGCGTGACCCGCGACCACAAGCGGCATTCGAAGCACGTCACCCGGGGCCAGCGGTGGAAGACGCTGCGCATGGCCGTGCTCGAGCGCGACGGCTTCGCCTGCAAGGCATGTGGCGCACGCGGGCGCCTCGAGGTCGACCACGTGCTCCCGGTGCGCACGCACCCGGAACTCGCGTTCAAGCCGGCCAACCTGCAAGCCCTCTGCCCCGCCTGTCACACCCGGAAGACCCGCCTCGAATGCGGGCACCCCGAACCAGACCCCCGCCGGAAGGCGTGGGGTGAAGCCGTCTCGACCCTTGAGGGGCGAGGCAAGACCAATCGAGCAAGAATGGAGTTTACCAATGCTTGAGAGCGTGAAGATCGCCCGCCGCCAGTCGGAAATCCGGCAGGCGCTGGCGGAGGTGGTCGGAAAGACCGCACCGACCGAAGACGAAACCCGGAACATGGAATCGCTCGACGCGGAATACCGCACGAACGAGACCCGCTACCGTGCCGCCCTCGTCGCGGAAGATACGGAGCGACGGGAGGCCGGCGCCGAGCTGGAAACCCGCGACAGCCGGGAATGGGCCGACATGATCGGCCGGTTCGAAATGCGCCAGGTTGCCCTTTCCCTGCACGAGGGGCGCCAGCTTGACGGGGCGACGGCCGAAATCGTGACCGAGCTGCGCGAGGCTGGCGGCTTCCGTGGGATCCCCGTTCCGTGGGCGGCCCTCGAGCAACGGGCCGGTGAAACGGTTGCCAGCGGCACGCCTGACCCGATCAGCACCCGCCCGATCATCGACCGCCTGTTTCCGGACAGCATGGCGGCGCGCATGGGCGGGCAGATGGTCGCGATCGACCAGGGCGCGGTCGAGTGGCCTGTTGTCACCTCTTCCGTTTCTTCGGGCTGGCAAGCGACCGAGACGGGCGACGTGGCGGGACCGACCGTCTACGCCACGACCGACCGCGCGATGAAGCCCGACCACACGCTCGGCATCACCATGAAGATCACGCGGCGCTCTATGAAGCAGTCGGGCACTGCGCTCGAGGCGGCCGTGCGTCGTGACATGGCCGGGGCGATGGGCGCGGCGATGGACGCAGCGGTGTTTCAGGGCACCGGGGCCGATGGCCAGCCCTCCGGCGTCATTGCCGGGGCTTCGGGCTATGGCATCACGGAACAGGCCGTCGATGCATCTGCGACTTGGGCCGCCTTCCGCACTGGCGTCACCGCGTTTCTCGTCGCGAACGCAGCGGCCTCGCCGGGGCAGGTTCGGGCGATGATCCGGCCCGAGTTGTGGGATTACCTCGACAACATCATCGTCAGCTCCGGCGCCTATAAGTTCGAGTATGACCGCCTGCGCGAAGGCCTGGGCGCGGCGAACATGACCTCGAATGCCCTCCCGGCCCCGAGCGGCACGCCCGACGCCACCACGGCGCTGTTGACGACCACGGCGGGCGGCGTGGCGCCGTTCTATGTCGGGGCTTGGGGCGCGGTGGACGTGATCCGCGACCCGTTCTCCGATGCGGCTTCCGGGGGGCTGCGGTTGACGGCCCTTGCAACCCTCGACGTGACGGTCGCCCGGCCCGCCCAGCTCCGCGTTCTCACCGGGTTGGAGTTGGCCTGATGCTCTACGGCGCAGCACTCGGCGCGGGCCTTGAGCTGCGCGCAGAAGAAGGAGGGTTCCGGCTTGCCGGGGCCTTCCCCTACATGGTCGAGACCGAGCTTGTCCCTGGGCGGTTTGAGCTGTTCGAGGCCAAGGCGTTCGCCGGGCGGGTCGAAGCGGGAGAGGACGTGCATCTACTCTCGGCGCATGCCTTTGATCGGCCGCTCGCATCCCGGCAATCGGGATCACTCGACATTCGAGACACCCCGGAGGCGCTCATCATCGAGGCGCGGATCGAGGGCGGCACGAGCTGGGCGCAAGACTTCCTTGCAGCTCACAAGGCCGGGCTGATCCGGGGCCTGTCACCGGGTTTCCGGGTTCCGTCCGGCGGCGAGGTGATCGAGCGCCGGGGGAACGGTTTGTTGCGGCGAGTCATGCGGGCCGAGCTTTTCGAGGTGAGCGTCGTCACCCGGCCAGCCTTCGAGACGGCCCAGGTGGAGGCCCGGAGCTGGACGCCCGGCGGCAGCATAGAGGAACGGCCGGACGCGGGCCTTATTCGGGCGCTGGCCCGGTGGAGGGCGTGACCATGTGGCCATTCAGAAGAAAGCCCCCTGAAACCGAGACCCGCGCCGCATCGGGCTTCACGGCTGAGCTGATCCAGGCGCGGGAGGCGTATGTTTCCGGCCGACGCGGAATCGCCGAGCTGACCGCGACGGCGCAATCGTGCGTTTCAATGTGGGAGCATGGGCTATCCGTCGCGGACGTGGAGGGCGCCCCGACGCTGGACCGTCTGACGCTGGCGCTCATCGGCCGTGGTCTCGCACTTCGGGGCGAAGCCCTTTTCCTGATCCAGGGCGACGAGCTGGTCGCGGCGAGCGACTGGGACTTGCGGACACGGAACGGCCGGCCGAGCGCCTACCGTTTGTCCATCGCCGAGGCGGGCGGCGGGCGTAGCGTCACGGCACTGGCCGACGAGGTGCTGCATGTGCGCATCGCCTGCGACCCGGCCGCGCCCTACTACGGCACGGCGCCCTTGAAGCGGGCGGCCCTGACTGCGGGCCTTCTGAACGCGGTGGAGGCCGGCCTCTCCGAAGTCTACCAGAATGCGCCCCTCGGCTCGCAGATCGTGCCCCTGCCCGACAGCGACCCGGCCGACATGGACAAGATGAGAGACGCCTTCCGTGGCCGGCGCGGCTCTGTTCTCGTCATCGAGGGCGTCGCCCAGGCAACGGCGGCGGGCATGAACCCCCAGCTCGGGCAGCGGCGCGAAGACCTCACGCCCGACCTCACGCGAAGCCTCTCGGCCGAAAGCCTCGCGGCGGCGCGGGAGGCCATAAGCATGGCCTTCGGCGTCCTGCCGGCGATCCACAACCGGGCGGCCACGGGGCCGGTGATCCGGGAGGCTCAGCGCCACCTGGCGACGTGGACACTCGCCCCCGTCGCGGCGCTCATCGCCGAGGAAGCGGGCCGAAAGCTTGGCCGTCCGGTGACGCTCGACGTGATGCGGCCGCTACAGGCCTTCGATGCGGCCGGCCGGGCACGGGCGGCCTCGGCCGTGGTCGCGGCGCTGGCGGCGGCGAAGGAGGCCGGGATCGACCCGGCCGTCGCGCTGCACCTGGTCGACTGGAAGGCAACCGAATGAGAAACGGCAGGTTCGGCCGGGGCCGTGGGACATGGCCCGAACGAACCCCGTTAGTCGGCGAGTGGGAAAACCCCGACGCCGCGCGGCCCGGCTTCTCCTTTCGGGCGTGGCGCGGAAGGCGGGGCGCTGAAGGGCGCCCCGCACAACCCATAATCGGAGGAATCTGCCATGAAAGACCTCGCGAAACTCGACAAAATCGACGGCAAGGTGATCGACCTCGAGTTCGACGCCTGGACCCTCTACCATCTGCTCGACGTGCTCGACGCTGAAATCCCGCGCGCCTTCCTGCGTGACGGGCCGCCAGAAGACGACGACGAGCGCCTGAGACCCCACGCCATTCTCTGCGCGGCCCGCGACATCGCCAAGCGGATGGCGAGGCGACTAGGCGAGCTACCCGCCACCGAAGAAGGGAGCCAGAAATGACGCAGGCACCGAAAACCAACCCACCGACGCCCAGCACCGTCGAAAGCGATGCTCACCACCTTGCCCACCTTCTCGACGTGATTGAGGGGGAGCACGCCGCAGGAGACTTCGTGAAGCCGGACGGCTCACGGGATCATCATGCTGATCGGGTAAGCGCGCTTCTTTGGATTGCCCGCGACCTTGCCGCCCAGCTCGCCGAAGATGCGACCAGCGTCGCCAGTCCGGCGTCTGGGGTCACGGGCGGCTCGCAGGACTGAGCGGCGCAGACCTCCGGCCACGCTGGCCGGAGGTTCACGGATGCCGGCCCGTCTAGGAACGTTACGCAAAAGCCATTGACCGCGCATATGGTGTCCGATACCAATTGGAACACAAGATGAGTCAAGGAAGCGGATGGTGCGACCGAAGCACAATCAACCGGAAGACTTTACCACCCTCGAGGTGGTGGAAGCGACAGGCTTCGACAAGCGAACGGTGCAGCTCATCCGCGACCGCGCCGCCGGTCCTTACGAGGACGTCGGCGTCCTCACGAGGGCAAGAACGTTGGGGCTTCATGATGAGGACACAGTGGCGGAGCTTTCGATGGCGGCCGGTGTTCACCTTGCCGGCTTCCCGTTGATGCAGGCCCTCGCAATCGTCCGGGCTTACTTCGCAGAGCATGTGGATTACCGGCCCGCCCAGCTCGCCAACGTGCATCGGCTGGAAGACCCGCGAAGGTCGCGGCACGATTCTACTTGGCTCGAGGCCGTGTGGCTGACCCGAGAAGCGCGCGGCGGTGAAGATAGCGGCCTACCGATGGAGGGCGACGTCGTGCTCATCGTCGCGGATCGCGAGTTTGTTCTCGACACTCGCCACGCGCCGCGGATGCAAGACTTCGTGCAGGATGGCATCGACCCGAAGCTTGGACACCCGCTCTGCCGCGTGCTCGACATGAAGGGTGGCGAGGCCGAAATTGAGCCCGTGTGGCGCGGGTTCGAGGCGGGACCGTCGAATGACTTTCGCGAGGCATACGAAGTCTATCACGAGGCATTGCAGCGCGCAGTCGGCGTAGCCCGGGTCAACTTTTCGCTGGCGATCCGAAATGGCTTCGACCGTGTTCAGGATCGTCGCAAGAGGCGAGGCGGGCCTTTCTTCCCTTCGACGGCCGATAAGCATGACGAAGGAGCGACCACATGACCCGCGAACAGATCGTGGCAACCGCCCTCCGCATGACCGACGAGATGAAGGCCCAGCTCGACGCAGCCGCACCGGAAGACCGGCGCGACGTGGCCCACGCCATGCTCGCGGCGGCGATGGGCGTGAACATCGAACGGCACGGCATCGGCTATACTCATGCACTCGCGGGCCTCGCCCTGAACGACGCCGCCGCCGCCTTCGCGGCCTTCGCGAAAATGCCGGCGGCGGGGAGGGCCTGACAGTGAGCGCGCTCCTGCCAGCCTACACGACGCCTGCCGAGCTGGCAGAGCACCTGGAAGTTTCCGAGCGGACGCTTCGCGAGAGGGCGCGAGAGCTGGGCGCCTGCCGCACTCTCGGCAAGCGGATGATCCTGCTTGAGGGCGACGTGCAAGTGCTGTTGGAGGATCTGAGACCATGCCGATCAAGATCTACCAGCGCGGCGACGGCAGGCACTACCGGGGCAGCGTTGCCGGCCGGAGACTACGAGGCTCTACGGGCACAACGGACAAGGCCCTCGCCCAGCGGATTGCAGCCGAAACAGAAGCCCGCGCATGGCGTCGTCACCTCGATGGACCGAAGGCGCATCTGACGATGGCACAGGCGGCAATCGCATACAGGCAGGCCGACAAGCCGACGCGCTTCTTGGCCAAGATCGAAGATCACTGGCGAGACACGCGCGTCGCCGAAATCACGCCCGAGGCGATCCGGCGATCCGCTGTTCAACTCTACCCGCGTGCGGCGGGCGCCACCCGGAACCGGCAGGTGATCGTTCCTACACAAGCGATCATCAACCACGCGGCCGAGCTGGGATGGTGCAGCCCGATCAAGGTCAGACGGTTCCCGGTTGAGGCGAAGACGAAGCGCCCGGCGACACGGGAATGGGTTGAAGCCTTCTCCGCACACGCCTCGCCGCACCTCGCCGCTCTGGCGGTTTTCATGTTCGGCACCGGCGCCCGTATCGGCGAAGCGGTCGCGCTGCGCTGGCAGCACATCGACCTCGATGCGGGGATCTCCACGATCCGCGTCACCAAGCCGACGCCCTGGGAACGCACCGCCCACCTGCCCCCGCGCCTGGTCGCGGCGCTGGCGAACATCCCGAGCAACAGAAAGCCCGGTGAGCTGGTCTTCGGCTACGCCGGCAGGGGCAGTGTCAAGGGACCGTGGGATGCCGCCGTGAAGCGCGCGGGCATCGAGCGCCTTACCCCCCATAGTTGCCGTCACGGCTTCGCCACGGCGATGCTTCACGGCGGCTTCGACGTGAAGACGGTGGCCGAGCGCGGCGGGTGGAAAGACCCCTCTGTCGTGCTGCGAACCTACGCCCACGCCCTCCAAGACCCGACCGTCACCGACGCGCTTTTTGGCACAAATCCGACACAGAAGCCCCGCAGCAAGAGGCCAAGTGACGGAATGAAAAGGAGAAAAGACGGATGAGCGAAGCCCCTCGTTGGGGAGGGGTGTCCCGAGGCTGCGCTTAGCGGCGACCCGGCCCTTTCGCAAGCGCCAAAACGCCGCTAAGGCGCTTGCCATGCATATCGTGACGCTCATCGGGTCGCAGACGACCCCCCTCGACCCGGCCCTCGTTTCGTCCCTGCAATCTGCCTGGGGCGGCGGTGAGGCGATATGGCTCTCGCCCGACGAGGCGGCGGAGTTCGCCGTGGAGGTCGTGCCGGACAACGCCGCCAAGACCGGTGACGAAGTCCGTGCGCTGGGGGTCGACCTTGCCGTCCAGCCCGCCGGGCGGCGCCGAAAGAAGCTCCTGCTGGCGGACATGGATTCGACGATCATCGGCCAGGAATGCATAGACGAACTGGCCGATGCCGCCGGCGTCGGCGAGAGGGTGGCCGCGATCACCGCGAAGGCGATGAACGGAGAGCTCGGTTTCGAGGGAGCGCTTCTGGAGCGCGTCCGCCTCCTGAAGGGTCTCGACCAGGGGCTGATCGGAACGGTGCTCAACGAGAGGATCAGTCTGGCGCGCGGCGCCAGGGCGCTCGTGGCGACGATGAAGGCCAACGGCGCCTACACCGCGCTGGTCTCCGGCGGGTTCGTGCAGTTCACCGGTGCAATCGCCCGCACGCTGGAGTTCGACGAGCACCGGGCGAACCGGCTTCTCGAAAGTGCCGGCATGCTGACCGGGGACGTCGCGCGGCCCATTCTGGGGCAGGCGGCGAAGCTCGAAGCGCTGATCGAACTCAGCGGCAAGCTCGATCTCGACAGGGAGGATGTTCTCGCCGTAGGCGACGGGGCGAACGACCTCGCGATGATCGAACGCGCGGGTCTCGGCGTGGCGCTGCACGCCAAGCCCGTTGTTGCCGCCGCGGCACCCGTTCGGATCGACCATGGTGACCTGACGTCGCTCCTCTTCCTGCAGGGATATTCCCGTGACGAGTTCGTGGAACGTTGAAGGCGCGATGAGATCGTCGTGAACCGGCGGTTTTCCGTCCTCCGGGGCTTCATCCCCGCCACCTCATCCGCTAATGTCGCGCCATCAAGAAACGGCCTTCGCCGCGAAGACCCGGACAGCCGGGCGCAAGCGGGTCGGCCCAGAGGCAAAGGCAGAGACGAGATGATCCTGAAGATCGCCCCCATCGCCGCGTCGCTCGCTGCCGTGGCGCTGTTTTCCGGTCCGGCATGGACCCAGGAATCCACCAACCTTGTCGATACCGAAACCGACTGGTCGATCTTCGTCGAGGACGACCCGACCTCCTGCTGGGGCGTCGCGCCTCCGAAGGAACAGGTGAACACCCGGGGAGGCCAACAAGTGAGCGTCAGTCGGGGCGAGACGCTCCTGATGGTGAGCTATATTCCCGGCCAGAACGTCAACGGACAGGTCTCCTGGACGGGCGGCTATCCGCTGGACCCGGGTCGGGCGGTGACCGTGACCGTCGGTGACACGACGATAGAGATGACCACCGTCGAGGGTGAGTGGGCCTGGGCCGATACGCCCGAAGACGATGGCAGGCTCGTTGCGGCCATGAAGCGGGGCGCGGACGCGGTCGTCGCTGCCCGATCGTCCCGCGGCACCGACACCCGCGACACCTTTTCGCTTCTGGGCTTCACCGCAGCCGTCGAGGAAGCCGCCCGGCGCTGCAATGGCTGACGTTTGCATGGCGTGACACTCGCCGCGGGGCTTGGAAACGTGCCTTGCGTGCTATAGGTGACCCTGTCTCACCTTGGAGCGACGCGCGATGGAGCCCTCGACCCCGGTCACACAGGACGTCCTGACGATCCCCCGGAAGCTTCCGGAGGGGCCGGTGAATCTCGTCGGGCTCACCCGCGACCGGATGCGGGACGCGCTTGTCGAGGCGGGCACTCCCGAGAAACAGGCCCGGATGCGGGTGAACCAGATCTGGCAATGGATCTATCACCGGGGCGCGCGCGACTTCGACGTCATGACGAACCTCGCCAAGTCCTACAGGGCGGATCTGGCCGAAAGGTTCGTGATCGAGGTTCCCGAGGTCGTAAGCCGCCATGTCTCGGAAGACGGAACGCGGAAATATTTGGTTCGGATCGCAGGCGGCCACGAGGTCGAGACGGTCTACATTCCCGAGGAAGACCGCGGCACGCTCTGCATCTCCTCGCAGGTCGGCTGCACCCTCACCTGCTCGTTCTGCCATACCGGCACCCAGAGGCTCGTGCGCAACCTCACCGCGGGCGAGATCGTGGGGCAGGTGATGATCGCCCGTGACGATCTCGACGAATGGCCCGAGCCCGGCGAGGGCATGGGCGAGCGTCCCCGACTTCTGTCGAACATCGTCCTGATGGGCATGGGCGAGCCGCTCTACAACTTCGAGGCGGTGCGCGACGCGATGAAGATCGCGATGGACGGCGAGGGCATCGCGCTGTCGCGCCGGAGGATCACGCTTTCCACGAGCGGCGTCGTGCCCGAGATAGCCCGCACCGCAGAGGAGATCGGGTGCCTTCTTGCCGTGTCGTTCCACGCCACCACCGACGAGGTGCGCGACCGGCTGGTGCCGATCAACAAGAAATGGAACATCGCGGCACTTCTCGACGCGCTCAGGGATTACCCGAAGCTCTCGAACTCCGAGCGGATCACCTTCGAATACGTGATGCTGAAGGGCGTCAACGACAGCGACGAGGATGCGCGGCGTCTGGTGAAACTCATCAGGGGCATACCCGCCAAGATCAATCTCATTCCCTTCAACGAATGGCCCGGCGCGCCCTACGAGCGCTCCGACTGGTCGCGGATCAGGGCGTTCGCCGACATCATCTACAAGGCCGGCTATGCCTCGCCGATCCGCACGCCCCGGGGGGAAGACATCATGGCCGCCTGCGGACAACTCAAGTCGGCCACCGAGCGCGTGCGCAAGAGCCGGACCGAGACCGCCGGAGACCTCGCCCGCGGCTGACCTGTCGCAGATCGTCCACACAATCCCGTCTCATGTTCCGACCCACTTGTGCCGCACGGACTTGTGGATAAGTCTCGGGATATGGGATCGAAGAAGAAGCGCCGCAGTGACGAGGCCCGCATTCGCGAGGCAATGGCGGCGCTTGTCGCCGCCGCGCGGCGGAAAGGCGAGATCACCGAGGCCAAGAACGCCGAAACTGTTGCTGCGACCGCATCTTCCGACCGCGCGATGCCGCAGCGCCGGCGTACCCGCGGTCCCCAGAAGTCGCCGACGAAGGAACCTGTGAGCATTCGCCTCGACCGCGATGTCGTCGAGGAATTGCGCAGTGGCGGGCGTGGCTGGCAGACCCGGCTCAACAAGATGCTGCGCGAGGCCCTGACGCTCGACCGCTAAAGGCCCGGGATCGCGGCGCGCTTGGTCCCCGCTCCCTTCCAGGTGTCGATGACCTCGATGGCCTCAGCCGCGGAATCGACGAATCTGAAGAGATCGAGGTCCTGCTCGGCGATCGTGCCGGCTTCCGCCAGCGCGTCGAAATCGACGATCCGGCGCCAGAACTCCTCCCCGAAGAGCACGATGGGGATCTGCTCCATCCGGCCGGTCTGGATGAGCGTCATCGCCTCGAAGAGCTCGTCGAACGTCCCGAAGCCGCCGGGAAAGACGGCGATGGCGTTGGCCCGCATCAGAAAATGCATCTTGCGGATGCCGAAGTAGTGAAAATTGAAGCAGAGTTCGGGGGTGATGTAGGTGTTCGGTCGCTGCTCATGGGGCAGAACGATATTGAGCCCGATCGATATTCCTCCGGCCTCCGCCGCGCCGCGGTTGCCCGCCTCCATGACGCCGGGGCCCCCGCCGGTGACGATGACGTTCTCGCGCCCGCCGTCGGCCTGGCTGCGCTCGGTGATCATTCGTGCGAAGATCCGCGCCTCCTCATAGTACCGCGACAGGCCCGCAAGCGTCTCGGTCCGCGCGGTATGTTTCTGCGAGGGCTCGGGAATGCGGGCGCCGCCGAAGAGCACGACCGTCGAGTCGACCCCGAACTCCGTCAGCAGAAGCTCGGGCTTCAGAAGCTCGAGCTGAAGGCGCACGGGGCGCAACTCGTCGCGCAGGATGAAATCGGGGTCGTCGAAGGCCAGCCGGTAGGCGTCGCTGCGCGCCTGCGGAGTGTCCGGCGAGTGCGCCGCGGAATCGAGGTCCTGGTGGGCGTCCCTGAACGGACGGCGGCGGTCGTCTCTCATAGGCACTCCTTTGCAGGCGTTGCGCCCGTGACTTTCAGCATCTATAGCCCCCGGCGACGGGGACCAAGTCGCGATTTGGAGGGGAACATGTCCAACGCAGCGCTCGAAGCGGCCATCGATGCCGCCTGGGAGGCCCGTGCCGAGATCACGCCCTCGACCGGCGGGGAGACCCGCGAGGCCATCGAGGACACCCTCGAAGCGCTCGACAGCGGCAGCCTGCGGGTCGCCGAGCCCAGGGACGGGGCCTGGCATGTCAATCAATGGGCAAAGAAGGCGGTTCTTCTCGGCTTCCGCATCAAGGACATGGAACTGCAGCCGGGCGGTCCGCAGGGCGGCGGCTGGTGGGACAAGGTCGACTCGAAGTTCAGGGGCTGGGGCGACGACCAGTGGCGCGCCGCGGGCTTCCGCGCCGTGCCGACCTCGGTGGTGAGAAAGTCGGCCTACATCGCGCCGGGGGTGGTGCTGATGCCGTCCTTCGTGAACCTCGGCGCCTATGTCGACGAGGGCACCATGGTCGACACATGGGCCACGGTCGGTTCCTGCGCCCAGATCGGCAGGAACGTTCATCTGTCCGGCGGTGTCGGGATCGGCGGTGTGCTCGAGCCGATGCAGGCCGGCCCGACGATCATCGAGGACAACTGCTTCATCGGCGCACGGTCCGAAGTCGTCGAGGGTTGCATCGTCCGCGAGGGGTCGGTGCTCGGCATGGGTGTTTTTCTCGGTCAGTCGACGAAGATCGTCGATCGCGAGACCGGAAACGTCAGCTATGGCGAGGTGCCGCCCTATTCGGTGGTGGTCGCGGGTTCGATGCCCTCGAAGAACGGCGTGCACCTGAATTGCGCGGTGATCGTCAAGCGCGTCGATGAGCGGACCCGCTCGAAAACCGGTATCAACGAACTCCTGCGGGACTAGGGGCGGCATTCCGTCCGGCCAAAGAAGCCCGTATCTCTCGAACGTTCCGCTACGGCAGCCTTACGAGACCGATCCGGAAACGGGCATCGCGAGGGAAACACTCCGTTTCCGGGACGTTGGGGGCAGGCCACCTTCAGGCCGGAAAATCTGCGCATTTCGCGGGCACCCTTCCCCGATGAGTACGAGTTTCGCGGATGGGTTCCGCACCCTGCAGGCGGTTCGCGACCTGCGTCTTCTCGCCGCTCTCGCGCCAAGAGAGGCGCGAGTGCGGATCGCCGCGGGGATCCCTGAAGGACGGATGACGCCGGTCGACGCGCTGGCGGCGCTGGCGTCGGTATCGGAAGGACGCCATGTCGATCAGGACGTCCGAAGGGAGATCCTGTCTGCGCTCCGGCTCGCCGCCGCCTTGCCGAAGGACGACTTTCCGGCGTTCCTGACCGCGACGATGGTCCTTCTCGCCGATGCACTGGAAGACGGCGAGGGCGGCGAAGACGTTCATTGGTATTGGCAGACGTTCCGGGGCCACTACCGCGTTGCGGCGGCGGTCGAGCGCGCGGCCATCGTTCAGGCGATCCGGCGGATCGGGTTGTTGCGCGCCACATCCGACTTGCTCCCCGAAACCGCGCCGGACCGGGCCACCGCACCTGCTGCCGCCCTTCGCCCGCTCATCGAGCGACTCTGCCCAAGAGGCCTTGCACCGCCCAATGAAACCGAGGTGCCGGGCATCGCCCTCCTGCTGTTCGAGGCCCTGGGTTCGCCGGCCGCCGCCGCCGCCGCCGCCGGGCTCTGGTCGGAGCACGCGGAAAGCCTCGTCGCGACGGCACCGCCGGAGCTTCTGGCCGGTTTCCGTCACCTCTACGAGACCCGCGACGGTTGGGCGCCGGCTTCGGACGTGCCCATTCCGCTCTTCAACCCGCCGCCCGGGGTCGACTGGCCGCACTGAAGCTTGCAGCCCCTGCCGCCTCGTGCCATCCGCATCGCCATGGCGAAGAAGATGCGCAGGCAGCAGGTCTACACGCTCGTCGTCGAGGTGGGCCGCGCTCCAGGCGACGGCCTGCCCGAGGGCGCGACCGGTGCGGGACTTCTGTGCTTTGCCTCAGGCGTGGATGAGGCGGAGGCGGTGCGCGAGACGGTGGCGCTTCTGAAGACCGCCGGCCTCGCGCCGCTCGATGTCTCCGGTTACGGCAACCTCGACGACCGTCTCGCCGACGGACAGGAGATCGACACCGAAGAGCGGGCCTTGATGGACCGCGCGCTTGCGGAAAACTCTGTCATCGTCGTCGAGGTGACGCCGGTTTTCGGGAACGGGTCAGGCGACGAGTAGCTTCGCCTCGTGGCGCTTGAGAAGCGTACGGGCTGCGGGGCCGTAGCCTGCGCCGGTCTTCGGGTCGATCTCGGGAAAGAGCGCAACGATCTCGGCGATCGCGTCGCGCTCGAAACACGACGTGGTCTGCGGCCCGGGCAGGAAGCTCTCGGTCTCGAGGCCCTC
>Ga0076930_100593_pt1 | contig 30673 bp, 12 predicted proteins | sample HotLakConsoUCCRE_FD_71149 | JGI IMG/M metagenome (GOLD analysis project Ga0076930, IMG submission 71149) | Hypersaline microbial mat communities from Hot Lake, Washington, USA - Hot Lake Consortium UCC-RE (version 3) (version 3) ...
GATCCTTGCCCCGGGTGCGGCGCGGCAGCTGCTGCTCTTCGACGCCGACGAGATCGACCTCTTCGACGTCGATCCGGGCGCGGTGCAGGTCTACGCCATGGACGGGGCGCTGATCCGGGTCGACGGGGCGGGCCTGATCACGGCGCTGGCAGAGGGCGAGACCGCCGTCACCCTGATCCACGGCCCCACCGAGGTGGTCGTGCCGGTGCGGGTCGAGGCGCCGCAGGTCATCGGCGCGGGCCCCGTGGCGGTCACGGCGGCGGCGGGCGGCGTCTTCGAGACCGTCGAGGGCATCCAGCTGGGGATCGCGCCCGGTGCCCTGCCGCGGGACGTGGAACTGACCCTCGAGGCCGTGGCACCCGGGGACATCGGGTTGCCGCTGCTGCCCGAGGACCTGGGCTGGAGCTTTGCCGGGGCCTTCGATCTGTCGATGGACAACGCGCCCGCCGGTGTGCCGCTGCAGATCGCCCTGCCCACGGGCGGGTTCGAGGCGGGCGACGAGGTCGTCTTCTACCGCATCGGGGAGGTGATGACCCCGGACGGCCCGGTGCAGGGCTACCTCGAGGTGGAGACCGGGGTGATCGGCCCCGACGGCATGGCCCGCACGACGTCCCCGCCCCATGACGGCCTCCGGAGCGAAGGGCGCTATGCGGCGTTCAAGATCGCCCGGGACTCGCTTGACCGGCTCTACAATCCGAACGACTGGGCCGAGCAGATCGAGGCGGAGGCCCGGCTCTGGGCGGCGCAGGGCGGGCTTGCGGTTCTCGGCGGGGTGGGGCTTTCGGGGCTGAAGCAGGTCCCCGGCCGGGTGGGCTCCTTTGCCGGGGCCCTGCCGTTTCGCCCGATGATCTCCGCCGCCATCAACCTGTCGATCGCGGGGGCGACGCTGACGATCGGAGCGGCGGCCATGAGCAAGTTCGCCCTGTCGCCGCCGGGGTCCTTCGACAACCTCACCGTCACGCGTTACGACCCCGAGACGCGGGAGGTCCTGCAGGCGACGACCTTCACCCGGCAGGAGCTGCGGGACGGCACGCCCCTGCCCTTCCTGCCCAGTTCCGACGAGGCCCGGAAGAGCCTGCGGCGTCCGGTGGTGGAGGGGGTCTCCATCGGGTTCGGACAGGTCGCGCCCTATGCCGACGAGCCGAGGCTGATCGTCCGGGGCGACCGGCTTGCCTCCGACGCGGGGTTCCTGCCCAGCATCGCCGTCTTCGGCGAGATGTCCGACATCGAGGTCTACGAGCTGTATCTCCAGCCCGAGACCCAGGCCCGACTGGCCATCGGACAGGCGGTCACCTCCGCCGACGGGCGCGGCGTCATGGTGGCGCTGCGGCAGGACGGTGGGAATTTCGTCGCCACGGGCCTGCCCGCCGGCATCTCCTCGGACAAGATCCAGGTGCTGCGGGCGGTCTACGAGCATTTCCCCTCCGACCTGGCCGAGCCCTCGGCCTTCGCGCGCGGGGGCAGCGGCGGCGGGACGTTCCGCGATGTCGTGCTCTATGCCTCGGACACCTTCGGGATCGGGGCGCGGGCCGGCGACAGCTTCGTGGCAACGACCGGCGCCACGGAGGTGCCGGGCGAGGGCGGGCCGACCTTCGACATGGTCGGCGTGATCCGCGACAGCGTGACAAGCACGGGCCAGGTGGTGCCCGATCTCGTGACGCGCTTCCGCGTCGGCCACCTCGATGCCGACGGCACCCCCACGGGCGAGGGCACCGTGGGGCTCAGGGACCTGGTCCGGACCAGCGACGGGACGCGGATCTACGGGTCGACCACGGGCCGGCATGTCGTGGCGATCGACGCCGCACTCTATCGGCAGATCGATGCCGATCCGGAGGATCGCGAGCGGATCAACATGATCGCCCTGCCCCCCGGCACGCGGGTGGGCGAGATGATCATGACGGCGGACGAGCGGCTGCTGCTGATATCCGACCTCTCCGGCGGGCGGGTTCATGCGGTCGGGATCGATCCCTCCGATCCGCTGAGCTATCACAAACACCTCTACAGCCTCGCGCTGCCTGAGGAGGGCGCGATCACCTCGATGGTGCCCAGCCACGACTTCTCGCAGCTGATCCTCGTCCAGCGCCTGGCGGAAGGCTCGCCGCAGCTGGTGATCGCGGAAATGCCGGGGCTGATTCCCGATCCGGCGCACAGGCTGAAGGTGGTGCAGACCCTGGGCATCGACGGCGCGGGCCGGCTGTTCAACCCCACGCGGGTGAAGGTGGAGATGACCTCCGGGAGCGAGCCCCGGATCGTGGTTCTGGACCGCGACAATGCGGCCGGTTCGATCCATACCTATGGTTCCGGCGGGGACGGCAAATGGGAACACCGGGCGCGCACGCCGTTCTGGCTCGGGGGACCGGAGGTCCGGGACGGGGACCGGCTCTTCGACCCGTTCAACATCTCCGATCCCGTCGACATCGTCTTCGACCGGGACAGCGACACGGCCTTCGTGCTGGCCCAGCGCCGGTTCGAGGTGTTCGATTCCACCCGCAACCCGAACGAGGCCGCGCTGATCGGGCGGGAGTTCGAGACCTCCCGCTACACGTTCAATCCGGCGGGCTCGAACGTCGCGGTGGTGCGCGGCCTGCTCGAGGGCGACAGCACCAGCATCCTGGGCGCCACGCGGGGCATGGTGGCCAGCTGGGGCAGCCGCCTGTCGCTCGGCGAGGACGGGCGGACGCTGTTCATGTCCGGCGGACGGACGGGGACGTTGCTGGCCTATGACATCAAGGAGATGATCAAGGTCGTCGACGCGGTCCGGGCGATCAGCCCGACGCTGCTGATGGACCAGCCGATCGACGACTGGCTGGCCGAGGGCATCAGCCTCTTCGTGGACGAGACGACCCAGGACGCGGACCTCGCCCGGCTGCGGAGCTTCCTCGAGATCTTTCTCGACCGGAACACGGTCGATCTCTTCGTCGACAAGGGACTCGCCGGAGCGCGTCCGTCGACCAACATCGCGGTGGGCCTGCGCGCGAACCAGGGCCTTTTCGGGGCGATCCGGCCCACCGGCCAGACCTCCACCCCCGTCCAGCCCGATCCCTACGGGCAGCTCGAGAATCGCCCGATCCTGCTGGGCGGGATCGTCGGCGGCTCGGTCGGCAGCCTCTCGCCCGTCGATTTCGACGTTCCGCCCAGCGGCCCCGACGTGATCGGCGGCAGGGACATCGTCACGGTGACGCTGCCGAAGCCCGACGATCCGGGCCCGCGTCCGCCGGTGGTCATCGAGATCACCCTCGAGGACCCAGAAAAGCTGTCTCTGGTGCGGCTGACCGTCTCCACGAAGGGGCCGGGCGAGGGGCTCTTCGTGTCGGATACGACCTATGCGGAGAAGCGCGCGCTACAGAACCTCGGCTGGGAGGGCGTCGAGGACATCAACCAGAACCGCCTGATCACCAAGCGGTTCACGCAGGACGAGATCGCCGAGATCCGGGCCCGGGGCGGGCTTCTTCGGTTCGAGCTGCCGGCGGACACGCCGCTGACGGCGGCCACGCTCTATCGCTGGGGCGTCGAGACGGTCCATGTCGACAACGGCGTGGCCAAGGCAGGGCGCGCCTCCGGCAGCTTCCGCACGGCGGAGCCCGAGGCGCCGGCCGGCAAGTTCGCCGAAGTGGCGGTCGTGACCCACGGGCTGCTGCTGCCCTATCTGGGCGCCTCGCTGGCGGAAAACACGGTGACGGCGCTGGCCTTCGCCATGGCGGAACAGACGGGCGCCGCGGTCATGCGCTATACCGCCGACCGGCGCTCAGAGGCCTTCGGCAACTGGGAGGTGCTGGCGGGAGATCCCGCGACGGATGCCTCGCTGATCCTGATCCCGGACTGGAGCATCGCCTCCGCGATCAACGACAAGGGCTTTTCCGAAGGGGCTGCGGACGCCTTCTTCGCGTCCCTGATCGAGCTCGACCGGAAGCTTTCCGAGAACACGGGAAGGTCGGTGCTGGGCTCGTCGCTCCACTTCATCGGGCACCAGCGGGGCGCGGTGGTCAACACCGAGATCCTGCAACGCCTGATGACCGCGCAGGGCCTGGGCACGCTGGGCCGGATCGACGTGACGACCCTCGATCCGCCCGCGCTGTCCCAGCCGCAGTACAAGGCCGAACTCTCGGATGTGGCGAAGAACCTCGGCTCGCTTGCCGGGACCGTGGCCAAGGTCCTGAGGACCTTCGAGGCGCTGCAATACGCCGCCGGGGGGCTGTTGACCGCCAGCGGTGTCGGCACCGCCGCCCTGCCCGCGCTGGCCGCGGCGAACCGCTACACCGTGGCGGCGGCGAAGGCCGTCGAGAGTTTCCAGAAGGTCGTCGAGGCCGCAGGGTCGGTCATGGACGCCCTCGATATCGGCACGCTGGACTACACCACCTTCCAGGACCCGCTCGTCACCAACTGGGACGGCGTGGCCTTTGCCGCCAACTACTTCCAGACCGCCACCGACACCGGAGGGGGAGACGGCGGAAAGAGTTCCTTCTCGTCCCTCGGTGCTGCCCTCGCGACGTCGGATGTCAACATCGACCTCAAGGGGCGTCCGGGCTTCTTCGAGGACGACGATGTCCTGGGCTACGGGGTGAACACGCTCAGCGAACGCACCGTGGCCTGGTACATGGGCACCATCGATCCCAACGCCGAAAGCTTCCCGATGAACCGGGATACCGAGAGGTTCTTCCGGTCGGCGGCGGACCGGTTCGCCCAGACCAACAACAGCTTCCTTCTCCGCCAGGGCAAGATCGCGCGCTATTACAACGAACCCCGCGAGGCCCGGGTGGCGACCCTCCTGTTCGGAGGCGGCGCCTACGACACCTCGCGGCGCAGCGCCTGGTATGCGGCGCGCAACGAGGAGAACCCGGACGATTTCGCGCCGACCGACACCGAGGGCTGGCAGGACGCGATCTGGGAAGGCGTCGGGACGGGCTGGTACTACACCGCCAGTGGCGGCGGAACCGACCGGGCGGCGACGCTCCCGAAGGCCGACCGCAGCGGCGCTGCACCGGGGACGGACAACCGCCACCCCGACGACAAGGAGGACCGCCCCGCGATCCCCGACATCTTCAACGGAGATTTCGAAAGCACCTTCCGCCCCTTCCTCGGCCGCGTGCCGGTGCCGCTTCAGAGTTTCTGGGAAGTGGGGGGCTGGTCGCTCCAGGGCGGCGGGATCATCACCGACACCTCGGACATGACCGGGGTGCCCGAGGTCAGCGCCTTCGCCACCAGCTTCATGAGCCTGCCCTTCGCGCCGGGCTCCGGCCTCGGCTGGGAGATCGACGTCGACGGCCTCGCCGCGCTGGCCCGGCAGGCCGCGTCCGATGCCTTCGACGCGACGGTGGAGGAGATCAGCGAATTCATCGGGGTCATCGTCACCGCGGTGCTGGACCCGGAGGCCCTCGCCGATGTCTTCGACAGCGACAAGGACGTCTTCACCAACGTCACGGCCTTCTTCGACTGGCTGAAGCAGCGCCAGGATCCGCTCGGCAATATCGACGCGGCGATCAACGAGACCTACCGCGAACCGCTGAAGGCGCTGCACGAGATCATGTCGCTCTTCCAGCCCGACAAGCAGGGCCGGCTGCAGATCGTGCTGAACGACGACACCGACATCTCCACGGCGCTGGATCTGTTCAAGAAGCTGTTGCCGTCGAAGACCGACGTCATCCAGTTCCTGCAGGAACACCTGCTCGACTATCACTTCGTGCTCGATGCCGGCCACGCGCTGATGCACAACACCATGTATTTCCCCGACGCCGATGCCGAGATGGTGTCGCTGGACCTCGCCTGGAACGCCGTCTCGACCAACCGCCTGCGGGTGTTCATCGAGCAGGACGGCCGGATGCACGAACTCGCCACGCCGACGCCCGACGCGGTGCTGGCGGTGAAGGACGGGTTCACCTCGCTCAGCCCGCTGCCGCCGAGCACCATCCGCGTGGGCTTCGACATTCCCGCTGCCCTGCAGGGCAAGGTGGGCCGGCTGATCGTCATGAACGACGCGGGCGAAGGCGGCGGCGCCAAGATGCTGGTGGACAACATCTCCTTCGACGCGGGCTATATCATCGAGGACAGCTACCGGAACCGCTCGGACCTGCGGATCCTGTTCAACGACGCGGGGGAGAAGACCCCCGACCCGGACAACCTCATGGCGCCCTTCCTGACGGCTTCGAGCACCGTCAATGGCCAGGACCGCCACGAGCTGACCTTCAGGAACACGATGAGCCGGCCCATCGACATCCGCGTCGCGGTGCCCGCGGGGCTGTTCCTGTCGATCGAGGACGAGGGCGGCTGGACCTATGAGGGCGACGACAGCGGGGGCAGATTCAACGACGGCGACGCGCGCGGCAGCTACAGCCTGAGCCTCGTGCCCGGGGGGGAGGCGACGCTGATCCTGCGCGCCGCGGTGGACCCGGACTGGCTGGCCGACAACCGCGGCAACGCGGCCATGCTGCTGTCGTCGCTGCTGACCATCGAGGTGGACCAGATCCTCGAGGGCGACGACAGGCGCACCACCACCCACGAGGCGGAGCTGTTCTACGTGCTCGACATGGGCGACGACAGCTCCACCGACGGGATCTTCCGCGTCCGGGGCACCGTCGTGGGCCAGGAACGGGCGTTCGAGATCGTGCAGAGGGGCGACCTGGCCGACGATGACCGGCTGAAGCTGCTGATGCCCGAGGAAGCGACCTGGTTCGAGGTGGACGACAGCACCCTCACGGTCTCCCCCTCGGGCGACATCGGGACCGTCAGCTTCTTCGGCGGGGTCGAGGACGGGCTGAAGCTCCGGGACATCCAGAACGCGCGCCTGACGTTCGAATGGGACGGCGCCGCCCTCGGCGAGGTGGAACTGGAGGCGCTGGGCACGGCACCGCGCCGCTTCGGTCTCGACAAGCCCCAGCTGGTCGAGAAGCTGAGGGAACAGCTCGTGCTGCTGCGCCTCGCGGAACAGGCGGTGGGACAGGAGATCAACGGACGGGATTCCCAGGCGTTTCAGCGGATCCTGTTCACCGACCGGCTCGACGATCTCGTCGAGCAGATGGAGAGGGAGGTCCGGGCGGCGCTGGATACGGGGTTCGGGCTGACGAACGTGGGGCTGGGGCGCAGTCTGCAGCTGTCGCAGGACCACGAGGAGTCGCCTGCCATCGACTACCTCACGCGCCCCTACCTCGTGGCGCGACCGGAGGTTCCGGGGCCGGACGGCAAATGGCGGCTGGTGTCCGAGTGGGTCACCATCAACCGCGGCAAGGAACTGAAGATCAAGGAGACGACCGAAACCGTGACGCGCGTGTTCGACCTCGTCAGCCTCACGCCGCGCGATGTCCCGGTCACCGTCGAGCCCCAGCGGGAAGAGTTCGAGATCAACTGGCGGACCACGGAGGTCGAGCTGCTGCGGATTCCGGGCGAGATCATCCGGATCGCCGGAACGCCCGGCCGGTTCGAGACGACCTCGCGGCTGGTCGAGGAGGCCGGATACAAGATCGACGGCTATCTGACGGCCTCCAAGGCATCCCGCGACCGGGCGCAGGAGGTGCTGGAGAAGTTCGGCGACATCCTCGCCCCGCTGTTGTCCGGGCTCGCCCCCGGGGACCAGCAGGACAAGGACCTGATCGCGGCTCTCGGCACCGATGTGGTCAGCATCTTCGAGACGTTGCAGCGCATCTCGGGCCGGACGGACGTGCTGCTGACGCCGGGCGACGGCAGCACCTCGGTCTTCGACAAGACCATGCGCAAGCTCGGCACCGGGACGACAGCCAGCGCCAGCGCCGACATCAGCTTCGAGTTTCTCCTCGACAGCCCGATCACCGACGAGGACGAAGGCAAGGCCCTCGCCATGCGGGACAGTTTCAAGGGGCTGAAGTCCGGTCTCGAAGGCGAGGTGTCGAGCCTCGAAAGCCGGATCGAGGCGTTTCTGTCGGGCCCGCTTGGTGCCGGCATCGATCCCGCGACCCGGGATGCCCTGTTGCGGGAACTCGCGGCGCTGTCCGGGGAGAGCGGGGCGCTGACCGAGGGGCTCGACCTCGCCGGGTCGGAGATCGTGGGGCTGTTCGGCGCTCTGCGGGGGAAAGGGGCCTTGCTGGCCGCAACCCTCGAAGACGTGGTGGCAGAGGCCGACACGGTCCTTGGCCAGCTCGCAACCCTGCGCGGCGCGCTGGAAGGGGCGAGGGTGAGCGGCGCGGGCTGGCATGCCGGCGTTCTTGCGGCGAACACGGGGGAGCGGGGCGCCGCGGTCGAGACCTCCCGCGCCGCTCTGGACAGCCAGGTGTCGGCCCTGATCGCCGCCGAGGACAGCGTCCGCACGAGCCTGACGGAGCTGCGCGCGGCGCTTTCGGCGGCGGCGACCGCGGCGGACGGCGATCTCGCCGCGCTCGAACCACTGGCCGAGCGCCTCTCGGCGGATGTCGCCGCCCTCGCCGCGCTGGGGGCGGAGTTCACCGCCTTCAACCCGCTCGACCTCGCCTCCGGCGAGGAGGAGGCCTGGGCCGATTTCGCCAGCCAGCTGCGCGGCCTGCTGCCCGCGGACCTGCTGGCGGAGATGCAGGACGGCGCGGGCTTCTTCGACCGCACCGGGCTCGATGCGGTGGCCGAAGCCCTCACGGACGAGGCCCTGCCGACCACGGTCGCGGCGGCGCAGCGTTCGCTCGAGGCCTTCAACAGCGAGCTTTCGGCCCTGCCGGACCTTTTCGAGAGCCTCGCAGCGCTTGCCGATGCCGCGGAGGCCGTCGGGCGCGGCGATGCCGGCACGACCCTCGCCGCCGAGCTGATCGCGGAGGCCCGGTCACGCCTTCCCGGCGCGCAGTCGGAACTGGACGAGGCCGGGCTGCGGTTTTCCCTGCTCGCCGACCAGCTGGAGCGGATGGCCAAGGGCGCGACCCAGCACCTCGACGGCATCCCCACCCCGGGCGAGGTGGTGGCCCACCACCAGAACCGCTTCGACGCGATCGAGGACAAGCTCGACGAGCTGTCCGGCGAGGTCCTGACGGAGGCCGTCGCCCTTCTGGAACTGCTGATGGCCGAAGCCGACACGGGGGCGATCAATCCCGATACCCGGGAGGCGGCGCGGCGCGCGGCGGAGCTGGTGCTGCTCAAGCTCAACGAGCTGATCCTCGACTGGAAATACGTCAAGGAGAAAGAGGTGAAGGGCCGCCAGTTCTGGGAGACCTCGACGGAGTACATCCCCGGCACTCCCGACCAGACCGTCGAGCTTCCGCCGATCGACATCCTGATCTCGCAGCGCGAAGTGGAGATCGACACGACGATCCTCCCGCCGCTGGAGGAGACGCTCCGGGACTGGATCACCACGATCGAGCAGATCGAGATCGAGGTCGAGATCCCGCAGATCGACATCGAGCTGGTGGACAAGGGCAGTTTCGATGTCCGCCTGTTCGGCATCCTGACCACGACCACCGGCCTCAAGGCCGACATCGACCGCCTGCGCGGGATCGTGCGCGAGGACACGCTCCTGTCCGAGGGGTTCCTCGGGCTGGGCTACTTCGATTTCGCGCCCGTCACCGCCACCAGCGGCACCGACGACAGATGGTGGATCGTCTCCCGGGACGAGGGTCTCGACATCATGGACCGCCTGCGGGACGAGGCGGCGAAGGAGAAGCTGACCGAGGCGCAGAAGCTGTTCCTGCTCGACCCTCTGTTCGACCAGCGGCGCCGGAGCGATCCCATCGTGCTCGACCTGCAGGGCATCATGACAGAGGCCCTGATCCGGTACCGGGCGGAGATCGAGGCGGACCCCGACTCCGCCAGCCCCGAGATCCTCGACCGGCACCTGGCCGGGATGCTGGCCTGGACCTATGCCCACGAGGTCGCCCACACCCTCGGCCTGCCCGACCTCTACCCCGAGGCGCGCGTGGACGGGGAGGCCTATGGCTCGGCCAACCTGATGAACGAGCGGGGAAATTTCGACACCGACGCGCTGATCGAGGCGGTGATGCATCTGGCCTATGACGTCGCCAAGACGCCGGATGCCGACACGGTCGACAGGATCGTCGAGATGATGGCGGCCGACCTCGTGGTCGAGGCCACCATCGACGGCACGCGGCTGGCGCCGGGCGACGTGCGGCGCGACTATCTCTTCGCGCCGTCGCGGCTGAGCAGTCTGCAGCCCTTCGGCTGGCTGACGGCCGGGGAGGTGGACGAGGCCGACGGCCGGTTCACCCTCACGGAATCCGCGGGCGTCGTGACCGGGATGCAGCGGACGTTCATCGTGCCGGACGCCCCGATCCGGCAGCTGGAGATCGACCTGCGCCACGTTCTGAACGTGAGCGACAGGGCCCCGCCCGATGCCTTCGAGATCGCGCTTCTGGACGAGGCCGGAAATTCCATCGTCGGGCTGACCGGTCTGACCCTGACGGATGCGGCGGTGAACCTGCAGGGCACCGGCAGCGTCTACGCCGCCGCAGGGGCAACGGTTTCGCCGCCGCGGACGGAGGACGGGTTCACCACCCGCCGGGTGACCATAGACCTCACCGGCGTGCCCCCGGGCACGCGCTTTGCGCTGCATCTCGACCTGCTGGGCTTCGGCGCCATCGACTCCCGGGTGATCGTCGACCGGCTGGAGCTCGTGACGGCGGAGGTTCCGGCCAATGCGCCGGTGGCCGAGGACGTGATCCTCGAGCTCGACGAGAACACCAGCGTGCTGATCGACCTCACCGACCGCGTCTCCGATATCGACGGCGATCCCGTCACCATCGAGATCGTCACGCCTCCGTCGCGGGGCAGCCTCGAGCCCGTCTCCGACGGCATCTGGCGCTATACCCCGGAGGCGGAGTTCGTCGGGCGCGACGAGCTGGTCTACCGGGGCAGCGACGGCACCCTCACCGGAGCGCCGGCGCGGGTCACGCTGATCGTCGGGGAGGTGAACCTGCCGCCGCGGATCACCGTGGCGCCGACCCGCGTGGTGGCGGAGGGCGCGGTGCTGGAGATCCTCCCCGAGGGTGTCGATCCCGACGGCGCCGATCCGGTCTGGTCCCTGCAGCAGGCCCCCGCGGGGGCGGTGATCGATCCGGCCACGGGACGGATCAACTGGGTCGCCTCCGATGGGCCCGGCAGCGCGGTCTTCCTCCTGCGGCTGACGGACCGTGGCGGGGCGGAGGCCGTCGCCCGGGTGGACGTGACGATCACGGACGTGGCCCCGGTGGTGACGCTTGCGCTGCGCGGCGCGCCGCTGGTCGGCGACACCCTCACGCTGGACATCGGCTATGTCGATCCGGGACCGGAGACCATGGCGAGCGCCGTCATCGACTGGGGCGACGGGCAGCAGGACAGCTTCGCCTCCGCCATCGACGGCGGCACCCACCGCTACCAGCAGCCGGGCACCTACCGGATCACCGTCCGGACCGTGGGAACCGACGGGGTGGAGACCGAGGCCACGACGGACATCGAGGTCCGCCAGCCGGTCCTGACGGTCACTTCCGTCACGCCCACGAGTTCGGGGGTGCAGGTCCGGTTCAACCGACCCGTGGAGACCGACCTGCCCAATGCCTGGGACCTGCCGGGGAACCCGGCAGACATCCGGCTGGACCGCACCGACGGATCGGGCTTCGTGCGCGGCTCGCTCGTGTTCGACCGGGACGGACAGGGCTTCACCTTCGTCGCCACGCGGGGTGGCCTGCCGCCGGCGGGCTACCGGTTGACGCTGCTGGCCGGGAACGGCTGGCGCTCGGGCGCGGCGGAACTCGACGGGAATGCCGATGGCACGCCGGGCGATGACTTCACCACCACCTTCACCGTTCCGGATCGAAACCCGCGGGTGCAGGTGTCGCCCGGGCTGGGTACCGACGGCACCTGGAGCGGGGCCGGCGGCGACGGTCTGCGACTGTCGCTCGAGCAGTCGGGCGGGCTCCGGTCCATGGTGCTGGAGATCGATCCGGGGGACGCGCCGGTGACGCTCGAGGGGGTCATTGCGGACCTGCCCGGCGTTTCCGTGACGCGGACCGATCCCGCCCCCGGCGGGGTGATCCGGGTGCGCCTCCTGTTCGAGAGCCCGCCGCCGCCCGGGCCGCTCGACCTCGGCGTCATCGCGGTGCGATGGACCGGTGACCCGGCCTACGGGGAGGCCCATGCGACTCTGTCGATCCGGCCTGTCGAGATGAACGACGCACCGGTGGAGACTCCGCCGGCGCAGGTGCTGCTCGTCGGCGCAAAGGCGGGCGATGCGGACCGGGACGGCACGGTAAGCGAGAGCGACTTGGCCCTGCTCCGGAGCCTGCCGCCCGAGGAAGGGCTGGCGGACTGGCAGCTCCTCGACCCGCAGTTGTTGCTGTTGGCGGATAGCGGCGGCGGCAATCCGGTCCCGCCCGATCCCATCGGTCCGACCCCGCCCGGTCCACCCGATCCCGTCCCGCCCGTGCCGCCCGATCCCGTTCCTCCCGGTCCGCCCCCGCCCGGTCCGGTCCCGCCCGGTCCGGTCCCGCCCGTGCCGCCCGGTCCCGTTCCGCCCGGTCCGCCCGGTCCGCCGCGACCCGTGGCGCCGCCGGACCAAACCGATCCCTCCGATCGCGGTGGCGGCGCGGGACCTGCACCAGTGCGTCCTGTCCCACCGCCTGACGGCAGCACCGGCGGACCGACCGCGCCCGTGCCGGTGTCCGGTCCCACAACACCGGGCCTCGGCGCGCCTGTGCCGGGCTTGCCTCCGGTGGGCGAGACCCCGGACCCGGGCACACCGGCCCAGGAGCCACCCGACTCCGGCAACCGGGACCCCGCGCCGCCGGAGCCTCGGGACGAGGTGCCGTTGGCTTTGCTGGCGCTGGACCCGATGGACAGCGCGCCCTTCCTGTCGCCCCCGGTGTCGCTGGCAGAGGCCTTCAGCGCGCTTGAAAGCCTGGTCTGGGAACGCAGCCCGGGACGCTACGGCAGCATCATCGACGTCTGCTTCGCCCCCGACAGCCCGACACCGCAAGAGATCCTCGCGCTCTATGCAGCCAGTCTCGGGGATCTGACGCCCGGACCCGGGGCCACCGCCCGAGTCGCCGATCCGGAGGCCGCGGACCCGGAGGAGACCCCGACAGAGGCGACCCCGACCGAAACCGACACCTCCGATGCGGCTCCGGAGTCCGGCGACACCTCCGCCGCGCTTGCGCCGGCGGAGGCCGCGATCCGGGCGACGGGCTTCGGCCAGATGCCGCCCGCGGCCGTCCTGATCGCGGCGGCCCATGCCTTTGCGCCGAGGGTGGCGACCGGTCAGGGGCCGAGGCAGGACCGGGCAAAGCCGCGCAGGGGGGCCCCGACGTGACAGGCCCGGCCCTGGCACCCGCGTCCCCGCGATGGTGATCGCCGCCGGGCAGCAGGCCTTCGGGCCGGGCATGACAGACGCGGGCGCGGGCACGGGCGCAGACGCCTTTGCCGAAGGCGACTGGCAGACATTTCTCATGCCCGGTTCCAGCGCGGAGTTCCTCGCCGGCTGGCTGGCGCTTGCCGGGCCGCAGGTGTCGAACGCGCGATCGGGCGTGCTGTTCCTGCGCGGCGGCGGCGGCGGGCTGGGTGCTGCCGCCCGCTGGGCACCGGCAGGGGTCCTGAGCGACGAGATGCAGGAGGCCTGCCGGACCGCCGCCGAAACGGCAGCCGGTCAGGGCACGCCCGCTGTCCACACCCTGTCCGAGGGGGCGGCGGTGGGCTACCCGCTGATCATGGAAGGGGCCGTTCAGGCCGTGCTGGCGCTGACTTTCCCGCGCCATCCGGGACCGGGCCTCAAGCGCACGATCCGGCAGATGCACTGGGCCAGCGGCTGGATCGAGGCGCAGCTGTGGCGCGGCCGCAGCGCGGTGGCGGAACACGCGGTCCGCACCGCCGACCGCGTGCTGCAGCTTCTGGCCAGCGCCGACAGCGATGCACGATTCGACGGCGCGGCGCTCGGGCTGGTGAACGCGATCCCCGAGATCACCGGCTTCGACAGCGCGGCCCTCGGCATGATGCGCGGGCGGCGGATGCGGCTTGCCGCCCTGTCCCGCACGGCGAGCTTCAAGCGCCGGGCCGACCATGTCGCGGAATTCGAGGCCGCGATGACGGAGGCCCACGACCAGTCGACGGCCATCTCCCTGCCCGACCCGCGGGACGGTCATGCCCCGGTGGATGCGGCGCACCGTCTGCTCCGGGACAGGACCGGATCGGCGGCGGTGGTCAGCGTGCCGCTGCAGGTCCGGGGCCGGCCGGTGGGGGCGCTGACCCTGCTGCGGCGGCAGGACGAAGACGGGGCCGGCGTGGCGGTGAGCGCCGACACGCTCTCGGGCCTGATCCTCGCCGCCGCCGCGGTGGCGCCGGTGCTGAAGCTCAAGCACGACGAACGGCGCTGGCTCTCGGGCCGGGGGCGGGACCTGCTGGGGCGGGCGGTCACCGCCATGCTGGGCCGGCGCCCGGCGCTGAGCCTGCTGGCGATCGCGCTCGCCGCGGCGCTGATCCTGCCCGCCTTCGTGACCGCCCCGCTCCGGGTGCGGGCCGACGCGGTGTTGCAGGGCGCAGAGCAGCGGGCGGCGGTGGCGCCGGTGGCGGGGCTCCTGGCAGAGAGCGCGGTCTCTGCCGGCGACACCGTGGCCCGGGGCGCGCTGCTGGCCCGGCTCGACGACCGCGATCTGCGCCTCGAGCGGGCGGAAGCCGCGGCCCGGCTGGCGCGGACGCTGCAGGCCAGCCGCGACGCGCTGGCGGAGGGCGACCGCGCCGCCGCCGCCCGCGCCGCCGCGGAGCTGCGCGAGGCCGAAGCGGCGCTGGAGCTCGTGGCGTCGCGGATGGCACGGCTGGAGGTGCGTGCGCCCATCGACGGGATCGTGATCTCGGGCGACCTCTCGCAGCGCCTCGGCGCCCCGGTGGACCAGGGCGAGGTGCTGTTCGAGATCGCCGAACTCGACGAATTCCGCGCCATGATCGACGTCAGCGAGTTCGACCTCGCCCTGGTCGCCCCGGGGCAGACCGGCACGCTGGTGCTCAACGGCCTGCCCGGCCGGCCCGCCGCCTTCACCGTGGCCGCCATCGCCTCTGTCTCCAGCCCGGAAGGCGGCGAGAACCGGTTCCGGGTGGAGGCCGATGTCACCCTTGCCTCCGAGGTTCTGCGGCCCGGCATGGCGGGGATCGCGAAGATCGAGACGGGCGAGGCCCGGCTCTGGCACATCATCGGCCGCGGCACGGTCCAGAGGCTGCGGATGGTCCTGTGGCGGGTGCTGCCATGAGCGGTTTCGAAAGCCCGGACTGGTACCGCGTGGCCGAGGCCCGGCTGCGCCTGCGCCGCGACCTGACCGTAAGGCCGCACCTCTATCTGGGCGAGACCTGGTATGTCCTGAGCGATGCCACCTCGGGCAAGGTCCACCGCGTCACGGCGGCAGGCTACCGCATCCTGGGCCGGATGAACGGCAGCCGCAGCCTTGGCGAAATCTGGGCGCAGGCCGTGGCCGAGCAGGGAGAGGCGGCGCCGTCGCAGAAGGCCGTCATCGACCTTCTGACCCGGATGCACGGCGCGGACCTGCTCGACGGTCCGGACCGGCCGCTGCTCGCCGATCTGCTGGAACGGCGGGACAAGGACCGGGCCCAGACCTGGAAGAAGCTGGTGATGAACCCGCTCTCGATCACCGTCCCGCTGATCGACCCCGACCGGGCCCTGCGGCACCTGAGCCGGGCGATGGCGGTCTTGCCACGGTCGGTCTGGTGGATGCTCTGGCTGGCGCTGGTCGTGCCGGCGCTGGTGCTGCTGCCGGCCCAGTGGGGCGCCCTGACCGAGCGGGGGATCGAGGGCCTGCTCGATCTGGAGAACCTGCTGCTGATCGCGCTGATCTACCCGGTGGTGAAGGCGATCCACGAGATCGGCCATGGCGTCGCCATCCGCTCCCGGGGCGGGGAGGTCCACGAGATGGGCCTGATGTTCATCGCCTTCCTGCCGATTCCCTATGTGGAGGCGAGCGCCGCGATCGGCTTTCCGTCGAAATGGGCCCGCGCCGGCGTCGCGGCCGCCGGGGTCGTCGTGGAACTGGCCATCGCGGCCATCGCCTTCTACGTCTGGCTGGCCGCGGAGCCCGGCATGGTGCGCAGCATCGCCTACAACACCATGGTCATCGCGGGCGTCTCGACCGTCCTCGTCAACGGCAATCCCCTGCTGAAGTTCGACGGCTACCACGCCCTTGCCGACGTGATCGAGATCCCCAACCTCGGCAAGCGCGGGACCGGGTGGTGGGGGGAGTTCCTGCGCACGAGGGTTCTGGGCACGCGGGAGCGCGACCGCCTGCCGCGCAGCACCTGGGAGCTGTGGTGGTTCGCGCTCTATCCGCCCGCGGCCTTCGCCTACCGGGTCTTCATCACCTTCACCATCGCGCTGATGGTGGCCACGACCTACCGCGCGCTCGGTGTCGTGCTGGCGATCTGGTCGGTGTCGCTCTCGCTGATCTGGCCCGCGGTCAAGGTGGCCCACCAGGCGGTCACGGACCCGCGTATAGAGGAGGCAGGGGCCCGGGCCCGGTTCGGCGCGCTCGCCGGGGGTGCCGTGGTCGCGCTGCTGCTGCTGGTGCCGGTGCCGCACCGCACCGTGGCACAGGGGGTGGTCTGGCTGCCCGAGGAGGCCTTTCTGCGCGCCGGAAGCGCCGGGGTCGTGCGGGAGGTGACCGCCGGACACGGCGACCGCCTCGCCCCCGGCGCGGCGGTGCTGCGGCTCGAGAACCCGGATCTCGTGCTTGCCGTGGCCCGGGCCGAGGCGCGGCTGGCACGGGTGCGGGCCGAGGTCGCCGCGCTCGAGGTGTCTGACCGGTCGAGGGCCGAGGCCGCGCGCGGCGACGTGACCGCCGCCGCCGCCGCCCTCGAGGAGTCCACGGCGCGGGCCGGCGCGCTCTCCGTCGTCACCGAAGCGGCCGGGCGGCTGGATCTGCCCGAGGGCGACGATCTCGAAGGCCGCTTCCTGCGGGAGGGGGCGCTCGTGGGCCACATCCTCCCCGAACAGCCGCCGACGATCCGGGTGGCGCTCGACCCGCGGACAGCCCCCCTCGTCCGGGACCGGCTGCGCGGCGCCGAGGTACGCTTTGCCCACAGCCGCGAGACGGTCCATCGCGCCACGGTGCTGCGGGCGGTGCCGGGGGGCGACCGGCGCCTGATCTCGCCGGTCCTGACCCTGGAGGGCGGAGGCCCCTTCGCGACCACCACCGACGGCGACGGCGCGCAGGTGACGACGGAACGGCTCTTTGCCGTGGAGCTGGGCCTCGACGCGCCCCCGGCGGAGGCGCTGCCCTATGGCCTGCGCGCCTATGTGCGCTTCGAGTTCCCGCCGGAGCCGATCCTCTGGCAGGCGGGGCGCAGCCTGCGGCACCTGTTCCTGAGCGCCTTCGATGTCTGAGGAGCGGCCCTGGGTCGTCACCGACCGGGCCGACACGGTGGTGCCCGAACGCCGTCCGAAACCGCGCAAGCGGGCGGACGAATGGGTCCTGCGGGCGCTCATCCGGCTCACGCCCTCGTCGGGCAGGCCCGGTCGCGGGGATCGGCGCGACATGCGGGCGGTGCTGCGCAAGGGGCGGCGGATGACCGCGATGGGAGAGGCGGAGCTGGTCTCCCTGGTCGCGGCCCAGCGCCCCTCCCTGCTGCGGGACGGGTTCCGGGGCCCGCCGCTCCACATCGTTCTCGCGGGCATCCGCGAGATGACCCGTCGCAAGCTGGGACTGCGGCACCACCCGGTGCAGATCCTCGGCGGCCTCGGGCTGTTGCGGGGACGGATCGTGGAGATGGCCACCGGCGAGGGCAAGACGCTGACCACGCTCCTGCCCGCGATCACGGCCGCGCTGGCGGGCCTGCCGGTCCATGTGGTCACGGTGAACGGCTATCTCGCCCGGCGCGACGGAGAGACCCTCAGACCGGTGATCGAGGCCTTCGGCCTGTCGACGGCCATCGTCACCGAGGAAGTGGACCATTCTGCCCGACCCGCCCTCTACCGGGCAGACGTCGTCTTCACCACCAACAAGGACATCGCCTTCGACTATCTGCGGGACCGGATCGCCCTCGCCCGGCAGCCTTCGGCCCTCGCCGCGCTGTCGCATCTGACCCTTGCCGCACGGGACCGCATGCCGGGCGGCGCCCTGTCGAGGGGGCTGGGGTTCGCCATCGTGGACGAACTCGACTCGATCCTGATCGACGAGAGCCAGACGCCGCTGATCATCACCCGCGAGGCGGCCCGGGACGGCGAGGCCGGGATGGAAGAGCAGATGCTCGCCCGCGCCGCGTCCCTGCGGGAGGGGGAGCATTACCGCCTCGACCGGCGGAAGCGGACGGTGACCCTGCTGCCCGCGGGCGACGCCGTGGCGGCCTCCATGGCGCCCCCGACCCCGGCGCTCACCCCGCTAGAGGCGCGGCGCGAGGCGCTGGGCCGGGCGCTGTCGGCGCTGCATCTGCATATCCGCGACGAGCATTACATCCTGACCGACGACGGCATCGCCATCGTCGACGAGTTCACCGGCCGGGTCATGGCCGACCGGCAATGGCAGCGCGGTCTGCACCAGATGATCGAGACCAAGGAGCGGGTGGCGACCTCCGCCCCCCGGGAGACCCTGGCGGAGATCACCTACCAGACGTTCTTTTCCCGCTACCTGCTGTTCGCCGGGATGACCGGCACCGCGCGGGAGGCGGCGCGGGAATTGCGCCTGCGCTATGGCAGCCGGGTCCTGCGGGTGCCCCCGAACCGCCGGTCCCGCCGCAGGGACCTTGCGCCGAGGCTCTACCGGACCGAGGCCGCCAAGTGGCGCGCCGTGGTCGGCGAAGCGGAGCGGATGCGCCTTCGCGGGCGGCCGGTGCTGATCGGCACGCGGTCCGTGGAAGCCTCGGAGACCGTGGCCGCGGCGCTCCATGAGGCGGGCATCACGGCCATGGTGCTCAATGCCCGGCAGGATGCGGAGGAGGCCGCGATCATCGCCGCGGCGGGGTTCCCCGGCGTGGTCACGGTGGCGACGAACATGGCCGGGCGGGGCACCGACATCAAGGTGGACCCGGAGGCCCTCGCCTGCGGCGGCCTTCATGTGATCCTGACGGAGGTCCATGGCTCCGCCCGGATCGACCGGCAGCTGCTGGGGCGCACCGCCCGGCAGGGACAGAGGGGCTCCACCCGGGCGATCCTGTCGCTGGAGGACGCGATCTTCGCCGATACCGTGCCGCGCCGGGTGCGCCGGGCGCGGCGACAGGGGATGCTCTGGCCCGGGCCCCTGCCATTCTGGATCACCGGCGGGCTGGTCCGCGCGGCACAGGCGAGAAAAGAGGCCGCGGCCCGTGCGCGGAGGGACCGCACGACCCGCCATGCCGAACGGCTGGAGAAGGGCCTCGGCTTCCGGCCCGACAACATCTGACGGCGCGAGCGCGCCCGGGCTGCGCCCGACCGACGCGATGACGCCGCAACGTTCGGCCTGGCCGGACGGGGACTCCCTCCGTCCCGGGCCTGTCCGCCCACGCCCAAGGCCGTCGCATCCGTGACCGGAAATCGGGCGGCCCGGCGGCCCGAGGGGCCGCATGGGACGCCACTCGCATCCCGGCCCTGCGACCGCTGCGTTTTTGCGATAGGGTGACACCGAAGCGCTGCACATCCCGCAGCGTGCAAACCGGCGGGGGACGTCTTGCGGCATCTGCGCATACTTCAGTTCATCGACATCGTCGCCCGGGCGGGCTCGATCCGGAAAGCGGCGGAGCAGCTGGCGCTGACCTCCTCGGCGCTGAACCGGCGCATCCAGGATTTCGAGGAGGAGCTGGGCACGCCGATCTTCGAGCGGCTGCCGCGGGGCGTGCGGCTCAATGCGGCCGGAGAGCTGATCCTGCGGCACGCGCGCACGCAGCTTGCGGATGTGGAGAAGGTGCGTTCGCAGATCGCGGACCTCGGCGGGCAGCGGCGGGGGCATATCTCGGTGGCCTGCAGCCAGGCCGTGGCCTATGATTTCCTCGCCACGCAGATCGCGGCCTATCGGGCCGAATTTCCCTCCGTCACCTTTTCCGTGGAGGTGGGCAGCCACGACGCCGCTCAGGCGGCGCTGGCGGATTTCACCGTGGATATCGTGCTGGTCTTCGAGCCGGTGATCCAGGCGGACCTTCAGGTCCTCTACGTGCTGGAGGAACCGCTCTATGCCGTGGCCGCGCGCGGCCATCCGGCGCTGGACAAGCCCGAGCCGCGGCTACGGGAGTGTCTGCGCCATCCCATCGCGCTCCTTCGGAAAAGCTACGGCGGGCGGCAGCTGCTGGAGACGGCGATCAGCCGAAAGGGGCTGCCGCTGAAGCCGGTGCTGGAGAGCAATTCCTTCGAACTGCTGCGCCGCTATGTGCTGCACGAAAGGGTCATCACGTTTCAGACCCGGATCGGCGCGCCCTTTGCGGAGAACGACGACCTGGTCTCGCGGCCTGTCGACATGCGCGATGTCGCGCCAGGTCGCCTTGTTCTTGGGCAGTTGCGCGGAAGAAGCCTGCCCGTCGCCTCGGCCAAGTTCGCCAACAGTCTCGCCCAGGCCCTCGATAACCTAAGAAAGACAACGGGCTGACAGGGAGCGCTGCGTTTTACGAAGCGCACATGACAGAAATGAGCGGCAGACATCAGCGGATTGGGCGTCACCCTCGGCTCGCACGGCGCCGACACGGACGCCGAAGTTCGCAAGCGGCGTCGCTCCCTTTCGGGAGCCGCCGGGCCACCAAGCAGAAAGGTCACCCCATGTTGCCGAAGTTCTTCGCACGTCTGTCCGTCATGCCGGCCCTGGTTCTGGGCGCGGTCATGGCCTCCTCGCCCGGCACAGCGGCCGCCGAGACGCTGATCCGGCTGGGCCATACGCTCAACCCGACCGACGCGCGCCACATGGGCGCGGAACGCTTTGCCGAGCTGGTGGCCGAGCGCAGCGGCGGCGAGATCACGGTCGAGGTCTATCCCTCCTCCCAGCTGGGCGGTCAGGCCGAGCTCTTCGAGGGGATGAACCTCGGGCTGGTGGAAATGAACATCGCCGGCAGCACGCATCTGGCGAATCTGGAGCCCGCCTTCGGCGTCTTCGATCTGCCGAGCCTCGCGCCCGATGCCGAATCGTTCATGGCGCTGCTCGACGGCGAGATCGGCCAGAGCCTGCTCGACATGCTGCCCGAGGTGGGTGTGCGCGGTCTGGCCTATTCGGAGGTCGGCTTCCGGCACATCTACACCAACACGCCGGTCGAAAGCTTCGAGGACCTTGCGGGCCTCGTGATCCGGGTGCCGGGCAACCCGGTCTACAACGATACGCTCGCCACCTTCGGCGCCAGCCCCACCTCGATGGCCCTGGGCGAGGTGTTCACCGCGCTTCAGCAGGGCGCCGTCGCCGGGGCGGAGAACCTGATCGGCTTCTACCGCAATTCCGGCCATTGGGAGGCCGCGCCCTATGTCGCGATGACCTACCATGCCGCCCTTCCGTCGGTCTGGATGATCTCCGAAAGCTTCTGGCAGGGGCTGTCGGCGGAGGATCAGGAGCTGATCGCCGCCGCCGCCACGGAAGCCGCGATGTACGAGCGCGAGGTCTCCTTCGAGATGGAGGCCGCGGCCCTCGAGGAACTGCCGGGAATGGGCGTGACCATCACCGAGGTCGATCTCGCGCCCTTCGCGGCGCTCGCGCCCGAGATTCACGCCCGCCACCGGGAGACGATCGGCGTGGAGCTGATGGACGCCGTCGCGGCGGCGATGAACTGAAGACCCGACAAGCAGGACGGCGGCACATGACCGACCCCGACACGACGACCGGGCAGAGCATGCCCGGGGCGCCCCGAACGGGTCTCGCCGCTGCCGTCCTGCGCCCTGCCACCCGCCTCGACGAGGGCCTCGCCCGCGCCGAGGCGGGGCTTGGCGCCCTTGTTCTCGTGGCGCTGATCGGGGTGCTGAGCTTGCAGGTGGCCAGCCGCCAGCTTCCGTTCTTCGTCATCACCTGGACGGAGGAAACCTCGCGGCTCCTGTTCGGCTGGCTGGCCTTTCTGGGCACGGCCTTTGCGTTCCAGCGGAACGCCCATATCTCCATCTCCCTCCTCGTCGACCGCGCGCCGCCGCGCCTGCGGACCGGGGCGGAGATGTTCGTGCGGGCGCTGATCGTGGGGTTCGCCGCGATCATGCTCTATTACGGTCTGCGCCTGTGCCTCTCGACGCGCATGGTCACGACCGTGCTGCGCCTGCCGATGTGGGTCGCCTATGCGGCGATCCCGGCGGGCGGCGCGCTGATGATCGTGCATGGCCTCGTGGCGATCCTGCGGCTGTCGGTGACGGGCTCGGCTGCGCGGGAGGCCGGGCGATGACGCTTGTTCTGGGCATGACGGTGCTGATGCTGGCGCTGCTGCTGGTGTCGGTGCCCGTGGCCTTTGCCGTGGGCGTGTCGGCCGTCGCCGCGCTGACGGCCATGGGCATCGACTGGCAACTGGTGCCGGCGCGGCTGTTCACCGGGGTGGACAGTTTCACGCTGCTGGCGATCCCGATGTATGTCGTGGCGGGCGGGCTGATGCTGAAGGTCGGCATCGCGGACAAGCTGATCAACCTGGCGCTGGCGGCCATCGGGCACCGGCGGGGGGGCCTCGGGAACACGGCGGTCATCAGTTCCGTGCTGTTCTCGGGCATCTCCGGCTCCACCAGTGCCGCGACGGCGGCGCTGGGGTCGATCCTGATCCCCTCGATGCACAGCCGCGGCTATTCGCGCGCCGATGCCACCGCGATCCTGTCGGGCGCGGCGGCTGCGGGCATCCTCGTGCCGCCGGCGATGTCGATGATCGTGTTCAGCGGTCTTGCGGGCAGCTCTGTCTCCGCGCTTTTCGCGGCGGGGTTCCTGCCCGCGCTCTGCTGTGCGGCGGCGATCATGGTCTATGTCCGCTGGCATGCGGGAAAGATCGGCGTGGCCCCCCTGCCCCGGCTGACGCGCGCCGAACGGCTGCGGGCCCTGAAGGAGGGCCTGCCAAGCATCGTGCTGCCGGTCATGGTCTTCGGCGGCATCTTCGGCGGCATCTTCACCGCGACCGAGGCCGGGGTCGTGGCGGTGCTTTACGCACTGTTCCTCGGTGGCGTCGTCTACCGGACGCTGTCGCTCAAGGATCTCTACGAGGTGCTGACGGCGGCGGTGGAGACCTGCGGCGTGGTGCTGATCATGGTGACGATCTCGGGCATCTTTTCCTGGGTGCTGACCGCGAACCAGGTGCCGCAGTTCCTTGTGGACACGATCGGCGGCTACGAGCTGTCGCAATTCCTGTTCCTGTTGTGCATCATCGTGATCTTCATCCTTCTGGGCATGATCATGGACGAGCTCGCCATCATGGTGATGCTCATTCCCATCGCCATGCCGCTTGTCACCGCGCTGGGCATCTCGCCCGTGCATTTCGGCGTGGTGATCATCGGCTGCGTGGGGATCGGGCTGTTTTCGCCGCCCGTGGCCTCGGCGTTGCTGGTCGCCTGTTCCGTGGGACAGGTGAAGATGGAGGACGTGGCGCGCCCGCTCGCGCCGCATCTGGTGATCATCACGGTGGTGGTGATCCTGCTGGCCGCCGTGCCGGGCTTCACGCTGTTCCTGCCCCGGCTTCTGGGGATGTCGGTGTGAGCTCCGCCTATGTCGATGCCGGGGTGCGGCTGGCGCCTTTGGGCCGGGGGCCGCTCGACGGGCTGCGGTTTGCGGTCAAGGACGTGTTCGACATCAAGGGACGGGTCGCGGGGGCGGGATGCCCGGCCTATGCGGTGCGTCGTGCGCCGGCGGAGCGGACCGCGCCGGTGATCCTGCGCCTGCTGGAGGCGGGGGCGGAGTTGCAGGGCGTCACGGTGACCGAGGAGCTGATGTTCGGGGTGCTGGGCCAGTCCGCCACGGGTCAGGCGCCGCCCAATCCGCGCGCGCCCGACCGGCTGCCGGGCGGCTCGTCGAGCGGGTCTGCCTCTGCGGTCGCGGCGGGGCTGTGCGATGTCGCGCTGGGGACGGATACCGGCGGGTCGGTGCGGGTTCCGGCCAGTTTCTGCGGGCTCTTCGGCCTGCGCACGGGCTGGGGCCGACTGCCCGCCACGGGCGTGGTGCCGCTGGCGCCGCGCTTCGACACGGTGGGCTGGGTCGCGCGGGATGCGGGCGTCTTCGCGGCGGTCACCGACGTGCTTTTGCCCGAGCCCGTGGCGGAGCGGCGGCAGGCGACACGCCTGTGGGTTCCGGCGGAGGGGCTGGACGGGCTGGAGCCGTCGCTGGCGCGCCTGTTGCTGGAGACGGCGGAGGACACCGGCCTGCCCGTCGACAGGCGACCCATCGGAATCGCGCGGCCGGACTGGGGACGGGCCTACAAGACCCTTCAGGGGCTGGCGAGCTGGGCGGTGCATGGGGCGTGGATTCGCGCCGAGCGCCCGGATCTCGGCCCCATCGCGCGCCGCCGGTTCGAGGCGGCGGCAGCGGTGGACCCGGACGATGGCCCCGGCGCGGAGGCGGTGATCCACGCGCTGTCGGAGGCCGTGCTGCCCGCGCTGGATGCGGGTGCGGTCCTCGTGATGCCCACGACCCCCTGCGCCGCACCCCGGCGCGACGCCGCGCCCGAGGCGCTGGAACCGGTGCGGGCGGCGATCCTCGAGCGGACGGCGCTGGCCGGGCTGCTGGGGCTGGCCGAGGTGAGCCTGCCGGGGCTATGGCACGACGGCGCGCCGCTGGGCCTGTCGCTGATCGGCCACGGCTGGGACGAACGCAGGCTGGTGCGCATGGCCTGCGCGCTGGCGCCCTCCCTTGGCCGGGAGCGGGTTGCGGAGTGAGGGGCCGACCCCTTTGGGGCCGGCCGGGGAAGAGCACGCGAACACACACACAGAACAAGGACCACGACATGACCGATCTCGTCATCACCGCGGGAGACTTCCGCTTCGACGCCCGGCTGGAGGAGGAGGCCGCGCCGCAGACCTGCGCGGCCTTCCGTAGGGTCATGCCCTTCAAGGGCCAGATCGTGCATGTCCGCTGGTCGGGCGAAGGCGTCTGGGTGCCTCTGGGCGACACCGATTTCGGGGTGGGTTACGAGAACCACACCTCCTATCCCGCGCCGGGTCAGATCATCCTTTATCCGGGCGGCATCAGCGAGACGGAGATCCTGCTGGCCTATGGCGGGATTTCCTTCGCCTCGAAGATGGGCCAGCTTGCCGGCAACCATTTCATCACGCTGACATCCGGGCTCGACACCCTGATGACGCTGGGCAATTCCGTGCTGTGGAAGGGCGCCCACGACATCCGGTTCGAATTCGTCTGAGGAGGCTGGGATGACTCTGGACCTTGTCCTGCGCCATGGGCGCATCGTGACGGAGACGCGGATCTTCGAGGGCGCGGTGGGTGTCCGCGACGGCCGTATCGCGGTGATCGGCGCGGATGCCGACGTGCCCGAGGGCCGGCAGGAGATCGACCTGGCGGGGCGGCATCTGCTGCCCGGCTGCATCGACGTGCATGTGCATTTCCGCGAGCCCGGAATGACCCACAAGGAGGATTTCGGCACCGGCACGGCGGCGGCGGCGGCGGGGGGTGTCACCACGGTCTTCGACATGCCCAACACCAGCCCGCCCACCGACAGCGCGCAGCGGTTGCGGGAGAAACAGGCGCTCGCGGAGGAAAAGGCGCTCGTGGATTTCGGCCTTTATGGTCTGCTCGGGGAGCATAACCTCACCGAACTGCCCGCCATGGCCGTGGCCGGGATGATCGGCACGAAGCTGTTTCTGGGCAATACCACCGGCGACAACCCCTGCCCCTCCGATGGCGCGGTGCTGGAGGGGTTCGAGATCCTCGCCCGGCTCGGGCTCAGATGTTCGATCCATGCGGAGAATTCGCCGATCCTGTTCTGGCGGCAGAACCGGATGAAGGCGGCGGGGCGCGTTGATCCGCTGGCGCATCTGGCGGCGCGGACGGATGTGGTGGCGATCGAGGCGCTGAACCGGGCCGCGACACTGGCGGACTGGACCGGGGCGCGCATCCATATCGTGCATGAAAGCTGCGCGGGGTCCGTGCCCTTCATCCGCTTCTGGAAGGAGCGCGGCTGCGACATCACCGTGGAGACGCTGCCGCAGTATCTTTACCTTGATGCCGAGACCTTTGCCGAACCGGGCGGGCATCTTTTGCGGATGAACCCGCCGATCCGGCAGAAAAGCCATCAGGAGCCGCTCTGGGCGGCGCTGAAGGAAGGCGTGATCGACTTTGTCGCCACCGACCACGCGCCCCATACGCCCGAGGAGAAGGAAGGCGGATCGGTCTGGGACATGGCCTGCGGCTTTCCGGGCGTGCAGACCTCCCTGCCGCTGATGCTGGAGGCGGTGTCGGCGGGTCGGCTGACGCTGCCCGAGGTGGTGCGGATCATGGCGGGCGCGCCCGCGCGGAGTTTCGGCCTTGCGGACCGCAAGGGCGCCATAGCGGTAGGCCTCGATGCCGATCTGGTGGTGGTGGACATGGCGGCCTCCGACACGCTGAGCGCAGCGGCGCTGCTGTCGCGGGGCAAGGTCTCTCCGTGGGAGGGGCACAAGGTGCGCGGCCTGCCGGTGATGACCTTCCTGCGCGGCGGACTGGTGGCAGAGGACGGGCGGATCGTGGACGACACGCCCCGGGGCAAGATGTTGCGGCCCGCGATGCCCGCGCCCGCGCCGAGGAACCTGTCGACCACGATGGAGGCGGTGCTGGAACCCGGGAACGTGCCCTGGGAGGACTGAGGGACCGGCCCGGACCTCAGAAGGTCCGGGCCAGCCGCAGCGCGTCATAGATCGCGGCATGGGTGTTGCGGGCGGCCACCGCGTCGCCGATGCGGTAGAGACTGTAGGCGTGCGCGCCGGTCCCGGGTTGGGGCTGGCGCGCGACAAGGGCCTCGTAATCCACCGCGCCGCCGTTTTCGGACGCCTCGCGCAAATCGAAATAAAGATCGTCGAGCGGCCTTGTGCCGTGGTTGACCACGACCTGATCGACGCGGCGCTGGCGCGTCATGGCGCCATAGTCGCTGCCCAGCGTGGCGATGAGGTGGTTGCCGTCCCGCCGCACCGCATCGAGCCGCCATGTGGGCGTGAAGGTCACGTCGAGCCCCTGAAGGATGCGCAGCGAGGGCGTGAGCGACATGGCCATGACCTCGGGCACCAGCGTGCGGTCGCGGCTGACGATCTCCACCCGTGCGCCGGTCTGGGCGATCTTCTCGGCGGCCTGGAGGGCGGGATAGTCGCCGGCGTCGTCGTAGATCAGGACGTTTTCGCCGGGCTTCGCGTCGCCCGAGAGGATGTCCCAGGCGGAGACCACGAGATCGTCGCCCTGGGTCAGGACCTCCGTGTGCGGCAGGCCTCCGGTGGCGATGATGACGATGTCGGGGCTGTCTTCCAGCACCGTGGTCTCGTCGGCGAAACTGTTGAAGCGAAAGGCGACGCCCTGCCGGTCGCATTCGGCCATGCGCCAGTCGATGAGCTGCATCATCTCGCGGCGGCGGTCGGTCAGGGCGGTCAGCCGCACCTGCCCGCCGGGGTCGCTCGCCGCCTCGTGCAGGATCACCTGATGCCCCCGGGCGGAGGCGACCCGGGCGGCCTCCAGCCCCGCCGGCCCTGCCCCGACGATCACCACGCGACGGGGCGTGTCGGTGCGGCCAAGCTCGTGGGGCTGTTCAATCTCGCGCCCCGTGGAAGGGTTGTGCAGACAGAGCGCCATGCCGCCCTGGTAGATGCGGTCGAGACAGTAGTTTGCGCCGACGCAGGGGCGGATGCGGTCCTCCTCGCCGCGCAGGATCTTGGCGACGATATGGGGATCGGCCATGTGCGCGCGGGTCATGCCGACGAGGTCGAGCTTGCCGCTGGCGATGGCGTGGCGGGCGGTGGCCACGTCCTGGATCTTGGCGGCGTGGAAGGTGGGGATCTGCGTCGCGGCGCGGATTTCCCCGGCGAAGTCCAGATGCGGCGCGGAGGGCATGCCCTGCACCGGGATCACGTCGGTCAGCCCGGCATCCGTGTCGATATGGCCCCGGATCACGTTCAGGAAATCGACCATGCCGCTGTCCTTGAGGCGGCGGGAGATTTCGAGGCCGTCGTTTTTCGTCAGGCCCCCGGCCAGGTCCTCGTCGCCGGTATAGCGGATGCCCACGATGAAGTCGTCGCCACAGGCGGCGCGGATCGCGCGCAGGACGTCGAAGGTGAATCGCAGGCGGTTGTCGAGGTTGCCGCCATAGGGGCCGTCCTGGTCGTTCGTCAGAGGCGACCAGAACTGGTCCATCAGGTGGCCGTAGGCCTGAAGCTCGATCCCGTCGAGGCCGGCCGCCTGCATCCTTTGGGCCGCGCTGGCATAATCCGCGATGAGGCGGGCGATGTCCCAGTCCTCGGCCTTTTTCGGGAAGGCCTTGTGCGAGGGCTCGCGTTCGTGGCCCGGAGAGACGACCGGAAGCCAGTCGCCCTTGTCCCAGCGGGTGCGGCGGCCGAGATGCGTCAGCTGGATCATCACCGCGCATCCGTGGTCGTGGCATTCGTCCGTCAGGGCCTTCATCCAGCCCACCACCTCGTCCTTCCAGGCGAGGATGTTGTTGAAGACGGGCGGGCTGTCGCGGGAGACGCTGGCTGAGCCTGCGGTCATCGTGAGACCCACGCCCGCGCGGGCGCGTTCGGCGTGGTAGGCGCGGTATCGCTCCTTGGGCATCCCGTCCTCGGGATAGGCGGGCTCGTGGCTGGAGATCATCAGCCGGTTCTTCAGCGTCAGGTGCTTGAGGGTATAGGGCTGAAGGAGGGGATCGCCGGACATGAAAGAGCCTTTCACACGTCGAGGGTGACGTGGCCGATGGGATTGGAGCAGCAGGCGAGGACATAGCCGTCCGCGATGTCCTCGTCGGTGATGCCGCCGTTGTGGACCATGTGGACCTGTCCGGCGGTCTTTCTGACCTTGCAGGTGCCGCAGATGCCGAAGGTGCAGCCCGAGGGGATGACGATGCCCGCGGCGCGGGCGGCGGCGAGGAGCGTTTCCGTCTGCGAGCACTGGGTGGAGACGCCCGAGGCGGCGAAGTCGATCCGGGCCTTCGTGTCCTCGTCGGGCACCACGTCGTCGGGGATGAGGGAGGTGTCGGGCAAGGGTGCGCTGAAGCTTTCCTGGTGGTAGCGGTCCATGTCGAAGCCGAGGCCGCCCAGCGCCTCGCGCACCGCCTGCATGAAGGGTTCGGGGCCGCAGCAGAACACCTCCCGGTCGAGGTAGTCCGGGGCGGCGAGGCCGAGGATGAGCTGGTTGAAATGGCCGCGATAGCCCGTCCATGGCCGGTAGGGGTCGCTTTGTTCGACGACCCAGGCAAGCTCGATCCCGGTGATGCGGGAGGCCATGTGTTCCAGCCTCTCGCGGAAGATGATCTCCGACGGGCGGCGGGCGCAGGTGATGAAGACGATGTCGGGGTCGCGGCCGGCGTCGTACATGTGGGTCGTCATGGACATCATGGGCGTGATGCCGGAGCCCGCAGATATGAAGAGGTATTTCCGGGCGGGATGTTCGAGATAGCTGAACCGGCCGGCCGGCCCTTTGGCGCGGAGGCGCATGCCGGGGCGCAGGGTCTCGAGCATCCAGCGGGTGCCGATGGAGGCGTCCTGCGCCTTGACCGTCACCGTGAGCGACATGGGGCGCGAGGGCGAGGAGGAGATCGTGTAGGTCCGATGGAGCGGCCCGCCCGGCACCGGCAGTTCCAGCGTCACGAACTGCCCCGGCTGGTAGCGGAACAGCGCGCCGGAGGGGGCCTGGAAGGTGAAGGTCACCACGTTCGGCGCCTCCGGCAGGAAGGACACGCATTCGAGCGGTTCGGCATCGGTCCAGAAGGCGAGGGTCGGGGCGATGGCGCTCATGGCGGTCATTCCGCGGCGACCGCGCAGGGGGCGAGGCTGCGCTGAAGGGTGCGGACATACCAGTCCACGAACTGCTCGACCCCGGATTCCTGTTCGGGACTGTAGGGCCCGGGCAGGTAGGCGGGCGAATTTATGCCCTGCTGGTTGCCCTCCACGATGCGGCGGTCCTCGTCGTTGGTGGCGAGCCAGACCTCGGTGAGGCGCGTCAGGTCATAGTCGATCCCCTCCACCGCGTCGCGGTCCACGAGCCAGGTGGTCGTCACCTCCGTCTGCTGCGGGCCGATGGGGGTGACGCGGAAGGTGAGGGAGATGTCGGGCAGGAAGTGGTTCCAGGTCGACGGATAGTGGAACTTCAGCAGCGTCCCGGCATCGGGCAACGCCACGCGGCCGAGGTTGCGGCGCACGGCGGCCTTGCCGTCCATCGTGTAGCTGAGGGCGTTTTCCTGCAGCGGCATCCGGGCGAAGCGGTACTGGCCGGCAAAGCCCTCGAGCCGGAACCGGGCGGGCGCGCCCGCCGCCTCGCAGCGGTCGAAATGGGACTGGAGGCGCGGCGAGATGGAGCCATCGGCGGCCACGCCCGCCACCTCGGGATCAAGGGGGAAGGACCGGCAGAGCGCGGGATGGGTGCCACCGCAATGGTAGCACTCGCGGTTGTTTTCCCAGACCAGTTTCCAGTTGCCGTTCTCGACGATGCTGGACGTATGCGCGACCTTGGCGCGGGTGAGGTCGTGCACCTCCAGATAGGGCCGGGCGAGATCGGCGAAGGCGTCGAAATCGGGCGGCGTGTCGGCGAGGCAGACGTAGATGAGCCCGCAGAGCGCGCGCAGGTGGACCGGGCGCAGGTTGTATTGCGCCGGGTCGAAATCCGGGCCCATGTCGCGGGCCCAGATCTGGCGGCCGTAGAGGTCGTAGGTCCACTGGTGATAGGGGCACACGAGCTTGGCCACCTGCCCGTCGCGGGCGCCACCGATGATGCAC
>Ga0076930_100596_pt1 | contig 30538 bp, 34 predicted proteins | sample HotLakConsoUCCRE_FD_71149 | JGI IMG/M metagenome (GOLD analysis project Ga0076930, IMG submission 71149) | Hypersaline microbial mat communities from Hot Lake, Washington, USA - Hot Lake Consortium UCC-RE (version 3) (version 3) ...
CACCCGTGCCACAACGCCTCCCGAATCAGGAACCTGGGGGCCCGGCATGGGGTGCCCCTGAAGGGCCCGGACGTCGGGCCCCGGGGAAGGTACACGGCCCCCGGGTGTGGGGGCCAACGGCGGAGGCAGGTCAGCAGATGAAACAGGATCTGGAGGGGAAGGTCGCCATCGTGACGGGGGCGACGAAGGGGATCGGGCTGGCGGTGGCGCGTTCACTTGCGGAGGCCGGGGCCTCGGTGGTGGTGGCCGCCCGCACGGCCGCCGAGGTGGAGCAGGTGGCCGGCGAGCTGGACGGGGTGGGGAAGGGGGGCACCCTGGGGATGGTCACCGACGTGGCGGACGCCCTCCAGTGCCAGGCGCTGGTGGCCCGGGCCGTGGATCGCTTCGGGCAGTTGGACATCCTCATCAACAATGCCGGCGTGGGCCACTTCGCTCCCATCCAGGAGATGTCCGCGGAGGACTGGCAGACCCAGATCGATGTGAACCTGGGCGGGGTGTTCCACTGCTCGAAGGCCGCGATCCCCCACCTGAAGGGACGGGACGGCTGGATCATCAACATCGGCTCCCTGGCCAGCCGCAACTCGTTCGGTGGCGGCGCCGGCTACAACGCCAGCAAGTTCGGCCTTCTGGGGATGACCGAGGCCATGATGATCGACCTGCGCCACGACGACATCCGGGTGAGCATCATCATGCCCGGCAGCGTGTCCACACACTTCAACGACCATACGCCGGGCCCCGACGACGCCTGGAAGCTCCAGCCCGAGGACGTGTCCCGGGCCGTGATGGACCTCCTGGCCTATCCCGGCAATGCGTTGGCCAGCCGGGTGGAGCTGCGGCCAAGCCGGCCGCCGAAGAAGTAGGGGGGAAGGGGGGGCGCCGCGGTGTGCGCAGCTCAGGGTGCCGAGAAACCGGGGGAAGCCTGGAGCGCCCGGTCGAAGGTGAGGGTCTGGTCGCATCCGTGGGCCAGGGCGATCTCGCCGATGAGGTAGTCGGAGAAGTCGGCCGTCCCCCGACGGTAGCGCATCAGAGCCCGGGAGGTCGGGTCCCGGTGCTCCACGTGGAAACCCCGGCTCCTGAGCAGTCGCTCGAGGATGGGAGCGATGTCCGCGCGACCCAGTTTGTAGGACGACTCCAGGACCCACACAGTCTCACAGAGAACGACACTCCCCAGGAAGAGCTCCCGGCCGGCCTCCAGGGCCTCCCGGATGATGCGGCCCGCGGTTTCCGACTGCACCGGGTCGTCCTGCGTGAGGAACCGGATCAGGACGTTGGTATCCAGCCCGGTCCTCATCCGGTGGCGGAGCCCCGCTCCCGGATGACCCGTTCCATGTCCTCCACCGATACCGGAGGCTGGCCTTCCCGGCGGAGACTTCCTTCCAGGGACAGGGGGTCCAGCCCTGCGGGCCGCACCAGGATGGCGCCATCCGGCCCCTCCACGAACTCGATCACATCTCCGGTATGCAACCCCAGCCGCGTGCGGATCGACTGGGGGATGGTGACCTGTCCCTTCGAAGTTACGGTGGATCTGGGCATGAGGGTCTCCTGGGTCAACACCTGCTGGGACGTGGGCGCCCGTCCTTACTCAAGGTAAGGAAGTCGGCGAGGGGTGGGAAGGGGAGACCACCCATAGGAGCCGGGAAGGAGGTTGCTCGCCCGCCTGGCCCTTTGCTTGCGCCAGAGCGAGGCCGTTCGTAGATGGAAGGAGGTCCCCCGGTTCGAGCCGGCCCACGTCCGGGCGTCAGGTTGTGCGCCAGGCCACGACGATCAACGACATGACCCGACCCGGTTCCCTCTGTGTCGCGAGGCGGCGGACAGCCGCACTTCTCCTCCCCCTCCTGGCGGGATGCACCGGGGACGGCGCTGATGCCCCCGCCCCCCAGCGGGAGACCCTCCCGGACGGCAGCACCCTGATCCGATACGCCGCCCTCCCCACCACCGGCCTGGAGCCGCTGCAACCCGACCTGGTGATCGGGGCCATGGACGGCGAGCCCCACGAGGTCTTCGGGGACATCCGGGGGGTGGAAGCGGCCCAGGACGGCACCATCTACGTCCTGGACACCCAGGCCTCCGAGGTGCGGGCCTTCGACCCCGAGGGGAACTTCCGGGCCACCATCGTCCGGCCGGGGAGCGGGCCGGGTGAAGTCCGTCGCGCCAATGGCCTCCACCGCACCTCCGATGGGACGCTCTGGCTCCAGGATACCCAGCAACGGGTGATGATCGGGGTGGACCGGAACGGGGAGGAGGTGGGGCGTTTCCCCGTGCCGATGCAGTCCTGGGGCTACATCTGGGACGGCGTCCGGGACGACCGGGGGCGGTGGTGGTGGTTCGAGCCCTACAGCGACCTCCCGGAGGTGTATCCGCCCCCGGACGGGGTCCACCCCTGGGAGGTGCGGCTCTACCAGATCGGCCACCATCCGGAGTCGGGGTCCTCGGACACCATCGTGATGGGCCACACATCCTCCCGTTCGGTGGTGGCCACCATCCCTCCCAGCACCCTGTTCATGGCCGTGCCCTTCGAACAGGAGGTGGCGAGCGTGGTGGATCCGGCCGGGGGGTTCTGGACCGTGGACCCGGACGCCTACCGGGTCACCCGACTGGACGAACAGGGCAACCCCGTCGTCGTCATCGAGGTGGAGATGGATCCGCCCCCGGTCACGGACGCCGATCGCGCCACCTTCCTGGCCCGGGCCACCACCCCGGAGCGGGCGGAGGTCTTCGCCGAGGTCTTCGAGCTGGCTCCGGGCTTCAAGCGGCATGTGGAGAGTCTCATGGTGGACGAGGAGGGCCGGCTGTGGGTACGCCGCACCATGCCCGACGGGGAGCTTCCCACCCTGGATCTGTTCGCCCGGGACGGGACATGGCTCACCACCCTCCGCCTGGGGGTGCTCCCCGCGCTCCAGATGCCGCTGCGGGTGCGGAACGGCGCACTCCTCACCGTGACCGCGGATTCGCTGGACGTGCCCCGGGTGGTGCGGATTCCGCTTCCGGCCGGGGTGGGATAGGCCTGGGAGGACCGGGCACTGGCGGCGAGGGAGGGCGCACCGGCCGACGGGCCGACTGGTCTACCCCCCGTGTCACCGCCCCTCCACCGCGGCCTTCAACGCCCGGTCGAAGGTGTGGACGCGCGACACCCCCCGCCGCTTGCAGGAGGCCCAGTGCACCAGATCCCGGGCGGATAGACCTGGCCGGGTTCGCACTCCCATCCGCGCCAACTCCACGTCCTCCAACTCCACGGGCCAGACCTCCGTCACTGTACCCTGGGCAAGGGTCCACGCCCGCTGAAGGTCGGCGTCCCGGCCCACCGGCAGGTAGATATGGAGAAGCTCCTGCAGTACCTCGGACGACGTGCACAAGCGGCCGGAGGCCGCACCCTCCAGGAGAAGAACCCGGGCCGGATCCCGAAGTGGATGGGGTCGGCCTACGGCGTACACGAACACGCTGGTGTCGACGAAGACGGTCACCCTGCCTCCCCCTCTCCCGCCGCCTTCCCTCGCGCGAGCAGACGGAGGTGTTCGTCCCAGTCGGGCTCTGCCTCTGGATCGGGGCCGTGGGCGCGATCGGAGGCCTCGAAGAAGCGGCCCAGGTCCTCAGGGGTGCGCAACCGGGGGTCGCCCCCATACCGGTTGGCGGCCTCCCTCACCGTCATTCGCACCCAGTCGCTCAAATTCATTCCTTCGGCTTCCGCGATCGCACGGTAGCGCTCCTTCTCGTCGGGTGGAAGGAGGATGTGGAGTCGGTCGGTCATCGAGGTGCCCCTTCGTGTGCATTCCATCACGACATGCACATAAATCATGTGCATTATGGTGCCCGCCGTCAAGCGGGGCCTTTGCACGCGGGGCACAGGAGCGGGAGGACCTCGTGAATCGGGGCGGGAACCTGGCCCTGCTCGAGTACCTGGATAGGAGCCGGGTGCTGCTCCTGGCGGAGGGTCGGGATTCGGAGACCTTCCGGGAGTTCAGGGACGACCTGGCGGCGCGCGTTGGGAGTCCGGACGGGATCCGGGAGATCTGCATGGGCATGTGAAGAGCAGAAGGTGTGCCGGAGTTCAAACGCACCCGGTACCTCTGGCTGAAATCCCGGAGCGCGTTGAACGCGCCGCCAGGCCGAGCAGTTGGAGCGGCTGATGTTGGACGAGACCGGCCCGACGGCGGTGACGGCCTACCGGATGAAGCTGGCGTTCAGGCGTTCCGGACCATGCCGCGTGAGTCCGCCCGCCGCTACCTGCGGGCCTGGTGCCGCTGGGTCCGGATCACGACCTGGCTCTCCAGCCATCCCCCAGGGAGCGAGATACTTCCACCCGCGGCTGAAGGTGGAACTCTTCCGCGGAGGCATCCGCCCGTACCCCCGCCGACCACTCCCACACCCCTCGGGACGATTCCAGGCCGAACACGCCGCCCATAGCGGTGACACGCCCGCGCTGGAACGCCTGACGATCGCGCGGGAAGAAGGTCGACTCCAGTTCCGACTCCTGACGGATGAGGTGTAGTCCCCCGCGAGCAATTCCCCAACCCGTCGTGCCTGAGATCTGACCCGAGACCTCAACATCGGTCAACTCGTTCCGGGTTTCCTGTATCTGAATGCCCTCCCCTCCGGTCTGGACGAGGTTGGCCCGGTATTGCCCCACCCGCGCGGACAGGAGTCCACTGGTCCGCCCACCCAGCGGGAACACCACGGAGCCACCCGCCCCCAGCGACTGCCAGGTACTGGACAGTCCTTCGCTCAAGAGAAACGACCGGAAGGCGGTGGAGTCCTGGGACGCGAAGCCTGAGAACTGGAAGCGAACACCGCCCGACCCTCCACCAAGCGCGTGGGCCCCCAGCGACGAATAGGTGAAGGGGAGCCCGCCGCCACCCAGGAGGGAGCCCAGAGCACTCGTGTCGATGGAGCGAGTGCCTGTGATCACGAAGGCCCCATCCGGCTGGAACGGGAGGCTCCCTCCAGCCGAGACGGAGAGGTCCGCGAGGCTGGCGTCTCCCTGGAGCCACAATGGCCCCGGATCCAGGCGTGGCAGTGCGGCGATCACAGTGCCCGTGCTGTTCCCCGTCCCGATGCCGGGCGAGGCACCCCCCACCACCATCCCTGCTGTTGCGCCGGCGCGCGCTGGCCCCGTGACGCCGAGCCCATGGAAGGGACCCCACAGCCGGAGGCTTCCAAGCAGGAGCTGGTTCTGATCCCAACGGCCCGCCCGGATCGTTGGGAGCGCGGTGAAGTCGTTGATCCGGGTGGCGATCCCCAGTCGAGTGAGGCTGGCCACGGGGTCGGACACCAGTCCCACATCGGGAGCCGCGAAATCTGCTGGTTCGAGGGTGCGAGAGGCGATCCTCCCGACCTGGAGTGGGCCCGCCGAAGCGTCCACCGTCAGGCCGGGGAGGGGGACCGCGGAGCGATCCAGCGAGACGACCCTCCTCTCCCCCAACTCTCGAGGCTCGATCGTGAGGGGAAGGTACCCCAGGCGTTGGAATGACACTGGACCGTCCGTAATCAGGACAACCCTACCCAGGGCGTCGGAGACCGCCATCTCCTCTCCGCTCCGCACAACCACTCCCGCCAGGGGAAGGCGCGATTCCCGGTCGACGATCGAGAGGGAGAGGGACTGGGCGGAAAGGAGGGACGGGGGGGAGAGCAAGGAAGAGAACAGGACCATCAGGCCCAGAACGCTCCGCTTCCCGGAGCCCGGGCTGGCCCACCGGCCCGGGCTCCGGGGGCGCATCACGGAACGTAGACCCAGTTGACGGTGGCCCAGCCATTCGGGATCCCAGTTCGCGATTGCCAAGGGCAGCTTGATCTGCCGACGCAGAGACTGCCGAGGATGTAGCAAGCGGAGGGGAAGCGTCGGGAATACCATTGGTCTACGTCTCCGGGGGCGGGCCGAGGGCGCAGCAACCTGCATCAGCCTATGGCACGGCTAGTGGTTCTGGCAAGGCACCGTTCATGCTCCGGTCGACAGGTGATGCAGTCCCCGAATCTCCCTCTGGGCGCTTCCGATTTCGTTTCCTACCTGTCCTGGGCCGCCAGGATGGTTCTCCCCCGGCCTCGGACTTCCGCAAACCCCTTCCCCCGGCAACCCTTTCAACTTAAACTATCTCTCCGCGGACCACCCCACCCCAACCCCGATCCGAGGAGACCAACGGATGAGCAGTGACGGCACCACCACCTGGACCATCGACCCGAGCCACTCGCTCGTGGAGTTCACGGCGCGGCACATGATGATCACCCGGGTCAAGGGGCGCTTCTCCGGCGTCTCGGGCACCGTGGTGACGAATGACGCCGACCCCTCGAAGTCGTCGGTGAATGTGGAGATCGACGCCGCCTCCATCGACACCCGGGAGGAGAAGCGGGATGGCCACCTCCGCTCCGGCGACTTCCTGGACGTGGAGAACCACCCGCACCTGACCTTCCGGAGCACCCGCATCGAGGGGAGCCCGAAGTCCGCCGGGGACAGCTTCACGGTGGTGGGGGACCTGACCATCCGGGGCACCACCCGGGAGGTGACCCTGGACGCCACCTTCGACGGCAGCGGCACCGATCCCTGGGGGGGCACCCGGGCCAGCTTCAGCGCCGAGACGAAGGTCGACCGGCGGGAGTTCGGGCTGACCTGGAACCAGGCTCTGGAGACCGGGGGTGTGCTGGTGGGGAACGAGGTGAAGATCAGCCTGGAGGTGCAGGCGGTGAAGCAGTAGGACACCGCAGGCACGTAGGCGAAGACGGCCTCCGGGGGGCAGACCCCCCGGGGGCCCTTCTTCGTGGATCAGCCCGGCGCCTCCCCCTGCTTGTTGGTCCGGAGCCCGCACCCTACCTTCGCGCCCGTTCCCGCCGGTGCCTGGCCCCGGTCCTCCCGAGCCCCCACCCCCACGTCACCGGGGAGCTTCGGGTTCATCAGGGAGGACGGGATCCACGGATCCACGGCTTCACGGTGGTGGCGATCCCGGAGGGGGGACGATGGAGGGACAGTCGACATGCCTGAACTGCGGCACCGCGCTGACGGCCCGGTGGTGTCCGGTCTGTGGGCAGGACGGTGAGAGGCGCCTCCACTCCCTGCCCACCGTTCTGGCCCGCACGCTCGAGTCCGTCGTGGACTTCGACGGCCGGGTGGCCTCCACCCTCCGGAGACTGATTGCCCACCCGGGCCGGCTGACCCGCGAATATGCGCAGGGGCACTTCGTGGGTCAGGTGGACCCCATGCGTCTCTACCTGGCCACCTCCGCCCTCTACTTCTTCCTGGCTCCCCGCATCGGCGGGGGGTTCATCCGACTGGCGGGGGGCGATGCCTCCGGCCCCTGGTTCTCCTTCGGGCCGCTGGGCTGGGACTCGGCCTTCCTCCTCCTGCTCCTGGTTCCGCTGTGGGCGCTGATGGCCCGCCTGATCATCCCCGGTCGGTCGCGGTACGTGGAGGAGTTCTTCGTCTTCAGTGTGCACTACCAGATCGTGTTCTTCCTTGTTGTGGGTGGTACCGGCCTCCTTGCAGCCCTCGCGGTTCGTGCCGGAGTTCCCTGGCTTGCCCCCCCTCTGCTCCTGGCGGGACTGGTCATCCTCTTCATCCACCTCCTCCGCGCCCTCCGGGTGGCCTTCGGCCTTCAGGGAGCCAGGCTGGTGCTTGCCACAGGTGCCCTCTTCCTTCTCCACTTCGGCGGCGCCCAGCTCCTCCAGAACCTGATGTAGGGGGAGAGGCCGGTGCATCGTCCCGCAGGCAGGAATCCGATCCCTTCTTCCCCCGGTGACCGCCCTCTACCATGTTCCGGTGCCGACATTCCGGACTGCCGATGGTCCCGGGGAGAATGTGTGGGACCGGAATGGTGGAAGGATCGCTGGAATCAGTTTCCCTGCAGGAATGGATGCTTCGCCATGGAGTCGAAGAAGAGCGCCAGCGACCGGGCCCGTCAGGTGTGGGCCATCGATGCCCAGGCGATCAAGGAAGGGAATGAAGAGGCCCTCCAGTCCCTGAGTGGTCCAGAGCGGGCGGGACTCCGGGTCCAGGAGCTGGGTCGAGACCCCTTTGGCCCCGAATGGGCCGGGAAGGTGGCGGATCATCTGGAAGCCAGGGGAAGCCTGCTGGATGTCCACCGGGAGTACTGCGGCCTGGGCTTCGTGCTCCATGAAGGGGAATTCCAGGTGGTGGAGGTCCATGACGGACATCCGTTCGGGGTCCTGATGAGATGGCCCCACCGGGAAGCGTTCGTCGCTGGCCTCGCCGGAATGTCGGAGTACAACTTCAGCCGCCACGACCCTGCCTTCCCGGCGCTCCTCAGTGGGCAGCACTTCTACTGGGCCAACCAGACCATCACGGTGGCCCGGATGGACGCCCTCATGGCGGAGGAGCCTTGGACAGGATAGCCCGGGCCCTCCCGGTCGTGCTCATTCTCGGGGCGTATGTGGCGTTGGAGGCGGTGGCGGCGGCCAATGCCCGCCCCCGGATGGAGGCGGCCTACATCTATCCCCGGCTGGTGGAGGCCCGGGTGGCGGCGGAGCGGTGCGGGGGCGTCGCCGACGACCAGGCGGCCCGCTTCGAACAGGTCCTGGATCGGACCCGGGCCCGGCTGGGGCGGGAGCTGGCCGAGGGGGAGCCGCCGCTGGAAGGGGCCGCCATCGAGGACGAGATCATGGCCCTGGCCCGCTCCGCGGAACGGGAGGCTGCCGCCGTGCTGGATGCTGGAGGGTGCGAGGGTCCCGCCGCCCGGAGCCTCCTGGGACGCCATCGGATCTACTCCCGGAAGTAGACCTGAACGGGTCCCCACCCGCTTGCAGGGCCAGAACCCGCGTCGTAGCTTGCTTCCCGTCCCCGGAGAGCGTCTGGATTCCCGCCCCGCGAGCCCGTGGATCGTCAGCCCCACCCCCCCCACGGATCAGGACACGGACCATGGCCCGCGACACCTCCCAATGGCGCTTCGAGACAAAGTCGGTCCACTCCGGCTACGAGCCCGACCCCACCACCCACTCCGTCGCAGTGCCGCTGTACCAGACGGTGGCCTACGCGTTCGACAATGCCCAGCACGGGGCCGACCTGTTCGACCTGAAGGTGCCGGGGAACATCTACACGCGGATCATGAATCCGACGCAGGCGGTGCTGGAGGAGCGGGTCGCCGCGCTGGAAGGCGGGATTGCAGCCCTGGCGCTGGCCTCCGGACAGGCGGCGGTCACCTACGCCATCCAGACCATTGCCGAGGCCGGTGACAACATCGTGTCCAGCAGTGCCCTGTACGGTGGCACCTACAACCTGTTCGCCCACACCCTGCCGCAGTACGGGATCGAAACGCGCTTCGCGGACTACCGGGATCCGGCCAGCTTCGAGCCGCTGATCGACGATCGGACGAAGGCCATGTTCGTGGAGTCCATCGGCAACCCGTCGGGGAATGTCACCGACATCGCCGCCATGGCCGCCATCGCCCACCGGCATGGCATCCCGCTCATCGTGGACAACACGGTGCCCAGCCCCTACCTGTGCCGCCCGTTCGAGCACGGTGCCGACATCGTGGTGCACTCCCTGACCAAGTATCTCGGCGGCCACGGCACCAGCATCGGGGGGGCCATCGTCGACTCCGGGACGTTTCCGTGGGCCGAGCACAAGGAGCGCTTCCGGCGCCTGAACGAGCCCGATGTCAGCTACCACGGTGTGGTCTACACCGAGGCGCTGGGGCCGGCGGCCTACATCGGACGGGCCCGGGTGGTTCCGCTGCGCAACATGGGCGCGGCCATCTCCCCCTTCAACGCCTGGCAGATCCTGCAGGGGATCGAGACGCTGGCCCTGCGCATGGAGCGCATCTGCAGCAACACCCTGGCGGTGGCGCAGTATCTGGAGCAGCACGGCAAGGTGGAGTGGGTCAACTATGCCGGGCTCGAGAGCCACCCGGACCACGCCCTGGTCCGGTCGATGATGGGGGGGCGCGCCTCGGGGCTCCTGACCTTCGGCGTGAAGGGTGGGCGCGCCGGGGGTGAGCGCTTCCTGGACGCCCTGCAGCTTTTCACGCGGCTGGTGAACATCGGCGATGCCAAGTCGCTGGCCACGCACCCGGCGTCCACCACCCACCGGCAGCTCTCGCCCGCGGAGCTGGCCACCTCCGGCGTGACCGAGGAGACGGTGCGGCTGTGCGTGGGGATCGAGCACATCGACGACCTGAAGGCCGATCTGGATCAGGCCCTGTCCGCCGCCTGAGGACGCCCCCCCCGGACCCCTTCCCGGGGTCCGGGGGGGCGCCCGGTCCGCGGGATTCCTCCGACCGTCCGGCTTCCGGACCGGGCCCCGGGAGCCTGCTCCGGCCATCAAGGCATCCGCTCCGGAGACAGGGCCAGGGCCGATGGTTCCCCGTCCCCGTCTTTACCTCGCCCCGCCCCCGGCCCAACTTTCCGCCGTCCACATCCCCGGGCCCCCGCATCCGGGTCCATCCTAACCGCCCCCGGCTCCCCATTTCCGGCGCCTGGTCACCCCACCTCCGCAGGAGACTCAACGCATGTCCGACGGCGTCCGCATCGAGAAGGATTCCATGGGTGAGGTCCGCGTCCCCGCCGGCGCCCTGTACGGGGCCCAGACCCAGAGGGCGGTGGAGAACTTCCCCATCAGCGGCCAGCGCTTCGGGCGTCCGTTCATCCGGGCCCTGGGATTGATCAAGGAGGCCGCGGCCCGGACCAACGCGGAACTGGGCTTCCTGGATGCGGACGTGGCCGACGCCATCGCCCGGGCGGCGGCCGAGGTTGCGGAGGGGACGTGGGACGGGGAGTTCCCCATCGACGTCTACCAGACGGGGTCCGGCACCTCCACCAACATGAACACCAACGAGGTGGTGGCCCGGCGGGCGACGCAGCTCCTGGAGGGGACGGGGAAGACGGTCCATCCCAACGACCATGTGAACTTCGGCCAGTCATCCAATGACGTGATTCCCACGGCCATCCACGTGTCGGCCCGCACCGAGATCGAGGAGCAGTTGATCCCGGCGCTGGCGGGACTCCGGGACGCCCTTCTGGCCAAGGCGGAGGCCTTCGACCATGTGATGAAGTCCGGCCGGACCCACCTCATGGACGCCACCCCGGTGCGGCTGGGGCAGGAGTTCGCCGGCTATGCCCGGCAGGTGGCGCTGGGGATCCACCGGGTGAAGCGGGGCTCGGAGGAGCTCATCGAGGTGGCGCTGGGGGGGACCGCCGTGGGGACGGGGATCAACACCCATCCGGAGTTCTCCCGCCGCACGGTGGCCCGCATCAGTCAGCGCGCCGACATGGAGTTCCGGGAGGCGGAGGACCACTTCGAGGCCCAGGGGGCCCGGGACGGGGCGGTGAGCGCGTCGGGGGCGCTGAACGTGGTGGCGGTCTCCCTGATGAAGATCGCCGACGACATCCGCTGGCTGGCCAGCGGCCCCACCTCGGGGCTGTCGGAGATCTTCCTTCCGGCGATCCAGCCCGGGAGCTCCATCATGCCGGGGAAGGTGAATCCGGTGATGTCCGAGGCCATGATGATGGTCTGCGCCCGGGTGATGGGGAACCACACCGCCATCACCGTGTCCGGGAGCCGGGGGAACTTCGAACTGAACGTCATGCTCCCCGTGATCGCCGTGTCGCTCCTGGAGTCCATCCAGCTCCTGGCCGGCGCCACCCGGGCCTTCACGGAGCGGGCGGTGGCGGGGATCACCGCCAACGAGCCCCGGGCCCGACAGCTCCTGGAGCTGAATCCGTCCATTGCCACGGCGCTGAACCCCTACATCGGCTACGACCGGGCCGCCGAGGTGGCCAAGGAGTCGGCCAAGGAGGGGATCTCGGTGCGGGAGGTGGTGCAGCGCCGGGGGCTCCTCCCCCCGGAGCAGCTCGATGAGGCGCTGAATGTGCGGGACATGACGGAGCCCGGCGTGGGTGGGCCCGGCGGAGGCGGGGGATGACCGACACCCTGGTGGAGGTGGTCCACGACGAACTGGGGGCCCATGTCTCCACGGCCGGGGGGGTAGCGAACGCTCCCGGGCGGGCGCTGGAGATCGGGGCGCTGAACCTCCAGCTCTTCACGAAGCAGCCCAACCGCTGGGCGGAGCCGGTGGTGGAGCCCGCCACGGCGGAGGCCTTCCTGGAGGCCCGGGGCGGGGCGGGGCTCCGGGTGGCGGGGGCCCACGACTCGTACCTGATCAACCTGTCGTCCCCGGACCCGGTGCTTTTCGAGCGCTCGGTGACGGCGTTCACGAAGGAGCTGGTGCGGTGCACCGCCCTTGGTCTGGACTTCCTGGTGACCCACCCGGGGAACGCCACCGACGGGGACATGGCGTCCGGCTATGCCCGGAATGCGGAAGGGGTCACCCGGGCACTCGAGGCGGTCCCCGATGGCCCCACCCGGGTGCTGCTGGAGATCACCGCCGGCACGGGGAGCACCGTGGGGGCCACCCTGGAGGGGCTGGCGGCCATCCTGGAGCAGATCCCGGAGCCCTGGCGCAGCCGGGTGGGGATCTGCTTCGACACCTGCCACGCCTACTCCGCCGGGTACGACCTCGTGGGGGATTACGATGGGGTGTGGGCCCGCTTCGAATCGCTTCTGGGGCTGGATCGTCTGGGGCTCTTCCACCTGAACGACTCGAAGCACCCCTTCAACTCCCGGAAGGACCGGCACGAGATGATCGGGGAGGGGAGCCTGGGCCCGGAGCCCTTCCGGCGCATCGTCACGGACCCCCGGTTCGCGGCGATCCCCAAGGTGCTGGAGACGCCGAAGGGGGACGACGGGGTGACCAACGACCGGATCAACCTGGCGCTGCTCCGGTCGTTCCGGGAGGCGGGTACGGGGTGAGGAAGATCTCCCTTGACCTCCTCCGGGGCCCCGGACATATTGCATCACGGTCGTGTCGGAGGGCACGATTATTGAGCCAACACTTTGAAGCCGGGACCGACACTCGCGGTGGCCGACCTGCCCCTCCGGGGGACTTCGAAAGCCGCGGGGGACGTTACCAACATCCTACCCGGGCTTCAATAACTCCCCTCCGGCATTGACCGGAGAGCCGGCGCTTCCCCTCGGGGAACGTCGGCTCTCGTTTTTTGTGCCCCTGGGATCGAGCGGAGGAATCCGGGGGGATCGTACCGAGTCATCCGGGGTTCTCCCCCGCCGGAAGCCGCCGTCGGCGGCCCACGCCATCGCTCCTTCACGAGGCCGGCTCCATGCCCCGGGTCAGGGTCACCCGCAGACTCCACTTCTCGGCCGCGCACCGGATCTACCGCCCCGACTGGTCCGACCAGCGGAATGCGGAGGTCTTCGGTGACTGTGCGAATCCCCACTGGCACGGCCACAACTACGAGATCGACGTCACCGTGGAGGGGGAGGTGGATCCCGAAACGGGGTACGTGATGGACCTGAAGCTCCTCCGGGACCTGGTGGAGGAGCGGGTCCTGGCCGATGTGGACCACCGGAACCTGAACCTCCAGGTCCCATGGCTGAAGGATGTGAACCCCACCACCGAAAACCTTGTGGTGGCGGTGTGGGAGCGCATCCAGGGCGGCCTTCCGGAGGGGGTGCGGCTGGAGCGCATCGTCCTCTGGGAGACCCCCCGCAACTCCGTCGAATACTCCGGAGGCTGACGGGCCCCCCGTCGCCTCCCTGTCCGGAACACCAAGGGAGTACGCAGATCCATGACCATCCCCCCGGGGGTGCCCATCCTGTCCGACGCCGCCACGGAGGTGGCTCCTGTGGACCTGTCCACGGTGGACTACACCAGCCTCGTGGCGGAGATGATCCGCCGTCTCGGGGACGACCCCCTGCGGGAGGGGCTCCTCAAGACCCCGGAGCGGGTGGAGAAGGCCATGCGCTTCCTCACCTCCGGGTACCAGATGACGCCGGAGGGGGTCATCGGTGACGCCCTCTTCGAGGAGCACCACCACAACATGGTGCTGGTGAAGAACATCGAGATGTACTCCATGTGCGAGCACCACATGCTCCCCTTCTTCGGGAAGGTGCACATCGCCTACATCCCCGACGGGCGGATCATGGGGCTCTCCAAGGCGGCCCGGCTGGTGGAGGTCTTCTCCCGTCGGCTCCAGGTCCAGGAGCGGCTCACCGAGCAGATCGCCCAGGCGCTGTGGGAGGTGGTGCAGCCCCAGGGGGTGGGAGTGATCATCGAGGCCCATCACCTGTGCATGATGATGCGGGGGGTGGAGAAGCAAAACTCCTCCACCATCACGTCGGCCATGCGGGGGGCCTTCCTGGAGGACCAGCGGACCCGGGACGAGTTCGTGAACCTGGCGGTGGCCCACTCCCGGGTGGTGGGATGAGTTCAGGGGCGCTTCAGGGCCTCCGGGCGCTGGTCACCGGGGCCTCCCGGGGGATCGGGGAGGCCACCGCCCGGGCGCTGGCGGCGGAGGGGGCCCATGTGGTCCTCTCCGCCCGGAACCGGGAGCGGCTGGAGGGGCTGGCCCGGGAGTTGGGGGGCACCGCCGTGGCCATGGACCTGACGGATACGGCCAGCGCCGGCGAGGCCCTCTCCCGGATCGCCGACGACCCCCAGGGGCCTCCGGATCTGGTGGTGAATGCCGCCGGGGTCTTCTCCATCGCCCCTCTGCACCTCACCGGGGTGGAGGAGCTGGACTGGAACCTCTCCCTGAACCTCCGGGGGTCCTTCCTGGTGATCCGGGCCATCCTCCCGGCCATGCGGAAGCGGGGTACCGGGCTCATCGTGAATGTGGGGTCGGTGGCGGGGCGGAAGGCGTTTCCGGGGAACGGGGCCTACTCCGCCTCCAAGTTCGGGCTCCGGGGGCTCCACGAGGTGCTGCTGGAGGAGATCCGGGGGACCGGGGTCCGGGCCACGCTGCTGGAGCCCGCGGCCTCGGACACCCCCATGTGGGATGCCATGGACCCGGATGCGGACCCGAATCTGCCCAACCGGGTGGACATGCTCAGGGCCGCCGATGTGGCGGAGGCGGTGGTCTTCGTAGCCTCCCGGCCCGGAACTGTACAGATTCCACTCCTCCAGATCGAACGGGGTTGAATCACACGGAGTCCACCGGGAAGGGAAGGACGAGAGAATGGCACAGATGAGCGGGCCCGACGGAATGTTCGTCATCAGCACGCAGGCCCATTATGATGCGGCCCACTTCCTCCGGAACCACACAGGGAAGTGCGCCCGGCTCCACGGGCACCGGTACGTGGTGGAGGCGGCGCTGCAGGCGGGGGAGCTGGATGTGGCGGGGATGGCCTTCGACTTCGGCGATCTGAAGGCGATCCTCCGGGAACTGGCGGACCACCTGGACCACCAGAACCTGAACGAGATCCCCCCCTTCGACACCCTGGAGAGCAGCGCGGAGAACCAGGCCCGCTGGTTCTTCCAGGAGATCCGGGAGCGGCTGCCGGAGGGGATCCGGGAAGGGCTCCTCTACGCCCGGGTCTGGGAGAGCCCCACCCAGTGGGCGCAGTACGGCACGTCGGTGCTGGTTCCTCCTCCCATGGGGCCCGGGGGCTGATGCCCGTCGGGGGCCGCTCGTGCACCTCCTCCTGACCGACCGCCTGGCCTGTCCCCGCTGCGGGCCCGCCTTCGGGCTCATCCTCCTGTCCGATCGGATGGAGGATCGCCGGGTCCTGGAGGGGGCGCTGGGCTGCCCCAACTGTCGGGAGCGCTATCCGGTCCGGGAGGGCGCAGCCGACCTCCGGCCTCCCCCCCGGGGCCCCGCCCCGACCGCCCCTGCCTCCCCGGCGGCGCCGGATGCCGGCGAGACCATGCGACTGGCGGCCATGCTGGGAATCACCGAGGGGCCGGCCCATGTCCTGGCCGCCGGGGAGGCGCTGCACCATGCCCCGGCGCTGGCCCGGTTGATCCCGGAGCTGGAGGTGATCGTGGTGGAGCCCCAGGGGATTGCCTGGGAGGAGAGCCCCGGGGTCACCCGGATGCATGTGGGGGACATCCTCCCCCTCCAGTCCCGGAGCCTGAAGGGGGTCATCCTGGGGGGCGAGGCGGTGGACCACCTTCTGGGGGAGGGGATCCGGGTGCTGGGCTCCGGGGGGCGGATCGTGGTGCTGGGACGGCCCCAGGGGGTGGGGCGCCGTCTGGTGGATGCGGGGCTGGGCCTTCTCCTGGACCAGGCCGGCGCCACCGTGGCCACCCGCCGATGAGGCTGTGGCGACGTTGCGTCCCCACCGGGGCTCCGGATAGCTTCCTGCCGGTTCCGGCAGTGTGTACGGGACTGTTCTGTAGCGGAATCGGGAAGAGGAAGCCGATACGATGACGTGGTGGAATCGCATGTTCGGCGGCCAGGACGACCCCGACCGGGTGGACTACTATTCGGAAGGGCACACGCTCCTGGACCAGGGCAAGTTCCATGAAGCGCTCACCTCCCTCCGGCTGGCGCTGAAGGAGTCTCCCGGCGACCCGGTGATCCTCCAGCAGATCGCCATTGCCTATACCCGGATCGGAATGACGGAGGAGGCGGCGAAGACCTATCGTCACGTCCTCCAGAAGGACCCCCAGGCGGCGGGAGCCCATTACGGCCTGGCCTTCATCCATCTCCGCGCCGGAGAGGATGTGGAGGCCGTCCGCCACCTGGAGGCCTTCCTGTCCACCCCCCCCGGGGGGGCGGACGCCCATCGTCACATCGAGCACGCCCGTTCCACCCTGTCCCGCCTCCGTGGCGAAGATCCCCAGTTCGAGCATGAATGAAATCAAGCGTGTGACCCTTCGCTGGACCGGTGATGGACTGGCCTTCGAGGGCGGGGGCACCACCCACCCCTCCATCCAGGTGGACGGGGGTTCCCGGGCGGGTCCCTCTCCCATGGAATTGCTCCTCCTCTCCGTGGCGGGGTGCATGGCCATCGATGTCCGGCTGATCCTGGACAAGGCCCGGGTGCCCCTCACCGACCTGGAAGTGGTGACGGAGGGGACCCGGGCGGATACCGAGCCCCGTCGTTACAGCCGGGTGAAGATGCACTTCCGGGTGGTGGGTCCGGGGGAGGAGCACGAGGCCCGGGTGGCCCGGGCGGTGCAGCTCTCCAAGGACAAGTATTGCAGCGTGTTGCATACCCTGGATCCCGACCTTCCCATCGAGACCTCCATCGAGCGGAGCTGACGGCGATCCGGCTTTCTCCCCCTGAACGGACCCCGCATCCCGGGAGTGAGTGCGCCGATGACGACCCGTGACTACGTGAAGACCCCCGGCACCCTGCTTCCGGGGACGCTCAACGAGCTCTTCCTGGACGGCGTGGACCAGTTCGGGGAATTGCCTGCGTACCGGGATCCAAAGGGTACGGAGTGGGTCTCCATCTCCCATCGGGGGGTGCTGGAACGGGTGAGGCGGGCCTCCGCCGCACTCCGCTCGCTGGAGGTGGAGAGCGGTCACCGGGCCGCCATCCTGGCGGAGAACCGGAGCGAGTGGGCGCTGGCGGACTGGGCCTGTCTCTGCTCCGGGGTGGCGGACGTTCCCATCTATTCCACCCTCACCCCCCACCAGATCGCGTACATCCTCCGGAACTCCGGCGTCCGCCTGGTCTTCTGCTCCACCCGGACCCAGTTGGACAAGCTCCTGGAGGTCCGTGACGAGTGCCCCGACCTCCGGTGGATCGTGGTGATGGATCCGCTGGAGGAGGAACTCCCCGAGGGGGTGCTTCGCTGGGATGCCTTCCTGGAGCGGGGGAGGGAAGGGGCGGCGGCGCTGGGCGAGGACCGTTTCCGGGAGCAGGCCCTCTCGGTGCAGCCCGACGACGTGGCCACGATCCTCTACACGTCCGGGACCACCGGCGACCCCAAGGGTGTGGTCCTCACCCACGGGAATCTCCGGGCCAACGTGGACCAGTCCGCCCGGGTCCTCCCCCTGAGCGAGAAGGACGAGACCCTCTCCTTCCTCCCCCTCTCCCACGTGTTCCAGCGGATGGTGGACTACCTGCTGTACTCGGTGGGGTGCACCATCAGCTACGCCCGCTCCATGGAACTGGTGGCGGAGGACCTCCGCCTGGTGAAGCCCACCATCGTGGTGTCGGTGCCCCGACTCTACGAGAAGGTCCATGCCCGGGTCACCGGGGCCACCGGGGTCAAGGCGGCGCTGGTGCAGTGGGCCCGGGAGGTGGGGCTGGCCTGGTCCGAGGAGACGCTGGCAGGGCGCAGGCCAGGGCCGGTGCTCCGGGTGGTGTACGCCCTGGCGGATCGGCTGGTCTTCCGGAAGATCCGGGAGGCTGTGGGAGGGCGGCTCCGCTATTTCGTCAGCGGCGGTGCTCCCCTGTCGGCGGAGATCAACCGCTTTTTCTACTCCGCCGGGATCATGATCCTGGAGGGGTACGGCCTCACCGAGACCAGCCCGGTGACCAACGTGAACTCCCCGGAGGAATTCCGCATCGGCACCGTGGGGAAGCCCGTCCCCGGCACCGAGATCCGGATTGCCGAGGACGGCGAGATCCTGGTCCGGGGCCCGCAGGTGATGCGGGGGTACCTGGACAACCCGGAGGCCACGGCGGAGGTCCTCACCGACGATGGCTGGTTCCTCACCGGAGATGTGGGGGAGATCGACCAGGACGGCTTCCTCCGCATCACCGATCGGAAGAAGGACCTCATCGTGACGGCAGGGGGGAAGAACATCGCTCCCCAGCCCATCGAGAACGTCATCAAGCGGAACGGCTACGTGGACCAGGTGGTGATGATCGGCGACCGGCGCCCCTTCTCCATCGTGCTGGTGGTCCCGGCCTTCGACCGCCTGGAGGAATGGGCCCGGGGGAAGGGGGTGGCCACCGGGGACCGGAAGGCGCTCCTGGAGGACCCGCAGGTGCACCGCCTGATGGAGTCCGAGGTGCTGGGCACGGTGTCGGACCTCCCCCGCTACGAGCAGCCCAAGAAGGTGGGGCTCCTGGCCGGGGAGTTCACCATCGAGAGCGGGGAGCTCACCCCCTCCCAGAAGGTCCGCCGGCGGATCGTGGAGCGGAACTACGCGGACTTCATCGACGCCCTCTATGCCCCGGAGGCCGTGGATCAGGCGGTCTTCTCGGCATGACTCCCGGGGTGGTCCACCCGGGGGCCGGGGAGGAGGGGAGCCGGGTGGTCTTCATGACGGCCCCCGATGCCGGGGTGGCGGAGGCGGTGGTGCGGACCCTGGTGGAGGAGGGGATGGCCACCTGTGGCACCCTGATTCCCGGGGTGGTGTCCATCTACCGGTGGATGGGAGAGGTGGAGCGGCAGGAGGAGGTGCAGGTGATCCTGAAGACCGGGGCCCAGCGGGTCCCGGCGCTCCTGGCCAGGGCGGCGGAGCTCCACCCCTACGACGTTCCCGAACTCCTGGTCCTCCCGGTGGTGGGGGGGCTCCCCGCCTACCTGGCCTGGGTGGAGGGTGGGGGGTGATGGGACGGAGACGCCGGAAGGGGAAGCTGGCCGAGGAACTCACTCTGGAGGGGTTCGGGGCTTCGGAGGCCCAGCCCGGGCCGCCTGATCCCGCGGGGGCTTCCAGCGATGCATCGGGGGAGGGGCCGGCGGAGGGCTCCCCCAAGGATCCACCGGCGGCGGAGGCACCCGGCGAGGCTGGAGAGGCGTCTCTGCCGGAAGCCCCCCGGGAGCCCCCTCCCGGCGAGGGGTCGGACCCGCCGGAATCGGCGCAGGAGGCGGCGGAACCCCGGCAGGATGAACCGGAAGAAGGTGCCCCCGGTGCGTCCCTTTCTGCCCCCCCTGAGGGGCCCCACCTGGAAAAGGACCTTCCCCCGGAGGCCGGGGTTCTGCAACGTTCTGTTTCCCCACCAGGGGGGATCGATGCGGGGAGCCACGGCCCGGACCTTGCTCATGCCGGGGAATCCCAGGGGGAAGGTCCCCCGCCGGCGCCGGCCGAACCCTCCCCTCCGCCTGATTCCGCTGGACCGACCTCCGAGATGCCTGTGCAGGAAGCCCGAGCGGTACCCGTCCCCCCCTCCTCCGATGAACCGTCTCCCGAAGTGGAGCGGGACGAGGAGCTGTTCTCCGACCTGGAAGAGGCCCGTGCCCTCCAGCGGGAGGGGCGTGCCCACGCTGCAATGGATCTCCTCCGGGCCATGGTGGAGTCGGACCCCAGGAATGTGGAGGCCCGGGTGGAGTTGGGGGTGCTCCTGGATCGGACCGGCGCCCATGCTGCAGCGGTGGAGCACCTGGAGGCGGCGCACCGGGCGGTGCCCGACAGCGTCCAGATCCTCTCCGCCCTGGGAGCCGCCCTCACCTCGTTGGGGCGCTTCGAAGAGGCGGAGCGGGAGCTGAAGCGGGCCCAGCGGCTGGCTCCGGAGGACCTGCTGGTGCGGGCGAACCTGGCCATCGTCTCCTTCCGCCGGGGCCTCTACGGCCACGCCGAGTCGGAGCTCCGCTGGATCTGTGACCGGGACGAGGGGAACGCCACCGCCCACTTCTACCGGGGCGAGGCGCTGAACCGCCTGGGTCGGGTGGACGAGGCGCTGGACGCCATGAAGACGGTGACCCGCCTGGATCCCGGAAACTCCCGGGCCTTCTACACCATGGGCATCCTCTACGACAAGAAGCACCTCCCGTCCGAGGCCGCCGCCATGTACCGGAAGGCCCGGGAGGTTGGACCCCGGTGATCCGGCTGGTTCGTGGGAGCCTGGCCGATGCCCGGGCCGAGGGGATCCTGCGTCCGGTGGGTTCCATGCTGGAGGCGGTCACCGTGTCCAGTCGGGAGGTTGAACTCCGCGCCGGGGACTCAGTGCGCCGGCGTCTGGATGGGCTGGGGGAGGTGCCGGTGGGGGGCGCGGTGGTCACCCCCGGGGGAGGTGTGGAGGTCCCCTTCCTGATCCACGTGGTCATCCAGTCCAGAGACGAGGCGGCCACGGAGATCACGGTGCGGCAGGCCCTCACCAACGGTCTCCGACGGGCTGCCGAGTGGGAGATGGCGTCGCTGGCCCTCCCCCCCCTGGGGACCGGGGTGGGGCAGATGGATGTGGAGCGGGCCGCCGCCGCCATGGTGGGAGTGATCATGGAGCACCGGGGAGTGGCGGAACATCCCTCCGAGGTCCTCCTGGTGGTGTCCGGGGACTTCGAGGAGGAGGTCTTCCGGGGAGCTCTGGCGGTGGCGGGGGTCCCGGCAGGAGAGCCGTCGTGAGCACCGGGGGGACGCGGAGCCGGTGGCTCCTGGGCTGGGGGATCCTGGTCTTCTGGCTGGGGACTGTGGGGTGGCAGGTCCGCCGGGAGTACTTCCAGCCCGAGATGGCCCGCCTGGCGGAGGCGGCCGTGGCGGCCCTGGGGGCGGAGGCCCACTTCTACCGCATGTCGCTGGACGACCAGACCATCGGGCTGGCTTCGTCCCGGCTGGACACCATCCCCGACGGGTTCCTCCTGGAGGACCGGCTCTCCCTTGAGCTCCCCGCCCTGGGGCAGACCGGAACTGCCTCGGCGGTGACCCGGGTCACCCTGGCCCCGGACCTCCGGACCCGCTCCTTCAGCTTCTTCCTGGACTCCCAGGGGGGGCGCTTCGAGGCCGAAGGGATCATCGAGGGGGATACGCTCCTCCGGGTGACGGTGAACTCCGCCGGCGACACCCGGGAGACCGAGTTCCGCCTGTCGGAGCCCCCGGTCCTGGCGTCCATCGTCCCCATCCGGGTGGCCCTCACCGAGGGGCTCGAGGTGGGCACCCGCCTGGACTTCCCCGTCTTCGACCCCTCCACCCTCTCCACCCGTGCGGTGGAGGTGGAGGTCCTGGCCCGGGACACCCTGGTGGTCCCCGACAGCGCCGCCGTGGACCCGTCCACCGGGCGCTGGGTGGCGGCGGGTCTCGATACCATCCCGGTCTGGCACCTGGCGGAGCGCTTCGGCGGGGTCCAGGTGGAGAGCTGGATCGACGACGGAGGGCGGGTGGGCCGCTCCTCCAGCGTCATGGGCTTCTCCATGGAGCGCACCACCTTCGAGTTGGTGGACCAGGAGGAGACCACCGTGGCGGCCGGCGGGCGAAGGAATGCCCCCGACCTGATCCTGAACACCGCCATCGCCAGCAACGTGGATCTGGGAACCGCTACCCAGCACCGGGAGCTTCGCTTCGTCCTCCGGGGGGTGGACCTCTCCGGCTTCGAACTGGACGGCGGTCGCCAGGAACTCCGGGGCGACACCCTCATCATCCGCCGGGAGAACCTGGGGGATGTGGACGCCGGCTACACCCTCCCCTACCGGAGCATGGATCTCCGGGCGGCGCTGGAGCCGGAGCCGCTGATCCAGAGCGATCACCCCCGGATCCAGGAGGAGGCCCGGCGGGCCATCGGACGGGTCTGGCGTCCCGACCCCACCGAGATCGCCGAGCGGCTGAACCGCTGGGTCCATCAGAAGCTGGACAAGTCGGTGGCCTTCTCGGTCCCCAGCGCCCTTGCAGTGCTGGAGTCGGGGGAAGGGGACTGCAACGAGCACACGGTCCTCTACGTGGCGCTGGCCCGGGCCCAGGGACTCCCGGCCCGGATCGCCGTGGGTCTGGTCTACCTGGATGGGGTGTTCTTCTACCACGCCTGGCCGGAAGTCTGGCTGGGGGAATGGGTGGCCATGGACCCCACCTTCGGCGAGGCGCCGGCGTCGGCGGCCCACATCCGGTTTGTCACCGGGGGGCTGGCGCAGCAGGTGGAGATCCTCCGGCTCCTGGGGCGTCTCCAGATCGAGGTGGTCGTCCCCTCCACCACCACAACCACCGGTGAAGCCGATGATTGAGGATCTCGCACCCCCCCTGGACGGCGTGGTGGATTCCACCCTGATGGCCCCCCGCCGCTCACCCCCCACCTCCGGGGAGCCCCTCCTCCATCTGGATGGCGTGGTGAAGCGCTACGGCTCCTTCACCGCCGTGAAGGGGCTGGATCTGGCGGTGTATCCCGGAGAGATCTTCGGCTTCCTGGGCCCCAACGGAGCGGGGAAGACCACCACCATCCGCATGGTGGCAGGGATCCTGGAGCCCACCTCCGGGCGGATCCGGGTGGGGCCCGACGACCTGGCGGCGGAGCCCATGAAGGCCCGGGCCCGGATCGGCTACATCCCCGACCGCCCCTTCCTCTACGAGAAGCTCTCGGGGATCGAGTTCCTCCGCTTCGCCGCCGGGCTCTGGGGGGACGAGGGGCCCGAGGTGGAGGAGCGGATCACCCGACTCCTGGCCCTCTTCTCCCTGGAGGAGTGGGGCGACGAGCTCATCGGGAACTACTCCCATGGGATGCGGCAGAAGATCCTCATCAGTTCCGCCCTGGTGCACCGCCCGGAACTCATCGTGGTGGACGAGCCCATGGTGGGGCTGGACCCCCGCTCCGCCCGGTTGCTGAAGGACCTCCTCCGGGCCTTCGTGGCGGGAGGGGGGACCGTGTTCCTCTCCACCCACACGCTGGAGGTGGCGGAGGCGCTCTGCGACCGCATCGCCATCCTGGCCCGGGGGGAGATCCTGGCGTTGGGGACCATGGCGGAACTCCGGGAGCAGGTGGTGGTGGATGGGGGGGGGCATCTGGAGGACATCTTCCTGAAGGTCACGGGGGGGCGCGAGGTGGAGGACCTCATGGCCTCGCTGGGGAACACCCTCGACCGATGAGTTCCGGCGCTCCATGAGCAGCGGCGTCCTCTTCCTGCTGGGGCCCAAGTTCCGCTCCCGTCGCAACCGCTCCCGGAGCGGGGACGGGAAGGGGGGGCTGGGGCGGATCCTCATCCTGGGCTCCGTGGCCCTGGTATTCTGGGCCCTCCTCTTCGCCGGGATCACCCGGATGCTCCTCTACTTCAGGGGCACCCAGGGGATCGGCGACCTGCTGGCGGCAAAGCTCCTGGGGCTGGCCTTCCTCACCTTCGGGATGATCCTCCTCCTCTCCAACGTGGTGACGGCCCTCTCCACCTTCTTCCTGTCCAAGGATCTGGACCTCCTCCTGGCGGCCCCCCTGGACAGGGTTACGGTGTACGGGAGCCGCCTCACCGAGACGGCGGTGAACTCCTCCTGGATGGTAGCGCTCCTGGCGGTCCCCATCCTGTCGGCCTACGGCTTCACCTACGGAGGAGGCCCCCTCTTCGCCCTGCTGTGCATCGCCGTGGTGGTGCCCTTCCTGGCCATCCCCGCCGTCATCGGGAGCGCCTTCACCCTGGCGCTGGTGAACGTCTTCCCCGCCCGGCGGACCCGGGACCTCCTGGCGCTTCTGGGGCTCTTCGCAGCGGCGGGGGTGGTGGCGCTGGTGCGCTTCCTCCGCCCGGAGCGGCTCATGCGCCCGGACGAGTTCCGGAGCCTGGTGGACTTCGTGGCGGTGCTCCGGACCCCAACCTCCCCGTGGCTCCCCAGCGAGTGGGTGGCGGAGACGCTGGTGGGCTTCCTCTCCGGGCGCTTCGATCCCTTCCCTCTGATCCTCCTCTGGAGCACCGCGGCGGCGATGGTGGTGGTGGGGGCCTGGCTCCACGTGCGGCATCACCACCGGGGCTACTCCCGGGCGCAGGAAGGGTCCGAGAACAAGGAGGGGCGGACCCGGGGAAGCTGGCCCCAGCTCCTGGTCCCCGGGGCACCGGTGCGGACCCGTGAACTGGTGGCCAAGGAGGTCCGGGTCTTCATGCGGGACTCCACCCAGTGGTCCCAGCTCCTGCTGCTGGGGGTGCTGGTGGCGGTCTACGTCTACAACATCCGGGTGCTCCCCCTCACCACCGGGGAGCAGGTGTCGTTCTTCCTGATCAACGTGGTGTCGTTCCTGAACCTGGGGCTGGCGGGCTTCGTGGTGGCCGCCATTGCCGCCCGCTTCGTCTTCCCCGCCGTGTCGCTGGAGGGGAGGATGCGCTGGCTGCTCCGCTCGGCGCCGCTGGACACGGGCACCGTCTTCCGGGTGAAGTACTGGGTGGGGACGCTCCCCATCCTGGCCATCGCGGTCCCCCTCATCGTGGTGACCAACCTGATCCTGGAGGTCTCACCCTTCGTGCTGCTCCTCACCACGGTGACCATGGTGGCGGCCACCTTCGCCCTCACCGCCATGGCGCTGGGGTTCGGGGCGCTCTACCCCAACTACGAGACCGAGAACGCCGCCGAGATCCCCACCTCCTTCGGGGGGCTCCTCTACATGATGACCGCGGTGAGCTACCTCACCCTGGTGGTGGTGCTGCAGGCCTGGCCGGTCTACGGGTTCCTCTCCGCCCGGATGGCGGCGGGGGCCATGCCCGTCCAGGGGCTCCTCTCGGCCCCGGCCACGGGCTCCCCTGCCGGTGCCGTCCTGCCCCTGGTCCTGGGGCTGGGGGCCGTGGCCCTCCTCACCGCGGTGGCCATCGTGGTGCCGCTCCGTGTGGGGATGCGCCGTGTGCGGGAGGCGGAACTCTGATCCGGGGGTTGGACAGCCACCCCCCCGACTGCCATATTTGAGGCTGTTCGCGAGGTTCCGCCCCTAACCACCCTCCCGGAGTCCTGCTTCGATGCTTCCCGGCGGATACAACTTCATCCACGTCGTCTTCTGGACCCTCGTGGGGATGATTGCGGTAGGAACCAACCTGACGGTGGTGATCCTCCTGACCGGTCTGGGGATCCTGGCGCTGGAGTCCTTCGGCAAGGCGTGAAAAGAACGACGTGTTGATGATCCTGATGGTCCTCGGAGGAATCGCTGCACTGGTGTTCGGGTTCTGGCTCGGAGCACCGGCGCGGTACGAGCAGGATCTGGATGAGATCGAGGGGCTCATGGACAAGGAACGCCCCCGTCGTCAGGCCACCCGGCATTTCACCTTCCTGAACGCGGTCTTCAACCGGAAGGCCCCTCCCCGGGCCCGGAAGCGGCATCAGGGGCGGCGTACCCCCTTCTCCGGCCTGAGCCAGGCTCCTCCGCCTCCCGGTCGACCGTCTTCCTCCTCGTCCACTCCGGACGGCTCTACCCCATCAGGGCATTGAGCCCCACCAGCACCCCCCCCACCACCGCTCCCAGCACGTAGCCCAGCCGGACGATCAGGCGGAGCTCCCGCTCCGTGATCTTCCGCACCAGCTCCTCCATCTTCGGGGTGGGGAACTCCAGCACCTTCTGCTCCACCCTCCTGGCCACGTCGATCTTCTCCACCACCTCCGGCACCTGCGCCTGGAGCCAGTCCCAGATGGGGTCTCCCAGCGCCGCCTCGATCCGGGCGGGGGCATCCTCGGGAAGCCAGTCGGAGGGACGGCCGATGGGGCGGTCCAGGAGGCCGTCCGCCAGCCGTGCGCCGGCGCTCCGGGCGAAGGAGGAAGCGGCCTCGCTCCGGGCGGCCTTCACCAGCCACTCCACCATCGTCTCCGGGGGGATCTTCTCGAAGATGTCTCCCCAGGTCTTTGCACCCGCCCGCTCCAGCGCCAGGTGGATCCGGTCCACCAGGAAGGTCCGGGTGGTGGGGTCCGAGGCCAGCCGCAGGATCCCGTCCACCAGCGTCTGCCGGGCCTCCCGCACCGGTTCGTCGTCGGCGGTCCCCAGCACCGACTCCACCGGCCGCCGGAGGAAGTCCACCACGGCGTCGTTCACCCCCCGGGCCATGGCGCTCTGGATCTCGGGCTCGGTGAGCATCTCCGAGATCCGCACGGCACCTTCGTCCCGGATGGTGTCCAGGACCCGCTCCACCGACTCCTCGGTGACCAGGAGCCGGGCCACCACCCGCTGGTGGAAGCGGAGGTCCTGGAGGAAGCGCCGGAGCAGCTCCTGGATGGTGGTCTCGAACTTGTCCCGGGCCGCAGGGTCCTCCAGCATCCGCCCCAGCCGGGCGATGGCCAGCGGCAGGTAGCCGGCGATGGCCCGCTCCAGCGAACCCACCAGCCCGGCGGGGAGGATCTCCTCGAAGGTCCGCCCCGGCTTCAGGAGGCGGTGGGAGGCCCGCTCCAGCGACTCCTCAACGGTGCGGCGGAACTCGTCCCCTTCCCCCACCTGCACCAGCCACTCCTCCACCGCTCCGGTGAGCGCGGCGTCCCGAGCCGGGGTGAGGAGCCCCCCGATGGGTTCATCCGCGATGGAGTCCAGGAAGCTCGCCGCCCGGTCCTGCACCGCGTCGTGGAAGGCCTCCGAGTCCACCCACCCCTGGAGCCGGTCCATCCCCAGCTCCACCATCCGACCCAGGAGGGCCTCCACCTCCGGTAGGGCCCGGTCCGGGAGGATCTGCCGGAGGGACCCCCGCTCCTCGTGGAGGAGCTTCTCCAGGAAGGAGGCCAGCCGCTGGTCGAAGGCCTCCCGGAATTCGGGGTCGGCAAAGGTCCGGGTGAGGTCCGCCGGGGTGAGGAGGCGCTGGCCCACCGTACGGCCGATGGCCGCCGCCAGGCGGGCCTGGTTCTTCGGTACCGCACCCTGGAGGAAGCCCAGCCGCCAGCGCCCGAGCCGGGGGGGCTCATAGGGGTGGAAGAGCATCCACACCGCGATGGCGTTGGTGAGCCCACCGGCGATGGAGCCGGCGGCGATGGTGGAGAGGATGCGGATGATCTCTGGATTCACGGACGGCGGGGGCGGAGGGAACGCAGATCCGTCATGGCTGAAGATGGCGCCAGAGTCCCCTCACCGGGAACTCCCGTCCATCCAGGCGAATGATTCCCTCCACCTCGAAGAGGGCCCGCACCGGAAGGAGGGGCCCCTCTCCGGCTCCCGCTTCCAGGTGGGAGGCGGTGGCCGTCAGCTCTCCGGTGAGTTCGCCGTCCAGGGAGGCCAGCGACCAGCTCAGGGGGATGTCTCTCCGGGCCGTCTCGAAGGGGCGCTGATCGGTCCAGGTCACCACCACCTCGGGCCACTGCAGGGAGCGGAAGTCCAGCCGTCCCCACCCCCGGAACATCCCTGGTGTGCCGTCCGTCCCCGGATCCTCCAGCGCCAACTCCAGGTTGTCTTCCCCGGAGAGGAGCAGCCAGTCCCGGGCCGGGAGCTCTCCAGTACCCCTGGAGCGGGAGAGATCCAGGAGGAGGCCGTCCATCACCCGGTTCCCCAGGAGTGCCTCCGCTTCCTGGAGGCGCACCGTCTCGCCGGCGGGGCCGGTCCACTCGGAGAGGGTGGAACCGAACACCAGTTCCAGCTCCCGTCCCCCCTCCCGGTAGACGATTCCCTGCAAGGCCTCTCCCTCCCCCATCAGGAGCCGGACGGGGCGGCGGGGGAGGATCCGCCAGGGAGCCCGGCTGGGAGGCGTCGTCCATTCCAGTCCCACGAAGCGTTCCCATGTGCCGTTCCGGGCCAGGAAGCCATTCACCTCTCGCCCCACCTCGCCGGGACGGACCCGGGAGTCCCATCCCCAGTGCACCGAGAGGGTGGAGTCCGGGGCGGAGGCCACGAAGGCCACCAGGCGCTCATAGTGCTGCACCACCGGAAGGACGGCGGCCGCGGCGGAGTCCGTGGCCACCGGTTCCGGGGTACGGGACTCCGGAGCTCCGTCACCGCATGCCAGAGCGGCCAGGAGCAGGGCGACCAGGGGGGCGCCCCGCCGGTGTATGGGGTCGATACGCATGGTTCGGGAAGGTAGTTCGCGACTTGCCGGGGGTGAAGTCCGGGTCTAGGTTCGGCTGCTCCGCCGGTCTTCCGGCCTCCGTTCAGATTGCAGGAAATGCTGATGCAGCTGTACACCAAGATCCTCATCGGGCTCGTGGCCGGCGCCGTGGTGGGCGTGGTGGCCAATTTCGGGGAAGTCATCTGGCTCAGGGACCTGCTCATCGCCCTGGAGCCCATCGGGACCGCCTTCATCCGCCTCATCACCATGGTGGTGATTCCCCTGGTGGTGGCCAGTCTGGTGGTGGGAACGGCGTCGCTGGGGGACCTGAGGAAACTGGGACGCATCGGCGGCAAGACGGTGATCTACTACCTGGCGACCACGGCGGTGGCCGTCATCATCGGGCTGGTGCTCTCCAACGTGGTGCAGCCCGGGGCCCGCATCAATCCGGAGACCCGGGATACCCTGGCCGCCCAGTTCGAGGGGGACGCCGCGGCCCGGATGCAGTTGGCGGAGAATGCGCCCTCGGTGGTCCAGACCCTCCTGAACATGATTCCCCGGAATCCGATCGAGGCGGCCGCCAACCTGGACCTGCTCCCCCTCATCGTCTTCACCATCATCTTCGGTGCGGCGGTGAGCGTCATCGAGCCGAAGCGCCGGGACGCGGTGCTTGCGGTGTTCGACGGGATCAACGACGCCAGCATGGTGATCATCGACTGGGTGATGAAGCTGGCGCCCTACGCGGTGTTCGCCCTCATCGGCGCGGTGGTGTCGAGGTTCGGGACGGACCTCCTCCGGAGTCTGCTGATCTACTCGGCGGTGGTGACGGGGGGACTCCTGATCCACGCCTTCGTCACCTATGGCCTGATCGTACGCTTCCTCGCCGGGCTGAACCCGATCGACTTCTTCAAGCGGATCGCCCAGGCACCCCTGGTGGCCTTCTCCACCTCGTCCTCGTCGGCCACCCTGCCCATCACCATGGAGACGGCGGAGGAGCGGGTGGGGATCTCCAAGCAGGTCTCCTCCTTCGTGCTCCCGCTAGGGGCCACCATCAACATGGACGGGACGGCCCTCTACCAGGCCGTGGCGGTCATGTTCATCGCCCAGATCTACGGGATCCCCCTGACGCTGGCCGACCAGGCGGTGGTGGTGCTCACCGCCACCCTGGCCTCCATCGGGGCGGCGGGGGTGCCCAGTGCCGGGATCATCACCCTGATTATCGTCCTGAACTCGGTGGGGCTGGGGGCGCAGGTGCAGGCGGGGATCGCCCTGATCCTGGGTGTGGACCGGATCCTGGACATGATCCGCACCTCGGTGAACGTCACCGGCGACCTCACCGCCGCTTCGGTGATCGCCCGGAGCGAGGGGGAGGATTTGACGCCGGTTCCGGGGAGTATGCGCGCCGCCACGGCGGACTGAGGGGGGCAGGGCGGAGGCAACCGGGACAAGCGGGGACGGGGGGTGGGTTGGACCGGCCTGGGCAGCGCGGGGCGCCAGGACCAGATTCAGCCCATGAGGCGCCCGGCCAGGAGCCCCACCCCCGCTGCCAGGATGCCTGCGGTGAGGCTGCCCACCAGGTAGAGCAGGGCGCGGCTACGGGCGCCTGCCCCGGCGAGGCGCACCCCGTCGGCGGCGAAGCCGCTGAAGGTGGTGAAGGCCCCCAGGAAGCCGGCCAGGACCAGGGCCTGGCCGGGTCCACCGGTTCGGGCGAAGGCCTCCGGCCCTCCCTCGGCGCCTCCGGCAATCAGGAATCCGGTGACGAGTCCCGCCACCAGGCATCCCGCCACGTTCACGACCACGGTCCCCCAGGGGAACCGCCCCCCCGTCCGCTCCTGGATCCTCCCCGAGAGGGCGTAGCGGGCCACCGCACCGGCGGCTCCGCCCAGGGCCACCAGCAGGAGGAGAACGAGGGTCATGGCGGGAGTCATGGGTGGGATGGTGGGGGAGGGAGGGAAGGGGCGCAAATCTTCGGGTGGGGTGGGTGCGGCCCCGGGGTCCGGGACCGTGCTCCTGGCCGTGGCCGCCGGAGGCGCGCTGGGCTCGGTACTCCGGGTCCTGGTGGGGTGGTGGGCGGTGGCGCTCCTGGGGGCCGCCTTTCCGTGGGGCACCCTGGCCGTGAACCTCTCCGGCTCCCTGGCGCTGGGTTTCCTGGATGCCCGACTTCCTCCGGCCCCCAACGCTCCGTGGCGAGCCTTCGCCATCCCCGGGTTCTGCGGCGGGTTCACCACCTTCAGCGCCTTCGGCGTGGAGACCGTGTTCCTGCTTGAGGCGGGGAGGGGGGGGAGGGGGATAGAGGCGGAGGG
>Ga0076930_100597_pt1 | contig 30465 bp, 22 predicted proteins | sample HotLakConsoUCCRE_FD_71149 | JGI IMG/M metagenome (GOLD analysis project Ga0076930, IMG submission 71149) | Hypersaline microbial mat communities from Hot Lake, Washington, USA - Hot Lake Consortium UCC-RE (version 3) (version 3) ...
CATGTGATCCTCGTTCAGTGTCGCAACCGAACAGAATCACAACTGACTGAAATCAATCAACTTTTTGGGTTGGGCTCTCAGGCTAGCACGAATCAGGGGAATTTGGAGCTCGCGGGCGACGACGCCGCGAGATCACATCTGGAGATAATAGCGGCCATTCGCATGGCGGGCGAGATAAGAGGGACGCATGACGCATCAACCCTGATCAGGCAGCGCCGTTTCCCGCTTTTTGCCTTTGATACATCTCAATGAGACGTCACAAATGGGAGGGGAACCGAGTCTGCGCAAGTTGTTGATCTGACTTGCTTTTCTGACCCGGGAAAAAGTGGTAGCGGAGGAGGGACTCGCTACCACAAAATCCTAAGTCATTGAAAAACAATGCCAATTCGAGCCGGACTAGATCCAAGCGTGTCTCTAGGATATGTCGCTGATGTCCGATTGGTCAAGCGCGAAATGCCCCGCCGCAGCTCGCAGGAAACGTTGCTGATCTGCGGCTAGCATGAGGGCGTGTGGCACGCCATGCCAAATGGACACTTCGAACTACCGACGTTTACCGGTCCAATAGGGATCACGATGGCGTCCGGAATGTCATGAAGCGCGTCGCTGGGCCTCGTTTTGTCGATTTGGGGTGTTTGTGGTTGTCGATTTCGACGCCGTTGCGGCGTTTTACGCCGGCTTTGGCGTCATGCGGACGCAGTTCCCCCCTGGTGCCAGACGAAACAGGTGAAGTTGTAGGCGAGATTGGCCATGCCGATCTTGGTCCTGGCCCGTGCGATGCCGATCGTACGCACGAACAGGTTCATGCGGGATTTCTGCTGCGCGAAGACATGCTCGACGAGGGAACGGATCTTTGAGCGGCGGCCATTGGCCCGTGCGGTTCGTTCGCTCATCGACCGACCCTTCGGCTTCCTGTGGTGGATGTCGGACACATAGCCGTTCTTCTGCAGCCACGCCTCATTCTTCTTTGATCGATAGGCGGTGTTGGCCCACAGTTTCGAGCCGGTGTTGTGCTTGTCCAGCACGCCGGGAAGCTGCGCCCCGTCATAGGCTGCGGCGCTCGTGACGTTCCAGCCCCGGATGAAGCCGTGCCGACGATCGATCGAGGCATGATTCTTGTAGCCCAAGGCAGGCACGGCGATGTCGCGGCTCTGCGGCTTGCCGTCCTCCGCCGCTTTGGCCTTGGAGAATTTCACCGTCCAGCGGGCATCACGATCCTTCTGCCGCAGTTTCGCAGGTTTCTCCGTCCGGCCATCCGGAACCTTGCCCGCCTTGATATCCGACTTCTCGGCGTCGGTGTTGCGCTGCTTCGGTGCCGCCACGATGGTGGCATCGACGATCTGCCCGCCCATTGCGAGATAGCCGGCCCTGGTGAGGTGCTTGTCGAAGCGGGCGAACAAATTCTCCACCGCCCCCCGCTTGCGTGAGATGCTCCCGGAACAGCCAGATCGTCTTAGCATCGGGAACCCTGTCACCGAGACCCAATCCCAGAAAGCGCATGAACGACAGCCGATCCTGGATCTGGAACTCGGCCTGATCATCCGACAGGCCGTAAAGCGCCTGGAGAACCATGATCTTGAACATCATCACCGGATCGTAAGGCGGTCGACCGCCCCTCGCGCCATCAGAGCGTTTCAGCGCCTTGGTCAGCGGCTTGCGAAAAACCTCCCACGGCACCACCGTATTCAGCTTCTCCAGCGGATCACCCGCCTCACTCAGCCGCACATAGCGCTCATCAATGTCCCAGAACCCGGCCTGTCCCCGCATCGCCAGCCTCCCGCAAATCACCGCACAAGTGAATCACGAAACGGCCACAATGGGGAGGTTTTTCGAACTGTCCAGATACCCATTCTCCGTGCTAAATCAGGCGGATTGGGGTGTTCTTCGAGGTGCCCGTAATACAAAAGACAGCCTACTCAGCTTTTTATGCTATGAAAAGACTTGGCACCAGTATGCTGCCGCATAGCGTCGATAAAAAGCTTCTCCGCCGGAGTATGAGTACAACGTGGGTTAATCACAAGAGAGATTGGAATCTTTGGCATTTCACTATATGGAGGTAAACGCCAAAGTCGCCCGTCAGCTTCTTCTGTAGCGACGGCATGAAGCGGCAGCATCGCAACTCCGACACCGGAAACAACCAAACGTTTAACCTCGTCAACATTGAACGATTGGGCAACAATACGTGCTTGGATAAGTTGTCGAATATGGGACAGCTCCATGGGCCACTTGCTTTCTGCAAGAAAGTTAGTCTGCATGGAGACGTAATCGACTCCACTAAGATCATCAAGCGTGAGATCTCTACAACCAAAAAAATTATGGCGTCTCCCACAAAAATGACCAAACGTAGCATAATGAACTTGGTCATATGATAATTCTGAATGACCTTGATCGACGTAAACTAAAGCTAACGTACTTGTTTTATTTAGTACGCTTCGTTCTGCGTTCACGCTGCTTGTCACGGTTGTCTGGAGGTGGACATTAGGGTGAGCGCTGTTAAATTTATAAAGTGGCTCACTTAACAAGTCATCAGGAATTGCGCTCGCTAGAGCGAGCCGAACGGTGCCTTCCACTGCACCATTGAGGTCAGCCATGTTGGCTGATAGTCGCGAAATGTGGCCGTAGACCTCCAAGCTTTCCTCAAGGACTAACAGACCAGCGGCTGTCAACTCAAAATTGGAACCACCCCGCTTTAGAAGGGGCATTCCAAGCTGCTCTTCGAGCCGGCGAAGGCTATTAGAAACGCTAGGCTGACTGAGCAGTAGCCGGTTAGCTGCGCGCGTAATGCTCCCTTCCTGCGCAATGACGATAAACGTGCGCAGGAGATTCCAGTTCAGATCACGCGCTGTAGCCTCCAGCGGAAAGGCTTCGTTCTCCTCCAGCAGTGATCGCGTTCTCTCGGCGTTAGAATGCGAGAAATTGGAGCTGCTTCGCCGCCGCTTAGAGTCCCTTGCGGGTCCGCGGGTTGCTTCCTTCTCCAACGACTCCGTCATGCTTTCAGCCTATAATTAGAATAGCGAAAATCTATTTGCATTATGCGGTCGCGCAGTTTCCAATGTCAATGCGTAACGCCCTTTGTTCTCCTGCGGTCTCAGTGGGGAAGTAAAATGATGCGCGTGGTACGGATAAGCGTAATCAATTCGAGGGTCGTAGAATGCTTATTCTGGGAGAGAGAACCACTGTACCGACTATTCCTCGCTAAACTTTGTGATGTTTGGCTAGGCCTAGTCCTGCCACGTCAGCCAGCGTCGCCGCAGCAGCGTAAGGGTGAGAGATGATGCTCGACCAAAATATTGTATCCGGCATATTAACTGGCGTCGACGAAGGATTCAAAGAACAGATTGAATTTACGCAGGAATTGGTTCGATTTCCGTCTCTGCGTGGCGTTGAACATACCGCACAGGATTTTATGGCGAAGGCGATGCGCGAACGAAATCTTGAGGTTGATCAATGGCGTATAGATGTTGACGTAATCAGAGACCTCCCTGGCTTTGCGCCAGTTACCGTCTCCTACGAAAACGCTTTTAACGTAGTCGGGAGCTATCGTCCAAAGGAGATCATTGGACGCTCCTTGACCTTAAACGGTCATATTGATGTCGTTCCTACAGGCCCAGTTCAACGCTGGTCCCATTCCCCCTTTGATCCACAAATCAGAGACGGTTGGATGTACGGTCGCGGGAGTGGCGACATGAAAGCGGGATTGGCGCTCATGCTGTATGCCTACGACGCAATCCGCCGAAGCGGTTATACACCCACCGCGCCACTATTCTTCCAATCGGTGGTGGAGGAAGAATGCACCGGCAACGGAGCGCTCGCATGTTTGCAGCGGGGTTACAAAGCCGACTGTGTCCTCATACCCGAACCGATGAAGCCAAAGCTTTTGCGAGCGCAAGTGGGTTTGGTCTGGTTTCGGGTGCACGTGTCTGGTGATCCGCAGCACGCTTCTGGCTTTCAGGAGGTAGGGAGCAACGCAATCGAAAATGCATTTGGCATTTGGCGGCATCTCAAGGAGCTAGAAAAGAAATGGAACGCTCGGAAAGTCGAGCAACCACTCTATGAGGGACACCCCCATCCAATCCGCTTCAATCTTGGCAAGATTTCGGGTGGTGAGTGGACTTCGAACGTACCTGCTACCTGCACGATTGAGGTTCGCGTCGGCGTCTATCCGGGCTGGAATCTTGAGGATGCACGAGCGGAAATTGAGGAGTGCGTTCGTAAGGCAGCGGCCCAGGATGTGTTTCTTTTCGATAATCCACCCATAATCGAGTATCATGGACACATGGCCGAGGGGTATGTGCTGGAGCATGCGGCAGAGCCAGAGGCGGTCTTGGCTGAATGTCACGAGGCTGTATTTGGCGAGCACCTCTCCGAGCACGTCATATCGGCCGCAACTGACGCTCGTTTCTTTGGTCTTTATCAAGGCACTCCCGGAATGGTGTACGGTCCTGTGTGCGAACGAGCTCATGGTTTTGATGAGTGCGTCGATTTGGATTCGGTGCGGCAGGTAACCAAGGCGTATGCGCTCTTTATTGCCAAATGGTGTGGTGTTCGTTCGCTTCTCGATTCAGTTGAGCAACCGCATTTAAACGTAAATTCATAGCGGAGGAGAATCCGGTTTATTCAACTTTCAATAAGCTTTTATTGGGAGTTCTCAAAGGAACAAGCGGAGTAAGAATGACGATATCGAAAGACGGCATAAGTTTTTAGTTTGTGATGACATACAACTGGTCAAACTTACCGTCATTAGGTGGGAGACGTTGTCTTTGTAGCTCAAACTGAACGCTGCAGTGCCGATCCAACAAATTTGGCAAAATTGGAAGGGAATTAACATGCATCTATGGGTCAATCAGCATCAGCGCGATCAGCGCTTGCCAAAAGCTACGCACGGCCAAGGTTGCGAGATATTCGATGATCAGGGCCGGCGTTATCTCGACGGTTCTGGCGGGCCTGCACTTTTTTCGCTTGGTTACTCACATCCGGAGGTAAATGCAGCAATTACCGAACAGTTATCTAAGGTTCAGTTTGGCTATTCGACGACCTTCACCAGTGACGCGATCGATGGGCTAGCCGAGATAATCGCGGAAGAAGCAGGGCCAGAACTGAAGTACACAAGTTTCGTGTCCGGAGGGTCTGAAGCCACAGAAACCGCGATCAAGGTTGCGCTTCAGTATCATGCCGCCAAGGGAAATCCGGGTCGCATCCATTTCATTGCACGCCGCCAGTCATGGCACGGATATACTCTGGGTGCGCTATCCATCTCAGGTCACATGGCCAGACGCCGACCCTTTGAGAACGTGCTGATACCGGCAACATTCGTGTCCCCGGCAAACGAATATCGCCCTCCCCACGGGGTTTCACGGAAAGGGCTCACCGATTACCTCGCCCAAGAGCTCGAAGAGGCAATCCTGCGAATCGGTCCGGGAAAGGTCGCCGCCTTTATATTTGAGCCCGTTGTTGGTGCGTCCGGAGGCGCAGTTCCTTGTCCACCCGGTTACGCACAAAAGGTTCGCGAAATCTGTGATCGCTACGGGGTCCTAATGATTGCTGATGAGGTCATGTGCGGCATCGGACGGTGCGGCAGCTGGCGTGCCCTCGCCTTGGAAGACGGTTGTGAACCGGACATAATGACCATTGCCAAGGGTATGGGTGGAGGGTTCATGCCTCTTGGCGCCTGCGTATACCGGCAGGGTATCTATGAGGCGATCACCGATCAATACGGGACGGTGTCCTCGGTGCATACCTATTCAGGTCATACGCTTGCCTGCGCAGCTGGCCTCGCTGTTCTAAATGTGATCCGCAGGGATGGCCTAGTCGAAAAATGTCGTCGCGACGGCGACTACCTCATGAACGCACTGCAAAAACGCTTTAGCCCAACACCCCACGTTGGAGACATCCGAGGCCGCGGTCTATTTGTAGCTATCGAGTTGGTGGAAGATCGAGAAACGAATCAGCCTTTCGCACCAAGTAAAAAAATTGCAGAGAAAGTTCGAATGAAAGCTTTAGAAGAAGGTCTTATTTGCTATCCATCAAGTGGTACTATTGATGGTATCAACGGTGATCATGTACTACTGTCTCCGCCTTACGTTGTAACGCAATCTGAGATCGATGAAATGGTTGAAAAACTTGAGATTACTTTTAAAAAACTTGGACTATGTTAAATAACCGATCCAGCGTTGATTCGATAGACAGGGCTGCGTTAGCAAAAATTTGTGTTTGTAAGCGAGATATAGTTTGAAATTATTCGAACATAATAGTTTTCGACTTTTTTCCACATTATCAAAGAAGATCGCGTAAATTATTTGATTTAATTTATTTTAAAATATTTTATTATTTTTTTAAAATATATTTAAAGCATAAAAATAATTATAACTAGACGTTGGATCATCGTGCCAAATGAAATATAAAAAAATGTTGCAAAAAGGTAAATTCTTGATACGATTTTGGAGCATCATGCGCTTAACAGACTTAAAACGATGCGAACGGAGGGTGAGCAATTATGTCGAACAAACATGTACTCAAGCAGCAAATAACGATTGGTGCACTTGGCGCCGCTTTACTGCTGTCTACGCCGTCAGGTGTGTACGCTCAAGAATCCACCACACTTCGTATGGGTCTTATTTTTGGACCCCAAGCCCCTATTGTCGAGTGCGGAGCAATGCCGCTTACGGAGGATGCTTCCCTTCGTGATGCTGGCATAAATATACAGGTAATTCATTCCGCCCAATTGGGGGGCGAGAATGACATGGTTCATCAAGTATCTTCCGGTCAGTTGGAGATTACGGGAGGCACGGCATCCATTCTAGCTGCATATTTAGAGGACCTTTCAGTCCTGGAGGCATATTATCTATACGAAAATGTTGACCAAGTTTTGACGATCCATCAGACTGATACCGCGCAGGCTTTGTTTGAGCAACTGCGCGAAATCGCAAATATGAGGCAAATAGGTGCTCCTTGGCTTTACGGTGAGAGGCATATTTTCGGCAATCGTGCACTTCGAACCGTTGAAGACTTTGAGGGGCTTCGTCTCCGGGTTCCGGAAACTTCCGTTTCTATCGAAAGCGCTCGTGCGCTTGGCACCAGCCCAACGCCAACGGCCTATTCAGAACTTTATTTGGCGCTTCAACAGGGAATTGTTGATGCGGCAGAGGCGCCTGCGTCTATCGTTCACGCCGAGTCTTTCTATGAGCCAGCAGAGTATTTCAACAAGACTGGACATCTGATAACGGCATTCCCTGTCGTTATCAACGAGCAGATTTGGCAGGGTCTTTCAGAAGGGCAGCAAGAAGCGCTGGATGCCGCGTTTACGGAAGCTGCTGACCGAGTTCGAGAGTGTGTTGAAGCTGCCGACCAAGTTGCATATGAGACGTGGCAGGCCGATGGTAGCATCGAAATCGTTGAAGATATCGATATAGATGCTCTTCGAGGATTGGCTGAAGCACATTTCTCTGAGGGTTTCTCTTGGAGTGATACCTACCGCGAACTTCTTGCGGAGCTTCGTGAATAATGACCAACAATGTGGATCATAATCATGGGGACGGTGGGGCAGGATCTGCTCCACCGTCAAGTGCCCTTATCGGAAGGATCCGTAAATCGGTGATACTGGCTGAGCAGTCAGTAGCAGCTATTCTTCTTTTGACAATTATCGTTCTGGTTTTCGGTCAAGTCGTGGCGCGCTATGTATTTAACGCCCCACTGTACTGGAGTGATGAACTTGCACGATATACTTATGTTTGGTTGACATTTATTGGTGCTACATTTGTCTTTGCACGTGGAGACCATATATCAGTAGATATTTTTGGTGGTTGGGTTGGAAGAAGAACAAATGAACTTGTTGATTTGTTTGGGAAAATTGTCATAATTATGACATGTATATTTTTCATTTGGGGAAGCTGGACGTGGGTTCTCAGTAACATTCTTCCCCGTTCATCCGCGCTTCAGATGCCGATGGTGTATTTATTTGGCGTTGTCTGGCTCTGCTTTGCTCTAACGGCACTGCATGGAATGACTGAATTGTATCTTCACTTGGTTCATAAAATAAGGCACAAGAGAGAAGGTGAAATCCAATGCAAATGAGCTTTCTTTTTATTTCGATAGGAGTCCTGCTGTTTCTGCGCGTACCGGTCGCGTTTAGCTTATTGCTTCCATGTCTCCTTTATATATTTTTTGATCCATTCTTGACGCTTGGGATTGCCTTACAGCGCATCTCGATGCTGGTTAATTCATTTCCATTACTAGCCGTTCCGCTCTTTATTATGGTGGGATACTTAGCAAATGCAGCTGGTATGGCCGATCGTTTAATTAGGGCGCTACTTGCGATATTTGGTCGAGTTCGCGGTGCACTTGCCTACGTAAATTTGAATGCAAGCCTTGTATTTTCTTGGATGAGCGGCTCGGCAATGGCCGATGCTGCCGCGATGGGCTCTATTATGATTCCTGCTATGCGGAAAAATGGTTACAGGCCGTCCTTTGCGGCAGCAATTACTGCTGCGTCATCTATGATCGGTCCTGTTATGCCGCCTTCAATAGCAGCAGTACTTTATGCAGTTCTTTCACAAACATCTATCGCGGCGATGTTTTTAGCTGGCATTTTACCGGCTTTTGCGATCTTTCTGTGTCTAGGAATTTATATTTATTTTTATATTCGGGTAAATCCTGTTCCGGCATTAGACGATGCAGAAATTCCACCACTTTGGCCTAGTCTAATCGAGGCTAGTCCTATTCTACTGGCTCCGGTACTTCTACTTGGAGGAATTCTTGGGGGGGTATTTACGCCTACGGAAGCGGCGGCAGTAACTGTTGTATACATGATGTTTATAAGCGCTATTTTTCGCTGGTTGAACATCTCGGGATTTTATCATTGCCTCGTACAAACTGCGGGAACTGTTGGACAGGTGATGATAATCGCTGCAGTTGGCGGCCTATTGTCGTATATTTTAGCTCGGGAGGCGGTGCCAAGTGCTATAGGGGTTGCGATCCAAGCATTCACAGAAAATCCGTTATTGTTTTTAATATTTGTGAATCTTGTTCTTCTTGTAATCGGAATGATACTGGAACCGGCATCGGCACTTTTAATTACCGTTCCAGTTTTATTTCCAATTGCAATAAGCTATGGTATAGACCCTATTCATCTTGGAATTATCGTGATATTTAACCTTTCATTGGGTCTGCTTACCCCTCCGATTGGATTGGTGCTTTATATGCTAAGTAGTGTAGGTGACGTGTCGTTTGCCAAAGTTTTACGATCAACAGCTCCGCTTCTTATACCGTTGTTTGGCGCGCTCGCCATTATTACCTTCGTCCCAGAAGTTACACTTCTCTTGCCGCGGGCATTTGGGTTCAGATGAGGCCAAAGACTGCCCTTGAGTCAGAATGGAAAAATAGGAGATCAAAATGCGTGATGTTGAGCTTACACTTGCATGTGTACAAATGACAAGTGGTGAGAATAGAGATTCAAATGTTCAAAAGGCGGAACATTACATTGATATAGCTATTAAAGAGCATAATGCAGATGTTATTGTGTTGCCTGAGTTTTTTAATATTCCATATGTATTTCAGTGGCGTGATTATAAACATATTGATCGAGCTGAGCATGCGAGTGGCCCTACTATTTGTCGGATGCGTGAAGTTGCAAAGAGCCGCAAAGTAGCACTCATTGCAACTATATTTGAAGAAGATTCAGCCGGTATTTATTACGATACAGCCTTTTTTATTGACGAAGAAGGGGAAATTAGAGGAAAGTATCGAAAAGTACATCCTGCAGCAGTTCAAAGTCTTGAGAAAATTTACTTCCGATATGGTTCACATTATCCGATTGTGAACCTTCGAGGCCTTCGTTTTGGGGCTATAATTTGTTACGATACCTTTTTTCCGGAAACTGCGAGGTGCACGGCTGTGCAGGGTGCCGAGGTAATTATCGTTCCCTTCGCCGCACCAAAAGTTGACCCCTGGCGCGCAGTCATGATGACCCGGGCTTTCGAGAATGGCGTGTGGTTCGCTCCAGCCAATAAAGTTGGCATTGAGGGAGAGTGGACGTTTGGCGGTCGAAGCATGATCGTGGAACCGACGGGAGAAGTGGCGGAGGAACTCGATGATGTGGCGGAAGGGGTAATAGCTACCCGCATAAGCCGGAGTGCGGTTTATGGAGCGCGACGCGAAAAGCCGATGCTACGCGACCGACGCCCGGACCTTTACTCGCCGATCTGCACGCCAACTGAGGATGTAAACTCGGGTAAGTGATGTACGAACGGAGGAAAGCACAATATGACGATTCAAGAAGAAAAACCCGTTGCCCCGCCGCTAGCAGGCTACCTGGACCGGCTCTCCGCCCGCCCAGGTGAACGCATTGCCGTCAAAGCCAGTAGCGAGATGGCTGGAGAAGTTGGCGCGCATGTGGTTCGTATCTGGAATGCAGATAGCAACCCAGATGGTTTGGGTATCCAGACCGAACGGATCCAGGGCATGGATCTCGGAAAATTTCGAGCCCGCACGCAGACAGTAGCGTTAGGAAGCTGGGGTTGGGTCCCGACAAATGGGCTGTTCCGTGACAGTGTCGTTTGTATCTCCCTTCACTATCAGCCGTGGTTGACGTGTGAAAAAGGTGGGACATTGCTTTCCCTTGGGGAACCTGGAAAAGCTCCGACCTGGACCTTGGGGTTAACTCCAGATGGTCTGGAGTTGAAAGACAACGGGATTTCGGCCTTAACAGCCTTGATTAAGCCAAAGCGCAAGAGATGGTACGAGGTCCTCCTGCGGTTCGATATGCGCACGGGCCGCGTCGACTTGGCCGCAAAATCACTTTGTGAATCTCAAACTACAACTGCTGAATCTCAGATAGAGTGGTCGGCGACGGCGGCGGCAAGGCTTTTTTTCGCGGCAGAACCTACAGCTGACGCGATTGGAAAGCACTTTAATGGACGTTTAGAGGACATCACGGTTCGTGCAGAATCCCCTCAAGGGCCCATCCGCGCGTTCTGGGACTTTTCAATAGCAATGCATGGGGTGAGTATCATTGATTGCGGGCCTCGGAGCCTGCACGGCCAATTGGTCAACTTGCCTACTCGGGGGGTAAGGGGGGCCAGATGGGACGGAAGCGAACAGTCATATCTGCACGCTCCCCGCCAGTATGCGGCGATCCATTTTCATGAAGATGATTTGTACGATTGTGAATGGCAAACCGACGTGGAATTTGAAGTACCATCAGATCTGCCAAGCGGCGTCTATGGGGTAAAATTGGAACAAGATGGGGTTGAGGACATCATTCCTTTCTACGTCCTGGCGCCAAAGGGGCGTCCAACCTCGCGTATCTGCTATTTGGCTTCTACGTTCACTTATCTAGCTTATGCCAACCACGCGCGCGGTAATCTGGATGAGGCTATGGAGGCCAGGATCCGGGAATGGGGCGCTCCCCGTGGGCCCGATAATTATCCGGCCTTCGGTTTCTCTACCTACAATTTTCACCCCGATGGCTCTGGAACGTCTTTTTCGTCCCGCTTGCGTCCGCTGCTGACCATGCGCCCAGGTTTTCTAACCTTCGCGCATGGCAGCTCAGGCTTGCGACATTTTCCCGCCGACGGGCATCTTGTCGAGTGGTTCCGACAGAAACGGTTAGAAGTGGATGTCATCACTGACGAGGATCTTCATCGTGAGGGTTTGGAAGCCATCGCAAAATATGATGTGGTGATAACTGGCTCCCATCCTGAATATCATACGACACAGACACTTACGGCACTAAGGGAGTATACCTCTGGTGGTGGCAACTTTATATATCTAGGAGGAAACGGCTTTTACTGGCGGATCGCTGTAAGTGATACTGTTCCCGGGGTTCTTGAGGTCCGTCGAGCAGAAGGTGGTATCCGTGCGTGGGCTACCGAGCCAGGCGAGGGCTATCAAGTTCTGGATGGACATTATGGCGGGCTATGGCGCCGCAATGGCCACCCTCCGCAGGAGGTCGGCTGCGTTGGTTTTTCTGCGCAAGGACTTTTTGAAGGATCATATTACAAGCGTACGAATGCATCATTCGAATCTGATGTTGCATGGATCTTTGAAGGGGTAGAGGAGGATCCGCTCGGCAATTACGGTTTTTCTGGTGGTGGCGCTGCGGGATTTGAACTAGACCGTGCTGATTTCGAGCTCGGGACCCCGGAAGGAACGATTGTTTTAGCCCGAAGTACAGGTCACGGGCCAAGCTTCATCCCGGTGCCCGAAGAACTTCTTAGCCACCTGGCTACGGTTTCTGGGGAGCCAGCTAGAGATCTTATTCGGGCTGAAATCGTATATTCCAAGTTGCCTAGTGGCGGCGAGGTATTTGCTACGGGGTCGATTACGTTTTGCGGAAGCCTGCCGTGGAACAATTTTGAAAACGGAGTCTCGCGAATGTTGGAAAATGTCGTGCGGCGATTTGGAGGACTTGACGAATGAAAATCTCAGAACATGAACACGAACTGCGGCGTGATCTCGCCGCAGTTTTTCGTGCCATGGCTCGGCTCGGAATGACCGAACAGATCGCTGGCCATAACTCTATGATGCTTCCTTCAGATTTGACGGCTGGCGAGCCAATGTTTCTTATCAACCCACGCGGATGGCATTTCTCGGAGATCACCGCAAGTCGCCTTTTGCTGTGCACGATGGATGGCAAAGTGGTAAGGGGTGATGGTGAGTTGCGCAGGGTCGCTTTTCATATTCATGTACGTATCCATATGAAAAATCCTGAAGCGCGATGTGTCCTGCATACTCATCCGCAGTATCTGACTGCATTATCACTGATCGAAAAGGGTCGAATGGCGTTTGTCCATCAGAATAATATGGCTCTTGCAGACCGGATCGCATACGATGATAATTTTGGTGGTATCGCGCTGAATGACAGTGAGGGCGACAGGATTGCACATGCGCTTGGAACCCGAACGATTTTGCTGATGGGAAATCATGGTGTCACGGTGGTTGGGCCGACCATTCACGACGCTTTCGACGAACTTTACATGGCCGAACAGACCTGTAAGTATCAGATGACCGCGATGGCGACTGGGTTACCTCTTCGAGAAATGAACGATCAGTTTCGTATGCAGCATACTGGGCCATGGTCGGATTATTTTGACGCGCGGTTCCATTTGGATAGTTGGCGTCGTCGCCTTGATAGAGAGGAGCCCGATTATGCAGCGTAAATTATATGGGTTGTCTATATTTTTTCAACGAAACGCAATTTATTTTATAAATCTATATTGTAATATTGTATACCGCCGAATTTTATGACTAGAATTTCCGGAGATGTATTTATTATACAAGAATTACACTAAATGTTCTTTTGAAGTTGTCAGATTTCAAATAGGCGGCTTCCTGTATCCGTATTCCAATTCGCAATTAACACTGGAGAGATGGCTCCCATGAAGGCGCAATACGATTGCATTCTACGCAACGCACATATCATTGATCCACTAAACGCTGTTAATGGTATTTACGATATTGGCGTGTCCGGAGGAAAAATTTCAGAGATTAAATCTCACATCCAAGGCGCTGCTGCAGATGAGTACGATATCTCAGGCTTGATTGCGGTACCCGGGATCGTCGATCTGCATGTTCATGTCTCCTCCTGGCTCGGAGGCCGCTTAGGTCACCACATGCTAGCCCTTGCCGGTGTTACTACGGCACTTGACATGGCTGGGCCGATCGAAAGTGTGGTTGAACTTGCGCGTGATCACGGGGCAGGACTCAATATCGCTTGTATCAACTATATCCGTCCGGGGCACACGGTGGCCACCACCAACCCTACCAAGAACGAGTTGCGCGAGCTTCTTGCAAAAAGTCTAAACGGAGGGGCAATCGGTCTCAAATTGTTGGGCGGCCACTTCCCAATGACGCCGGAGGCAGCCGCCCAGTCGATCGCAGTCGCGGCTGATGAGGGGGCCTATATCGCTTTTCATGCAGGGACACTAGCGACAGGTTCACATATTCAAGGCATGCTGGAAGCTTGCGAGCTTGCCGCTGGCAACCCTCTCCACATGGCACATATCAATAGCTACACGCGTGGCCTGATAAGTCCGGCGATGACCGAGGGTGAGGCGGCTCTTTCTGCTTTGCAGAGGCACCCCAACATCACTTCGGAATCCTACCTCTCCCCAATTAACGCTACGAGTGGCAAATGCAGCGATGGGACACCGGAAAGTATGCAGACTCGTACCTGGTTGAAACTTGGCGGTTTCGCTCCGACAGAGAACGGCTTAGCAGAGGCGATAGAAGCTGGCTGGGCTCTTCTCAATGAAGAAAAGCAAGACAAGGTGGTTCTTTCTACTGGTTGTGCTGCCGTCGATATATGGCGTGCATTCAATACGGAACTCGGCGTGAGCTTCATGGCCAATCCGAGCGAACCGCGTCTCCGGCTCGCCACAGCTAAGGGCGATGATGGTCAGTTTATCATTGATGCGTTAGCGACCGATGGTGGCGGAATCCCGCGAAACGTCATCGTGGAGATGGGGCTGGCGCTCGTGAAGTTAGAGGCTTGGACACTCGCGGATTTCGTACAGAAGTCGAGTTCAGCGCCGGCACGAGCTTTGGGGCTATATGGTAAGGGGCATCTAGGTATTGGGGCAGACGCTGATATCAGCATATTGGATCTTGATCGCGGATGTCCAAAAATGAGCTTTGTTGCCGGTGCCCTCATAATGCGCAACGGGCGTGTAATGGGACGCGGAACACGACTAATTACCACGCGGCAGGGTGCGGCGACTGCAAGCGCTGCAGGAGTCGCCGGGCCCGTCGTCGAACTCGGCAGCATGTTGCAGCGTCGCGGGAAGTAGCTGCGGATCGGCGGGAGTATTCACTGACGATCGGCGGGGAAATTACCAATATATCAGAGAAAGCAGTAAACTAACTGCGGCTTTTACGAGTTTCGTGGAGGTGGGCGGCCAGATCCAGGCCCTGCCAGTTGTGCGAGTTTGAATTGTCGGTGGCGCCATTCTTCTGATGTGTCGATGTCCGGCGTGTCCTTCCGGTACGGAAGGGGGCGGACGAGCCATAGGTGTAGAGCTTTTCGAGGGCTGTGCCGCAGAGACGTGCAGCCTGTGTGGCGAAGTTGTCGAAGCGGAGGAGGGGCTCGCTATCGCAAAATCCTAAGTCATTGAAAAACAAAGATTATTTTTGCTGAATTAGATCCCAGCGTGTCCCATTGGTACAGTACCGATTCGCGATTGGTCGTAACCGCCCGCTTTGTACCGCCTTGCAAATTCATGCGGCAGCTAATTCTGGCGTCGGGTCGAGCGGAGCCCAGTTCCACGGGAGCAACTCGTTGAGCTTGTTGATCTTGTGATCATGGATTCGATCGAGGACGTCGGCGAGGTAGGCCTGAGGATCAAGACCGTTCATCTTTGCCGTCTCGATCACCGTCATTGCGCGAGCGAGGGTTTCGCCGCCTGTGTCAGACCCGGCAAAGAGCCAGTTCTTGCGTCCGACGCCGATCGGGCGCATGGCGCGTTCGGCGGGATTGTTGTCGATCGCGACGCGACCGTCCTCAAGGAACAGCGTGAAGGAGGGCCCTCGGTTCAGTGCGTAGCGGAAAGCCTTGGCGAGATCGCTTTTGCCAGGGATGCGGGTAAGCTGCTGTTCGGCCCAAAGCTTGAAAGCGGCGACCTTATCGGCGCTGTGTTTCTTGCGCACCTCGAGCCGCACGTCCGCCAAATGCCCGCCGATCTTGCGTTCGATGTCGTAGAGCGTGCCGATACGGTCGAGAGCTTCGCGGGCGATGCCAGATTTGTCGGCCGTCCAGACATCGTGGAAGGCGCGCCGCAGGTGCGCCCAACAGGCCGCTTCACGGAATTGCCGTGATCCATCCGCACGCCGTTCGTACAATTCTCTGAAGCCTGCATAGGCATCGGCTTGCAGAATGCCGCCCGTATTTGCGAGGTGGTTGCGCGGATGCTCACCTTTTCGGTTCGGAGAGAAGTAGTAGACAACGCCAGGCGGAGCAGCGCCAGACCATGGTCGCTGATCGCGCACGTAAGTCCATATTCGGCCCTGCTTCACGGCTTTGCCGAGCTCCTTCTTCTTCGCCGCACGATCAAGCACCCGGATTGGGGTATCGTCCGCGTGGAGAAGATCACTGGCCATGACATCGGCCTCGAGCTTTTCGATCAGCGGAGTTAGTGCCTTCATCGCTTTACCGCACCAATCGACCATCGTGGTGTCAGGAATATCGGCCCCCATGCGGGCGAAGATCTCATTAAGGCGGTAAAGCGGGACATGATCGTCGAACTTCGAGACAAGGATGTGGGCGAGAAGCCCAGGGCCGGCCATGCTGCGTGGGATCGGGCGGCTCGGAGCAGGCTCCTGGACCATGCGCTCGCAGCGGCGGCACGACTTCTTCACCCGAGCGATCTCGATCACCTTGATCTGCGCCGCAATCATGTCGAGCAGTTCACTGATGTCCTCGCCGACCACGCGCAGGCCACCACCGCAATCGGGACACGTATCGCCGGGATCGAGCTCGCGGCGCTCACGCGGCGTATTCTCGGAGACGCGTGGACGGCGACGCGATCGCTTTTTCGGCGAGAATCCGGCCTTCTCGGTCGGCGGCAAGTCCTCGTCCGGGATCTCGGCTTCTTCAAGAGGCGTATCGCTCGTCTCCGCCTCGGCCACCATCAGATCTTCGAGCGCCAGTTCGAGCTGCTCGATCTCGCGCGCGATCTTCTCCGAGCGGGCGCCAAACTTCAGCTTCTGCAGCTTCGCGATCCGGATCCGCAGCGTCTGAACGAGTAGATCATGGGCCCGAAGGGTCGCCGACATTTTCGCGTTCTCGGCCTGCAGGGCAATGACCATAGCCTTCAATGCAGCGGGATCGTCAGGCATATTGGCAGGCGTTCGCGACATGATCATGCATAGCATGACGCATCGCTCAAAGCCATAAAAACAAAGGCTTTCAGCCCAAAATATCACCCGACGCGTGCCGGTGGCGCGCCCCAATTCGGTCGCCTCCAGTCGATGCCTTCCCACAGCATCGCGAGCTGCGCCGAGGTCAGGCGTGCAGCGCCGCCGTCAGCTGATGGCCACGGGAAGCGCCCCCGTTCGAGCACCTTGTAATAGAGGCAAAACCCCTGACCGTCCCAGTAGAGAACCTTTATCCGGTCGCCGCGACGGCCACGGAACACAAAGACCGCACCACCCGTCGGCTTTTGCCGAAGCTGATCCTGCGCCAATGCCGCGAGCCCCGCGATCCCCTTGCGCATGTCGGTGACACCGCAGGCGAGATAGACCCGCACGCCCGTACCGGGCCCGATCATGCCGCCTCCAGTATGCGTAGCAAGCGGTGCAAAGCAGCGTCGTCGAGGTCGGGGCAGCAATGCAGCTCACGCCCAGACCGAAGAACTATCCTGACCTGAGAGGAGGCCGCGCCAGAACCTGCTGCTGGAGGAGACGTGGCAGCCAGCGCACCAGAGACCGGTAGCTCGAAGAACATCGCCGGGATCTCGGTCGCGCGAAGGTTCTTACGCTTCAGCTGCTGCCGCCACTGGTAAATCTGCTGGCGCGAGATGTCATGCCGCCGGGCGACGTCCGCAACCGTCCAGCTGTTCAGCCCGACCTCGGCAAGAATCTCCAACTTCTGTTCGTCCGACCAACGCCGCCGTCGCTCAGCACCAAGAATAACCTGATTTCGCAAAGCTGACCCCGCCACATACGACGTCGGTGCCGACGTCAGTAACGACGTCACTTACCACCCGAGAACAACAACAGACAGGCGGCCAGAACCGGGCGGTTACGATTGGTCAAGAACGAAATGCCCTCCCGACGCGGCGTGTAGAAGGGTGTCGATTTACGTCGAGAATGATAGCGTGTGGTTCGTTATGCCATCAAAGAAGCGTATGGAGAGGTAGAGTATGCGCGAAAAGCAATTAAAGATATCTTTTCAGCTATGATTGCACGGCTTTTGCCCGCATTGTTTCCGCAACAAGGAGATTTAAGCAAACTGCTTCTTCACTTCAAAATCGCCCGCCAATCTCGGTGTGAAAGTAACCGAAACCAGGCGCAGACATCGATGGGATCAGCTGCAAACATATCAAGAAATACAATTTAGGAATTCTAAAAAATAAAAATACAATTTTATATCTATCTTCTGAAGGGGCGTAGCGGCTTGAAATATGCTTGCAAGATCATATGGAATCGGCACAATTGGTGGTGAGGGTTGCAGGTAGAGATAATTACGCGGGTGTTGCAATGGCATTGTTGGAAGATCTGCGGCCCGGTGCACAAGTCCATGGCATCATCCCCGGCAGTGCTGTTGAAATTGTCTCGACAGAATGGATCGGGCAGCAGGCGATCAATGTAGTGTTTCGCCCGTCCGACGGTTCCGTGAGCGAAACCACCCTTTACCGCGAAGATGAGCACCGCCTTCGCATCGACACTGTCGGGCGAATCTGGTCATTCGATGCCGATGGCGCCCTCCTGCGCCTCGTCACGGAAGCGAATCGGATCAAGCTCGCCCACTATTTCGATCCCTATCTGGCAATTCACACGAGCCTTGTTGATCCTCTCCCGCACCAGATTACCGCCGTCTATGGTGAGATGCTTCCTCGGCAGCCGCTGCGGTTTCTTCTCGCTGACGATCCCGGTGCCGGCAAGACGATCATGGCCGGCCTTCTGATCAAGGAGTTGATCGCCAGAAGCGATCTCGAACGATGCCTCGTTGTCGCTCCGGGCAGTCTTGTGGAGCAGTGGCAGGATGAGCTTGGAGAAAAATTCTCGCTGGAGTTTGATATCCTCTCTCGCGACATGATCGAGACGTCGCGATCGGGCAACGTATTCAACGATCGAAACCGGTTGATCGCACGCCTCGATGTGCTCGCTCGCAATGAGGACCTTCAGCAGAAACTCGCTTCGTCGACGGAATGGGATCTGATCATTTGCGATGAGGCCCACAGAATGTCGGCGAGCTATTTCGGCGGCGACGTGAAATATACAAAGCGTTATCAGCTGGGCCAACAGCTCGGTCAGGTCTGTCGCCATCTCCTTTTGATGTCGGCCACGCCGCATAACGGAAAGGAAGAGGATTTCCAGCTCTTCATGGCGCTCCTCGACGGTGATCGGTTCGAGGGGCGTTTTCGTGATGGCGTCCATTACGCAGACAGTGCCGACATGATGCGGCGCCTGACGAAGGAAGAGCTGCTGAAATTTGATGGACGCCCGCTGTTTCCCGAACGACGGGCCTATACGGTCAAGTACGAGCTCTCAGCGGAGGAAGCGGCTCTCTATAGTGCCGTGACGGAATATGTGCGAACCGAGATGAACAGGGTCCAGCGGTTTGCAGAACAGGATGGCAAGAAGCGGAACAATGTCGGCTTCGCCTTGCAGATCCTGCAACGTCGCCTGGCTTCATCACCCGCCGCCATCTACCAATCTCTGAAACGTCGGCGTGAGCGTCTCGAATCTGAGCTTGCCGAAGCGAGGTTGGCTCGGAAAGGCGGGCGTGCCGAATTCAGCGCAGCTACTGTTTCCGACGAAGTCCTCAGGAATATCGACGAATTTGGCCAGGAGGAGGTCGACGAACTCGAAGAGCTGATATCGACCGGCGCTACCACCGCCGAAACCATTGAGCAGTTGGAAATCGAGGTCCAGACGCTCAAGGGTCTGGAGGTGATGGCTTTGGGCGTATTGCGTTCCGGAAAGGATACGAAATGGACGCAGCTCGATAGGATCCTCGATGACGACTTGATGATTGATGCGGATGGCAGCCGCAGGAAGCTGATCATCTTCACCGAACCCAAAGACACGTTGCACTACCTCGTTGAAAGGGTGCGAGCTCGCCTCGGGAAGCCGGATGCCGTCGAGGTCATCCATGGCGGTGTGACCCGGGAGGAGAGACGGAAGGTCGTCGAGCGTTTCATGCAGGACCGCAACATGCTGGTTCTGATCGCCAATGATGCTGCCGGCGAAGGTGTGAACCTTCAGAGGGGACACCTGATGGTGAATTACGACCTCCCCTGGAACCCCAACAAGATCGAGCAGAGGTTCGGGCGCATTCATCGTATCGGTCAAATGGAGGTATGCCACCTTTGGAATCTCGTTGCGGCTGACACCCGCGAAGGCGAGGTATACGCTCGGCTTCTTGAGAAGCTCGAAGCGGCCCGCGAAGCCCTTGGGGGACGCGTCTACGACGTCCTTGGCGAGCTCTTCGAGGGGGCCGCCCTGCGTGATCTGCTGTTCGAGGCCATCCAGTACGGTGAGCAGGAGGAGGTCAAAGCGAAGCTTTTCCAGGCGGTCGATGGAGCCGTCGATCAGGGCCACCTTCTAGCATTGCTTCAGCGCCGTGCCCTCACGAATGATACGATGCCCGCAGCTCGGGTCCAGGAATTACGCCTCGAAATGGAACGGGCTGAGGCACAGCGGCTCCAGCCTCATCACATTCAGAGCTTCTTCGTCGAGGCGTTCCAGCATCTCGGCGGTCAGATAAAACGGAGGGAGGGAGGGCGTTGGGAGATCACCCACGTCCCGCTCAGCGTACGCGATCGAGACAGGCAGATCGGCAACGGGGCTCCGATCCAGAAAAGGTATGAGCGGATTTGTTTTGAGAAGGCCAAAATCAATCAACAACCCGTCGCGGCCTTCGTCTGCCCCGGGCACCCCCTTTTGGAAGCTGTCATCAGCCTGGTGCGCGAAAAATACGGCCACCTGATGAAACAGGGGGCCGTGCTCATAGACGATACCGATTCCGGGGAGGATGTCAGTGCCCTGTTTCTGATGGAGCACAGCGTCCAGGACGGACGCCCGACCGCGACCGGAAAACCAAATATCGTATCCGAACGCCTTCAGTTCGCGGCCATCAACGAGCAGGGCCTGACCACGAATGCCGGCATCGCCCCCCATCTCAATCTTCGGCCTGCCACGCCCGAAGAAGTCGAATTGGTTCGTGATGTCCTCGATGCTGACTGGCTCCGCCGCGATCTCGAAAAATCTGCTGTCCATTTTGCCACCATGGACCTCGCCCAGAAACACATCAGTGAGGTCAAGGCTCGGCGGATCCCGGAGATCGAAAAGGTCGAGCAGGAAGTGCAGGCTCGTCTGAAGAAGGAGATAAACTATTGGGATTCCAGAGCCTTCGAGCTCAAGGAGGAAGAACGGGCCGGGAAGAAAACCCGGCTGAACTGGCAAAATGCTCAACGAAGGGCAGAGGATCTCGCCGAACGCCTTCGTCGCCGTCTCGAAGCTCTCGAACAGGAACGGTTCATATCCGCACAACCGCCCCGCATTCGAGGGGGTATGGTGGTGATTCCGCGAGGTTTGCTGGCATCGCGGGCACCAAGTGATGGATGGACGTCAGCCGCCAACGGGTTTTCCGACGACCCGGATGCCCGCCGTGAGATCGAGCGGCTTGCCATGGAATCCGTCATGGCAGCCGAACAGCAGCTCGGAAACGTACCTGTCGATGTCTCCGCACAAAAGGTCGGCTACGATATCCAATCCTACGATCCGGAAAGGGAAAGCCTTCGCTTCATCGAGGTGAAGGGACGGGTCGCAGGGGCGGACACGGTCATGGTCACGCGTCAGGAGGTGATAACGTCGTTGCATGAGCCTCAAAAATTCATTCTTGCGATTGTGGAGATTGCGAATGGATTTGCCGCAGAGCCCCGGTATGTTTCCGGGGCTCTGGATACCCGCGAGCCGCCTTTCGGGCAGACGGCGATCCAATTCAAAATTAACAGCCTGCTAGAACGGGCGGGGGGACCAAGCTGATGATGCCTCCGCTTGTTGGCTTACGTCGCTGGACAGCGGTTCCGAGGCAAATTGTTCGTTCGTTCAATGGGCGGAGCAATCTGCCCGTGCACGAGCTGGTAAAATCCAAGGTGGAAACGCCTCATGCTCGCACCCGACCGCTACCCAGCGCATCGGGTACAGTTCAATTCAGTGCTTGGCGCCTCGCCCATGCGGTCAAGAAGGCTGATTGCTTGCGGTTGCCGACCGCAGCGGCCCTATGGGCAGGGGCTTCCGGATTTCTTCTAGAAAACAGCAACTTGTTTGATTGGACCACGAGTGAGTGGTGCCTGAACGAGGGGATATCGGATTTCTATGCTGATTTCGCCGGTACCGGCATAGCCGGTCGGGTCGCACAAGGTATGGCTCTACTGTTCTTAGAGGACAACGGATACGCTTATGTGGGTCGCTTCGAAACCGAGTGGAAACAACGGGCGGCAGCGCAGAATAAGCAATGGCCCGGAGACAAAACGAGAGCGCCTGACTTTATTGCTGAAAACGTCAAAAAGGAATGGGCTCTCGCAGAGTCCAAGGGCGGATTTTTGTCTCCTGGAAAGAATGCGCCTATCAAAACTGCCCTTAAGGACGGACTGAACCAGCTCAACGGTTGGGACAAATTTATCACTCCCCAACCCGCAAAGAGCTTTGCAATCGGCACGTTCCTGCGCGAATCTGCTGATACCTCCGGTGAGACATCGTTCATCGCCTTTGTTGACCCTGAGCCGGAGGCTCCCGAAAACCCTGTCGAATTCCCCCCCGACGCAGTCCGACGAGCAAATTATGCCTCATGGCTATCGGCGATGGGATTGGAGGACGCGGCAAATAGGCTTCGGAAAGGCGAAGGGGAGCGACGGCGGTATGAGCTTCCCATACTTACTGTTGGCGCGCGCCAATATGCTGTAAGCATTACATCTGTTATGCCGTTGTACCCGGATTTCTCCAGCCGCCAATTTTGGAGTGACTTCCGAGAATGGCCTTTTGCGCTGTTCTCCTGGTTCCGGGATGGCATCGACATTGAACTTATTGGTCTTGATCTGCAAGTCTTGCGCACCCTGGGTTCGTCGAAGCAATCCTCTGCCACTTCAGAGTTGATGGCCTTGGAGCCTTCGGAACGGCAAGATACGTCCACCTATCTGGAGGGCGGGGCATTTTACGGCAGTGTTTTTTCGGATGGCTCCTTGGTCGGCGAACTAAGAATGCGGCGTCCAGCAGAAGCCTTTCCGGATTTCAAATGGGTCGAGGTAGAATTGTGACAACCTACAAGAAAAAGCTCATCGAGGTCGCCATTCCCCTCGAAGCGATTAACGCCGCGTCGGCTCGGGAAAAATCGATCCGACATGGTCATCCCTCCACCCTTCATCTGTGGTGGGCACGGCGCCCGTTGGCCGCTTGCCGGGCGGTGTTGTTTGCACAGCTCGTCGATGATCCGTCATCCCGTGTCGATGAGTTGCTAGCCGATCCGAAACTGAAGGCAAAGGCAGAGGCCGAATTCCCTGGGCGGGTCGAAGCATGGGAAAAAAGCAAGGCCTCGGCCCAGGGCGTGGCAGCGAACGCACCAGAGCCGAAACTCGAAGACGTGGTGGTGGAGATCGAACGCAAGCGGCTCTTCGCGATTATCGAAGAGCTCGTGAAATGGGAGAACTCGACGAACGAGGAGGCCCTGGAGCGAGCACGAGCGGAAATCCGTAGAAGCTGCGGCGGCGAACTGCCCCCGGTCTATGATCCGTTTTCCGGTGGTGGATCGATTCCGTTGGAAGCCCAGAGATTAGGCCTTCCTGCCTACGGGTCCGATCTCAACCCGGTGGCGGTGATGATCGGCAAGGCGATGATCGAGATCCCGCCGAAGTTCAAGGACATGCCCCCCATTCACCCCGGCATCAAGGAGCGGTCATTCTACCGAAACGCCGAAGGGCTGGCCGAGGACGTGAAATACTATGGCAAACGGATGCACGAGAAGGCGTGGGAGCGCATCGGGCATCTCTACCCGCAGGTCGACCTGCCAAAGGAGTACGGTGGCGGCAAAGCGACGGTGATCGCATGGATCTGGGCGCGGACGGTGGCAAGTCCGGATCCCGCGATGAGAGGAAAACATGTCCCGCTGGTCAGTTCATTTGTACTCTCTGAGAAGCCTGGAAATGTCGCGGTTCTTGCTCCGGTCGTAAATCGAAGCGATGCGACTTATTCGTTCGAGATAGAGACAGAAGGACTATCGCGAGAAGGATTGCAGGTCGCGAAGAATGGGACGCGTTCAGGCAAGGCCGAGGACTTTCTCTGCATCCTGTCCAACTCAACAATTCAGCGCAGCTATATCCGGCAGGAGGGAAAGGCAGGACGCATGGGCGCAAAGCTGCTGGCTGCCGTGGTCGAGTCGAAGAAGGGTCGCTCATATATTGCTGCTTCAGATGAAATGGAGAGAACGGCGGCTTTTGCCGGCGAGAACTCGATTGCTTCGTCTGCGCGATCAACCTTCCTTTCGGGAAAGACCCCAACTCGATCGATGATTACGGGCGGAGTGTGTTCGGCCTACGGTCTTGACGAATGGGGCGACCTTTTCACTGATCGTCAGATCGTTGCTTTGCGCACCTTCTCCGACTTGGTCGATGATGCCCGCGAGCACGCGGAAGCGCAGGCGCGTCAAGCTGGTAATCACGATACTGCCATCGAATACGCAAACGCAGTTATGGTATTTCTATCTTTTGCCATATCCAAGCTTACTAATCTTGGCTCATCTGCGACCGGTTGGATGGGCGATAGGGGGGCCTTTAGGGAGACATTTGCTCGACAGGGAGTCCCCATGGTCTGGGATTTTGCTGAAGCAAATTTCTTTTCCAATTCCGCAGGCAATTTCCTTACACCTATTGACAAAATATCCAAGGTTATTGAAGCTCTACCTGCGTCGGGATTCGGCTCCATTGTGCAAGCCAATGCAGAGGAAGCTCGGTATCCGGTGGGGGTAGCAGTTTCGACTGACCCTCCTTATTACAACAATATCGTCTATTCTATACTGTCTGACTACTTCTATGTATGGCTCAGAATCAATCTAAACAAGCAGTTTCCTGAAATATTTTCAGCTATTGCAACGCCAAAATCGGAGGAGCTTGTTGCCATCCCGCAACGCCATGGCGGCAGCGACGCTGCTGAGCAATTTTTTATAGAAGGTATGGGACGGGCCATCACGGAGATGCGCCGAGCCGCCAACCCACTCTTCCCGACGACAATCTATTACGCCTTTAAGCAAAGCGAAGTTGAGAAGGAAGGAATAAGCTCTACCGGATGGGCAACATTCCTTTCCGCGGTTCTTGCTGCTGGATATGCAATTGTTGGCACCTGGCCAATCCGTACCGAGAGCCCTGGTCGGTTGATTGCTCGAGGAAAGAATGCGCTCGCCAATTCAGTGGTTCTAGTTTGTCGCCCCAAGGACGCATCCGCCGGCACGATCACCCGCGCCGAATTCATCCGCTCCCTCAAACGCGAATTGCCCCCGGCGATTGCCGAGCTTCAGGCCGCCAACATCGCTCCAGCCGACATGCCGCAATCGGCCATCGGCCCAGGCATGGGCGTGTTCTCGCGCTACGAGGCGGTTCTTGAGGCTGATGACAGCCCGATGACGATGAAGACCGCCTTGCAACTGATCAATGCCGAGCTCGACGAATATCTCGGTGGCATCCAGGGTGAGTTCGATGCCGAAACACGTTTTGCCATCACCTGGTTCGAGCAGAACGGCATGGGTAAGGGAGAGTATGGAGTCGCCGACAACCTCGCCCGAGCACGGGGTATCTCCGTCGAGAGCGTGAAACATGCCGGGGTCGTCGAAAGCGCGGCGGGTAAAGTGCGGCTTTTGAAACGCGAGGAGCTCAACATCGATTGGGTTCCCGAGGAGGATGGGCATCTGACGATCTGGGAATGCCTGCAATATCTTGTCCACCTCCATGAGAAGACCGGCCTGTCGGAGGATACGGCAGCCCTGCTCAAGCGGTATGGCCCACGCAGTGAGGCCGTGAAGGACCTGGCCTATTGCTTGTATGACATCGCCGCAAACAAGCGGCGTGAGGCCTCGGAGGCCACAGTCTACAATGCGCTTATCGCCGATTGGTCCGAATTGAGCCAATTGGCGGCCACCGTTTCGCTTGAAGGGCGAGACCGTCAATTGCGATTTGAAGTTTAAGGTTTCTCATCATGGCGAAGTCGACACGTCAGCAGGTTTTCGAGGGTATGGAGCTGCTTCCGGAGGGATTGATCCCCTTCGTCGAGAAGCGACTGGAAAGCTCCTTGACCGGGCATTGGCAGCTTCAGGTCGTCGAGCGGATTCAGGGTTTGCGTCCGAATTCCAAGGGCGAGGTCGCGTGGGATCAGCAGGGCCTTTTGAAAACGATCATGCTGTTCTGGCGTGATGCCTTTTCAGCCGTTCTCGGTCATTCAGAGCGATCCTATGTTTCCGAATTGCTGGAAGTACGGAACAGGCTTTCGCACAATGAGACCTTCACATATGACGATGCGGAGCGGGCTCTCGACACGATGCGTCGCCTGATGGAGGCCATCAGCGCCGGCGAGGTTGCCGAACAGCTCTCCAGGATGCGTGATACCATCCTGCGCACCAAGTTCACGGAACTCGCTCGAAACGAGGAGCGGCGAAAGACCAAACGGCTGGACATCGCCGTAGAAACCGTCGGCGGCCTCCTGCCGTGGCGTGAGGTCGTCGAGCCGCACCAGGATGTCGCGACGGGCGAATTCCAGCAGGCCGAATTCGCCGCCGATCTGGCAAAGGTGCATAACGGAAGTGCCCCGTCGGAATACCGGAACCCGAGCGAGTTCTTTGCCCGAACGTATTTGACCGATGGTCTCAGCAATCTCCTCGTCGGTGCCGCCAAACGCCTTAGTGGAACCGGCGGAGACCCGGTCGTCGAGTTGCAGACGAATTTCGGTGGCGGAAAGACGCATTCGATGCTCGCCCTGTACCATATGGTGGGCGGAACACGCATCGAGGACCTTCCGGGCCTGGATCAACTTTTATCTCAGAACGGATTATCGGTTCCGCCGAATGTGAATCGTGCTGTTCTGGTCGGAACGTCACGTGGGCCACAGGATCTGCTGTCGGTTGAGGGCGGGCGAGAGATACGGACAATCTGGGGAGAATTGGCATGGCAACTCGGAGGTGAGGAAGCCTTTGTGATGCTTGCTGAGAACGATGCCAGGGGGATCGCCCCCGGCTCCAATCTTCTGGAGGCCTTGTTCAAGCGGTGCGCCCCGTCGCTGATCCTGATTGACGAATGGGTGGCTTATCTCCGGCAGATCTACAAGGTCGAGGGCCTGCCCTCCGGCTCCTTCGACGCCAATCTCTCTTTCGTCCAGTCATTGACCGAAGCGGTGAAGGCTAGCCCCGGGACGCTGCTTGTCGCTTCGTTACCCGCCTCGCAGATCGAAGTCGGTGGTGAGGGCGGACAGGAAGCCCTTCTGCGATTGAAGCAGACATTCAGCCGCGTGGAATCGCCTTGGCGTCCGGCAAGCCAGGAGGAGAGTTATGAGATCGTCCGCCGTCGTTTGTTCAAGGACATTCCCGGCGACAGGTTTCATCACCGCGACAACACCCTGAAGCAATTCGTCAAGCTCTATCGCGAAAATTCGAACGACTTCCCGATGGGATGCTCGGACGAGGATTATCGTCGCAAGCTTGAAAAAGCCTACCCAATTCATCCGGAGTTGTTTGACCAGCTCTATACCAGCTGGGGTTCCCTCGAAAAATTCCAGCGCACCCGCGGGGTTCTCCGTCTGATGGCGCAGGTCATTCATGAATTGTGGATGGGGAACGATCCATCGGTGATGATCATGCCTGGCAGCGTGACAATCAGCTCTGCACGTGTCGAGCCTGAGCTTTTGCATTACCTTGACCAAACCTGGCAATCGATCATCGCCGGGGATGTGGATGGCGTGAATTCGACGCCGTACAAGATCGATCAATCAGCACCAAATTTGAACCGCTATTCCGCGGCACGACGCGTTGCCCGCGCCGTATTCATGGGTACGGCCCCCTCGCAGGGACAAGGGAATTCCGGACTGGATGACAAGCAGATCAATCTCGGCGTTGTCCAGCCAGGTGAAAGGCCTGCGATCTTCGGAGATGCTCTTCGCCGCCTCGCGAACCAGGCGAAATTCATGCATAGCGATTCAGGCAGGTATCGGTACTCGATGTCCGCAAGTCTCAATCGCCTGGCAGCTGACAAGGCAGGTCAATTCGAAGAGGCACTCGTTCTGCACGAGATCGATAATGCATTGGTCGCCTATATCAACGGCCTTGCCGATCGCGGTCATTTCGACAGCGTCCAGGCGGCCCCTGGTGGTTCCGGCGATGTCCCTGATGAAGCGGGCGGCGTCCGTGCCGTGGTTCTTGGGATCGCCCATCCCCATAACGGGCGTGATGGATCAGACGCGTTGACTGAGGCAAAAGACATCATGCTCCAACGGGGCAGTACCCCGCGTGTCTATCGCAACATGCTCGTCTTTATCGCCGCAGAACAACGCCAGCTTGACGGGGTAAAGGAAGCACAGCGTGCAACTCTGGCGTGGAATGAAATCGTACGAGACACAAAACGCCTGAACCTGACGCAGAGCGACAGTGCCCTTGCCGAGGATAAGCTGAAACAGGCCAATGAAACGCTCAAGACCCGCATGAAGGAGGCTTGGTGCTACATTCTGCATCCGGTCCAGGAAAGCCCTCAACGTGACGTCGAGTGGTCGTGGTCCCGTGTTCCGGCCCAAGACGGATTGTTGGCACGTGCGAGCAAAAAGCTGGTCAGCGAGCAAGGCATTTGGCCAGAGCTTGGTCCTGACAATCTCAATCGCCAGCTCGAAAGATATATCTGGAACGGCAAGCCCCACCTCAGCCTCAAGGATCTATGGGAATATCTCAACCGATACATCTATTTGCCCCGCGTGAAGGACCGGTCGGTGTTGAGCAAAACCGTCCAGGCTGCCATCAGCGGCGTGATCAGCGGACCGTTCGCATACGCGGAACGCTACGACGAGAAGACCGGCGAATATGTCGGCTTGACGGTATCAGGAGGCTCACACGCCCACGTCGTAATCGACAGTGAATCTCTGATCGTAAAACGTGATGTAGCGGAAGAGTTCCAGCAGAAAGCCGTAGGCAGGTCGACCGTCGCCGCCGCATCTGCTGGAGCCGACCCAACCATCAATGAGGGCTCGCCTCATGCACCTGGAGCCGATACTCCCGGTACCGCACAGCCCGCTGCCGAAATGCTGCCGACACGGTTCCAAGGGACCGTGATGATATCGGCAGAAAGGCCGGCTCGCGATATTCATCAGATAGTGGAAGCAATCATCGAACAGCTGACGACCATTCCCTCAGCCGAGGTCTCCATCAAACTGGAAATTGACGCGGAAGTTCCGTCCGGGCTTGATCGTGGAAAGGTTCGAACCTTGATCGAAAACGCCACCACTCTTGGATTTATCGATAAATCCGTGAAATAGGCATGACGTTTCGACCTTGGCGTGAAATTTGAGGAAGGATCGATCGCTTTGGCAAGAGCTCCGAAGCCGCCGGTCATTGACGAGAGCAGGGTTAGAGTCCTCCTCGAAAGTATGATTGTCCCACGCCTTTCCATGCGGTGAGAATGCGTTTTCTCGGAAGTATCGCCTCGCCAGACATGACCGTGTCGCCGATGGGCGTGCTCAAGGCCCTCTGGGGCGGCGAACTCCCGCCGTTCGAGAGCATTGATGCTCTCAATGAACTGATAGATGTCATGATAAACGGATTGTGGAATTCGCTAACGCGACATCAGAAACGGTCATCGCCCTTTCGCCTTTCAAGGCCGGATACGGCCCCCTCCAGATCTGACTTTTCAATGTATGCCGGTATTCGGACCGAGGAAATTGATGGTTTTTTTGAAGAAATTCTGAACGGCAGCGATGAAATCTATCTGCCCGAGAATGCAAATGCAGGCATGTCTGTACTCGCCGAAATGCGAGCAATGATCCCTGGTATTTATGATTTTGCAGAAGACCCGACGAAAGTCGGAACGGATGCAGAGTTTGCAGCAACTTTGAAGAAGGTGCGCGAGCTGACCCCGATTTTGGAGAGTGAGATGAACACAGTTGTTCTTGCATGCACGCGGGCGCGTCGGCAAGCGATGAATGCTCCCGGTTCATCCCGCTCTTCATTTCATTGACTGCAGATTTCCAGGTGCCGAGCGCCGCGAGTAATAGGGGCGAACTGTTCGTCCAGTATTTAAATTTCTCTATATATCACGATAACTTGGCCCCAATCTTCCCAAATTTCGACACACGATAACGCAAAGTCTAGCAAGCTGCTATTAACTATAATTCAATGCCTCAAAGCGATATTATCATTTATTCATTGAAATATTTAGATTTGTTGTTTATGTATTGAGTTGCGTGACGCATCCCGCAAAGCGCATCGCCGACCTTCTTAAATGAAGCGGTCGTTGAGTCGGCTGGTCCCCGACACAACGACCTGACCATTCGGCCCCTAGCATGGAGGAGCCTCATGACTACCAACACTGATAGCACGCGCATCGACGCGTGCAACAGCGACGAGTTTGTCGCCTACACATCTCCCCCCGAATTTTCCGAAAAAAAAAGTTTCGAACGCCTGCGGCAGATACATGCCGGATGCAGCGTGATGTCTTTCGACGCGGTCTACCGTGTCATTGAAGCATTAGCAGGCTGTTGAAGAAATCATCCCGGCTCGCAGACGAAGCCAGAATCGTCGCC
>Ga0076930_100598_pt1:5000-30465 | contig 30465 bp, 21 predicted proteins | sample HotLakConsoUCCRE_FD_71149 | JGI IMG/M metagenome (GOLD analysis project Ga0076930, IMG submission 71149) | Hypersaline microbial mat communities from Hot Lake, Washington, USA - Hot Lake Consortium UCC-RE (version 3) (version 3) ...
TAGACGGAATGGGCGCCATTTTGTCAAAACTATCCACAGGGCGGAAATCCGCGCGTTTTTGCCAGAATGATAGACGGTTTCTGACAAAACCGAGAGCGGAGCACTATCCCTTTTTGTCAAAATCAGTGGAACGATAGACGGAAATTTGTCAGACAATTTTGTCAACCGGCGGCGAGTTCGGTGCGCTTGCTCATCACAAGAATGCGCCCGTTTCGGCCGTCCTTGAGACTAAGATCATAGTCCGGCAGCGGCTCATTCTTTGACTGCTTCACAATCGCTTCAATCGACTTCTCGAACTTGCCAGGGGGAAGGGGAGAGCCGCTGCGGTGATGCAGATCCTTCAGCGCGTAAAAGGCTTCGCCCTGACCCGCCGCTTTGCGGGCGAGCCGGTAGATGAAGCGTGCCGTCGGTTTGGTGATCAGGAAGTAGTCCGGGTTGAGCGTCAGAATCGTCGCCTTCTTCTCGGGGTTGACCACGCCCTCATACACCCAGTCCGGGATGTCCAGCTCCACCTGGTCGATCTTGTTTTGGGTGGTGCGGCTGATAACCTTGTACCGGCCGATCAGCGGGAAGCTCTCCGTCGCACGGCGCTTGTGCCCGTCCAGATTGGTGATTTTCACCCGCGTGGCCTGCAATCGGTCGAGTGCCTTTTCCAGCTCCAGATACTGCCGGCCGCCGTCACCGCGACGGCAGAATTTTAGAATTTGGGCCGCTGTCGGGCGGTATACCCGTGGCGGCAGACTGCCCTGGGGCGTCTTGCGGAATTTGCGCATCTCTTCGGCGAGATAGGTGACCATATTGAGAAAGATGTCGTAGTCATGGGCATTGGCAATGCCGGTCTCAGCACCCCCTTCAATGGTGATCACGCAGTCCTTGAGCTCATAGCGGATCAACCCCTCGCGCTTGGTCTTGCTCAACGTGAACGGGGCCACATCCATCAGGTTCACATCGTCCTTGAGTGGCGCGTCGTAGATGTCGGGCACAAAGAACATCATCTGTTCATCGTCGATCGGCGGAGGGCGCATCATCCGGTTCTCGGAGGCGCTCGGCGGAATCTCGCTTTCCAGTACCTTCTCAAAATGGCCGACGCGGATCGCGCCCGAGAGGCGCTCCAACGCGTTGCGCATCTCCAGATCCTGCATCTTCTCAAGTTGCAGATCGGCGAGGCTGCGGCGGATGTAGTAGCGTCGGAGCCGGCTCAAGGCGTCCTTGCTCAGTGGCGTAAACTGATCGCCGCGCGCTTCAAGATATTGTCTCGCAACGTCCTGCAGGTAGCTGTTCTTCTCATGCAGCGAAAGTTCTGAGAATTCCCCCTGGGTCAGTAATGTCATCTGGCTTATGCTCATGTAGGAAAATATACCTACGTTTCACACTTTCACCAAGTGAAAAGCATGGATTGTGCTTGCGGCCATTCTTCAGTTGACCGATTTGGCCAAAGTGCCGCGGATCTTCCGGTGACCTCCCGTTGAATATCGAAGCGTTTGGGGAAGGGGATTGCCTGCCTCTTCAGGCCCAACGGCCTTTTTTGGTGATCTCACATTCCGTCATCGCAAGAGACCCGAGGCCCTGCTTTCCCGTTAGCCTTGTCTCGGCATATCCGGCTTCTGATGGATGTGGCTTGTCCTGCTCTCCAAGCTGTCCGGTCCGTGCGCGTCGTGTGGTTTTGACGGGCGGCCGGTTTGTCGGGTGCTCGTGCCGTCCTTTTTCATGAGGCCACGCTGACACCTCGCTGCCCTTCGCTCCATGGGTTTTAATGAACCGTCTCGCCAGGCGCGCAAGCGGCTGCCCGCACCACCACCGTGTTGCCACTGGCCCGCCTGTCTCTGGGGACGGTTTCTCTCAGACCCATGAAGGGCAGCGAGGCGCGTTGCCCTCTGTAAATGAAAAAGGAGACACTGAAATGAGCACCAAGACAAACACCAAAGCCCGCAACGCCAAAATGCCCACACACGCCCTCTATCACGTGACCGACACCAAAGAGGACAAGTCCAACTGGATCCGCATCGGCGCCGCATGGCCGCACAAGGACGGCAAAGGCATGAGCCTTCAGCTGGATCTTCTGCCAAGAGACGGACGGATCGCAATGCGCGTCATCGACCTCGGCGAAGGCGGTCAGAAGTAACCCCATCCCGCCAAGACCGCCCGCACCAAGCGGGCGGTTTTTCCGTATCCTTCAGCTTCTGCCAAACAGCCTGCCCAGCAGGCCGCGCTTCGGCTCTTCCGCAGCGGCCGGCGCAGCGCTTTGGGTGCTCTCCGCCGCGCTGGACGCCGGCTTCATCCGGCCTCTCGCTTCGGCCGCAAACATCGGGTGTGTGCTGTCCTTACGGTCCAGCACCTCCAAAATGATGCTGTGGCCAAGTTCAAGCTCTGAGATCAGAACAACATCATCCACAAATGCACGGTCATGGTCCTGCTGGAGCGTGTCGTGTCCTTTTGCATCAAAACGCCAGTTTTCAATCTCACCGGTTTTGCCATCGTAGATGCCGGGAATGATTTCATAGATGCCGGCGATCATCGTCACCGATTCCATATTCAGCCGCGCTGGAAAGGCGCGCAGCATCTGTACCACGGCCTTTTTTGGCCCTTTCGGCGGTACATCATCGATAGCGTCGCCGGTATAGTACGTGACTTCACCCGTATCAAAATTGCAGGCATAGCTTTCGTACCTGCCGTTTTCAGGCAGCGTTTCGCGTGGGTTGAATGCCGTGTTGTGCAGAACTTTGCAGAAGTTCCGGAATAGCTCCTCAATCGAGAGGTTGTAGCCATTATCACTGAGGAAAAGTTGGTTTCCAGATACGAGAACCGAAGGGGGCTCCAGGCCATCCTCCGGATCAGTAACCAGCTCCATTTCCCATTCTTCGTGTCGCGTCGAAATTCTGAACTCAAGAAGGCTGGTAACCGTGCGAACCAGGTCGTCGGTCCTGTAATGGAAGATCTTGTTTTCCGGGTCGAAAAACACTTCTGTTCCGGCGTCCAGTTGAACGGAATAGGGCGCGCCGGAGGAGTTGCGCGTCCAGGGAAGCGTGAATGTCTGAGGTTCATCCAGTATGGTGACGGGAAAGGGTTGGCCTTCCATTATTTAATCTCCCTAAATGGCGCTGAACTACCAACGCTTGGAGCGCAAGCCGAAGAGCTTTGCCATGCTCATACACATCTGCTGGCAATGCGGCCGCGCGCGGTTCAGGCATCTCCACTACCCTTCACGGAGTTGCTGTAGCTGTAGTTTTCCGGAATGCCGGTCCACTCCTGTGATGCAGCGTTCCGTTGCGTCGGTATTTGCGCGGGCAGCTCTTCCAACAGAGTTTTCAGATCCTTGTCGACAAACCACGGCTCGAGCGTTGCCACCATCGGCGGATATCCAGATAGAAACACAATCTGGAACCGCTTGCGGTCGCTCATGTCACCACCAACGCCGAAGACTTCCCGGATGTCCGGTACTGACAAGAGGGGCTTACCCGTAAGCTGAATGCTCTGTCCCGAGTTCGCGCCGCCCGTCGGATAGCCTTTGCCATCCATGCCGCCGCCGCTGTTGCCAAGGGACGGGGTCCGCAATGCAACCGTGGTCTTGCCGACCTCATCGGAGAGCCATTGCGCCGTTTCGCCGTCAGTCACGCCAAACACACATTTTGTGGCGCACTGGCTGAGGATCAGATTGTAGTGATGGGGATAGATCGCCTTCAGCTGAACGAGCCCTTGGGCAAACAGCCAGAACCGGACGCCATAGCCCGCAATCTCAGCAAGCGCATTTACAATTTCGGTCATCTGGCCGAGGGCGGGGAATTCATCGATCACGCAAGCGACCGGGGTGCGCGCCGGCGTCCCGTCTCTGATCATGGCGCGATAAAACAAACCCACGAACATCCGCAGGAACGCTGAATAGGATCTCAGCTTGTCAAAAGGCAGAATGACGTAGACCGTCATCTTGCCGGTCTTGAGAGCCTCAAGGTCGAAGTGGTGATCGTCCACGGTTTCCGCGATGCCGCGCTCATCCCAAATGGCCATGGGCGCGTTGATCGTCGCCAGAATGCTGCTTCTCAGCCGGTCATGCTTACCCAAGAACGTCCTGATCGGACGGATGATTGCCGGATCCTTGGTGTCTCCGATCATAAGCTGGAGTGCTTCTTCCAAAGGTGACCCGAATGAGCCCTGACCGATTGGCTCATCTTGCAGCGTTAGAACCTCACGCACCGCCGACATCGTCGTTACGGGCGACCGAGAGACCCAGAGCAACACAGCCTTCAACAGTTGGAGAGCTTCATCATGGAAGAACCGCCCGTCACCGGTTGGCGGATCCCCGAGCAGTATTTCCGCCAACCGTGCCGCATCGGAGCTGTCGTCCAACGTGGCCAGCGGATTGAAACAGGAAAACGCCGATGCGTTATCGATCGGCTGTGTCACCTTGAACGGATCTATCCGGAAGACCTGGCTTCTCTTGCGGCGCATCCGATGTGTCAGTGCATAGTTTTCGCCCTTTGGATCAATGATCAGCATCGAGCCGCCGTAGACGACAAGATTGGGCACGATCTGCGCCGCGCCCTTGCCGGCGCGTGTTGCCGCGATCGTCAGGACATGGCCGGGCGGATGAGACACCGCCGGGCAATGGATTTCGTTGTTTTCCATGTCGACTGCGTTGCCGAGATAAAACGTCGCGTTGTCCGCGCTGCCGTCCTGAGGGCTGATGCGTGTCGCAATCGCCTCAGCCTGCTCCCGCGTCATCCACCGTGCATCACCGTGAATCTGCGGCGGATTGGCGAGCAGCTCATTGAACTGTTGCTGGTCTCGCAGGTGCTTCCGACCCGCTGCCGTCCAGGGAGGCGGCGTCCCATGCTCCTGCTGCCAGTGGCGATTGACGTGCGTGCGGTACTCGTCATTGAAACGGTAGAACAGTCTCGAAATGACGCCTCGTGGATCGGCCACGCCAGGTTCTCCCATGAACTGGCGAAGAAGCTCACAAGCTCAACCGCCCTCACGTACCACATCCAATAGTTGTTGATGCATCCGCTGGTGTCAATAGTGGATCTCGCAACCTGGGCATCTGCACTTCATCGCCAGTGGCTGAGATTTCTGTTCTTAGCCGCCCATGCAGATACGCGCTCCCATCGGTGACCTTTCGGTTTTGCTGTCCCTCATCTGAATACCCGTTTTGCCATGGTCGGCTTGCCGTCCTGAACCTGCCCGCGCCAGCGCTTCCAGCGCCCGTGTTGGTTGGACTGCTTCGCCTTGTCCCACGGCTTTTGTGACGGGTCCTTCGGGACGAAACAAAACCAAATGAAAGGGACCCTCATGGGACTGGATATGTACGCATACACGACAGAGGAAAAAATCGACGAGACCGTCGATTTCGAAGATCACTCCGATTGGGCTTGCGAGTTTCACTACTGGCGCAAGCACCCCAATCTGCACGGATGGATGGAGCGGCTTTACCGCGAGAAGGGCGGCAAAGCGGAGAGCTTCAACTGCGTCAACGTCATGCTTGACGCCGCCGACCTTGACCGGCTTGAGGCCGATGTGAAGGCCGGCCGCCTTCCTCAGACGACTGGCTTCTTCTTCGGGTGCTCCGATGGCTCGGAAGTGGCTGACGACCTCGCCTTCATCAAGCGCGCGCGGCAGTTCATCGAAGATGGCGAACAGGTTTACTACCGATCCTGGTGGTAAGCCGACCAGTCAAACAAGGCCGCCTCTGGGCGGCTTTGTCTCGTCAGGATCGCAGTGGTTCAGTGCCACGGCTCAAAAGGTCCAAATACTGCCTGTAGGAAAAAATCTTGTTCCGCTCTTTTCCAGTAATTTCTTTGACAATGCCCAATTCTTCCAATGCCGACAAGCTTCGCAAGACGGTCGGTAACGAAACACCGCATGCATCCTTGATGCGTTTGGTGTTGGTCACGGGTTGCCTCTGAAGATAGGCATGTATGGTTAGAATGGCTGCCGTCGACCGCCCGGAACTCTCAATTGCTTTTCGGTCATCATCAAACAGGCGCATCATCGCTTGGGCGGTGTCCGTCGCTTGAGTCGCTGTTTCAATCACTCCCGTGAGGAAGAACTCAATCCAGCTTTCCCAGTCACCTGTTTCTCTCACATTTTGCAGCAGGTCATAGTATGTTTTGCGGTTTGTTTTCAGGTAAAGGCTCAAATAGAGCAGGGGCTGTTTCATGACCCCTTCCACGCACAGGATGAATGTGATGAGGAGCCTGCCGAGCCGACCATTGCCATCCAAAAATGGGTGTATCGTTTCGAACTGAACATGTGCCAGCGCCGCCTTTACCAGAGCCGGAAGCCTGACATTTTCATCGTGCAAAAACCGCTCGAAATCGCTGAGACACTGCATCAGTTCTTCAGGGGGAGGGGGTACAAATATCGCTGAATCCGGCCAATTCCCGCCAATCCAATTCTGCGTCTGGCGAAATTCGCCCGGCTGTTTGTCGCCGCCGCGTGCATTGTCCATCAGCTTGAGATGAAGCTCTTTTATCAATCGCAACGAAAGTGGAAATGTCTTGAGACGCTCCAAGCCGTGGTTCATCGCCGCGACATAGCACGAGACCTCCGTCACATCATCCAAAGGCGCTCCAGGAGCCTCTTCAACCTCGAAGAGCAGTAAGTCTGAGAGTGATGACTGGGTGCCCTCAATCTGTGATGACAACACCGCTTCTTTCCGAATGTACATGTAGAGGAACAACGACGGATCAGGCAGGATATAGCTGATCCCGTCGAGTCGTCCGAGCGCGCTGCTTGCGCGATCAATCAGCGGATACAGGCGCTCCATTTGGAGCGGTGGATTTGGTGGAAGCGGCTTCGGAATATACGCTTTGTATGGATTGGAGCCCACCAATGAGGCGGGTTTCCAATCACCTACCCTCGTCGCCAGGACAGGCTTGGCTTCAGTCATGTCGTTACCCTTTCATTGCGTTAAAGGGTAACAGTCATCCATGAGAGCAGCAACGAAATAAATAACGAGAATGGCAAATTGTGTTATTTAAATCAGGGCTACTCTCATCCGTGTTCGTTGCCGTTATCCTGATCTGGCAGGGTGAAGCGACGATGTCCTCCCCGCAGTTCATAGTTTTTGCCTCCCTCGGGACGGCAGAAACTGCCCTCGCAAATTTGATGAAATAATCTGAAGGCGGGCACTGGCCTTGAGGGTCTGATGTCCGCGCTGGTTCCTTGCATTGACCGAAGCCTACCTTTGTTTGAACGCCTTCTCTGGATCACTCATGCTCCGTTGCCGCTGCAGGTGCTTCTTCGCCGCTTCGCGTTGGTTCGCTGGAATATGCTGTTGCGGCCGCTGAGCGAGCGCCGCCAAAGCCGAGAATGTCAGCTGGTCGGGCGTGAACCCATGCCCTGCCAGCAGTGTGAAGAACCCGGCCAACAAATCCGTTGTCTGCGTCTCCGTGAGTGCCTGCCCCGCAGACTTCGCATGGAACCGCCAGGCTCCCGGCTCGTCCTCTTTGCCAAGCACCGGCGAGACCCACATGGTGAGTTTGTTGCTCCGCTCAATGTTGGCGCGATAGGGCATGTTCACAAAGATGCGATCCCCGAATGTCGCATCGGATTTATAGCTGAGTGTGGTCCAGCCGCTCTGCATAAAATTGCTTTCATTTTCTCTGCCCGAACCGAATGTAAAGGGGACCGATTGGTCGGTGGATTCGGAGCATTCTTTGTTTCTGTTGAACCGGTCCCGTATCGATTTATAGGCTGCATTTGAAATTGAATTCCTGACACCCCTTTGACATCTTCTCTGCCTGTGTCAGTTTATGTGGATAGCCGCGTGGTGAACCTGATTCCCTCCTCAGGTCTCGGTATTCTGTACAGATTAGAGTGCGCCTCGTGTGGCGTGCAAATCGGATTTGTACAAACAATCATAAGTTGACATCGGTTGGATAATTCGTAGCGTTCCTTGTGAGAGCGAGGAAGTGCTTCTGTACAGAAAATATCTTCTGTACAGGGCGCAATGACACGCATTCGACCCGCTACGCTTGCGTCTCAAGGTGTCTCTTCTTCCTCGCCTGCTCAGGTGCCGCAGGAGGCTTGGATGTATGCCCGCCAAGGGAACCCGTAGACCGGATCACGACCGCCGCTCATCCCAGATCACGTTCTGGGTGACGCCGGCCGAGCGGGACCGCATTTCCCACAGCGCCGAGCGCGCTGGTGTCTCCATGTCGGCATACATCCGCAGTCTCGCCCTCGGGAAGGACATCCGTCCTAAACCCTCGCTCGCGACTGATGAGCTGATGCGAGAACTCACCCGGATCGGGAACAATCTCACCCAGCTCATGGGACACGCACGTGACGGCAAGGTGCCCGCATACGAGAACCTTGAACACGTCTGGAATCGCGTGTCCCGCATGCTGGATTTCTGGGCTGTGGCCAAGCCGAAGAAACCCATCATGCCCGATCGCATTATCCGCCTGCGCCATGAAGGCAGCCGCTTAAATGCGATCGCCCGTCAGGCCAATTCCGGTAAGCCTGTCGCCGAGCAGGAGCTCAACGCAGTCCTCCATGACCTGACGGAAAAGCTCCGTCCGTTTGCAGGATGATCGGCAACCCCTACAAGGGGCGCGGCTTCAAAGGCCTCTTGCGCTACCTCTACGAGGGCAGGCGCGGCGAGGCGAATCCGCACCGTGTCATGTGGACGGAAACGCGTAACCTTCCGTCCGACAAACCCGACACAGTTGCCGCCATCATGCGGGCCACGGCCTCGCTTTCCAAGGGTGTGCAGAAGCCCGTCTATCACCTTCCCATCAGCTGGCCACCAGAGGAGCAACTGTCCAAGGAAGTACAGATGCAGGTGGCCGATCAACTGGTGCAGGATCTTGGGCTCAGTGAGCACCAGCACCTGGTCGTCGCACACGACGATGGTGACTGTCCTCACATCCATCTCGTCATCAACACCGTCAATCCCGACACGGGCCGTGTCTGGAATGGGTGGCGCGACGTGTACCGGATCATGGAGAGCCTTGAGCGCCAGGAACAGGCACTGGGTCTTCGGATCGTGGATCGACCCGATCTCGAAGACTGGCGCTCCGGTACCAAGAACCCGGACAAGTCGCGCGATCCGTCACGGGGTGAGCGGCTACGTGCTGAACGAGAAGATGACACACCCTTGGCGAAGTGGTCGGAGGCCGATATGCGCAAGCTGCGCAAGGACATCACCGTCCACTTCAAAGACGCCACGAGCTGGGAAGATCTGGAAACCAGACTTGCCGCCCATGGCGTTCACCTCAGACGGGCAGGGCAGGGGTTCCGCATTACCGACGGAAGCCATTTCATGACCATGTCCAAGGTCGGTAAACACGCGCGTGAGGATAAGCTGGAAGAGCGCTTCGGTGAAACCTGGGAAGACTACAGCTTCATCCGCGAAACCGGCCCGGCAATCGGCCAGGCCATCGAACCGCCTGATGTGAAAAAGCCCGAGACCATCAAGGAGCATCTGGACAATCTCGCAGCCAAACAAGAGGCAGACACCCGCCGCGAGAAGGAGCAACAGGTTCGGCACGCTTTGCAAGTCTTCTCCAAATATCACTACTACCGGACCCAGGAGAAGCAGGCGGCCGAACTTGGCCTGCGGGTCGTCACCGAGCGCCGCGCTCTACGCGCCAACGAGCGCGCCGCCGCAACCGCGGAGCGCGACTTCCTGAAAGCGGACGCGTCCCTCGATGCAATGTGTGAAACGCTTTATCGGAATCCGAAGAAAGCGCGTCAGTCTATTGACCGGCAATTGCGTGAAGGAAAGGCCTTCGACGAAATCGACCTCATCTCAGCAGGGCGCGTCAAAGGGTGGAGGTTCCTGAAATGGCGCACCAAGGCTCGCAAGGAGGCGATACGGACATTGGAACGGATGCCGCGTGCCTATGACCGCTTGGAGAAACGCCGCAATGCGCGAGAAGTGCACCTCCACCAGGGCCTGACATTGCAGGCGCGCTATGGTGACACTGTGGAAAAATTCTCGCACCTCAAGAACGTCCTTGGGGATCACGATCAACGCGCTGAGAAGAGACTGGCGCTCTGGCGCGATCAGAATGACGCGTTCCGCCAAATCGACCAGAACGATATCTGGCGCTCCGATTTGCCGGAGGATGCCAAGGAACACCTTGCCAGAGGATGGGAAGACCATGTCCAGACGACGCGCGCCCGAGAGCGTGGCGATCTGCATGGTGAAAATGCAGCCGACCGCTGGAGAAGGCGGCGTGCAGAAGAGCGAGAGGACCGAGGATATGATGGGTGGGAGTGCTGATGCTCTCACCATGCAGGCGCATTGTGCGACCCCATCAAGTGGGAACGGAGAAGTGATTGCTGGCGGCCGGAACATATGTGCCGGCAATTTTTACGGGAGAAGACTTGGCATTTCGCAATTGACGGGCAAATATGCAACCCCAAGTCAAACCAAGGGGGCAAGTCATGGGTTATCAATACCACTGCGTTGCGGGTCCAACCAACATCGATGTTTACAGCCCGAAAGATCTCGAAAAAGCTGTTCAGACCTACGAGAACATTATCAATGAACAGGCGCGCCAGGGCTGGGAGTACGTCGGAATTGACGAGTTCCAGACAACCCTGCAGGCGGGCTGTCTCAGATTCTGGGCATCACCCACTGTACGCACATCGAAGATGCTGGTGTTCCGGAAGGAGGCTTGAGCGGGGGCGGGGCTACAGCTTCTCCGGCCGCGACCCAGTCTCACCGATCGGAATTTCCGGGCAGTTCAGCTCCGGAGGGGCCGGTTTACGGCAGTTCTGCCGAAGGCAGGAATGTGCCCTCATGGGCATGATTTGACCGTGATTTGATTCAGACAGTCTGACGGCTGTGTGAGTACATATGCAATTTTATATAGAACAGATACTTAGCATCAGCTGATGCATTTGATTGTGATTTTATGCCTCCAATCCGGCCCGCCTTTAGCAAGCTTCCGGGGGCGGGCAGGCCGTTTGTCTATCCGCCGGCCTTAGCTGCGATGCCAAGGAGATGTTTCGCTCGCTTGCCAATGACCTCTTGAACCCTCTTGAGAATGGGATGACTGATGCCCTCCGCATCCAGCTGTTCAAGCAGTTCTGCCGACTGCTTGACAACGCTTTCTGACAGCTCCTGAAGGTCTTTTCTCAGCTGTCGTTGGGCAGCTTTGGTATCTGGCACCAGAGTAGCCCAGTGCTCCCAATGAATCGTATCGGCAATCGCGCGCGCGCCAATTTTCATGGCCAATTGCTTTGCAAGGTTGGGGTACGCCGCCGTGCAGACCACATCATAGAGAGGTGCAAGATCGGGCGTCTGATCGCGGTAGAGCAGCGCATAGTTCTTCGCGTGCGCATCGGCATTCCCCACCAGGTAATGAAAAATCACCATGCGCTGAAAGGCCAGTCGATCGGCAGCAGGGCGCTGCGCATACCTTGCGATCAAATCCTGGGAGGCAGCGATGCCTGGCCCGCCCTCCTCTTCATACTTCAGTTCGGGCGGCACGCTGAGGGCCTGACAGAAATCCTCCTGATGCAGCCGGGTGATAACGCCGCGGTTGCTCAGAACACGATCATATCGCTTTACAAGGAAGTAGTCAGTTTTTCCGGCCGTGCCTTTGCTCACCTTGGGGGCAGACAGACCCACCCTTTCGGCAAGCCTCATGCAGAACACTTCGTTCTCGACAGTGCCCTCAAGCCCTTCGATGAACGGTTTGAGGATATGGGTGGTCGGATGACCTGCCTTGGACAGCGCAATCCGACCGTCGATCACGCAGACGGCCAGCTTGTCCTGCGCACCAGCCAAAGACAGGCGCACACCCTGTTCACCCCCAAGCAGCGGCTTTGAGCGTAGGAGGTCGAGGATCTCTACCAGCCGTTTTTCGCTCAGCGGTTCGGGAAGATGGCTGTCGGGATCGGGTAGGGGGTCGCCTTCGGGCAGCAGGCTTAGGGCGCCGGCGCATTCTCCGCCAATGACTTCCAACAGTCCAAAGGCATTGCCCTCGGAAACACCGAGTGCGGACGCCAATCGTCTGCGTGCGCGTTCGTCAGGCAGCAGGCCAGAAAAATAGGTGCGCGCAACCCTGTCCGGGAAAGGCTCTTCCCTTAGAGGCATTGAAACTGAAATCGCAGGATGTGCTCCACCGCTCAGATATTCGCCATCATAGGCAAAACTGAGCGCGCCGTTTTCATCTTGTGTGAGCTGGCCGGCCTTCTTCTCATTTAGATAGACATCGAGGATTCGCGTCATGACAAGCCCTCACCACGCCCATAGACGGCGATCGAAAGGCCGAGCGTTTGCATGACCTGAATGGCCAGACCGATGCGGCAGCTTTCCTTGCCGTGCTCTAGCTCACGGATAAAGCGCATGCCAACACCGGCCAACGAGGCCAGCTCTTCCTGGGTCAGCTTCTGGTTTTTCCGCTCTTGGCGAATCAACTCCCCGAGCGCTTTGTTGTCCTGGATCTTTCGCATAATCGTCCCTTTCGGGATGATTATAACATCGATTTACATGGATTGCACGAAAAAGTACCGATCGGGGTGATTGTGGTCTTTGTACCGCAAATTGGTATTAAAAAGTCCCGATCGGGACGTTTCATGTGGGCGAACAAATAGAAAACAAAATCTTGTCTACTATCAACTGAGTTGTGTATTATTCTGAGTGCGACATAGACTTGATGGTAGGGTGGGCGAATGGCAGGAAACGTATTGATTGAGCGGCTAATAATTATTGAATTTGTTTCGTGAAGCGATTGATTGATGCCGAGCACTTACACCCCGAAACCGGTAGCGTTGTTCACATCACTTAATTTCTATTGCCCGTTTCAAAGCGAGCAAGAGATAAAGAAAAACAATCGAGCGGGGTAAGATAATGCGTTTCATCAAGTGGTTATTTGGAGGCGACAAGGAAAAAGTCATCCAACGGCGCAGTGCGGAACCGGTTTTTAGCAAAGCTGTCCGAGCAGACTCTTCCAGCATCAGCGATGCCTATTTCGACACCATGTCGCGCCTGCAATCCGCAATCTCTAACCGTGATTTTGAGGCCGCAGGTGAACACGTCAGAAAGAATCTGACATACATACCGGCATGGGTTGAAGAAACCCGCCAGCAGTATGGTTCGTTCGACATCAGTTCGATCCCAGCACTGCAACAGGGGGGCACCATTCTCGCTTTGCTCGATGATCACGCCGGCATCGAGCAAATTGAGAGCATTGTCCGCGCTGAACCAGATCTTGCTCGATGGCAGCAAGAGATTGAGCAACACCGCAGCGACCAGATACTATTCCGCAAGATCGAAGCCGCAATTGCAAGCCATGGGAACTGCCTTCAGACGCAGGTGAAGGAACTTGTCGGTGCAGCGGACGGGCATCGTGTGGCAACGCTCATTGGCTATCTGGAGAAGGCGGGCAAAATCGCCCGCATTAAAGAGGGACGGACCTACCGCCTGGTCTTGCCGGATTCGGTATCGGCGCCCAAGCCAGCACCTAAACGAATTGTTCCATCACATCGTCAAGATCGCGCACTGCAAGAGCTGCACGAAATCGACATAGCAGCCTTGGATTATATTCCACTGCCTCGATCGCCACTAAGATGGGAAGAGGCGCGATCCGGTGCCACCAAAGCGGCTATACCAGAAGCTACGGACCACTTTGAGGTTCGCGATTCGGACTGGCACATTGGACATGTCGAGGCCATTCCAAAGGAGGAGCGGCCCGACCCGGCCTTCCGGCAGATGTACCCGACCGGTTCAGGCATCATCATGGTCGACGATCTCGGCAATGCGGAGGGTCTCGGACAGATCGAAGCTGCTGCTCTGCGTTATGACCAGGCAGGCATGCAGGTCGCAAAGAAGGCGCTCTTGCACGATGTATACCGTGTTGGTGTTCATCCACTTGGTCACGGGCTCGTAGCCTTGTCCAAGAACGCAACGCTTCATGCCTATGACGACGCTTTGTCGCCGACGCTGGAAACATCTCTATCGGACTGCCCTGAGATCGCTACCGCACGCCAGCGTTTCGGCATTGGCGATGACCAGCTGAAGAACCACATTCGCTGTGTTGCGCTTTCGCGAAATGCTGACCGCTACCTGTTCACCGTGGTGGACGAGGCGTGGTGTGTGAGCGCTGATGGCATCGGAATATGGGGGGCGAAACTGCCTCTGAAGGATGGATGGACAAAGGTATCCCCACAAAGCAGCGGTTTTGATACAAGCGAGGAAGTTGATGAAGCCCTGCGCCTGATGAACCTGAGCCTACCGATAACGCCCGATGAGTTGAAGCGCCGATATCGCGAACTGGCAAAAAAATGGCATCCCGACCTTAACCCAGACAACCCCAAGGCCACAGAGCAGATGAAGACACTATCGGCGGCAGCGGCAGTGCTGACCGGGATAGATGCAAGCGCAATGCCCCGATATGCAGGCGCAACCTTCATGAACGAAATGGCGAGGGTAGATGTCAGCATCGGCGGCGAAAACTTCGCTGTTACCATGGGCATCCATGGCAGCGAGAGCTTTGCAGCCGACTGGATTTATGCCGCGAGTTTCGCGGCCCACGATGATGGCGCTTACCTCGCCGGCTATTCCGGCCGTGTTGTCCGTGTGGACGGCAATGGCCGCGGCATAAGGATTTACGATATCGGCAGCGTCCCACGCCGCATCTTGGACACAGGGGATTTTTTGTACCTATTGACTGATACCCGGCTCTACGTCCTTCGGGATAATGCGCTCCACGCGTTGATTGACACGCATGAGGGCGGTGACCTGGTTATGACGGAGACGGGATTTGGCCTGATTGAGAAAAAGCGGTTGCGCTGGTTTCGCGAAGACGGTCACTATCTCGGCAGCATCATCACCAAGGACCCGATCCGCCGGATCTACGCCAAGGACGAAAATACCGTCATCGAAACACGCCAGCGGCGCGCAACGATACAAGGAATGCCATCGTGGTGGGACAAACCGTAAGGAAGATGCTGGCGCTCCCCAAAACGGTCTGAGGCAATGCAGGTCCAGAGTGATTTCCCTGTTTCTCGGTTAAACACTACCCGTCGGGTTCAAACTGGCATTCCCCGCGCGCGAGAACAAATAGAAAACAAAGCCTTGGCTACTGTCGGCTATGTCGTGTATGATGTTGGCGCTAACGTGGAATGGATGGGAGGCGGGGCCGGTGGCAAGAGACATATTGATTGAATGGCAAGTAATTATTGAAGTTAATTTATGAAACGACTGATTGATGCTGTTTACGAAGAGGCACAAGCATGCTTCCCAAAGGGAAGAATTTACGCAGCTTGGGAATTCAGTCCCCCCTCTTTTACCAGAACGCCCGCAACGACCTCCATGCTCACCTGCGGTGAGAAGCGGTGCCCCTCGCCGGGGGCAGTCGGTCCCGCGTCCCGCCTGCGGCGGCGCTATGCTGACGCTCCTGCGGCTGCCCTGTTAACCGGTCTCGGCGCGGCCGAACTGCCTTCGCCCCCGGAATGGCAATGCCCTCGCTGTGGTCATTCCGCGAGCTACGCCTTGTATGGCCAATGTCTGAGAAGTCTCCGCAATGGCTCCCGCCTTTGCGGGAACGCGACGCCATCCTTTCTTGTCATGCAGGACTCAGCTAGGCCTGCCTGCGCTGCGCCTGAAGAAATGAGCTCAATGCAACGTCGCGAGCAGTTTTTCGTTCAGAGCCTTGGATTGGACACGCGGATGTGTACGCGGCAGAAATATTTGAATTGTTGTATTTGAAAACATGAGCAGACTTCGTCATTCCTATCCAATCATTGACCTCTTTGCCGGACCTGGTGGACTTGGCGAAGGATTTCTCTCATCCGTGGATTTCAAGGGCCGCTCCCGCTTCAGAGATTCTGTGTCGATTGAAAGAGATGAGTTTTCTCACCAGACGCTATTTCTCCGCCACTTCCTGCGCGCCTTTGGGGAGCAGGGCTTTCCCGATGATTACTACTCCTACCTGTCCGGCGACATCTCGCGCCTAGATCTTTTTGCACGTCACCCTGAGCAGGCAGCCCACGCGGAAGGCAGCGCGCTGCGAATCTCACTTGGCAAAGAAGAACATGAACGGGTTCGTGGGATCATCGACTGCGAGCTGAAAGGTCATAAAAAATGGGCGCTCATAGGTGGCCCGCCCTGTCAGGCATATTCACTGGTTGGACGTTCCCGGATGATGAACAATCCGGAGTTCGAGCAGGATGAGAGGCATTTCCTTTATCGCGAATATCTGAAGATCATCGCTGATCACCGCCCGCCGGTCTTCGTCATGGAGAACGTCAAGGGTCTGCTATCCGCCAAGGTTGGGGGTAAACCTGTCATTCCCCGCATCCTGGCCGATCTGATGAATCCTGGAGAAGCTCTTACAGACACCCAGGGCGGGCTCGGATACCGACTCTACTCTCTTTCCAGTGAAGGTGAGATGACCTGCGATGCAGATCCCCGTCATTTTCTCGTAAAAGCTGAGGAATACGGCGTCCCTCAGGCGCGCCATCGAATGTTCATCGTAGGCATCAGGCGAGATTTCAAGGTCATACCTCGCCAGCTCGAAAAATCTGAAGCTCCTTCAGTACGCGAGATGATCGGGTCGCTTCCGGCACTTCGAAGCGGGCTCTCAAAAAAGGACAGCCCGGAAGCCTGGCGTTCGGTCATTTCGGATTTTGACGAAAAGGCGCTTGCCCGTCATATGAACGGCCACGAACTTGCGGGGGCAGTAAAAGCTGAAATCAGCAATGTTCTGACCAGTTTGGATGCAAGCCCATCAGCAAGAGCAAGCACAGCTTATCCCGGCAGATCCAACCTGCCCCACAAGGTCATTCAATCGCTCTATGACGAGAGGCTTATGGTGCTGACCGGACATGAAGCGCGGGGGCACATGCCTTCGGATATTCACAGGTATCTGTTTTCGGCAGCATTCACGGCTCACGCAAAGCGCAGTTCGAAGCTGTCTGATTTCCCGGAATTTCTTCTCCCGAAACACAAGAATGTCGCCAAAGGCCAGTCGGGAGAGATGTTTTCAGACCGTTTCCGTGTTCAAAAGGCCGATTCAGTCTCCACGACCATAACCTCACACATTTCGAAGGATGGTCACTACTTTATTCACTACGATCCGGTTCAGTGCCGCAGCCTGACGGTCCGTGAAGCCGCAAGGCTTCAGACGTTTCCGGATAACTACAAATTCGAGGGTCCGCGCACAGCTCAGTTTCACCAGATAGGGAATGCGGTTCCGCCTTTCCTTGCGGGTCAGATAGCTGAAATTATTGCGGAGGTTCTTGATCAGATGGGTGATGTCGAATGACTGACAAGCTGAGCAAAGAGCGCCGCAGCTGGAACATGTCCAGAATCCGAGGCAAAAATACAAAACCGGAACTGCTGCTGCGTTCGATGCTTCACCGCTCCGGGTACCGGTTCAGAGTCCACTTTTCCAAACTCCGCGGGCGTCCAGATATCGTGCTGCCCAGATACAAAACCGCAATCTTTGTGCACGGCTGCTTCTGGCACAGGCACCCGGGCTGTCCGAAGGCCACAACACCTTCGTCAAACACTGATTTCTGGATGAAGAAGTTCGAAGCCACAACTGCCCGTGACCATAGGAATGCCACCGAAATATCGGCGGCCGGCTGGACGGTTCTGACTATCTGGGAGTGCGAGCTGGAACGCGATCCGAACAATGTTCTCGCTTCGATCAAGGAAAATCTGGAAGGACACCAATAATGCCGGAACTTCGTCCGCATCCACCACGCGCGCCCTCTTTGATGTCCTCAATGCGGGACCTCGGCTATTCTCTGGAAACTGCAATCGCGGACATCATCGACAACAGCCTCACGGCCAATGCTGATCATATCGAAATTATCTGTGATCTGAGCGGAGAGTCTCCGGTGCTCGCCATCGCCGACAATGGGTCGGGGATGACTGAAGACGTGCTGATTGAAGCGATGCGTCATGGTGCGGTCGATCCTCGCCTGGTGCGCTCCTCAAATGATCTCGGAAGATTCGGACTGGGGCTAAAGACCGCATCGTTTTCGCAGTGCCGAAAACTGACGGTTATTGGCGCTAAAGATGGAGTGCGGTGCGGTGCGGAGTGGGATCTTGACGTCGTTGATGACAAGAAGGACTGGATGCTGGGAGTCCTTGATGACGAGGAACTAAAATCCACTCCGTATGTGGAGCTTCTGGGGCCTGCCGGTACCCTGGTTGTCTGGCGGAACCTTGATCGTCTTTTTGAAAGTGAAGCTGGTCAGACGCGAGATGAGATTGTCTCTGCCAAGCTGACACTCGTCGAGCGTCACCTCGCACTTGTGTTTCACCGGTTTCTTGCCGGAGATGTCCCAGGTTTCAGAAAACTCAGCATCAGGCTGAACGGTCACCCGGTGGCACCTTTTGATCCTTTCTGCCGTTCCAACAAGAAAACTCAGCTGATGGCCGAAGATGTTGTCTACGTCAACGACACCCCCGTTCAGATACAGCCGTACATCCTTCCTCATCACAGCAATCTGTCGGCGACCGAATATGACTATTATCGGGATCGAAGCGATTTCATCTCAAATCAGGGTGCCTACGTATATCGAAACGGCCGGCTTATGGCATGGGGCGACTGGTTTCGGCTTATTCCCAAAGGTGAGGCCACCAAACTTGCTCGTGTCCAGATAGACTTCCCCAACAGCCTTGATGAACTCTGGACGATCGACATCAAGAAGTCTCGGGCACGTCCCCCCAGGCAGGTCCGGGAACGGTTGAGCCAGATTATTTCCCGGATCTCGGGGAGAAGTACAAATGTTCACCGGAAACGCGGTGTAAAACTGTATCAGGAGACCCAAGCCCCGATTTGGGAGCGATACGCCGACGAGCGTTTGGTTCGTTATACGGTCAACCCCGATCATCCGCTTCTTTCCGAATTCCGTTCACACCTTACCGAGGAGCAGGCGGAATCTTTTCTTCTCATAACTGAAATGATTGCATCCTCTCTCAATTTGGAGATGATCTACTCGGATTATTCAACGCAACCGCGTATGATGGATTCCTATTCGCTGCCTGATGATGAGGTTGAGGAAAAGCTTCATGTTTTGAAGAAGGCTCTCGAACTGGGCGGGAACATTGATGCTGACAAATTCGCTGAAATTGTCCGAACGTCCAAAATGTTTGACAGAAATGATAAAGTCGTTGAAAATTTCATAAAGAAAGAATTCCCGTGAAAAGCAACAGCGCATTCAATCAGAAGAACTTTACCTCTGCACTGATCAACGCGCTTTCTCTGCTGCCCGAACCTCCCACCAAAGAAGTTGTCGAGGAAAAGGCCCGTTTGCTCGCTGGAGTCTTCAGCTATTCCGGAGACATCGACAGTGTCGTCGTCGAGGCGATGATAGCGGTCGATACCCGCATGGGGTCCGGAGTATCGCTTGTTGATGCCGACGCGGATCATGACGACGAATGGATTGATAAACGCGAGGAGATCCGATGGGTTTACGCGAATGCCTATGAAAAACACCTGCGTTCCGAGGGGTGGGCGCCTGAAGTGGTTCAATCTCTGAGTGATGTGTCACAGAAGATCCTTGGCCACCTCCAGGATCCGGTGAGTGAGGGAGCCTGGGACAGACGCGGCCTCGTAATCGGACATGTTCAGTCCGGGAAAACGGCTAACTATCTTGCTCTGATCGCCCGTGCGGCTGATGCGGGCTATAAATTCATTATTGTGATCGCCGGCATTCACAACAACCTGCGCAGTCAGACGCAGGAGCGGATTGACGAAGGGTTTGTCGGCAAGTCCAGCGATCCTGCTGATCGAGTCGTCATCGGAGTTGGCGTGAACGATTCGGAATATCCGCATCCTGTCACCGTAACGACGATCCACAATGATTTCAGCAAGACCACAGCTTCGCAAAGCGGATGGCAGTTGAATGATTTCAGCAAGCCGATCGTGTTTGTCATCAAGAAGAATGTTTCAACCCTTACCCAGCTGTACCGTTGGTTGAAGCAGATGAATGCGCAGGGCGGCGGTCAGATCACCGATGTCCCGATGCTGATGATTGATGATGAGGCGGATAACGCTTCCATCAACACCAACAAGGATGATGTGAACCCCACGCGCACCAATCGGGAAATCCGCAACATTCTCTCGCTGTTCGCGAAGAAGTGTTACGTTGGATATACGGCGACGCCTTTCGCCAATATTTTCATCAACCCTGAGTCATATGACGAGGAGGTTCGCGAGGAGCTTTTCCCAAGGGATTTCATTTATTCTCTCGACGCTCCTACATCGTACTTCGGCCCCCATGCGGTATTCCTTGATGAAGACCGCAGCGAGCGGATCCTTCGGCCCATTCTGGATGGAGAAGACTACCTTCAGCTGCGGCATAAGAAGGATGATAAGATCGCGGATCTTCCGCCGTCACTGTACAGAGCACTTCGCCTTTTCATCCTTGCCCGAGCAATCAGAAATATCAGGGGGCACAGCAACAAGCACTGCTCGATGCTGATCAACATCTCCCGGTTTGTTGATGTTCAGAAGACCATCCGCAGCTTCCTCAGCATCTATGTGAAGAAGCTGGGGGAAGCGGTAAGCGCTAACTACGCCATGCCGGAAAAAGTATCGTCAGCCAACGCCCATATGGCGGAGCTGCAGGAGGTGTATGACAAGGAATTTTCCGACTCCGGCGTAACCTGGCAACAGGTCAAAAGCGAGCTCAACAATGTGATGAGCGGTTTGAAGCTGTTCGTGGTGAACAGCAAATCCGACGAGGCGCTGGATTACAGGAAATATGCCAAAGACGGTGTCGGTTTGACTGCGGTCGCCATCGGTGGCCTGAGCCTCTCACGGGGTCTCACGATCGAAGGGCTCACCGTCAGTTACATGTACAGAAACACAAAGATGTATGACACGCTCATGCAGATGGGGCGCTGGTTCGGATACCGTCCCGGTTTCGAGGATCTGTGCCGGGTATTTTTATCGAATGATTCAATCCGCTGGTATGCCCATATCGCTGAGGCGGCAGATGAATTGAGGCAGCAGATCCGGCGTATGCGCCTTCAGAATCTCAGCCCTCGCGACTTCGGTCTGTATGTGAAAGCTCATCCGGACAGCCTTTTGATCACGGCCGCAAACAAAATGAGGTCCGGGAAGGAATTTACTATCCAGCAGAATTACAGCGGAAGACTTATTGAAACGTCGGTTTTGTCGTTGGACGACAATATCACGCGCAGAAACACGGATTTGATCACCGAACATTGGAAGTCCGGATTCGGGAAGGGGCTGAATGAAGCTGTTCCAACCAAAAAGGGATTGTTTCTAAGTGACGTGGACGTTTCGGTGATTGAGGAATTCGTCAGCCGGTTTGAAGTTCATTCTGACTTTCGCGAAAGAAAGAACCACGCGGTTGAGTACCTTCACGCGATATCAGATCAGTTCACAAAGGGTGACGTTCTTCTGATTTCCCCATCGGGCAATGAAGCTGACCTTAAGGCGTTCAAGCTCGGTTTTCAGTCGCGCAAAGTGCTCTACAGGCCGCAAAGCCCCGACCGCATTGCGATGAACAAGGACCGGGTCGCCAGCCGAGGCGATGAACAGCTTGGCCTCATTGACCCGCAGATCGAGGAAGCCGAGCGGGAAGCTCACGAGGACGAGAAGAACAAGAGCAACAATGTCTCCGACCGGTATTACAGGCGCGTCCGCAACAAACCGCTGCTGATGATCCACATGCTGAGGGTATCCGCAGAGGGGTTGGATGGAGAAAGAGATATCCCTGCGTTCGGTCTCAGCTATCCGGACGGATTGTTTGGCAAAGAAATATCGGTGGTAGTCAACCAGGTGTGGCTCAAGAAGATGATGGGAGAGCCGGATGATCTTCCAGAGGATGATGAGGATTTTGATGACTGATCAATTGCCGTGGACTGATATTAAACGGCCTGCTGAAGGTTACAATACGCGCCGCGCATCGGCTGGCACCATTGTTCCCGTGTCGTGGGGAAAGGACATTGAATCACAGAATGTGCTGCTCATCGAGCTCGATGGCGACTATGCCCGGCAATTCAACCAGCTTGATTTGTCGGTACGTGGAATGGCGGTTGACCTGCGGTTGATCGGTGGTGTGCAGCTGATCGTCATTACACTGGATGAGCATATCAATGCCGATCTTTTCTTCAGTTTCTGCCGATCCGTGATTTCAGCGCTGGAGCTCGCGACGGACCCGGCAAATGCCTTCAGCATTACCAGCAGCCAGATCATGCGATGGAGAACGTTTCTTTCCGGCAGGAAGAGCCGGAAGCTCAGCGACGAGGAGGTGCGCGGCCTTTTCGGGGAACTTTGGATTCTGAGGCAGGTGCTCGCGTTCACCCGCGACCCGTCGGAAACGGTGTCCGCCTGGTGCGGACCGGACAAGGTTCATCAGGATTTCATTTTCCGCGACATCGCCATTGAGACAAAGGCCATCAGCGGAAGAGAACGCAACTCAGTTCGGATTTCGTCAGAGGATCAGCTTGAGGCTCTGAGCGATCGACTGTACCTCGTTGTGCTCCGCCTTGTGTCCAGTCCGGAGCACGGTCCCCACGCTCACTCTCTGAACGAGCTGGTTCGTATCATTGAAAGTGAAATATCGGATGCTGCGGCCTTGGATGAGTTCGGCAGAAAGATCTCATCCATCGGCTATTTCGAGCTGCCGGATTATGATGAGCCGGCGTTCATTATCGCCGGCCAGCAGTTCTATCGCGTGGTGGAGGGTTTCCCCCGGCTTGTCAGATCATCGCTCCCGGATGGACTGGCCCGCCTGAACTATGATGTCCAGCTCGAAGCCATCGAAAGCTTTAAATGCAGCGACAAGGAGGTCTGGGCCTGACATGGATCAGACAATGGAGGAGTTTTTTCACGATTTTCGCCAGCAGATGCTGACTGATGCAGAGGTTAATCAGGACTTTCAGCTTTCATCATTCATGACGCTGATGACCGACGAGCTGCGTGAAGGTGGAAGCATCGAGGATTTTTCCGGCTGCCACTATCGAAGCCGCGGGATGCGAGTGGACGGTTTCTGGTTTGATGATGAAGGGCTGCTGAGCCTTTTCATCGCGGATTTCGAGTTTCGCACCGAGCTGACCACTTTGACCAAGACGGATGTGGATACCGCGTTCAAGCGTCTGTCAGGATTTCTCGATTCCAGTCTCCGTGGACGGCTGTATCAGGATCTGGACATCACCACGCCTGAGTATGATCTCGCAAGGCAGATCTATGACCGACGGAATTCAATCCGCCGGGTTGAATGTTATCTCCTGTCAGAACGTGCGCTCAGCGACAGGCTCCAGGGCCTGGATGATGTCGTAGTGGAAGGTATCCCGGTCACGCGTCAGATCTGGGATATCACCCGACTGCAACGACAGCAGAGTTCACGCGGTCAAAAAGAGGCTCTTGAGATTGATTTTCCGGGTACGTTCGGAAAATCCATCGCTTGCCTTCCCGCGCATCTGGGATCGGAAATCTACAAATCCTACCTCGTGGTGGTTCCGGGAAACATCCTGGCTGATCTGTATGAGAAGTACGGTGCACGTCTTCTGGAGAGGAATGTGCGCAGCTTCCTTCAGGCCAGAGCGAAAGTGAACAAAGGCATCAGAACAACACTACTGACTGAGCCGCAGATGTTCTTCGCTTATAACAACGGTCTCACTGCTACTGCAGAAAGCGTGGAAACCCGAACCACAGATGATGGGCTTGTCATCGACAGCATCAAGGATCTTCAGATCGTCAATGGCGGTCAGACAACGGCGTCCCTTTTTCATACAAGGCGCAGTGACAAGGCGGACTTAGGGGAAGTCTTTGTCCAGATGAAACTGACGGTAATTGATGACGAGAAAAGCGAGGAGGTTGTCCCTCGAATTTCTGAGTTTGCCAACACGCAGAACAAGGTGAATGCGGCAGATTTCTTCTCAAATCATCCTTTCCATGTGCGCATGGAGAGTTTTTCTCGCCGGATATGGGCGCCGGCACAGCAGGGTTCACAGAGGGAAACCAAATGGTTCTATGAGAGATCACGCGGCCAGTTTGCCGATGCGCAGATCAAGCTCACACCTGCTCAAAAAAGGAAATTTCTTGCCGAGTCCCCTAAATCTCAGATGTTCACAAAAACGCATTTGGCGAAATTCGAGAATGTCTGGGATGATCATCCAAGATGGGTGAACCTGGGTTCAGATAAAAACTTTGCCAAGTATGCATCGCGCATTGGAAAAATCTGGGAGAAGACGCCGGATCTCTTCAATGAGCTTTATTTCAAGCGCGCGGTCACCAGAGCGATTATTTTCCGAAAGATGGAGAAGCTTGTTTCCGAGCAGCCCTGGTACAATGGAGGGTATCGGGCGAATATCGTTGCGTACGGGATCGCAGCGATCGGCGAATGCTGCAAGCGGAAGAACCAGACCCTCGATATAGAGTCCATCTGGCGCGAACAGACCGTACCGTCCTACCTGGAAGCTGCGCTCGTCACGGCAGGTGAGTTCGTCAATGAGCATATTTCCAATCCACCCAGCGGAATATCAAATATCGGGGAGTGGTGTAAGAAGGAGGCCTGCTGGACACGGATTCAAGGCGATATCGAGCGGCTTGAGCGGCAACTGTCTGAGCAGTTTTTTGGAAATCTGAAGACCATCGAAGAGCAGAAGCAGGAAGTTCGGGAAGCCAAAAAAACCCAGAAGATCGATAACGGCATCGAAGCGCAGATTGCTGTTCTCAAAATCTCTGCCCGGAAATGGGGGGAGGTTCTTGAAGAGGGTAATCGCCGCAAGCTCTTTGACGAAAAGGAAATCGGCATTCTGCGCGTGGCCTCTCAGATACCCGCGAAGACACCTACCGAAAAACAGAGTTTCGTACTGCTCGAAATCCTGGATAAGGCTCATGCGGAAGGGATTTTGGTCGAGTAGGTGTCCTAATGTCAAAACTCCACTCACCTGGCGAAGTGCCAGAACTCGACCAACTGACGTGGCAAGGCTGCTGGGCTGATGTAGGTTCCTACGCCCACAAACAGACAATGCTGTATTATATGCGCGACGTTGTGGAGCCTGCCCTTTCGTCGGTTGAGGCGCGGATACAAGAATATGTAGACCAAGGCGGAGCATGGGAAGCGTTTGCCGTTCCTGATATGCAAGTGGTCAGGCGGGAGACCACCGTTGCATTTAGTCTCGCCATTCAGTCGATTTGGGAGCGCCAGCTGCGGTCATATATCCATCAGTGCGTTGTCGAGCTGAAGCCGAACCAAGAGAATTTGTTGAATAAAGCGCGGTCGAGCCGTTGGGCTGATATCGAGAGTCTCTTTCTTGAATTGAGAGGCGTGGCTTTGAGCGCCTTTCCACCTTACAGCGTCCTTTCTACCCTGCAACTGCTTGGCAATGCAGCACGACACGGCGAGGGAAGTTCGTTGAGCAAACTCAAGAAAGCCAGTCCTGAGTTTTGGATACCATTGCCCTGAGAGCGGCGGTGCAAAAGTCGGCCACGGTAGCGGCGGAATAGTCCGGCTGCGGGCGGAGTAAAATCCGGCCACCTATTTTCCTTCTGCGACGAGAGCAGGAGGG
>Ga0076930_100599_pt1 | contig 30405 bp, 33 predicted proteins | sample HotLakConsoUCCRE_FD_71149 | JGI IMG/M metagenome (GOLD analysis project Ga0076930, IMG submission 71149) | Hypersaline microbial mat communities from Hot Lake, Washington, USA - Hot Lake Consortium UCC-RE (version 3) (version 3) ...
CGCCCGAGATGCTGGCGTTGTGCTTGATCAGCCCGCCGATGGCCGAGGCCGCCATCAAGAACCGCCGCCGCCCGTCCTCGGTCGCGCCGATGCAATGGTCGCGGTAGTAGCGCAGGACCGAGGGCACCACGCCCGCCGCGCCATTGGTGGGCGAGGTGACGACGCGGCCCCCCGCCGCGTTCTCCTCGTTCACCGCCATCGCGTAAACGGAAAGCCAGTCGTTCACCGTATGTGGCTGGGCCAGGTTCGATCCCCGCTCGGCCAGAAGCTGCTGGTGGATCGCCCGCGCACGCCGCTTGACCCGCAGGCCGCCGGGCAACTCGCCCTCCATCCTGAGGCCACGGTCGATGCAATCGTCCATCGCCTCCCACACCGCGTCGAGCCGCGCCTGCACGTCACGCGCGGGGTGCCGCGCCGTCTCGTTCGCCCATTTCATCTCTGCGATGGTCTTGCCCGAGGCCTGCCCCATCGCCAGCATCTCTGCCGCCGACCCGAAGGGATAGGGGTAGCCTGCCGCCTGTTTTTCCTCGTGGAAGGCCGCAGCGCCGCCATGCGCCTCGGCCGCCAGTTCGCGGGCGGTCAGGATGAACCCGCCGCCGATGGAATAGTAGGTCTCCTCCATCGCGAGGTTCCCCGCCCCGTCCCAGGCCCGCAGGACCATGCCGTTTGCGTGCCCCGGCAAGGGTGGGCCATAGTCGAAGACAAGATCGGTGTCGGGCGCGAAGCGCAGCGGCGGCAGACCGGGCGGGGTGACGATGCCGGTGGCGCGCACCTTCGCCTCCAGCGCCTCGGCCCGGTCGGGGTCGAGCGTCGCGGGCTCATGGCCCGAAAGCCCCAGGATGACGGCGCGGTCGGTCGCATGCCCCTTGCCGGTGAAGGCAAGCGAGCCGTGGAGCGTGCAGCCCAGCCGCGCCACCTCGCCGGCGCCGGGCTCGCGGTCGCGGCCCGAACGCAGATCGCCCAGAAACCGCGCGGCAGCGGTCATCGGGCCCATGGTGTGAGACGACGATGGGCCGATGCCGATCTTGAAGATATCGAAGACGCTGAGGAACATGGGAACTTGATAGGTCAATTTCGGCACGAACCGGAACTGAAAACGACGGCGCCAATCCGGTTCGCGACTGTTTGGATGCTGCGTCTGCGCGTCGTCCCGGTCGCCCTCCTGGTCAGGCGGCAACGCCACCGGGTCGGTCACCGGGCGCAACGGGTCGGGCGCCTTGGCGCAGATGACCTGCTTCCTGCACGAAAAACCGCCCGAGGCGGTGGCGCGCCGGAACCCACGGCGCCGGCGCACGTTGACCCTGCATGGCCGACCACGCGGGATGCCGCCCTCTCCTCCAGAGCTTCGAAGGGGGAAGGCGCGCATCCCCGGACCCGGCCAACACCTCTCGACAGGTGCAATGCAACCAGGCATCCCACGCTCGGGATCAAGGAGAATTCCATGACCCATCCGGCTCACACCACCCACGGCGTTGCTGCTGGCGGCGCTTTCGCCTTCGCGCGCGAAGGCTACGACCATGCGCAACCGCACCAGTTCACCACCGCCGATCTCGAAAACGCGACAGTCTACGGCCGTGAGGACGAGACCATCGGGTCGATCAATGCGCTCGAGCTTGGCACCGATGGCAAGATCACCCATGCCGTGGTCGATGTCGGCGGCTTTCTCGGCATCGGCGCCCATTCCGTGCTGCTGCCGTTCAGCGATCTGACGGTGCTGCGCGAGACCAACGGGACCGACGTCCGCGTTCATCTCGACACGACCAAGGAAAAGCTGAAGGCGATGCCGCACCACACGGTGTGATCCACGCCTGATGCGCGACAGCGAAGGCCGCACAGGGTTCTGTGCGGCCTCTTCCGTCGGACTGCCACCAAGATCGCTGTTGGCCGAATCTGGCCGCTGTTGCCACGCAGAGGGCAACACCCTACGGTTCGCCACAGCGTGGCAGCGTCCTGCAACGGTCCGGCGCAGCAATCACTTTTGATATTCACGCCCCACAAGCACGGAGATCCACGATGGCACTCGAAAGTCTGTTCGTAATTCTGTTGGTCGGGGCGGTGGCCGGTTGGCTCGCCGGCCTGATCGTGAAGGGCTATGGCTACGGCCTGCTCGGCAACATCGTGATCGGCATCGTCGGCGCGTTTCTGGCCGGTCTCATCTTTCCGCGCCTGGGCCTGTCCATCGGAACCGGGATCGCCGGCGCGATCATTCATGCCACCATCGGTGCCGTGATCCTGTTGTTCCTGATCCGGCTGGTGAAACGGGCCTGATCGCACGCACCCAGCGCGAGCGCAGAACGCCGCGGGTCATCACCGACCTGATGAAACCAAGGCGCCCCGACCGGTCGACGGTCGGGGCGCCTTGGCTTTGCACAGTTCGATGTCACTCACCGTCGTCGGGCTGGTCCTGCGGATCGCTCAGATCCTGACCCGGCTGCTTTTGCGACCGGTTCGGCCCGCCGTTGGGATCGGCACGGTGCTTGCCGGCCGGGTCGATCTGCTGCTGGCGCTGGTCGATCACGGAACGACCTTTCCGGCGCAGCGCCTCGTTCGAGGATGTCGGGCCCTTGCGGTCATCCGCCATGACGGCCGCTTTCCGCCGGCATCTGCTGCTGCGACGTCATCTCGGGCGAAGTCGGGCGCTCGTCGCGGACTGGCTGGGCCTCCGGTCGCCGGTGCGCACGCGCCAACCGTTCCGCAGAAGCATTCGATTTCATCAGCCCGTAGATCGTGATGACGCCGAGGATGGCAAAAAGGATGATTACGAGAATATGGAACATGTCCGTGTCCTTCGCGATGAGGGTGAGAGGGATGGTCCTGGTAATCCAACTTTCGGTTGCCCGATTCCGTTCCCTGCCCAGATGGCCCCGGTTGTGGCGCGGGACTGTTCCGAAGTGACGCAGGGAAACGGGCGACGCGCCCCTCGGCGCGGCGCCCTGATTTCGCGCTACTGTGTCGCCTCGGGGGCGGTGGCAGGATCGGCGGCAGGATCGGTGGCGGGGTCCGTCGCTTCGGGATCTGCGATGCCCGGATCGGTCGCGGGATCGTCGACCGGCTCCACGCCTTCGGTCTGGGTGCCGGTCGTTGGCGGCACCTCGGTGGTGTCATCCGAAACCCAGAAGAAGATGACCACCAGCGCGACGATCGCAACCACCGCGATCGCCACTTGCGAGCCCCGGTTTCGCCGCGGATCGGGGTTGGGAGGAGTGTTCGGCGCAGGCATGAAAGCCTCCTTCGATGCTGGTGCAAGACCTGACGCCGCTGGTTCGCCCCGCGGCGACACGATCCCATGCAGGGGGAGTCACCCGGATCAATGCGCCGCAGCAGCGTCCGTTCCACGCGCTCCGCGCCGCCAAGGCGGGTCGGCGAAAAGCCGCCGGATCAGGCAGCTGTCGCTGGCCGGCGAAGGGCGGTTTTGGGAGCGTCAGGAAACCCTGCCGACAATCCGCAACACAGCCTTCGCGCTATGCCAAAGGCCCGGCGCGGCGGCCGACAAGCAGCAGGGTATCGCAGGAAAAAATGGTGAGCCCGACAGGATTCGAACCTGTGACCAATTGATTAAAAGTCAACTGCTCTACCAACTGAGCTACGGGCCCACTCAGGGGCGCCTACCTACGGTCGGCCCACAGACTCGTCAAGCCAAAAACCGGCGGGGGGATTTCATTGCCCCAGCCTTGCGGCTATATGCGCGCCATGTCCGACACAGCGCCCCATACCGGCCTGCCCTTCCACAAAATGCACGGGCTGGGCAACGACTTCGTGGTGATCGACGCGCGGGAAACCGCGGGTGTCGTGACGCCGGGCCTTGCGCGTGCGCTGGCGGACCGGAACCGCGGCGTGGGCTTCGACCAGCTGGCGCTGGTCGAGACCGGCACCGATACCGATCTGCGGCTGACGTTCTGGAACGCCGACGGCTCGCTGTCGGCCGCCTGCGGCAACGCCACGCGCTGCATCGCAGCCTGGGACATGGCGCGCACGGGCCGGATGGCGCTGACCCTGCGGACGGAGCGGGGGGTGCTGCACGCGCAGGATGCCGGCGGCGGCCTGACCTCGGTCAACATGGGCCAGCCGGTGCAGGATTGGGCGGCGATTCCGCTGGCGCGCGATGTCGATACCGCGCACCTCCCGATCGAAGGCGACCCGGTCGCGACCGGCATGGGCAACCCGCATTGCAGTTTCTTCGTGGCCGATGCCGAAGCGGTGGACCTTGCCGCCGAAGGCCCGCGCCTCGAACATCACCCGCTGTTTCCCCAGCGCACCAACGTGCAGTTCGCCCATCTGATCGGTCCCGACAGGCTGCGCATGCGGGTCTGGGAACGCGGTACGGGGATCACGCTGGCCTCCGGCTCCTCCTCCTGCGCCGTGGCCGTCGCGGCGGCGCGCCGGGGGCTGACCGGGCGCAGGGTTTCCATCGTGCTCGACGGCGGCGAGATCGGCGTGGACTGGCGCGAGGATGGCGTCTGGATGACCGGACCGACCGCGCATGTGTTCTCAGGCGTGCTGACGCCCGCGTTTCTCGAGGCGGCCCGGTGATGGACGCGCGCGCCCCTGTCTTTCACACGCTCGGCTGCAGGCTCAACGCCTACGAGACCGAGGCGATGCGCGAGATGACCGCCGCCGCAGGACTTGGCGACGCGGTGGTGGTGAACACCTGCGCGGTGACGGCCGAGGCGGTGCGCAAGGCGCGCCAGGAGATCCGCAAGCTGCGCCGCGCCCACCCGAATGCCACCCTGGTCGTCACCGGTTGCGCTGCCCAGACCGAGCCCGAGACCTTCGCCAACATGCCCGAGGTCGACCGGGTCATCGGCAACACCGAGAAGATGCGGCCCGAGACCTGGACGGCGATGGCCGCCGATTTCATCGGCGAGACGGAAAAGGTGCAGGTCGACGACATCATGTCGGTGACGGAAACCGCGGGCCACCTGATCGACGGTTTCGGCACCAGGAGCCGCGCCTATGTGCAGGTCCAGAACGGCTGCGACCATCGCTGCACCTTCTGCATCATCCCCTACGGTCGCGGCAACTCGCGCAGCGTGCCCGCCGGCGTCGTGGTGGACCAGATCAAGCGGCTGGTGGATCGCGGCTTCAACGAGGTCGTCCTCACCGGCGTCGACCTGACAAGCTGGGGCGCCGATCTGCCGGCAACGCCGCGGCTGGGCGATCTGGTGATGCGCATCCTGCGGCTGGCGCCAGACCTGCCGCGCCTGCGGATCAGCTCCATCGACTCGATCGAGGCCGACGACAACCTGATGCAGGCCATCGCGACCGAGCCTCGTCTTATGCCGCACCTGCACCTCAGCCTCCAGCATGGCGACGACCTGATCCTCAAGCGGATGAAGCGCCGCCATCTGCGCGACGACGCGATCCGCTTTTGCGAGGAGGCGCGGCGCCTGCGCCCCGACATGGTGTTCGGCGCCGACATCATCGCAGGCTTCCCGACCGAGACCGAGGCGGCGTTCCGGAACACGCTGAACCTGGTCGAGGACTGCCGGCTCACCTGGCTCCACGTCTTTCCCTATTCGCCGCGCGCGGGAACCCCCGCAGCCCGGATGCCGCAGGTCGACGGCGCCACGATCAGGGAACGCGCGGCGCGCCTGCGCGCGGCGGGCGAGGCGCGGGTACAGGCGCATCTGTCCTCGCAGGTGGGGCAAATTCATCACATATTGATGGAAAACCCGCGCCTGGGCCGCACCGCACAATTTACCCAAGTTTCATTTGCAGAAGATCAGACTACCGGTCGACTCGTGACCGCCAGGATTACCGGCCATGATCGCCTTCAGCTTACTGTTTGATTGCGCGCTCTGCGCATACCTTGAACCGAAAGCAATGCCATGCATCCAAATCCCGCCTTTCGGCAGGAACCGGGCTTTCTGAATATCGCGCTCGCGCGGCGCCGCGGCTTCGGCACGGTCTGCGTGAACGGCGATCCGGCCCCGATGTTGAGCCATGTGCCCTTCTGGCTCAATGACGGCGCGACCGAGGCCGAACTGCACCTGGTCCGCTCCAATCCGATCGCGCGGGCCGTCACCGGGCCGACACCCGCGGTCATCGCCGTCATGGGGCCCGATGGCTACATCTCGCCCGACTGGTACGATCATCCGGCCCAGGTGCCGACATGGAATTACGTCGCCGTTCACCTGCGCGGCCAGCTTCACCCGGCGCCCGCGCTTTCCATGCGCGAGCATCTCGACCGGCTGTCGGCGCAGTTCGAGGATCGGCTGGTGCCGAAAAAGCCCTGGACGGCCGACAAGATGCCCGTCGATGCGCTGGATCGCATGATGCGGCAGATCCTGCCCTTCGTGTTTGCCGTCGAAGAGATCGACGGCACCTGGAAGCTGAACCAGAACAAGACCGACCCCGCGCGCGAAGCCGCGGCCGATGCCGTGCGACATTCCCCGATCGGCCACGAGGTCGAAACCCTCTCGGCCCTGATGACCGGCGGCGTGCCGGAAATAGACAAGCGCATGTCCTTCACCTACATCTGACGGACCATCCAGCCGCAAGGGAGACTGCGCCTTGGCCATTCCGTTCACCCCGATCGCCGCCGCGGCCCTGCGCTACGGCGCCGTCGCGGCGCTGGCCTATGCCGCCGCGCGGCGCGCCCGGCCCCGCCGGATCGACCCTGCCGCCGAAGCGGCCATGGACCGCCTGCCCGACGGGATCGTCGTGGGACACGCACCGCAACAGATGACCACGACCGCGCGCTGGCGCGGCATCCTGCCTCTGGGCCTCGACGGCCCGCGGATGGAGGTCGACCTGAGCCTGCTGGCGCGCCTGCGGCTGAGGCGCATCGCATGAGCTACACGCTGCTGGGTGCCGAGGCCTCGCCCTTCGTACGCAAGGTCCGCGTGATGATGACCGAAGCCGGGATCGACGACGTGCCGTTCCAGGTGGTCGCGGCCTCCCCCCTCGGCGGCGAGGACCGGATCAACGCCGCCAACCCGCTGGGCAAGATCCCAGCGCTGACGCGCGACGACGGCCCCACGCTCTACGACAGCCGCGTGGTGACCCGATTTCTCGATGCGCGCTACAAGGCCGGGCTCTATCCCGACAGCCGCATCTGGGAGGTTCTGACGCTGGAGGCGACGGCCGACGGCATCATGGACGCGGCCGTGGGCATCATCTACGAACGCCGCTTTCGCCCGGAAGAGATCCAGTTCCAGCCCTGGCTCGACGGGCAATGGGCCAAGATCACCCGCGCGCTCGACACCGTGGAACGGCAATGGATGAGCCACCTGTCCGGTCCCCGCGACATGGGGCAGATCGGCGTGGCCTGCGCGCTGGGTTACCTCGATTTCCGCCATGGCGACCGCGACTGGCGCGCCGGGCGCCCGGCGCTGGCGGGCTGGTACGGCACGTTCGCCGCGCGCCCGTCGATGGTGGCCACGGCCCCGGCATGAGGATCGCCCGCGCCGAGACGGCGGCGGCGCGCGACGCGTGTTTCGCCCTGCGTCGGGCCGTGTTCATCGAGGAACAGGGCATCGACGAGGCCGAGGAATGGGATGCGGCCGATGCCACCTGCGACCACTACCTGGCCGAGGATGACGATGGCCCGCTGGGCACCGCGCGGCTGATCGCCCGCGGAACCGAGGCCAAGATCGGCCGTGTCGCCGTCAGCGCCCGGGCCCGCGGCACCGGCCTCGGGCGGCGGATCATGGATCATCTGCTGGCCGAGGCACGCGCGGGCGGCTTTTCCACCGCGATGCTCGAGGCGCAGGTGAGCGTCATCGCCTTCTACGAGCGCCTCGGGTTCGTCGCCGAAGGCCCGGCCTACGACGACGGGTCGGGGATCTTGCACCGGGTCATGCGGCGCAGGCTGGATTGACCCGACCGCGCCACCGCGGCTCGCGCGTGTGCGACCCCGCCGGCCCGAGACCTTGACGTACGCGTCATCAGCGGCTGGAAAGGGTTGGCGACTTGCAGCCGGGTATGCGACATTTCAGCGTAGATGCGCGCGTTTGTCCGCTGGACGCCTATGTTGCCAGCCCATAGAGAACAGATCATCCGGGTGTAAGGACGAGTCCCTTCGCCCTCTCGGGTTTTCAAGGTCCGGCCCGATCCGGACCCAGAGCAAGGGGAGACGCGTAACCGTGTCACACGCCGACGACCACAGCGGCGATCGCCGCGATTTTCTGTACTATGCCACCGCCGGTGTCGGCGTCGTGGCGACCGGCGCTGCCGTCTGGCCGCTGGTCAACCAGATGAACCCTTCCGCCGACGTCCAGGCGGCCAGCCAGATGCGCGTCGACGTCTCCGGCGTTTCCGAGGGGACGCAGCTGACCGTGCTGTTCCTCGGCAAGCCGGTCTTCATCAGCCGCCGCTCGGCGGACGCCATCGCCGAGGCCGGTGAGGTCGACGTGAGCGATCTGGTCGACCCCGAGGCGCGCAATCCCAACATCGAGGGCGCGACCGAGGCGACCGACCTCAACCGCACGCTGCCCCCGTTCGAGGGCGAGAACACCGGCGAGTGGCTGGTCCAGATCGGCGTCTGCACCCACCTCGGCTGCGTGCCGATCGGGGATGGTGCCGGCGATTTCAACGGCTGGTTCTGCCCGTGCCACGGCTCGCACTACGACTCCTCGGGCCGCATCCGGCGGGGGCCTGCGCCCGAAAACCTGCATATTCCCGTGGCAGCATTCGTGGACGCATCCACGATCCTGCTCGGCTGACCCGGAGGAAACGCGCTCATGTCCGGAATTCCGCACGACCATTACGAACCGAACAGCAACGCTGAAAAGTGGTTGCACCGCAGGCTTCCGATCGTGGGGCTGCTGTACGACACGCTGATGATCCCGACGCCCAAGAACCTCAACTGGATGTGGATCTGGGGCATCGTCCTGACCTTCACCCTGTTCCTGCAGATCATCACCGGCATCATCCTGGTGATGCACTACACGGCGCATGTGGACATGGCCTTCGCCTCGGTCGAGCACATCATGCGCAACGTGAATGGCGGCTGGGCGCTGCGCTACATCCACCAGAACGGCGCCTCGCTGTTCTTCGTGGCGGTCTACCTGCACATCTTCCGCGGTCTCTACTATGGCTCCTACAAGGCGCCGCGCGAAGTCACCTGGATCATCGGCATGCTCATCTACCTGATGATGATGGGCACGGCGTTCATGGGCTACGTCCTGCCCTGGGGCCAGATGTCGTTCTGGGGGGCCACCGTCATCACCGGCCTGTTCGGCGCCATCCCCTTCGTGGGCGAAGGCATCCAGACCTGGCTGCTGGGCGGGCCGTCCGTCGACAACGCGACGCTCAACCGCTTCCTGTCGCTGCACTACCTGCTGCCCTTCGTGATCCTGGGCCTCGTGATCGTGCACATCTGGGCCTTCCACACGACCGGCAACAACAACCCCACCGGGGTCGAGGTGCGGCGCACGTCGCGCAAGGAGGCCGATGCCGATACCTTGCCCTTCTGGCCCTATTTCGTGATCAAGGACCTGTTCGCGCTCGCCGTGATCCTCGTGGTGTTCTTCGCGATCGTCGGCTTCATGCCGAACTACCTCGGCCACCCAGACAACTACATCGAGGCCGATCCGCTGGTGACGCCGGCGCATATCGTTCCCGAATGGTACTTCTTGCCGTTCTACGCGATCCTGCGCGCCTTCGACGGCGACGTCTGGGTCGTGATCGTGGCCGAGTTCATCACCGGCGGCATCGTCGATGCCAAGTTCTTCGGTGTGATCGCCATGTTCGGGTCGATCGTGGTGCTGGCGCTGGTACCGTGGCTCGACACCTCCTCGGTGCGCTCGGGCCGCTACCGGCCGATGTTCAAGTGGTGGTTCTGGATCTTCGTCGTCAACTTCTTCGTCCTGATGTGGGCGGGGGCGATGCCGGCGGAAGGGATCTACCCCTACATCGCGCTGATCGGCTCGGCCTACTGGTTCGCCTATTTCCTCGTGATCCTGCCGCTTCTGGGCGTGATCGAGAAGCCGCTGACCCCGGTGGCGACCATCGAGGAAGATTTCAACGAGCACTATGGCAAAGACGGCGACGGGCATGGGGGCATCACCTCCACCGCGCCGACGCCGGCCGAGTGAGAGAAAGGAAACTGAGGATGCTCAGGAAACTTGCCATCAGCACCCTGGCGGCTGCGACGCTGGCCCTCTCATCGGGGGCGGCGCTCGCGGCGGGTGGCGCCGGCCACGTGACCGATTACGATTTCTCGTTCGAGGGACCGTTCGGGCGCTTCGACCAGACACAGCTGCAGCGCGGCCTGCAGGTCTACACCCAGGTCTGCATGGCCTGCCACAGCCTGCAGTATGTGTCCCTGCGCACCCTCGCGGACGAGGGCGGCCCGGCCCTGACCGAAGAAGAGGTGCGCGCCTACATCGAACAGAATTTCATCGAGGTCTACGATGAAGAACTGGACGACTGGCGCCTGGCCACGCCCAACGACAGCTATCCCTACAACGACAGCGCCGGCGCGCCCGACCTCAGCCTGATGGCCAAGGCGCGGGCGGGCTTCAGCGGGCCCTATGGCCTCGGCCTGAACCAGCTGTTCCGCGGGATCGGCGGGCCGGAATACATCGCCTCGCTGCTCACCCACTACACCGGTGAGGAGCAGGAGCAATTCGGCGCCTATTTCTACGGCAACGAAACCTTCGACGGCGGCTGGATCGCAATGGCCCCGCCGCTCTACGAGGATGCCGTGGAATACGGCGATGGCACCCCGGCCACCGAGGAACAGATGGCCATGGACGTCGCGGCCTTCCTGACCTGGGCAGCCGAGCCGCACCTGATGGCGCGCAAGCAGATGGGCTTTACCGCCGTCATCCTGCTCAGCTTGCTGTCGGTGCTGCTCTACCTGTCGAACAAGCGTCTGTGGGCGCCGATCAAGGCCCGCGCCAAGGGCAACCAGCCGGCCGAGTGAGGCCTGACGCCGGACAAGAAAACGCGCCCCACGGGGCGCGTTTTTCGTTTGTGCAGACCTTTGCCGTAGGGTGCGCCTTCAGGCGCACCACGGCGCTACAGGCGCACCGCAGCGCTCACAACCACGCCTGCAAGGCCTCGGGCGGCGCCGCGCGAAGCCCCTCGGTCGGCACGTCCAGCACCTTCTTCCCGTCTTCCAGCAGCCACAGCCGGTCGCACAGCCGCTCCGCGTCGCGCAGGTCGTGGCAGGCCATGACGAGCGTCAGCCCCCGAGCCGCCGACAGCTCGGCCACCTGCGCCAGCATGTCGGTCTTCAGCCCCGGATCGAGCGCGGCGAACGGCTCGTCCAGCAGCGCCAGCGGCCGCTCGCGCAGCAGCATCCGCGCCAGCGCGACCCGCGCCTGCTGCCCCCCCGAGAGCGCCGAAGGGCGGCGCGGCCCGTAACCGCCAAGCCCCACCTGGTCAAGACTGTCGTCCACCTTCGCCCGGTCGGCGGCAGACAGGCGCAGGTCGGGGCGCAGGCCAAGCGCCACGTTGTCGAAGACGTCGAGATGCGGAAACAGGTTGCCGTCCTGGAACAGGATCGACACCGGCCTGTCCGCCACGGCGGCGGTGGTGATGTCGCGCCCGTCCCACAAGATGCGTCCCCTATCCGGCCATTCGAACCCCGCGATCAGCGACAGAAGCGTGCTCTTTCCGCTGCCCGACGGGCCCAGCACCGCCACACGTTCCCCCGCCGCGATCTCTCCCGACAGCGCGAGGGTGAATCCGTCTTGCGTAAAGCTCAGGTCATCGCACTTGAGCATCGAGCCGCCCTCCCCTGTCGAACAACCAGAACAGGGCCAGCGTCAGCGCCATCAGCAGCACCGCCGCGCCCTGCGCGTCATCGGTGCGATAGGAGCCCATGAGGCGATACATCTCGAGCGGCAGGGTTCCCTGACCCGGCGTCGAGAACAGCGTGATCACGCCCAGATCCCCCATCGAGAACGCCGCCGCCAACCCGGCGCCGAACCCCAGCGGCCGCATCAGCCGCGGCAGGATCGCATGCCGGAACCGCGCCCAGGCGGGCATCCCCAGCGCCTCGGCCAGCCGGCCCTGAGTCGCCTCCGCCGCCATTGCGGCAGGCACCAGCGCGCGCAACAGGAACGGCAGCGCCACCAGCGCGTTGACCAGCCCGGTCACCGGCAGGGCGAGCGTCAGCGGGTTGGCCACCGCCCGCACCAGCAGGAACAGGCCCGTCCCCACCACCAACGGCGACACGGCGATGGACAGGAACGCCAGCGCCTCGACAAGGCCGGGCCGGCTCAGCCGCGCCACCATCAGCGCGATGGGCAGCGCCAGCGCCACCGCCAGCGCGGTCGAGGCCAGCGCCAGCACGATCGACCGGAGCGCCGACTGCCACACCACCGGCGGCAGGCCGGCCAGCGCCGGAAACCCCTTCACCAGCACCGACAGCAGCGGCAACAGCAGGAACAGCGCCGCGCCCAGGATCGCCGCGCCATCGCCGACCCGCCCGGCACGCGTATCGCCGGGCCAGGGCAGCGGACGCCGGTCCAGCCCCGCCCCAAGCTCCTGCCGCCGGATCGCGCCGAACGCCAGCGCCCCGGCGCCAAGGCAGATCGCCACCTGGATCAGGCCCAGAAGCGCGGCACGCCCGAGATCGAAGTCGAAGCGGAACGCCTGGTAGATCGCCAGTTCCACCGTCGTGGAGGACGGCCCGCCCCCCAGGATCAGCGCAACTGCAAAGCTGGTGGTGCACAAGAGGAAGATCAGCAGCGCCGCACCGGGCAGCACCGCGCGCAACAACGGCCGTTCGAAATGTCGGCGCATGTCGCGGCTTGAAAACCCCAGCGCCGTGGCCAGCCGCACCCGCTCAGACGGCACCGCCTGCCAGCCCTGCAGCAGCAGGCGCACCGCCAGCGGCAGGTTCAGGAACACATGCGCCAGCACCACGCCCTGCAGCCCGTAGACGTCGATCCGGCCCAGCCCGATGCCCGCCAGCGAAGCGTTGACCCAGCCCGCGCGGCCGAAGATCGCCAGCAAACCCAGAACCGCTACGATCACCGGCAGCAAAAATGGCGCGCCCATGACCGTGACCAACAGGCGCCGCCCGGCAAAGTCGCGCCGCGCCAGCGCGCGGGCGACAGGGATGGCGAGCGCGACGCTCAATACCGCCGACAGCGCGGCCTGCAGCAGCGTGAACCGGATCGCCGCCCGGTCCGCAGGCCCCAGCGCGGGCGGCCAGTCCGCCCGCGCCATCACCGCCGCCAGCGGGCCCAGCACGCAAAGCGCGACGAGCACGGCCAGCGCCGCGCCCGTCCAGTGCAGCGGGCCTAGCGGGCGAGCGCGCGTTGCCATGTGGCCAGCGCCTCGTCGCGGACCGCCGCCGCCTCGTCAGGGGACAAAAGCAGCGCCTGTTCGGGCACGGTCAGCCCCTCGAACCCTTCGGGCAGGTTCTCCGACGCGGCCGGGTACATCCAGTTCGTCGTCGGGATGATGTCTTGGAAGCCGGGCGAGATCATGAATTCCATGAACTCCCGCGCCAGGTCGGGCACATCCGTCGATGCGACGATGCCCGCCACCTCGACCTGGATGTAATGCCCCTCGGAAAACTCGGCGGTGGTGAAGCCCGCGTCGTCCTCGGCGATCAGGTGATAGGCGGGCGACGTGGTCCAGCTCATCACCATGTCGGCCTCGCCTTCGAGGAACAGGGCGTAACTGTCGGACCAGCTTGGCGTGATCGTCACGATGTTGTCGGCCAGCCCCTCCCAGATCTCGCCCGCCCGGTCGCCATAGGCGGTCTGCACCCACATCACCGTGCCGAGCCCGGGGGTGGAGGATCGCGGGTCCTGCAGCAGGATGCTGATGTCGCTGGCGGCCAGCTCCTCGAAACTGCCCGGAACATCCTCGAGGTCGCGGCGATGGACGAAGGCGAAATAGCTCCAGTCGAAAGGCAGGAAATGCGTGTCCTCCCACGCCACCGGTACAGTCAGCCCCTCGGGGGTGATCCCGTGTTCCAGGATCAGGCCGGTCTCGCGCGCGGCGGCCGTTAGGTTGGTGTCGAGGCCGAGGATCACGTCGGCCTCGGTGCTGTCACCCTCCAGCCGCAGGCGGGCAAGCATCGACGCGCCGTCGCCGGTGCCGACCCATTGCAGGTCGCAGCCGCATTCCGCCTCGAACGCCTCCTCGATGGCCGGCCCCGCGCCCCAGTCGGGGACGAAACTGTCATAGGTGTAGACCGTCAGGACAGGGGTCTGCGCGCACGCGGCCCCCGCGAAAACTGACAGTCCCGTGGCGATGATGGCGTGTTTCATGTCTCACTCCTCCATGGCGACGGGCGAAGTGAAGTGGGGGGCATCTGGTGACCCGCAAACCTTCCCTCCGCCGGTCCTAACCGGTTCAGGTTCAACGGGTTCGCGCATCAGTCCGCGCATCTCAGGCCCATGAGGCCACCCCGAGGTGTCCCGAGACCTAGCGCCGCGCGCGACCCGGCGCAACCCGCTTGGCATTTGCGCCGCAGGCCGCTAGGCCCTGTGCCAGTGAAAAAAGGACGCCCGCGATGAGCCTCAACAGCTTCGGCCACATGTTCCGCGTCACCACCTGGGGCGAAAGCCACGGGCCAGCACTTGGCGCGACGGTGGATGGCTGCCCGCCGGGCGTGCCGATCGAGGCGCAGGCGATCCAGGCCTGGCTCGACCGGCGCAAGCCGGGCCAGAACAAGTACACCACCCAGCGCCGCGAGGCCGACGAGGTGGAGATCCTGTCGGGCGTGTTCGACGGGCAATCGACCGGCACCCCGATCCAGCTGATGATCCGCAACATCGACCAGCGCTCGAAGGATTACGGCGACATCGCCGAGAAATTCCGCCCCGGTCATGCCGATATCACCTACTGGCAGAAATACGGCATCCGCGATCACCGCGGCGGCGGGCGGTCGAGCGCGCGCGAAACCGCGGCGCGGGTGGCGGCGGGCGGCGTGGCGCGGGCGGCGCTGGCGCAGCTGGTGCCGGGGCTCAGCATCACCGGCTACATGGTCCAGATGGGCCCGCATGGCATCGACCGCACGCGCTTCGACGCGGAGGAGATCGCGCGCAACCCGTTCTGGGTGCCCGACGCGCAGGCGGCGCAGGACTGGGCGCGGTATCTCGACGATCTGCGCAAATCCGGCGACAGTGTCGGCGCGGTGATCGAGGTGGTGGCGCGTGGCATCCCCGCCGGGCTGGGCGCCCCGGTCTACGGCAAGCTCGACACCGAGCTTGCCGCAGCGATGATGTCGATCAACGCCGTGAAGGGTGTGGAGATCGGCGACGGCATGGCCGCCGCCGCGCTGACCGGCAGCGCCAATGCCGACGAGATCACCATGGGGCCCGACGGCCCGGTCTACAGCTCGAACCACGCAGGCGGCATCCTGGGCGGCATCTCCACCGGACAGGATGTCGTGGTGCGCTTCGCGGTCAAGCCGACCTCCTCGATCCTGACGCCGCGCAGGACGATCACCAAGTCTGGCGCGGACACCGAGATCGTGACCAAGGGGCGGCACGATCCCTGCGTGGGCATCCGCGCCGTCCCGGTGGGCGAGGCAATGATGGCCTGTGTGCTGCTCGACCACCTTCTGCTGCACCGCGGGCAGGTGGGTTCGAACCGGGGCAAGATCGGCTGACACCGGCGGCGTCCAATGGCCGATCTTGTTGGAATCGCGGACAATCCCGAGGCTGCGTTCACACTGACCCGCCCAGGTAAACTTTGCTTTAAAAGCACCCGGGGCCTGCCACGTTTCCGCCACATTTGACCCCAATCTCGTCCAAAGTGAGGTAAATGTTGGAAGTCAGTTCATGGGGCACGCGCTTCGTCCTTTTCATCGGCGCGGTCGCGTGACCCCGGACTGGGCGTTGATCGCCGTCGGCCTCATGGCCTGTGCCCTGCTGGCGGGTGTGCTGATCCCTGCCGGGACATCGGCCCAGGCCTCGCGCTTCGGAACCCATGTCGGCGGATTGCGCACCCTGTCGGAAACCGAAACGCTGGTGCTGTTCGAGGATTACGGCTCGGGCGGCGGCAGCGACTGGTCGGGCGGCCAACGCAATGCCGAAACCCTGGGGCTTGGCGCGATCTGGCTGGCCGATCCCGCCTCCGATCCGCTGAACCGGACCATTCCGCTGCCTGCCGGAACGGTGCGCGCGGTGCTGTCCTTCGACCTGATCGCAATCGACGACTGGGCGGGCGAAGGGCTGGAGGTCAGCCTTGGCGACACCGCGATCCTGCTGCACCGGTTCGACCCGCGCCCTGGCCTTGCGCCGGCCGCGGCCGCGCCGCACGGCAACGACCGGCTGGCCGTCCGAACGGTGCTGGGCGCGCGGCAGGACCGGGGCCTTGGCACCGGCGGCCCGCACCTCGCGGAGGAGCGGCTGGCCGTCGAGATCGCGGCGACCATGCCGGGCGCAACGCTGGCGCTCCGCATCGCCCCGGTTCCGGCCGAAGCGGGCGAAACCGGCCGCCCCGCCCCGCTATGGGCGGTCGACAACCTGATCGTGGTGGCGGAGCGGCTGCCCTAGGCGAGGCCCAGATCCAGCAGCGCGCGAATGTCGCCCTCGCTCGTGCCGGCGACGATCCGGCCGAGTTCCTGCTCCCCCCGCAACAGCACCAGGGTCGACCGCCGCGGAATGTTGAGGCGTCGCGACAAATCGCCCGTGGCGTGCTGATCCCAGTCGACGCGCACGAAGCTGATGGCGGCATCATAGGCCGGGTTCGCGGCGCGCAGATCCTCGATCACGCGGCTCTGGGCGCGGCAGGTCGAACACCAGCTGGCCCAGAAATCCACCAGCACGGTTTCGCCCGCGGCCAGGCGCTCGTCGACCAGGCCGGGGGTGTAGTCGACCATCGCGCGGGCCGGGCGAGCCAGCGGAACCAGCACCAGCGCGGCGGCGCCGGTCAGAAAGCTGCGACGTTGGATCATCTGAAATCTCCTTGGATCAAAGGGAAACGGACAGGTCCTGGAACCAGGCCGGCAGCCGGTCCAGCATCCAGGCCTCGGCCACATGGTGCCAGCGCATCAGGATCGCGACACCGACGAACACGAACACGGCGCCGAGGATCGGCCGCGAGGATTGGGCGAACCGGCGCAGCGCGCCGCTATGGCGTTGCATCAGGCCGCGCGCGCCATAGCCCAGCGCCACGATCACCGTGCCGATGCCCAGCGCGAAGCCCAGCATGATGGCGAAGGCGCGCAGCAGATCCTCGCCCTGCGAGGCCAGCGAGATGGCGCCGCCCAGCGTCGGGCCGACGCAGGGGCTCCAGACCGCGCCCAGAAGCAGGCCGCCCAGGAACTGCCCCTGCCAGCCGTCGCGCGCGATGCCGTCGATGCCGGCATCGGCGCGCGCGGCGATCCCGCCTGTCGCCGTGGCGAACCGGGCCGAGGCCTGCGGCACCAGCAGCACCAGCCCGAAGCCGATCATCATCACCGCCCCCGCGCGGGCCACCGTCTCCTCGGTCAGACCGACCAGATGACCGGCCGCGATGACCCCGAAGCCCAGCGTCACGAAGGCCAGGCCCATGCCGGCCGCCAGGGCCAGCGGCCCCCAGCGGCTGGCCTGCAGCGCACCGGCCAGAACGATCGGCAAGATCGGCAGCACACACGGGTTGATCAGCGTCAACAGGCCGGCGGCATATGCGATGAAAATGTCCATGGCGTGGTGATGCGCAAAGGCTTCGCGCCTGTCACCAAAACACCTCGTGATCGCCGCGTGTTCAGGTCGGCCTTGCCCGCGCAAGCTGCACGGCAAGGATACCCGCGGCCACGATCGCGACGCCCAGCGCATCGACCCACGACAACCGCTCCCCCAGCAGGACCGCGGCGATGGCGACGCCGAACACCGGGTTGAGGAAATGGAACGTCGCCGCCCGCGTGGCCCCGATCCGACGCACCAGCCAGAACCAGATCAACGTCGCCACCAGGCCGGGCATGATCAACGTATAGACGAAAGCCATGACCAGCGGCGCCGACCAGGTGACGCTCAGCGTCTCGGTCAACAGCCCGACCGGCGCCAGCACCGTCGCCCCCACGACCATCTGCAGCCCCACGAGCATCAACAGGTTGCCGCCGCCTTGCACCGCCCCCCGGACCGAGAGCGTGGCGATGGTCAGCGCCACCGCGCCCAGCAGGCACAACACCATGCCCAGCCGGTCGGCCCCGCCCGACATCCGCTGCACCATGATCAGCCCGACGCCCAGGAACCCGGCCGCCAGCCCCACAAGGCCCAGCGGCGGCAACCGGTCGCGAAACAGCCCCCAGGATGCGGCGGCGACCAGCAACGGCATGGTCGAGGCGATGATCGCGGCCAGCGACGCCTCGATCCATTGCAGCGCGACGAAGGTCAGCCCGAGATAGATGGCATTCTGGCAGGTGCCGAAGATCACCACGGCGCGCCATTGCGGTCCGGTCAGGCGCAGCGACTGGCCCATGGCCAGCGCGATCCCCACGCCGATGAAGCCGGACAGGAAGAACCGCAGCGACAGCGCCGAAATCGGCGGCGCGCCATCGACGATGATCCGCGCCGAGGCAAAGGCCGACGACCAGATCAGGGCGAAAACCAGCCCCGCCAACAGCGCGCGCATGTCCATGAAACCGCCTTCCCGTCCCTGCGGGCAGAAAAGGCGGAATGCCGGACAGGGGCAAGCGGATAGTTCGGCGGATCTGGGGGCGGGCCGGCCGGTATGCGGCCGCAAGACGAAAAAGGCCGCGTCCCGTTCCGGGCGCGGCCTCTTCAGGACGGATCGGTGTGGCCGATCAGCCGTTCACGCTGTCCTTGAGAGCCTTGGCGATGGTGACCTTCACCTGCTTGTCGGCCTCTTTCTTGATCGTCTCGCCGGTGGCGGGGTTGCGCACCATGCGCTCGGGGCGCTCGCGGCAATAGACCTTGCCGATGCCCGGAAGCGTGACGGCACCGCCGCTTGCGACTTCCTTGGTCACGATCGCGGTGACGGCGTCGAGCGCGGCCCCGGCGGTTTTCTTGTCTCCACCCATCTCTTCGGCAAGCGCCGCAACGAGCTGGGTCTTGGTCATGGGTTTCTGTGCCATTGGTCTTGTTCTCCTGACGACTGCCCGAGCCCTTGGGCCCGTTCGTGCAAAACTAACCGAATATTGTGGCCGCACACAACGCTTCGCGTGCCCAAAAAGCCTAAAAACATGGCCGAAGTGGCGTTTTTTCGCCGTTCAGAGGAAGGCTGTCTCCTCGAAGGAGCGCAATTTCCGGCTGTGCAGTCGTTCCAGCGGCATGTCGCGCAGTGCCTCCATCGCCCGGATTCCGATCAGAAGATGCCTCGAAACCTGCGTCTTGTAGAAATCCGAGGCCATGCCGGGCAGCTTCAACTCGCCGTGCAGCGGCTTGTCGGACACGCACAGAAGCGTGCCATAGGGCACCCGGAACCGGAACCCGTTGGCCGCGATCGTGGCGCTTTCCATGTCGAGCGCGATGGCGCGCGACTGGCTCAACCGTTGCACCGGCCCGGTCTGGTCGCGCAGCTCCCAGTTGCGGTTGTCGAGGCTGGCGACCGTGCCGGTGCGCATGATCCGCTTCAGCTCGAAGCCTTCCAGCTCGGTCACGTCGGCCACGGATGTCTGCAACGCGACCTGGATCTCGGCCAGCGCCGGCACCGGCACCCAGACCGGCAGATCGTCGTCCAGCACCTTGTCCTCGCGCAGATAGGCGTGGGCCAGCACGAAATCGCCCAGCCGCTGCGAGTTGCGCAGCCCGGCGCAATGGCCGACCATGATCCAGGCATGCGGGCGCAGCACCGCGATATGGTCGGTGGCGGTCTTGGCGTTCGACGGCCCGACACCGATGTTGACCAGCGTGATGCCGTTCCCGTCCGCCCGCTTCAGGTGATAGGTCGGCATCTGCGGCATCTTCTGCGGCTGCACGATGGCGGCGTCGGGCTCGGTGATCTCGAGGTTCCCGGTGGCCACGAAACTGGTGTAGCCGCTGGCCGGGTCGGCCAGCATGGCGCGGGCATAGGCCTCGAACTCGTCGACGTAGAACTGGTAGTTGGTGAACAGGACGTGGTTCTGGAAATGCACCGGGTCGGTCGCCGTGTAATGCGCCAGCCGCGCCAGCGAATAATCCACCCGCTGCGCCGTGAAGGGCGCCAGCGGATGAGCCCCGTCCTCATAGGTGAAGCCCAGCCCGTTGACGATGTCGTCGTGCGTGGTCGACAGGTCCGGCACGTCGAACACGTCGCGCAGCGTGAACTCGCCCGCCCCCTCCTGCGGAACGCTGATGGCGCTGTCGTTGGCGACGGCGAAATGCACAGGCATCGGCGTCATCGACGGCCCGATCTCGACCGGAACACCGTGGTTCCTGAGCAGCAGGCCAATCTGCTGGCGCAGGTAATTGGCAAACAGATCGGGCCGCGTCACCGTCGTGGCGTAGCTGCCCGGTTCGGCCACATGGCCAAAGCTCAGCCGGCTGTCGGTCAGCGCATAGGTGGCGGTGACGATCCTTATCTCGGGATAGAAGGCGCGGTAGCGCGTGTCGCCGGGCGCGCCCTTGTGCAGCGTCTCGGAAAACCGCGCGCACAGGAACTGCGTGGCCTCGGAATAAAGCGCCTGAAGATGCGCAACGGCCGCATCCGCATCGGTGAACCGCTTGGGCGCGCCCTGGTCGGGCGTGGAAATCTTGAGCACAGGCCGGGAAATCATTTGAAACCTCTTTTTCTTCTTATCGGGTTATTCTGCAGGATCGACAACCAGGTCCGTCAATGCGAACCGCGTCACATCCACAAGCCCCAGATCGGAAATGCGCAAGGACGGGATGACGACCAGCGCCAGCAGGGAATGCTGCATGTAGGCGTTGTTGAGCGTGCAGCCACAGGCCGCCATCGCCGCGACCATCGCCTGCGCCCTGGCCGCAACCTCGGCGGCCGGGCTGTCCGACATCAGGCCCGCGATGGGCAGTTCCACCAGCGCCAGTTCGGCATCGTTCTTCCACACGGTGATGCCGCCGCCCACCTCCGACAGGCGCATCGCCGCACTGGCCATCATCGCGCGGTCGGTGCCCACGACGATCATGTGGTGGCTGTCATGCGCCACGGTCGAGGCCATCGCCATGCGCCCCGCGTAGCCGAAGCCCGAGACAAACCCGTTCACCACCGCACCCGTTCCCCGGTGCCGTTCCACCAGCGCGATCTGGCACACCGCGCCTTGCCCCTCGATCACCCCGTCCACAACCGGCAGCGTCGCGGTCAGCGCCTCCGTGGGCGCCTGGTTCTCGACCACACCGATGACGCGCACGGTGACTTCCTCAGCGTTATCAGGGCCTTTCACCTCGAAATCCGCCGCTTCCAGCACCTTCCCCAGATGCACCGAGTTCCGCGTATCGGCAGGCCAGTCGAGGTGCGGACACTCGGCCAAACACTCCCCATCCTCCGCCACCTTCACGCCCCGCGCATAAACTGCTTCGACCGGCAGCGCCGTCAGATCCGAGGTCACGATCATGTCCGCCCGCCGCCCCGGCGCGATCTGGCCGATCTCGCGCTCCAGCCCGAAATGCGTCGCGGTGTTGATCGTCGCCATCTGCAGCGCCACCACCGGGTCGCAACCGCAGGCGATGGCCTGGCGCACCGCGCGGTTCATGTGCCCCTCGTCGACCAGCGTGCCGGAATGGCAATCGTCGGTGCAGATGATCATGTTGCGCGGATCAAGCCCGCGTTCGGTGATCGCGGTGATCTGCGCCTCGATGTCGTACCAGGCCGAGCCGAGCCGGATCATCGACTTCATCCCCTGCCGCATCCGGGCGATGGCGTCCGTCTCGCTGGTGCCCTCATGGTCATCCGCCGGCCCGCCCGCCGCATAGGCGTGGAACGCCGGCCCAAGGTCGGGCGAGGCGTAGTGGCCACCAACCGTTTTCCCGGCTTTTTGGGTTTCCGCGATCTCGGCCAGCATCTGCTGACTGCCGTTCACCACGCCGGGAAAGTTCATCATCTCGCCCAACCCGATGATGCCCGGCCATCCCATCGCCTCGGCCACGTCCTCCGGCCCGATCTCGTAGCCCGTCGTCTCCAGCCCGGGGGCCGAGGGCGCGCAGCTTGGCATCTGGGTCCAGATGTTCACCGGCTGCATCAGCGCCTCGTCATGCATCAGCCGCACGCCGCGCAGGCCGAAGACATTGGCGATCTCGTGCGGGTCGGTGAACATGCTGGTCGTGCCATGCGGGATCACCGCGCGCGCGAATTCCGCCGGCGTCAGCATCCCGCTCTCGATATGCATGTGCCCGTCGCAGAGGCCGGGGATCAGGTAGCGCCCGCCCAGATCCTCCACCTCGGTCTTCGGACCGATGCAGTGCGAGGCGTCCGGCCCGACATAGGCGAAGCGGCCATGGCGCACCGCCACCTGCCAGCCCTCCATCACCTCGCGGGTCTGCACCAGAACCACACGGCCACCCGTCAGGACCAGATCGGCCGGCGCGCGCCCGGCGGCGGTGGCCACAAGGTCCGAGGCCACATCGGGCCAGGCGGGGAAAGGAGAAATATGTTGCTGTTCCATGTCCCAATTTCTCCTATCGAAGGGGCGCCTGCAAGCCACGGTTCGGTAACGCGAGGATCAAACGATGCGCAAAGCCTCGGCCCGCATCGCCTCGTAGAGCGGCAGCGCCGCCTCCAGCAACGCCTGCCGCTCGGGCGGCACCTCGGGCAGCGGCCCCTCGGCCCCGGCGAACCCGGTGGATCGGTGCACCGCGTTGTACCAATGCGCCGCCCAAACGCCGTCAAAGGGCCGCGGCCCGGCAGGCCAGCGCAGCATGCGCTCGCTGAACGCCAGCCCCACCTCGGCGCAGAGCGCCGCCAGCGCGCGGCCCGGATCGCGGCGGATGTCGGCGCTGTCCACCACCGGCCCGGGCAACGCCTGCCACAGGCGCACCTGCTGGGCAAATCCGATATCCTCCAGCGTCATCTCGCCCCGCTTCTCGGCATAGCTTGCGATGACGCGGGCGGGGTGGCGGATCAGGTGCAGGTTCACGCAGCCCGACGCCCAATCGAGCGGAAACCCCGCGATCATGTGATGCGGCATATGCTTCATGTACCAATGGGCCGACCCGTCAGGCACCGGCCCGGCACAGGCGGCGCCGACGCTGGCGGGGTCGCTGTCATGGGCCGCGACGATCTCGGCGGCCATCGGGTGATCGGCCCCGGTCGCGGCAAGGTAGGGCGCATAGAACGGCTCGTCCCATGCCGCGCAATCGCCGCGCGCGGCGAAGGCATACATCATCGCCGTCGACAGGTTGCGCGGCCCCGACCACATCGCGAGTTTCACCGATGGCTCCTCCGGTTGCATCACGCGCCATCTCACAGGGTGGCGCCGGCAGGTGCAAGGGGTCACGCCTGCGTGAGGTCACGCAGCCGTGGCTTGCGCGCGCGGGGCGGTGCCGGTCTGGTTCGGGACAGCGTCTTGAAAGGGAAAGCCATGCCCCGCCTGCCCCACCGCGCGCCGATCAAGGCGCTTGCCCTCACGGCAGCGATCTTGGTCGCGCTTCTGGCGCAGAACACCCGCGCGCAGGCCCAGGATATCCGCAGCACGATCGTCGCCGGAGGCTGCTTCTGGTGCGTGGAGGCCGATTTCGAAGGCGTGCCGGGCGTGGTCGAGGTCGTGTCGGGCTTTGCCGGCGGGACCGTGCCGAACCCGACCTACAACCAGGTCGTCAGCGGCGGCACCGGCCATCTGGAAGTGGTCGAGATCACCTATGACGCCGAGATCCTGCCCTACGACCGGCTCTTGCACCTGTTCCTGCGCTCGATCGACCCGCTGGATGCCGGCGGGCAGTTCTGCGACCGCGGCGAAAGCTACACCACGGCGATCTTCGCCGAAACGCCCGGGGAACGGCAGGCCGCCGAAGCCGCCATCGCGCAGGCCTCACAGGAACTGGGCCGCCGCGTGGTCACCCCCGTCCGCGACGCGGCCGAGTTCCACCCGGCCGAAGCCTATCACCAGGATTACCATCGCTCGGAGGATCTGATCCTGACGCGGTTCGGGCCGCGCCGCAAATCGGTGGCCTACGACCTCTACCGCGACGCCTGCGGCCGCGATGCGCGCGTCGAACAGATCTGGGGCGCCGACGCGCCCTTCATCGACGGCGGAAGCTGAGCCAGGGCCGGGGCCGCGGCGCCGCAAGGCGCGCGGACGGGCCCGGCGCTGGCCTCAGGACCGGATCTTGCAGGTGTTGATCCCGAGCAGGCTGTAGAGCGCGCAATAGCCCAGCAGACCTGTGGCCAGCGGCACGATGCCGACCCAGCCCCAGGCGGTCTGCGGGCCGACGAACACGAGCGAGATCAGCACGAGGCCGAGGATGATCCGCAAGGCGCGGTCGATGGTGCCTTCGTTACGGGGCATGGGATGCGTCCTTTCCTGTCCGGTTGTGCGCAGGTCTACGCCACCGGCCGGTGCGGCAGCGGTGACTTTGTCACCGTTGTGCCTGCGGCATTCGCGCAGCGGCGCGGCGCCTCGCAACGGCGCTTGACAGACCCAGACCCGCCGCGCAGGGAAGGCGCCATGACCAAGGACAGCCCCACCCCCCGCACCCGCGACGTTTACACCCTGGTGGTGGAGGTCGGCCGCAAGGCCGGTGACGGGTTGCCCGCAAAGGCCACCGGCGCGGCGCTGATGTGCTACGCCGCCGGCATCGACGAGGCCGAGGCGGTGCGCGAAACCGTGGCGATCCTGAAGCAGGCCGATCTTGCACCCCTCGACGTCAGCGGCCACGGCACCCGCGCCGAGCGCGAGGAAGCCGGGGAAGAGATCGACGCCGAGGAACTGGCCCTGATGGACCGCGCCGCGGCGGAAAACGCCGTCATCGTGGTGCAGATGACACCCTTCTACGACTGACCGCTCAGGACAGGGCCCGACGCCCCCGGGCCGAGGCCGCGACCAGCGCCTGCGCCCCGGCCCGGTCCAGCGCCGGCAGGCACGGCACCCGGTCCGTCTCGACCAGGTTGATGGGATGACGGGCATCGCCGGCGGCGACGACATCGGCCAGAAGCGCCGTTTCCACGCCGCAATCGTCGATCGCCACACAGGCGTGATCATCGCACATCAGGTGATGAAACACCCGCACCGGCCGCCGCCGGTCGCGGCAGGCGCCACGGCTGGCGATCATGTCCCCCGCCCGCACCAGCACCCGCTCTTCGCCGAAAAGATACTCGACCGTCGGTCCCGACCGCATCACCCGGCTTTGGGGTGTGACGCACAGATCATGGTGCAACCCGAAATAGGGCGCCCGCAGCAGCACCGGGGCCTGCCGCCCCAGGCACAGCCGCGCGCGCCGTTCCACCCAGCGCAGCGGCAGTTCCGCCCCTCCGACGCTCAGCACCTCGGCGCCGGGCCGCAACAGCGCGACCGGACAGGGCCCGGCGGTCGTGGCCACCATCGCCCCGTCCGCCAGCGCCGGCATGTCGGTGGGTGCCAGGCCGAACTCCGCGATCGCCGCCACATGGCAGATCCGCAAGAACCGGTCATCGCGCGGCAGGACCTCGTCAAGCCGCGCGGCCGTCGGTAGGCCCGCCCGACCACGATGGCGTTGCGCCCTGTCGTGGTTGACGAAATCCGCGATGTCGCCCCGTCCCCGCGCGCAGCTGCGGTAGCGCAGCGACAGCGTTTCACCCGGCCGCCCGAAATCGGGCGCGGTCGACAGGTCGATATCTCCGTGCACCAGCCGCAGCGCCCCGTCGGGCAGGGCGTAAAGCCCCAGCGCCCGCCCCGGCTCGGCCGCGCCCTGCCACAGCCGCAGCGCCCCACGGGGGCGCAGGGGCGGCATCGTCAGCTCCAGACACAGCGTCAGCTCGGCCCGTCGCGCCGGATCGGGCAGCGCGTCGGGCGCCACAAGCGCGTCGCCCAATTGCCAGATCGCCGCCCACCGGTCCGGTATCGCGGCGACGAGCGGCAGGTCGGCCTCGCCGGCCGACGCGACGCGGCGGGACACGATCATCGCGCCAGCCCCTGCAAGATCCGCGTCTCGTAGGATTTCAGCGTCACCCGCGCCGTCGGCCCGTAGCCCAGATGCGATATCGCGTCGATCGCGGGAAACAGGTCCAGAACCTCGGCCCGCACGCGGTCTTCCAGCGCCGACAGGCCCTGCGGCCCCGGCAGGAAGCTTTCGGTCATCAACCCGTCCGACCACACGATCTCGTGCCGGTCGAACAGCAGGTGGACGTACGTCACCTCGCCGCCTTCCAGCACGCGGACGGAACAGTCGTTCACCAGATCGCGCGCGGCGACCAGCACCTCGTCCTCGCCGAACATGAGCTCGGCCATCCAGTGCGTGAGCAAGACCCGGTGCTGCGGCGACACCACCAGCCGGCCGTGATTGCCGAAGGTTCCGGCCTCGATCACGATCGGGGCAAGATGCCCGACTGCCGCGACGCTGCGCTGGCCGACCCAGCGGATCGCCTGCAACCCGTGATCGCGCGTCTCGACCAGGTCGCCCGCCTGCAACGTCTCGACCGCCACCTCGCCCCGGTCGGTGCGGATGCGCGTGCCGGCGGCGAAACACGGCACCGTCGTCACGGTGACGAAGGCGGTGTCGCTGACGCCGTCGGCGTTCTGGGCGGTATAGGTGAAATTCGCGCTCACCGGGGCTGACAGGTTGGTCAGCCCGGCGGGTGGCACGATCTGCAAGGTGCCGTCGGCCAACAGCGTGATCTCGTGACCGTTCGACAAGGTGACCGTATCGCCGGCACTGACCGCGACGCCGTTGATATGCGTGACGAACATCGCCCCTGTGCCGGTGCCGTCATTGCCCAGGACGTCGAGGATGCCGACCTGCTGCTCGAACAGCGTGACGGTGTCGTCATTGGCGATGAACACCCCCTGGATCGAGTCCGCGGCGATCAGGACCGAACTGTCGTACAGGCTGTCGCCCACATCGGCGATCCCGATGGCCAGCGTGTTCACCTGCCCGATGACAACCGGGATCAGCACCGACAAGGTGACCGTGAACCCGTCCATCTCGGTGTTGTAGGCGTCGCCCGTGTTGTTGACGAACAGTGTCTCGTTCTGCGTCTGGTTGACGGAATTGATCTGGGTGACGTTGATGATCGGCGATGTGACGAGCTGTCCGTTGATCCAGATGCCGACCGCGTCGTTGAACAGCGACCCGGTATATTCGGGATATTCCTCGGAGGAAAAGACGAACTGCATCGATACATATTCGGTCGTCGGGATGAACCTGGTCGTCAGCACCGAGGCGTCGAAGGTCGATGTTCCCGCAACCGCGTTGAACGCCGACAGGTTGTTCGGTCCGTTGGAGTTGAAGGACGTGTCGCTGTTGCGGTTCGGGTCACCGCCCGATTGCGTGAAGCTGTTGACCCGCCCGGTCGACAGGATCACGCCGGTGTCCGATGGCGTCACATCGGGCGAAACCGCGTCGCCGTTGGAAAAGATGCCCGATGACCGGTTGTCGCCCGTATAGGTCGCGCTCAGGACGGTCACGCCTTCGCCGAAAATGGTCTGTGCCATCTGAAATGCCGAAGCATTGCTGTTGACCGGCAGGGTTTGCCCTGTCGCCATACGCTACTCGCCTTACCCTCAACTCCGGCGCAAGGTCTGAACGATCAGCAACATGGGTGAAGGGCCCGACAAGCGGCCCGTACCTTCGTTGAACTGCCGATGCGGTCTGCGCCGCTGCCTGCCCGGTTGTTTTCTTTGCGTGGACAATAGCATGCGCGACGCTTTGCGCTAACGTCCTGGCGATCTTCGCGCACAACGCCCGCGCCCATTGTGCCTTTGCCGCCACAGCGCTACGCAGGCTGCCATCCAGATCCGGAGCGCGCCGCCATGCCCACAGATCCCGCCCGCCTCACCGCCGAGCTTGTCCGCTGCCCCTCCGTCACCCCCGAAGAGGGCGGCGCGCTGGTGCTGCTGCAAGACCTGCTCCAAGGCGCAGGCTTCACCTGCACCCGCGTCGACCGGAGCGGCACGCCCAATCTCTTCGCGCGCTGGGGCGCAAAGGGGGCGCCCGCCAGCTTCGGCTTCAACGGCCACACCGATGTCGTGCCGGTGGGCGACGCCGCAGCCTGGACCCACCCGCCCTTTTCCGCGCATGAGCAGGACGGCTGGCTCTACGGGCGCGGCGCCACCGACATGAAATCGGGCGTCGCGGCCTTCGTCGCAGCCGCCGTTGATTTCACCGCCGACACGCCGCCCGACGGCGCAATCCTCATCGCCATCACCGGCGACGAGGAAGGGCCGGGTCGCGACGGCACCATCGCCATCCTCGACTGGATGGAAAACCAAGGCGAGCGCATGGATGTCTGCATCGTGGGCGAGCCCACATCGGTCGACACCATCGGCGACATGGTCAAGATCGGCCGCCGCGGCTCGATGACGGTGCGCTTCACCGTGATCGGCAAGCAGGGCCATTCGGCCTACCTCCAGAAGGCGCTGAACCCGATGCCGGCGGTGGCGCTTCTCGCCCATCGCCTGTCGACCCACCGGCTTGACGACGGCACCGACGCGTTCGACCCCTCCACCCTCTCCGTCACCACCATCGACACCGGCAACCCGGCCTCCAACGTGATCCCGGCGCGCACGCGGATGACGGTGAACATCCGCTTCAACGACCTCCACACCGGCGCCGCCCTCACCGACTGGCTGCGCGCCGAGGCCGACGCCGTGGCCGAGGCGACCGGCACCCGCATCGAGATGGAGGCGCAGATCTCGGGCGAGGCGTTCCTCACCCCCCCGGGCGCGCTCTCCGGTCTCGTGCGCCGGGCCATCGGGCAGGAGACCAACCAGTCGCCCGTCCTCTCGACCACCGGCGGCACCTCGGACGCGCGCTTCGTCAAGGATCACTGCCCGGTGGTGGAATTCGGCCTCGTCGGCCACCGCATGCACGAGGTCGACGAACGCGTGCGGGTCCAGGACATCCACGACCTGAAACGCATCTACACGCGCATGCTGCGCGACTACTTCGCCCAGAGCCCGCATTAACCCGGCGTCAAGGTTAACGCGCGGCCTCCCCCTTCATCTTGGCCGGAAAACTCCCGCCGGAGGCTCCCGCAGGCACCGCCCGCGCCGACATCGGCAGGTTGGGCCGCGTCACGGACCGTCGCCGGATGCCGCCCCACCCTCGAGTTCGGCGATCAGCGCCTGCATCTCGGCGATCTCGCGCCGCTGCGCCTCGATGATCTCACCCGCCAGGTCCCGCACGCGCGGATCGCTCAGTTCCGCCCGCTCGCTGGTCAGGATGGCGATGGAATGGTGCGGGATCATCGCGCGCATGAAGGACACGTCCTGCACCGTCTCCTGCGAGCGCACCAGCCACAGCGCCCCGGCGAAGACGACGGCGCTGCCGGCCAGAATGCCGATCTTGATCCCGGCCCCGTCGTACATCGACCACATGAAGCCCAGCATGATCACCGCCATGCTGGCCCCCATCACCAGCGCCATGTAGGCCCGCGTCTCCGAGAAGGCGACGTGATCCAGCGCGTAGGTGTTGAGGTACATCAAGATGAACATCACCCCGGTCGAGGTGGCGATCATCGCGAAGAATCGGCCATAGGTCATCGGTGCGCTCCTTTTCGGACGGGGGCCTGTGGCGCCAACGCGACGGCCACCGGCGCAGTTCCTGCATGACGCCCCTGACCGGCCATGCTACGCCTCCCCCATGGCCACGCTTCCGTCCAAGTCCCAGATCCGCGCCTGGATCGCCGATCACCCGCACGCGACGTCCAAGCGCGACATCGCCAAGGCCTTCGGCATCAAGGGCGCCAACCGCATCGACCTCAAGCGCATCCTCAAGGAGCTGGAGGCCGAAGGGCATCTCGAAAAACGCGGCAAGACCTACCGCGACCCCGACAAGCTGCCGCCGGTCTCGGTGCTGCAACTGCTGCCCCCCGACAGGCTCGGCGATCTTTTCGCGCGCCCGCTGGAATGGCAGGGCGAGGGGCCGGAGCCGAAGATCCTGTTCTCCCCCCGCGCCACCGACCCCGCCGTGGGCGAGGGCGATCGCATCCTGGCCCGCCTGCAGGAGATCGAGGGCGAGGATCACCAGTACATCGCCCGTCTGATCCGCCGCATCGGCACCAACCCGCAGCGCCTGCTCGGCGTCTTCCGCAAAGGCGCCGAGGGCGGGCGCATCGTCCCGATCTCGAAAGGCTCCGACAAGGAGTGGCAGGTGCGTCCCGGCGAGACGCATGGCGCCCGCGACGGCGAACTGGTCGAGGCCGAACAGGTCGGCCCCAAGGCCCGCATGGGCCTGCCGCGCGCGCGCATCGTCACCCGGCTGGGCGACCCCGGCGCGCCGCGCGCCGTCAGCCTCATCGCGATCCACGACCATGCCATCCCCGATGCCTTCCCCGACAGCGCCATCGAGGAGGCAGACGCCGCCACGCCCGCCGGCCTGCAGGGCCGCGAAGACCTGCGCGACATGCCGCTCTTCACCATCGACCCGTCCGATGCGCGCGACCACGACGATGCCTGCTACGCCCACCCCGACACCGACCCGAAGAACCCCGGCGGCCATGTCATCTGGGTCGCCATCGCCGATGTCGCCCATT